>Ga0066602_10000005_pt1 | contig 178607 bp, 160 predicted proteins | sample Higcelweek5metaG_FD_59481 | JGI IMG/M metagenome (GOLD analysis project Ga0066602, IMG submission 59481) | Freshwater pond sediment microbial communities from the University of Edinburgh, under environmental carbon perturbations - High... | ecosystem: Environmental > Aquatic > Freshwater >...
CGCGTCGGCGCTGTTCGCGTCGGGAGGCGCTTTATAGGCGGATGACCGAGACCTCGCAACAACTTTCTTCAGTCGTATCGAACTTTTTTCGGGAACCGGGTTCCGCGCCGTTGCGGCGGGCGTCGTTGTATAGTTGCGCCCCGATCCGCTGACCGAGCCTGCCGCCATGCCGTCCCCCCGTCCGTTGCGCCTTCTTCACACCGCCGATTGGCATCTGGGCCAGACGCTGCATGGAATCGCGCGGGATCCCGAACACGCGCGATTCCTCGATTGGCTGCTCGACCGCATCGCCGAGCATGAGGTGGACGCGTTGGTGATCGCGGGCGACCTGTTCGATGGGCAGAACCCACCCATTCCATCGCTGTCGCTCTTCTATCGCTTTCTCGCCCGCGCCAAGGCGCGCTTTCCCCAGTTGAACGTCGTCGTGCTGGCGGGCAATCACGACAGCGCCAGCCGGTTGGACGCGCCCGGCCCCTTGATGGACGCGCTGGGGGTGCGGGTGGTCGGCGCCCTGCCCGTTTCATCCGATGGCCGTTTTGATCCAGCGGGGCTGGTGGTTCCCTTGCACGACCGCGACGGCAACGTCGCCGCCCGCTGCGTGGCCATGCCCCATCTGCGCCCCGCCGACCTGCCGCCGCCGAACAATCCCGAGAATGAGGCGTCCGATCCGCTGATCGAGGGGGTTCGCCATTTGTATGATCGTGCGGGCGAGGCGGCCCGCGCGGTTCTGCGGCCCGGCGAGGCGCTGGTCTTCACCGGCCATTGCTACATGCGCGGCGGCGCGCTGTCGGATCTGAGCGAGCGCAAGATCCTGGGCGGCAATCTGCACGCTCTGCCGGTGGAGATTTTCCCTGAGGACGCCGCCTATGTCGCCTTGGGCCATCTGCACCGGGCGCAGTCGGTCGGCGGGCTGGATCATGTGCGCTACAGCGGTTCCCCCCTGCCCCTGGCCCTGGATGAGGAGCCGTATCCGCATCAGGTGATGCTGGTGGAGTTGGCCGAAGGGCGGATGGTCGGGCGAAGCGCCCTGCCCGTGCCGCGCTTCGTCGCCATTCGGCGGATTCCCGGCGGCGGGCGCTTCGCCACGCCGGACGTGGCGCTCGACGCGCTGCGTCGGATGGATCTGGACGAGACTCTGCCGCGCGAGTCCTGGCCCTTTGTCGAGGTTTCGGTCGAGCTGCCCGAACCCCGCCCTGCCCTGCGCGAGGAGGTTGAGGCGGCGCTCGCCGGACGTCCGGCGCGGTTGGTCAAGCTGGCGGTGCGTTTGACCGGCGACGGCGCGGCGTTGGCCGACCACGCGCCAACGGTCGAGCTGGCCGCTCTCGCCCCGGAGGATGTGTTTCACCGGCTCTACCGCCGCCAACACCAGGGCGATCCCGCCCCGGATCTGCTGGCCGCCTTTCACGAGTTGCTGGTTTCGGTTCAGGAGGGCGTGTGATGCGGATTTTGGCGGTGCGCGGCGGCAATTTGACCAGCCTCGACGGGCCGTTCGCGGTCGATTTCAACGCCGAACCGCTGCGCCGGGCCGGGTTGTTCGCCATCACCGGCCCGACCGGAGCCGGAAAAAGCACCATCCTTGACGCGCTGTGTCTGGCCTTGTTCGACCAGATGCCGCGCCTGCCCAAGGGGCGCGGCGAGCAATCGGCGGCGGAGCGCGATCCGAAAACCCTGTCAGCCAACGACGTGCGCGGCGTTTTGCGGCGGGGCGCGGCGTCGGGCTGGGCCGAGGTTGATTTCGTCGGCGTCGATGGCCTGTTCTACCGCGCCCGTTGGGAGGTGCGCCGCGCCCGGTTGAAGGCCAGCGGCGCGTTGCAGGCGCAAAGCCTGTCCCTGACCAGTTTGGACGGGGAGCAGCGCTTCGGCGACGGCAAGAAAGCGGTCCTGGAGGAGATCGAAACCCGCTTGGGCCTGAGTTTTGAACAATTCCGCCGCGCCGTTCTGCTGGCCCAGGGCGATTTCGCCACCTTTCTGAAGGCCCCCGCCCCGGAGCGCTCGGCGTTGCTGGAACTGCTGACCGGCACCGAAATCTACTCCACCCTGTCGAAAGCCGCGCATGAACGGGAGCGGCGGGAGCGGGAGGCGCTGACCGCGCTGACCGCGCAAGGCGGCGGCATCGGCGTTCTGGACGCCGACGCGCGCGCGGCGCTGGAAACCGAAGCTCGCAATGCCGACGAGGCGGTGAAAGCGAGCGAGCAGGCTCTGGAACTGGCGCGGGCGGCGGTGGCGTGGCACGCGCGCGACCGCCAACTGGCCGAGGCCGAACAGCAAGCAACCGACGCGGCGGCGCGGGCCGAATCGGCGTGGCGGGAGGCCGAACCCCGGCGCGTCGAGGCCGCCTTGCGGTCGGCGTTGCAACCTCTGCGCCCGGTGATCCTCGACGCCGACCGCGCGGCGCGGGACGCCGCCGAAGCACAAGCCGCCGACCATCGCGCCCGCGCCGCCTTGATTGAGGCGCAAACCGCGCTGACCAACGCCGCCGAACAGCACAACTCGGCCAGCCTGCGCTTGGAGCAGGCGACCGCCGAGCAGGGGGCCGCCGAACCGGATTTGGTCCGCGCCGCCGATCTCGACGGGCAGATCGCCGCACTGGTCCAGGAAAGCGACGCCGCCCGGCGGGCGCGCGACGCGGCGACCGAACGCCTAACCACAGTCCACGACACGCAGGAGCGGGCCGAAACGGCGTTGGCCGACCGGCGGGCGCGGGTCGCCGCCTTGGAAAACGCCTTAGCGGAGCAAAGCGCGTTGGCTCCGCTGGCGGCGCAATGGTCGCGCTGGGACGCCGCTCTGGTCCGCCACGCCGAGGCGGCGCGCCAATGCGCCGAGGCCGAACGCGAGGCCGCGCGGCACGCGAAGACGCTGACCGGGCTGACCGGGCAGGCCGAAAACGCCGCTTTGGCCGTCACGGAGGCCGAAAGCCAAAGCGCGCGGGCCGAGGTCGCGTTGGCCGCCGTTTTGGCGGAAGACGCCCCGATTTTGGAAGCGACCAGCCAAGCCCGCAAGGCGGCGAGCGAGCAGCGCGACCGGCTGCGCGCGCTGGCCAGCCTCGCCGAGCGGGCGGCGCAGCGACGCGAGGAACGAACGACCGCCTGCGCCGAAGAAGCCCGCCGTCGCGACGAGGCCGAGCGGGAAACCGCCGCCGCCGCGACCTGCGCTGAGGAGGCGCGGATTCGGCAGGCGGCGCGCGACGAGGCCGAACAGACCTTGCGCCGCCTGCAACTGACCCAGCGCGAGGATGTGGAAACGCTGCGTCATCGGCTGGTTACGGGCGAAGCCTGCCCGGTCTGCGGATCGGAGGATCATCCGTGGGCCGACCACCGCGCGCCGCTCGCCCGGCTGACTCACGAGCAAGAGGAGCGGCTCTCCGCGTTGAACGAGGCGGTCGCCGCTCTGCTGTCCCGACAGGCCGGTCACGAGGCGACCGCGCGGGCGGCGCGGGCGGCGGCGGACGCCTTGGCCGAACGCCACAGCGCCCTGTCGCGCGAGATTGCCGCCGACGCCGGACGCTGGGCCGAACAGGCCGCCGCCTTCGCCCTGCCCGCCGAGCCGGATGGCGCGGCGGCGGCCGAACGGCTCGCTGAATTTGATACGCGGCTGGCGACCCTCGCCGACGATGAAACGCGCGCTCTCGACCACCGGCGACGGCTGGATGAGGCGCGGGCGGCGCAGGCGCTGGGCAATCAGGCGCTTTCCGAGAAAAAGGCTTCTTTGCAAGCGGTTAAGGACACGCTCGACGCGGCGGGCGCCGCCCAGACGCTGGCGCTGGTCCGGCGCGACCACGCCCAGACCGACCGCGACGCGGCGCTGGATGAGGTGGCCGAACCCTGCGCCGGTCAACCCAACTGGCGGGTGGCGGCGGTCGCTGACCCCAACGAATTCCGGGCCGGATTGGCGGCGCGGGTCGAGGCGTATCAAAATCAGCGAGAGCGGTTGGTGGCGGAGCAACGTGCGGCGGACGAGGCCGCGCTTGATCTTGACCGCAAAAACGCCGACCGGGCTGGGGCGGAGACGGCGAACGCCGAGGCGCGGCAACGCTTTGACGATCTGTCCGCACGATTGACGGCGCGCCAGACGGAGCGCGCCGGGTTGCTCGACGGCCAGCCGGTCGCCGAACGCCGCGCCGCGCTGACCGCGCGCGCGCAAGAGGCCGGGGTGGCGGCGCAACGCGCGGCGCTGGCCCGGCAAGATTCCGCCGCCCGTCTGACCGCCGCCGAACGCGAGGTCGAGCGTTGCGGCGCGGCGGCCAAAAACAGCTCCGCCCAAGCCGATTCCGCCGCAACGGCGTTGGTCAACGCCGCGACGGCCTGCGGGGTGACGGTCGCGGAGGCGCGGAGCAAGCTGGCGCTTTCCGAAGCCGAACGGCTGGCGGAGGAGCGGGCGCTCGCTGAACTTGAAACGGCGCGGCGCGACGCCGCGCTGCTGGCCAACGAACGCCAACGCCAGCGCGCCGACCACCACGCCCAGCAACGCCCGGAAGCCGACGCGGCGGAGGCGGACGCGGCGGCGAACCGCTTGGCTGAAAGCCTGACGGCGGATCGGCTGCGCCAAGGCGCCGCGCGCGGGCGCTTGACCGCCGACGACGCCAACCGGGCGCGCTTGGCCGATCTGACCGTCGCCATCGAAGCGCAAAAGGCCCAACATGGGCTGTGGGCCACGCTGGCCGGGTTGATCGGCTCGGCGGACGGCCAGAAAATGCGCAATTTCGCCCAGAGCCTCAGCCTCGACATGCTGTTGGGCCACGCCAACCGGCATCTGGACGATCTCGCCCGCCGCTACCGGCTGGAACGGGTGGCCGGGGCCAACCTCGACATCCAGGTGATCGACCGCGAGATGGGCGACGAGCGGCGCGGCGTTCACAGCCTGTCGGGCGGCGAGTTGTTCCTGGTGTCGCTGGCCCTGGCGCTGGGGCTGTCGGCGATGGCGGCGGGAACCGCCGGGGGGATCGGCACCCTGTTCATCGACGAAGGATTCGGCTCGCTCGACCCCGACAGCCTGGACGTCGCCCTGTCCTGCCTGGAAGCCTTGCAGGCCGGAGGGCGGCAAGTCGGCGTCATCAGCCATGTTCCGGCGATGGTCGAGCGCATCGCCGCGCAAATCCGCGTGACCCCGCTGGGCGGCGGACGCAGCCGGGTGTCGGTGCTGTCCACCGGCGGCGCGGCAACGGAGGGGTAAGGCGCGTCAGCCGGGCGAGCGGGCAAGGATCGCCCGGCTGAAGGCCAGAAAATCACCAAGATGGTGGTCGATCACCGCGACGGTGATGGACAGTTGCAGGCTTTGATAATCGTGAACGGCGATGTTGCGGTAGCCGACCATCCGTTGCAGCGCCTTGGCAAGATCGGCGTCGATCCATCCAGCCCGCTCCAGCAGCGTGAAGACGTCGCGGGCGCTCTGGGGGGCGCCCAAACGCTCGCGGCGAATGATGACGTGGCCGATGTCCAGACAGGCTTCGCACGCCCGCTGGATGTTCAGAATGGCGGCGTCCTGCCGGGTGAGGTCGCTGGCGAAGCTGGCCGGATCCTTTTGATACTCTTCGGTCGCCCGCGCCACGCAACGCTCAATGGTGGCCGCCTTGTTGAGCAGGACGTCATCCACCATAAACCCGCCCATCCCTCACAATGTCGGCCAACAGCGGCGCGCGGGCTTCGTTCAAGGACGTCATCGCGCTCATGATGTAGGCGTCGTAACGATCCGCCTCCGCCCCATCGGCAAAGAGGCGGCGTCCGGTGGTGATGATTTGACATTGCATCACCGTGCTGGCCGTCCGCAGATCGACCAGATCGACATCGACGTTGAGTTGCCGGGCGATGGTTTCTCCGGCCTCCCACAAGCACACGGGATCGGCGGGTTTGGGCAGCAGAACCGCAAGGTCAAGGTCGCTGTCGGGACCATCCGTCCCCGTCGCCCGGCTGCCGAACAGGATGAGCGCCTGGAGATCTGGCAGCGCCGACCGCGCCGCCGCCAGAATGTCGATGTCGGAGATCGCCGCCATGCCGTTGCCCACCATCATCCGTTGAGACGATAGCGCGTCGGGCGCGCCCGCCGAAAGGGCGTGACGACCCAGATCCGTCAGCGCAGCAGGGCCGGACGCAACACCGCGTGCTTGTTCGACGGCACGGCGGGCGGGGACGGGCGCAGCAGCAGGCCCTTGGAAGTCGGTTCGATGTTGGCGTCGGGATAGACCGCCATCACGTCCTTCAAGGCTTCCTTCAGGCGGAAGGCCAACACGCGATGCTCGCTGACCGAACCGAAATGCTGGGACAGCGCGTGCCAAGGCACCAGAGTCTGCTTGTCCAGCCGATGCAGGCGGTGAACCAGCCAGACATAGGCGTCGAGCGCCAGGGCCGAGTTTTTCAGCTTGGCGATGGCGTGCTCGTCCAGCGGAACGGCGTGTTCCATCAAATGATCGAAGAAAGAGGTGGTCAGGCGGACGAAGCGCACCCATTCGCCGCCGGTGCGGAACAGATCCGGGGCGTCCTCGTCGTCGCGCCACAGCTTGATGCCGTCGATCAGCCGCTGGTCGGAGATTTCGGCGCTGGAGTTGCCGGTCGTGGTCCGCAGGGTGAATTCGCAACGGGCGATGCGCAAAACCTGCTCGCGCACCGGCTTGTAATTGCCGCGCTCGCCGCCGGTCGGAGCCAGACCGAGACGGCGCAGCCACGCGCTCATGCTCGGCCCCAGATCGACGTGCGGCGTGCGGGTCTTGCGCGCCTCGGTTTGCAGGTAAATCATAATCAGCCGCGCCTTGGCGCCGTAAGGCACCCCGACGTCCAGCACGGTGCCGTCGCGCAGCGGCAAAATGCCGGGACGGACGACGAGCTGGTAACGGCCGTTGTTGCGCACCCAAGGGGCGGTTTCGTCCTTGGGCTTGCGGTGGGGCAGCGAGGCTTGGCAGAATCCGGCGTGGAGATAGCCGATGGCGTCGATCTCGTTGGAGATCGCCTCATGGGCCATAATCACGCGCCGCCGCTCCTTGGGGTCTTCGGTTCGCGCCAAGACCGCCTCAAAGCCCTCCAAGGTCAGTTGCTCGTGGATTTTGGCCATGGACACCCTCTGCTTCCTTCTCGACGCAACCGGCTGCTCACCGCCAGTTCGTTTCAGAAAACACAAAATCTGGGGGCTGTGAAGCCGCGCCACGTCAAGATTCGCTGAGTTTGCAACGTCGGCTGCGGAATCCGTTGCAAGTTCAGCGAAGGCCCAAAGCCCCTCATCCGGCCGCATGTTTCAAATTCAGCGACAGCCTTTCCGCCGAAACCCCGGAAAATGGCGGTTTTCCGCCAATTCGTCCGAACAGCCGACGGGTTGTCCACGCTGACTCCGCAACGCGACGGCACGCTCGGCCAACTGTCCACGCTGACTCCGCAACAGGCCCGTCGCTGAAAACGCAACGCCACCCCCCGATTTCGCGCTGAAGTCGCAACGAATCCGGGGCTTTTCCACGCTGAAGTCGCAACCATGTCCTATATAAGACTCCCTATAAGATTCTCCGATAGAGTCCGGTCGCGCGCGGCCCACCCGCTCGCATCGCAAGAAACCCAGCGTTTCCGCCAAATTCCCGCCGAAACGCTCCACACCCCTCGCTGAAAACGCAACGCGCCAGCCCCGATTCGGGCTTAGCGAGCGGTTTTCGCAGCGGATGATCGCTGATTTTGACACGAGGGATGCATTCCCGTGAGACTCGAAAAAGGCCAATCCAGGACCGCTGAATTTGAAACAGAAACGCGGCAAAGCGTTGCCAACGCTGGCTTTTTGCGACTCGCGGCGACTCGCGATTCGCTTCGCTGAACTTGAATCGCTACCCATCCGAGTCGGAACATTCAAGCAACGCTGAATCTGCAACAATCAGAATTAAGGGAATCAAGGATCGACTCGCAACAGACGGACCCAACCAACGCTGAATTTGAAACATTATCGGCCCGGCCATCCGCCCCTATAAGAGAAGAGTGTGCGTGGGCCAAAATCGAGCATTTCCGACTCTCCCCTTCATACGACGTCGTATAGGAAAAACCTCTCATACGACGTCGTATAATCAGCCGGTCGGAACCCCGTATGACGCAAGCCATGCGGTTCGGCTTGACCGCTTGCGTCACATCCGTAAAGTGGCGGCGAGCGCGGAATCCCGCCTTGCCACCGAATTCGGAGACCTCATGACCGGCGAAGAACTGCGCGCCCTGCGGGAGCGGCGCGGCGAAGACCAGCTTGGATTCGCCGGTTGGCTGAACGGCCATCTCAACCGCCGCTACGACCGTTCGCGAATCAGCCGTTGGGAAAGCGGGGCGGAGCGCATCCCCCAACAGATCGAAAGCTTCATCCGGGCGCAGACCGCGCCCGTCTCCGGCCCGGCCCTGCCCGCTGAGCTGCGCCCGGTGCGCCGCGCCGTCATCGCCGTCGCCAACCAGAAGGGCGGCGTCGGCAAAACCACCACGGCGGTCAATCTGTCCTACGCGCTGGCGACGCTTGGCCTGTCGGTTCTGCTGATCGACAGCGACCCGCAGGCCAACGCCACCGTGCATCTGGGCATTGATCCGGGCGAGGTGGAAACCGCGCGCAAGGGGCTTTACGGCGTGCTGCGCGGCGGATCCGGCTTCGACAGCATTTTGCAATCCGTCTGCAACGGCGCCTTCACGCTCGCCCCGTCCAGCATCGGCTTGGCGGCGGCGGAAACCGAGCTGGTGGCCGAACCCGACAATTCGCTGGTGCTGAAAGAGAAGCTGGCCGATGTGCGGGAGCGTTACGACGTCGTCGTCATCGATTGCCCGCCCAATCTGGGCCTGTTGACCATCAACGCGCTGGCGGCGTCCGATCTGGTGCTGATTCCGGTGCAGACGGAGGTGTTCGCGGGCTTGGGCGTGCCGCTGTTGATGGAGACCATCGCCAAGATCCGGCGGCGCTCCAACCCGTCGCTCAACATTTTCGGGATTTTGCCGACCATGTATTCGGCGCGGCTGACCCAGGACCAAGCCAGCCTGAAAGAGATCCAGGCCCATTACGAAGGCCGCACGCGGGTCTTGTCCGTGGTGCCCCGCGCCACCCTGTTCGCCCAGGCGTCGGGGGCCGGGCGTCCGGCGATCGAGGCCGATCCCAATTCGGCCAGCGTCCAGGCCTACACCGACCTTGCCCGCGAGGTCGCCGCTCATCTGATTGCCCGCCCTGTGGAGGCCCGCCATGGCGCCGCGTAAGCTTGAACGCACCAGCAGCTTGATTCTCGACAAGGCGGCGCAGCGCGGCGGCGACGCCCTGTTTGGTCTGTCGGCGGATTTCCCCCGCCTGATCGAGCTGGATCTCGACCGCGTTCACCCCAACCCTGACCAACCGCGCCGCCATTTCGACGAGGAATCGTTACGCGAGCTGGCCGACTCCATCGAACGCCACGGCCTGAAACAGCCGGTGCTGGTGCAGGAGATGGGCGAGGGCGATTACCGTCTGGTGGCGGGCGAGCGGCGCTTGCGCGCTTGCGGCTTGGCCGGGCGGCGCACCATCTTCGCCATCGTCACCGACGGCGACCCTGACGAGTTGGCGTTAATCGAGAACATCCAGCGGGTGGATCTCGACGCGCTGGAAATGGCCCGCGCCTTCGCCCGCCTGATCGACCGCCACGACTACACGCACGAGGCGCTGGGCCACGTCATCGGGCGCAGCCAGGCGGAGGTGACGCGCACCCTGTCCCTGCTGCGCCTGCCGCTGTGGATCCTCGACGAATTTGAAACCCGCTACCGCTCCGTCCCGAAAAGCATCCTGACGGAGATCGCCGCCGTCGATGACGAGGACGTCCAGCGCCGCCTGTGGAATCTGGTGAAGGACGGCGGCACGGTGAAGGCGCTGCGCGAGGCCAAGCGCGGCGAAGCCCCCTCCCCGCGCGGCGACCGCAAACCGGCGCCGCCGCCCATGGTCCGGCTGGTCACGGCGGCGCAAAAGATCGCCCGGGACTTCGCCAACGTCGATGTCCGCGACCTGCGCGACCATCGCGGACGCTTGAGCGACGCCGAATGGACCGAACTGCGCCGCCTCCACGCGCTGCTCGATCAGCTTTTGGCGTGATCCAAGCGCGGCGCGCCAACAGCCGGTAAGCGCCGCGCCCCGCGCCAATCTTCAAAGTTGCTTTTCCCTGCCCCTCTTCGCATCATGGCCACTGAACCGACCGGATGCGGGGGGTGAGCCATGGATGACGCGCTGCTGAAAAGCCTGGGGCAGATCGCGGGCATTGGCGGTCTTGGCCTGGGCGTGGTCCTGCTGGTGTTCCGCGAGATCATCCGCAAGGGCGCGGGCGGATCGGGCAAGGGCGCAAACGACAGCCTGCTGACCACGCTGGCCTTTCTCATCACGCTGGTCGGGTTGGCTGGGATCGGCGCGTGGGTCTGGGTCAACACAAAGGGGACCGGCGCCGCGCCCTCAACCCACACCATCAGCGGCGACGTCAAGGCGACCAACGGCGGCGCCGTCATCAATGGCGACGTCCACGGCAACATTGGCGGCGCTGTTGGCGGCTCTGCTCCGTCGGCGCCAGCGCCGAATGCGCCGTAATCCGATGAGCCGCCTTGCCCTTTCCGTGATCGGGGCGTCGTTGCTGTCCCTGCTGGCGGGGGCAATGATTACAGGCCGGTTTTCAACACCCTCTTCAACCGCGCGGGATATCACCGTCACCGATGGCGGCATCGCAGTGAACGGGAATGTCGCCGGATCGGTTGGGCTGACGCCAGTGCAACTCAAAAAGTTGATGATCGAGTACGCCCGGCAGGACAGCGCGGCGGTTCAACAGGTCACAAGTCTCAGCGAACAGTTGGGGGTGACGAAAGGGGGGCTTCGCGGTTTTTTCCAGACCCTGGAGCAGAAGGAGGTTCCGCCCGACCAGCTTGCCACGCGGTTGAGCGAGATTGCGCGCGATCACAAAAAGCTGTTGGCTGAAGTGGCGACCTTCCAGGGGGAGGATGATCCCGACATCGCCCGCCTCAGCGCCGCCGCCGAAGCCGCCCTCCGCGATGGCCGCAACGAAGAGGCGCGCAGCCTGCTGATCCAGGCGAAGACCGCCAACATCGCCGCCGCCGACCGGCTGAACAGTGCAATGAATAAGTACAAACGCCGCGCGGCAGGAAAGGCGGCGGCGCTGGGGGCCTTGGCCAACACCGAAATTGACTACCGAAGCGCGGCGGCGTCCTTCGCTGAAGCCGCCGCACTGTGTCCACCGGACGAACCGCTGTTGCGGGGCGACTATCTGAACAGTGCAGGAATGGCAGAATTCCGCGCCGGTCGTTATCCGGCGGCAACTCCGTTCTTCATCGAAGCCCTGGCGATCCGTGAGAGGATGCTCGATTCCGAGCATCCCGACACCACCGCCAGCCTCAACAATCTGGCCGAACTTTACCGAGTTCAGGGGCAATTTGACGCCGCTGCTCCCCTCTACAGCCGTGCTCTAGCGATCCGTGAGAAGGTGCTTGGGCTGGAACATCCTGACACCGCCATCAGCCTCAACAATCTGGCTGGGCTTTACTACGCTCAGGGTCAGTATGCCGCCGCTGCTCCTCTCTACACCCGTGCTCTAGCGGTCACAGAAAAGGCGCTTGGCTTTGACCATCCTAACACCGCCACCAGCCTCAACAATCTAGCCGGACTGTACTTCGCGCAGGGTCAGTATGCCGTGGCCGCGCCTCTCTACAGCCGCGCCCTGGCGATCCATGAGAAGGTACTCGGCTCCGACCATCCTAACACCGCCACCAGCCTCAACAATCTGGCTGCACTGTACTCCGCGCAGGGTCAGTATGCCGCCGCCGCTCCTCTCTACACCCGTGCTCTAGCGATCACAGAAAAGGCGCTCGGTTTTGACCATTCTGACACCGCTACCAACCTCAACAATCTAGCCGAACTTTACCGTGTACAGGGGCAATTTGACGCCGCCGCGCCTCTCTACACCCGCGCTCTGGCAATCCATGAGAAGGTGCTAGGCCCCGACCATCCGGACACGGCCAACAGCCTCAACAATCTGGCTGCACTGTATGACTCGCAGGGTCAGTATGCCGCCGCCGCGCCTCTCTACAGCCGTGCTCTGGTGATCCGTGAGAAGACGCTCGGCCCTGACCATCCCAAGACGGCCAACAGCCTCAATAATCTGGCTGGGCTTTACTACGCTCAGAGTCAGCTTGACGCTGCGGCACCGCTCATCTCCCGTGCCTTGGCGATCACAGAGAAGGCGCTCGGCCCCGACCATCCCAACACGGTCCTCGTCCTAAAAAACCTCGCCAAGCTGCGTCAGGAGCAAGGGCAGTCGGAGGAGGCCGAGGCGTTGTTCGCTGAGGTCAAAGCGCGGGAGAACCACGTCGCGAGCCAAGCGGCGGCAAAGCCTGCGCCGCCTTAACCGGGCCGCAACCGCCCAATTTCCGCCTTCACCACCCCATACCAGACCAGCTTCTCGGCGTAGGGCAGGCGGGCGAGGCCGCTGGGGGAGGGGATGACGATGTCGGTGACGCCGTTGAACAGGGGGGCAGCCTGCACGCCCCAGGGCGCTTCGCTTCGACCGCTCGCCGCCAGATAGACGCCCTTGCCGGTGTAGGCCAGGACGGCGGGGCGGATGGTTTCGACGATGCGGGCCAGACGGGGCAGACCGGCGCGCAGTTCGGCCCGGCTGAGGTCGGCGGCGGAGGCGGTGGCGCGGGCGACCAGATTGGTGGAGCCGAGGCCGAAGCAGGGCAGCAAGCCGTCCTCCTCGCAGCGCAAAAGGCGCGGGGTCAGGCCGGAATCGGCCAGCAGGCGCCAGAACTGGTTGCCGCGCCCGGAATAATGATGGCCGAGCGCGCCCGACCGCAGGCCGGGGTTGAAGCCGACGAACAGCGCCGCCAGCCCCGGCCCCAGCACGTCGGGCAAGGGGCCGTCGGGCGGCGGAAGCGCGGCGGCGGCGCTTGGCTCAGGGCTGGTCATGCGGGATGTCCAGGCCGCCCAGCGCGGCGGCGCAGGCGTCGCGCACGCAGCCGCGCAGCCAGCGGTGGGCCGGGTCGGCGTCCAAACGCGGGTGCCAGAGCAGGGAGATTGTCACCTCCGGCGCGGCGAAGGGCAGGGGGAGGCTGCGCAGCCCGTCGCGCAACAGGCCGGTGTGGCGTTCCGGCACGGTGGCGATCAGGTCGGAGCGTCGGGCGATGGCCAGCGCGGCGGCGAAACCGCCGACGCTGGCGACGATGCGCCGTTCCAACCCCAACGCCCGCAGCGCGCCGTCCACCGGCCCCTTGCCGGGCGCGGCGCGGGTGACGCAGACATGCCGCCCGTGGGCGTAGCGGTCGGGGGTGAGGGGGGCGTCGGCCAGCGGGTGGCCGGGGCGCAGCACGGCGACGAAGCGGTCGCGGAACAGGGCCTGGGCGCGCAGCTCCGGCCCCATCGCCGGGGTGACGACGCCGGTTTCCAGATCGACGGCGCCGTCGCGCAAGGGGGCGCTGTCCTTGTCGGGTTTGGGCAGGAAGAACAGCCGCACGCCGGGGGCGACCGCGCCGACCGCCGCGATCAGCTCCGGCCCGACATTCTCGACGAAGCCCTCGCTGGTCCGCAGGGTGAAGGTTCGGGTCAATTGTTGCGGATTCAGCGTCTCGGTCGGGCGCAAAACCGCCGCGCCATCCTCGACCAGTTGGTGGACCCGCTCGCGCAGCTCCAGCGCGCGCGGGGTGGGGACCAGATCGCGCCCGGCGCGGACCAGCAGCGGATCGCCCGTCGCCGCGCGCAAGCGGGCCAGCGCGCGGCTCATCGCCGACGGGCTGAGGCGCAGCCGCCGGGCGGCGCGGGCCACGCTGCCCTCGGCCAACAGAACGTCCAGCGTGACCAGCAGGTTGAGATCGGGAAGCGGCATGGGCCGACTGTAGCATGAAACCGAGCGCGGCACGACGTGGGCCGATGGCGGGGCGGGCGGCGGCATAGGGGGATGAGGGGGGATGTGGCGTCGCGCGCATCCATTCCCTGCGCCCGACGCGCGTTCCGCCGCCGTCCGGGGCGGGGCTAGGTTGGGGGCAACGGTCATGCCGGGGCGGATCACAGACCCCGGCGCCCATGACATCGGAGTGTTTGCGATGAAGAATCCCACCGACCCGCCCGCCCCCTCCCCGGATGGCGCGGCGACGGGGCGGGAGCGCCGGGCGCTTGTCAGCCTCTGCCTGTTGACTCTGCTGTCCTCGTTGGGGGCGAGCAGCGCGAATGTCGGCCTGCCCACCCTGGCGCGGAGCTTCGGCGCGTCCTTCCAAGACGTGCAATGGATCGTGCTGGCCTATCTGTTGGCCATCACCTGTTTGATCGTCGGGGCCGGGCGGCTGGGCGACCGGCTGGGCCGCCGCCGCCTGCTGTTGGGCGGGGTTACGGTCTTCACCGCCGCGTCGCTGCTGTGCGGCGTGGCGCCCACTCTGGGCCTGTTGATCGCCGCGCGGGCGGCGCAGGGGATGGGGGCCGCCGTCATGATGGCGCTGACCATCGCCATGATCGGCGACAGCGTGCCAAAGGCGCGGACGGGCCGCGCCATGGGGCTGCTCGGCACGATGTCGGCCATCGGCACGGCGCTGGGGCCGTCGGCGGGCGGCGCGCTGCTCGCCGTGGCGGGCTGGCCCGCGCTGTTCCTGGTGAACGCCCCGCTGGGGGTGTTGGCCTGGGTGTTGGCGCGCGGCAGCCTGCCCGCCGACCAACCGCGTTCGCCGGAGCAACGGCCAGCCTTCGACGTCGCCGGAACGCTGCTGCTGGCGCTGACCCTGGCGGCCTACGCGCTGGCGATGACGGTTGGACGGGCGGATTTCGGCGTGACCGGGGTGGGGTTGCTGCTGGCGGCGGCGGCCGGGCTGGGGCTGTTCTTGCGGGTCGAGGCGCGGGCCAAGGCCCCGCTGGTCACGCTGGCCTTGTTCCGGGATCGGGCCTTCCGCGCCAGCCTCGCCGCCAACGCGTTGGTGTCCACGGTGATGATGGCGACGCTGGTGGTCGGCCCCTTCTTCCTGTCCCGTTCGCTGGGGTTGGGCGAGGCGCTGGTCGGGTTGGTGTTGGCGAGCGGGCCGGTGGCGTCGGCCCTCAGCGGCGTTCCCGCCGGGCGGTTGGTGGACCGCTTCGGGGCCGACCGCATGGTGTCGGCGGGGCTGGTCTTGGCGGCGGTGGGGGCCGTGGCGCTGGCGCTGCTGCCGGGCTGGTTCGGGGTGGCGGGCTACGTCGCCGCCATCGCGCTGCTGACCCCCGGCTATCAACTGTTCCAGGCGGCCAACAACACCGCTGTGATGATGGATGTGCCGCCGGATCGGCGCGGGGTGACGTCGGGCCTGCTGACCCTGTCGCGGAATCTCGGGCTGGTGTCGGGCGCGTCGGTGATGGGGGCGGTGTTCGCGCTGGCCACCGGCGACGTCGCCAGCGCCGGGCCGGAGGCCGTGGCCGACGGCATGCGGATCACCTTTCTGGTGGCCGCCGCCCTGGTGGTGTTGGCTCTGGCGTTCACGCGGACCGTCCGGGCGTCCGCCGGGCCGCGCGTGGCGGCGGCAGGCCGCTGAATTGGCAACGGCGCGCCGAAACGGCTTGGTGTTTCAAGGCATTCCCGGCGCGATGATACGCAAGCGCCGAATCGCTTCCGGCGCTGCGCGGTCTTTTGAAAGGGGGGAGGGGCGGGCTGCTGCGGCGTCGCGCGGCGGAATGGCGCCCATGGCCCAGTGTGGCGCCGGGCGGCGGATCCGGCAAGGAAAAGCCGCGCCCGCCCTCAAACCCCGGCGTCACGCTCAGCGGTGTCAAACTCAGCGCGATCAGGCCGCTTTTTTGGGGGCGCTGTGGTGGGCGCCTTCCAGGAAGTCCAGCAGTTCGGCCCGGTATTCGTAATAGCGCGGGTGCTCCAACAGCGATTGGCGGGTGCGCGGGCGGGGGATGTCCACCTTCAGCACATGGCCGATGCGGGCGTTCGGGCCGTTGGTCATCATCACCACGCGGTCGGCCAGCAACAGCGCCTCGTCCACGTCGTGGGTGACGCACACCGCCGTCACCTGCGTTCGCGCCCACACCTCCATCAGCACCTCTTGCAGCTCCCAGCGGGTCAGGCTGTCAAGCATGCCGAATGGCTCGTCGAGCAGCAGCAGTTTCGGCGACAGGGCGAAGGCGCGGGCGATGCCGACGCGCTGCTTCATGCCGTTGGACAGTTCCGCCGCCTTTTTGTCCATGCTGTCGCCCAAGCCGACGCGGGCGAGGTAATAGCGCACGATGTCGGCGCGCTCGGCCCGTTTGGCGTGGGGGTAGACGCGCTCCACCCCCAGCATGACGTTTTCATAGGCGGTCAGCCAGGGAAACAGGCTGGGGGCCTGGAAGACCACGGCGCGGTCTGGACCGGCGGTCGTCACCTCCTTGCCGTCCAGCACGATGCCGCCGCTGGTGACGTCGGCCAGACCGGCGACCATCGACAGGACGGTGGATTTGCCGCAGCCGGAATGACCGATCAGCGAGACGAATTCGCCCTTGCGCATCTTCAGGTCAAAGCCGTCCACGATGGTCAACGGCCCCTTGGGCGTGGCGAAGGTTTTGGTCAGCCGGGTGAATTCCAGATAGCGCTCATCAATCACATGGCTCGCCTGGGCGGCGCGGTAGGCCTTGGGCGGTTCCGAGGCGGTGATCGGGCGGATGTCGGGCAGGGGCAGATCGTCGCCGCCGCTGGCCGCCCGCGCGATCCCGGCGTTCATCAGATAGGCGGTGACGGCGGCGCGCAGCCGCTTGAAATCCGGGTCGTGGTTGACGGCGGTGCGGTCGCGCGGGCGGGGCAGATCGACGGTGAAGGCCGGACCCAGCGTCGCGCCGGGGCCAGGCGTCAACGGGATGATGCGGTCGGCCAGCAGGATCGCTTCATCGACGTCGTTGGTGATGAGGATGACCGTCTTGCGGTCCTTGCGCCAGATCGCCTCGATCTCGTCCTGCAATTTGGCGCGGGTCAGCGCGTCGAGCGCCGACAGTGGTTCGTCCAACAGCAGCATGTCCGGCGACATCGCCAGCGCGCGGGCGAAGCCGACGCGCTGGCGCATGCCGCCGGACAGCTCGTTCGGGCGGCGGTCGGCGGCGTGGCCCAGCCCGACGGTTTCCACGGCCCGCCGGGTCAACACGCCGCGTTCGCCGCCGTCCTTGTCCTTGTGGACGGAATCGACGGCCAGCGCGACATTCTCCTTCACGCTCAGCCACGGCATCAGCGAGTAGCTTTGGAAGACCACGCCGCGCTCTGGACCGGGGCCGCGCACCGGGGCGCCGCGCATCAGAACCTCGCCGCTGTCGGGCGTCGTCAGGCCGCCGATCAGGTTGATGAGCGTCGTCTTGCCCGAGCCGGAGAAGCCGACGATGGCGACGAACTCCCCCTCCGCGATGGTCAGATCAATGTCGCGCAGGATGTTGGTCGCGCCGTAGGACTTGGAAACGCCCTTGAGTTCCAGAATCGCCATGGTCGTTGTCTCCGGGAGCGAGAGGTCAGCGGTTGCCGGTGTGGGTGACGGCGGTTTGGAAGGCCAGCATGACGCGGTCGAGCAGGAAGCCGATCAGGCCGATGGTGAAGACGGCGACCATGATCTTGGCGAGCGAGTTGGACGAACCATTCTGGAACTCGTCCCAGACGAACTTTCCAAGGCCGGGATTCTGCGCCAGCATTTCCGCCGCGATCAGCACCATCCAGCCCACGCCCAGCGACAAGCGCAGACCCGTGAAGATGAAGGGCAGGGAGGAGGGCAGGACCAACCGGCGCACCATGGTCAGGCCGGACAGTTGCAGCACCTTGCCGACATTCATCAAATCCTTGTCGATGGACGACACGCCGACGGCGGTGTTGATGAGCGTCGGCCACAGCGAACAGAGCGTGACGGTGATGGCGGAGGTGAGGAAGGATTTGTCAAAGGCCGGGTTGTCGCTCGACACCGTGGCCGAGACCACCATCGTCACCAGCGGCAGCCAGGCCAACGGCGACACCGGCTTGAACAGTTGGATCAGCGGATTCATCGCCGCGTTGACCGTGCGGGACAGGCCGCAGGCCACCCCCAGCGGGACGGCGATCAACCCGCCGATCAGGAAGCCGGTGAAGACCGTCTTCAGGCTGGTGAAAATCTGGTCGAGGTAGGTCGGCTTTCCGGCGTAGGGACGGATTCGGACCTCCGCCGCTGGATCCTTGGCCAGGGTTTCGGCGTTGCGCTTGGCCTGCCGGTCGTAGAAGGCGGCCTCCTTGGCGCGTTCGGCCTTGTGGTCGGCGTAGAGGTTGGTCGCCTGCTCCCACACCTGGGCCGGGCCGGGGATGGCGCCGAGGCTGGTGTGGACCTGCGGGGCGGCCCACGCCCAAGCGGCGAGGAACAGCAGGATGGCGGTCAGCGGAATGCCCATTTGCCGCCACAGCTCGACGGCCTGGACGCGGGGGTTTTCACCGGCGGCGAGCCGCAGCAGCGGGGCCAGCCAGCCCAGCCCGATGGTGGTCAACCCGGAGGCGACGCGGTTGAGCGCGTGGGCGCGGCGGGCCTTGCGTTGGGCGTGGGCGAGGTCGGAGGGGGCGGCGTCGGTCAGACTGGTCATGGTGGTTGGTTCCTTTGGCTGGCCCCCTCCCCAGCCCTCCCCCGCTGCGCGGGAGAGGGGGCCTTTCAGGAGGGCGGCGGCAGTCCCCTCTCCCGCCTCAAGGCGGGGGAGGGTTAGGGAGGGGGCTTGAGAGCGGCGGGAGAGGATTAGCCCCCCACCAACTGCCCGCCCTCGACCTTTTGGGCGCCCTTCAGGCCGATGGGCTGCTGGTTCAGGTAATCGTTCGGCTTGCGGCCATCGTAGGGGATGCCGTCGATGAATCCGGCGTCGGCGGGCTTGTAGCCGTCGCTGGTCCAGGGGAAATCGGCCTCTTTGACCTTGCCCTCTTCCACCAGAAGCTTGGCGGCCTTCAGGTAAATTTCAGGTTTGTAGACCTTGCGGGCGGTCTCGTCGTACCAGGAATCGGGCTTGGCCTCGGCGATCTGGCCCCAGCGGCGCATCTGGCTGAGATACCAAACGGCGTCGGAATAGAAGGGGTAGGTGGCGTTGTAGCGGAAGAAGACGTTGAAATCGGGGACGTCGCGCTTGTCGCCCTTTTCATACTCGAAGGTGCCGGTCATCGAATTGGCGATCACCTTGGCGTCGGCCCCGACATACTCCGACTTGGCCAGGATCTTGACCGCTTCGGCGCGGTTGGCGTTGTTGTTTTCGTCCAGCCATTGGGCGGCGCGGATCAGCGCCTTGACCACGGCCAGATGCGTGTTGGGATTCTTGGTCGCCCAGCCGTCGGTGACGCCGAAAACCTTTTCCGGGTTGTTCTTCCAAATCTCGGTGTCGGTGATGACCGGCACGCCGATGCCCTTGGCGACCGCCTGCTGGTTCCACGGTTCCCCCACGGCGTAGCCGAAGATGGTCCCGGCCTCCAGCGTCGCCGGCATCTGCGGCGGCGGGGTGACGGACAGCAGGGCGTCGGCCTGGATCTGGCCGGAGGCGTCGTTGGGCGCGTAGAAGCCGGGGTTGATCCCGCCCGCCGCCAGCCAATAGCGCAGCTCGTAATTGTGGGTGGAGACGGGGAAGACCATGCCCATGGTGAAGGGCTTGCCCGCCGCGCGGTATTCGGCGATCACCGGCTTCAGCGCGTCGGCCTTGATCGGGTGCTGCGGCTTGCCGTCCGCCCCCTTCGGCACGTTGGCCTTCATCTTCTGCCAGACCTCGTTCGACACGGTGATGCCGTTGCCGTTCAGGTCCATGGAAAAGGCGGTGACGACATGCGCCTGGGTGCCAAAGCCGATGGTGGCGCCCAGGGGCTGCCCGGCCAGCATGTGGGCGCCGTCCAACTCGCCGGAGATCACGCGGTCGAGCAGGACTTTCCAATTCGCTTGCGGCTCCAGCGTGACCGACAGGCCTTCATCCTCGAAAAAGCCCTTTTCGGCGGCGATGGCGAGCGGGGCCATGTCGGTCAGCTTGATGAAGCCAAGCTTCAGTTGCTCCTTCTCGACCTTCAACGGGGCGGCCAGAGCGGGGATGCTTGCCGAAAGGGCGATCGCGGCGGCGGCGGACGCGAGCAGGGTGCGGAAGGGAAGGGCGGTCATCACGTCGGTTGCTCCATCTCAGAATGCCGGACAAAAGCGGCGGACCATCAGGCGGCGGGCGGCGACACCGGCGGGACGATCCGAAAGGGCTGTTTTTTGGGCAGCGGCGCGATGGCCGGAGATCCCAGGAACGCGTCCCGTTGGATCGGTCTCCAAAGCCTTGGGAAAGGCCGGGAGAAACCGGGGTCGGCGGCGTTGCCGGTGACTGGTCCAACGTTGGACGCTTCGGGATGCGCACCGTCGTTGGCGCGTCTCTCGGCCCATCCTTCGCAAGCCTCATGCCAAAGGATGGGTTTTTCGCGGAATTGGCGGGAAGGCTTGGTTTCTGGGCGGGTTGATCGGCGGAAGGTATGACTTCTTGCAGGGTGGTCCCATACCAAGTGATGAATTTTGCAGCGCACAAACGCCTGTGTGGCTGTTTTCTAACCAATACCTAAGCATGGGCATAAAACAGGCGCCTAAGCATCAGGCCGCCGGTCAACCCGTCTGTGGCGGAAACGCTGGCGTTGCGCCCGCCGCCGCCCGGATCCGGGGCGCTTTTGGGCGTTTGGCACGTCCCTTGCGAAGAGTGCGGCGAGACAGCAGCGAGACAGCAGCGAGACAAGGGCGGAGGCTGGCAACGTCGCCAGCGACCGCCACAGGGCCGGATCCGGGCGACGCGGCGCGGATTTCGGCCAAGGTTCGACGACGAACCGCCCGGACAACGGCGTCCGATCAGGTTGGCCCCCCGCCTTCAGCGCCGGGAACGCCCGCCCGTTCGGACGCCATTTTTTTAGCCCCGCGCCCCGCCGACATGGCCGGGCGGACACGAGACGAGGCAGACGCCATGGACATGCATCACCCGCTCTCATCGCCCGACGGGCGGATCGCCGCGCAGGACGCGCCGCGCAAGGAACGTTTGGTCGTCGTCGGCAACGGCATGGCCGGAATGCGCACGGTGGAAGAGCTGCTGGCCAAGGCGCCGGACCGCTACGAGATCACCGTGTTCGGCGCGGAACCGCTGCCCAACTACAACCGGATCATGCTGTCGCCGGTGCTGGCGGGCGAAAAGACCTTTGACCAGATCGTGCTGAACAGCCGGGCCTGGTACGAGGAGAACGCCATCACCCTGCTGACCGGGGAGCCGGTGGAGAGCGTCGACCGCGCCGCCAAAACGGTGACGTCGGCCAGCGGGCGCGTGGTGGGCTATGACCGGCTGTTGCTGGCCACCGGCTCCATGCCCTTCATCATTCCGGTGCCGGGATCGACCCTGCCAGGCGTCATCGGCTTCCGCGATCTGGCGGATGTGGACGCGATGCTGGCGGCGGCGGCCAAGGGGGGCCGCGCCGTGGTCATCGGCGGCGGGCTGCTGGGGCTGGAGGCGGCGAACGGCCTGCGGGTCAAGGGGATGGACGTCACCGTCATCCATTTGATGCCGACGTTGATGGAACGCCAACTCGACCCGTCGGCGGGCATGCTGCTGCAACGGGAGTTGGAACGGCGCGGCATCACCGTGCTGACCGGCGCCGACACCGCCGCGATTGTCGGCGATGAACGGGCCGAGGCGGTGCGGCTGAAGGATGGAACGGAGCTTCCCGCCGACATCGTGGTGATGGCGGTCGGCATCCGCCCCAACATGGCGCTGGGCAAGGCGGCGGGGTTGGAGTGCGGGCGCGGCATCCGGGTGGACGACGCCATGCGCACCAGCGACCCGGCTGTGTTCGCGGTCGGCGAATGCGTCGAGCATCGCGGCGTCACCTGGGGCCTCGTCGCCCCGCTGTTCGAGATGGCGAAGGTGCTGGCCGACGCGCTGGCGGATGGCGAGAGCGCCTACACCGGCTCCGTCACCTCGACCAAGCTGAAGGTCACGGGCGTGGACGTGTTTTCCGCCGGTGATTTCTCGGGCGGCGAGGGAACCGAGGAGATCGTCTTCCGCGACGCCGCGCGCGGCGTTTACAAGCGCCTGGTCCTAAAGGACGACAAGCTGCTGGGGGCAGTGCTCTACGGCGACACCAAGGATGGCGGTTGGTACTTCTCCCTGCTGAAGGACGGGGCCGACGTCAGCGCTGAGCGCGACACGATGATCTTTGGCCAGGGGTTTGGGGGGGCCGACGCTGGAAACCCTAACGCCGCCGTTGCAGCCCTCCCCGACAGCGCGGAGATTTGCGGCTGCAACGGCGTGTGCAAGGGAACCATCGTTCAGGCGATCACGACCAAGGGCCTGACCAGCCTGGACGAGGTGCGCGCCCACACCAAGGCCTCGGCCTCTTGCGGAAGCTGCACCGGCACGGTGGAACGGCTGTTGGCGGTGACGGCGGGCGACGCCTTCAAGGCGGGACCGGCGGTCAAGCCGATGTGCACATGCACCCAGCACAGCCACGACGTCGTGCGCGCCGCCATCATCGCCAAGAACCTCCGCAAGATGCCGGAGGTGTTTCAGGCGTTGGAATGGACGACGGCGGACGGTTGCGCGTCCTGCCGCCCGGCCTTGAACTATTACCTGCTGTGCGCGTGGCCGGGCGAATACGCCGACGATTACCAGTCGCGCTTCATCAACGAACGCGCCCACGCCAACATCCAAAAGGACGGCACCTATTCGGTGGTGCCGCGCATGTGGGGCGGGCTGACCAGCGCGACGGAGCTGCGCGCCATCGCCGACGTGGTGGACAAATTCGCCATCCCCACGGTGAAGGTCACGGGCGGCCAGCGCATCGACCTGTTCGGCGTGAAGAAAGAGGATCTGCCCGCCGTTTGGGCGGATCTGAACGCGGCGGGCATGGTGTCCGGCCACGCCTACGCCAAGGGGCTGCGCACGGTGAAAACCTGCGTCGGGTCGGAATGGTGCCGCTTCGGCACGCAGGACTCCACCGGCCTGGGCGTGAAGCTGGAGCGGATGACCTGGGGAACCTGGACGCCGCACAAGGTCAAGCTTGCGGTGTCGGGCTGCCCGCGCAACTGCGCCGAGGCCACCATCAAGGATCTGGGCGTCGTCTGTGTGGACAGCGGCTATGAACTGCATGTCGGCGGCAACGGCGGCTTGCATGTCCGCGCCTGCGACCTGCTGGCCAAGGTGGCGACGGAGGAGGAGGTTCTGGAATACACCGGGGCCTTCATGCAGCTCTACCGTGAAGAGGCCCGCTATCTGGAGCGCACCGCGCCGTGGGTCGAGCGGGTTGGGCTGGACCACATCAAGCAAGCGTTGGTCGAGGATCCCGAAGGACGCAAGGCGCTGCACGCCCGCTTCCTGTTCTCGCAAAGCTTCTCGCAAGACGATCCGTGGGCCGAACGCGCGGCCAAGGGCGTGGACCGTCACGAATTCTCGCTGCTCGCCAAGGTGGGGTAAGACACATGGACCAGATCCTTTCCGTTCTTCCCGATGACGCCGTGTGGACCAGCGTCGGCGCGGTGGCCGACATCCCGGTTTTGGGCGCGCGCGTGGTCCGCACCGCCAGCGGCGACGTCGCCCTGTTCCGCACGGCGGACGACGCGGTGTTCGCTTTGGAAGACCGTTGCCCGCACAAGAACGGGCCGTTGTCGCAGGGCATCGTCCACGGCCGCCGCGTCACCTGCCCGCTGCACAATTGGGTGATCGATCTGGCGACCGGCGAGGCCGTCGCCCCCGACGAGGGCCGGGCCGGTCACATCCCGGTGCGGGTGGAGAATGGCGCGATCTCCGTCGCGTTGGGGCTGGCGGTGCGGGCGCAGGGCGGTTGCAAGGGGGGCTGCCATGTTTGACGGGCCGGAGCCAGCCCCCGGCGCGCCAAGGGAGGTTGTCGGGCGGGAGGTCAAAACCACCTGCCCCTATTGCGGGGTCGGCTGCGGCGTCGTCGCCACGGTGACGGCGGATGACCGGGGTGATGACCGCGTGACGGTGCGCGGCGACGCCGACCACCCGGCCAACCGGGGGCGGCTCTGCTCCAAAGGGTCGGCGCTGGCGGAAACGTTGGTGCGCGACGGTGACGGCGGCGGGCGGCTGCTCCACCCGGAGATCGACGGGCGGCGTGTCGGTTGGGACGAGGCCATCGCTGAAGTCGCAACGCGCTTCGCCGCTGCCATCGCCCGGCACGGGCCGGACTCGGTGGCCTTCTACGTCTCGGGCCAATTGCTGACCGAGGATTATTACGTCGCCAACAAATTGATGAAGGGTTTCATCGGTTCGGCCAACATCGACACCAATTCGCGCCTGTGCATGGCCTCGTCGGTGGCGGGGCACAAGCGTGGTTTCGGGGCCGACGCGGTGCCGGGGAGCTACGCTGATTTTGAAACGGCGGATCTGGTGGTGCTGGTCGGCTCCAACCTCGCCTGGTGCCATCCGGTGCTGAATCAGCGTTTGCTGGCGGCCAAGGCGGCGCGCGGCACGCGGATCATCGTCGTCGATCCGCGCCGCACCGCCTCGGTCGATGGCGCGGATTCGCATCTGGCGCTGGCGGCGGGCACGGATTCCGTGTTGTTCAACGGGCTTTTGGTCCATTTGCACGCGATGGGCCGCACCGACGCCGTGTTTGTCGGTCGCCACACCAACGGCGAGGAGGACGCGCTCGCCGCCGCCCGCGCCGAAGCCCCCGACATCGCCGCCGTCGCTCGGCGTTGCAAACTCAGCGAAGCGGAGGTCGCCGCCTTCTACGCTGAAGTTGCAACGACGGAGCGGCTCGTCACCGTTTATTCGCAGGGCGTCAACCAGTCGAGCCAAGGCACGGACACCGTCAACAGCATCCTGAACGTCCATTTTCTGACCGGGCGGATCGGTCAGCCGGGCATGGGGCCGTTCTCCGTCACCGGCCAGCCCAACGCCATGGGCGGGCGCGAGGTCGGCGGGCTGGCGAACCAACTGGCCGCCCATATGGGCTTCACGGTCGAGGACATCGACCGGGTTCGCCGCTTTTGGAACGCGCCGCGCGTGGCGGCCAAACCAGGACTGAAGGCGGTCGATCTGTTCCGCGCCATCGAACGCGGCAGCGTGAAGGCCGTGTGGATCATGGCGACCAACCCGGCGGTCAGCATGCCCGACGCGGGCCGGGTCCGCCGGGCGCTGGCCAAATGCCCGACCGTGGTGGTGTCCGATTGCATCGCCGACACCGACACCGGACGCTTGGCCCACATCCGCCTTCCGGCGGCGGGGTGGAGCGAAAAGGATGGGACCGTCACGAACTCCGACCGCACCATCTCGCGCCAGCGCGCCTTCCGCGCGGCGGAGGGGGAGGCGCGGCCCGATTGGTGGATCATCGCCCAAGTGGCGCGGCGCATGGGGTTCACTGACGGTTTCGGCTTTGACAACGCCGCCGCCGTGTTCCGCGAGCACGCCGCCTTGTCGGGATTCGAGAATGACGGCGCGTCGGGGCGGGCGTTCGACATCGGCGCGTTGGCCGAGGTCAGCGACGCTGAATTTGATACGCTGGCCCCGTTCCCCTGGCCCTGGCGGGCGGGCGGGCAGCCGCAGGCGCGTTTGTTCACCGAGAATCATTATTTCACCGATGACGGGCGGGCGCGCTTCGTTCCGGTGACGACCAAGGCCTTGCCGCGCACGCTGCCCGATGGCGCGCTGTTGCTGAACACCGGGCGGTTGCGCGACCAGTGGCACACGATGACCCGCACCGGCCTGTCAGCCCGGCTGTCGGCGCACGCCCCCGAACCCTGCCTGGATCTGCACCCGGCGGACGCCGTGTCGCGCGGGATCGTTGACGGCGGCTTGGTCCGCGTCACCAGCGTGGCGGGGGAGGCGCTGGCGCGGGTTCGCCTCACCGACGCGCAACGGGAGGGAACCGCCTTCCTGCCGATGCACTGGACCGACGCCTTCACCGGATCCTGCGTCATCGGTCGCCTGATCGACGACGAGGCGGTGGATCCGCTCTCCGGCCAGCCGGATTTGAAGCGGATGCCCGCGACGGTGCTGCCCTATGTCCCGGCCTGGACCGCCTTTTTGTTGAGCCGGACGCTGGTCAAACCGACCCACAATGGCTATTGGGCGCGCCGGGCGGTGGCGGGCGGTCATCTGATCGAACTGGCGGGACACGGGCCGACGCCGGACTTTGCGACCGAGTTCGCGCCGGACGGCTGCGCGGCGATCAACTTCAGCGACGCCGCGCGCGGCAACCAGCGGACGGCGTGGCTGCGCGGCGACCGGCTGGAGGCCTGTTTGTTCGTCAGCGCCGACGGGCGCTTGCCGGGCCGCGACTGGCTGGCCGGTCTGCTGGACCGCGATGGGTTGGACGACGGCGACCGCGCCGCCCTGCTGGCGGGCCGCGCCCCCGGCGCGAAGGCCGACGATGGGCGGATCGTGTGTTCCTGTTTCAGCGTGGGCGTCAACCGCCTGATCGCCGCCATCCGCGACCAGTCCTTGACCAGCGTTGAAGCGGTCGGCGCGGCGTTGAAGGCCGGGACCAACTGCGGATCCTGCGTTCCCGAACTCAAGGAGGTGCTTCGTCATGCGGTTCAGCGCGAAGTGGCGTAACGGCTTTGGCCGACTTGTTGAGATTTTGGGAGCCGTCGGGCTTCTTCCCCCCACCCCGGCCCTCCCCCGCTGGGCGGGGGAGGGGGATTTCTCGACCTTGACGCGCCAATCTCCCATCCTGCGGGGGGCGGAAACCCGCCAATCCCCTCCCCCGCCAAGCGGGGGAGGGTTAGGGTGGGGGCACGTCACCCTGGTCGGCGCCGGGCCGGGCGATCCCGATCTGTTGACCGTCGCGGCGGTGAAGGTGCTGGCGGCGGCGGACGTCGTTCTGTTCGATCATCTGGTCGGCGACGGCATCCTCGATCTTGCGTCGCCGACGGCGGATCGGATCTGCGTCGGCAAGCGGTCGGGCCGTCATTCCCTGCCACAGGAGGAGATCAACACGCTGATGTCGCAACAGGCGCTGTTGGGGCGGCGCGTCGTCCGGCTGAAGGGCGGCGATCCGATGATTTTCGGGCGGGCGGGGGAGGAGATCGACCATCTCGACGCGCTGGGCATCCCCGTGCGCGTCATCCCCGGCATCACCGCCGCGCTGGGCTGCGCCGCCTCCGCCGGTCTGTCCTTGACCAAGCGCGGCGTGTCGCGCGCCGTCACCTTCGTCACCGCTCATGGCCGCGACGGCGAGCGGTTTGAACCGGATTGGGCGCGGCTGGCCGACCCGCAAGGCACGCTGGCGATCTATATGGGGCGCGAACAGGCCCGCGCGGTTGGGGCCGGGCTGACCGGGGCCGGTTTGCCCGCCGACACCCCGGTTCTGGCGGTGGAAAATGGCTGCCGCCCGGACGAGCGCCGTTTCTGGACGACGTTGGGCGCGATGGCGACGGACGGCGTGGCGGCGGGCAAGGGGCCGACGCTGCTGTTGATCGGCGAGGCGCTGCGGGCGCGCGAGGCCGCCGACACTCTGGCGGGCTTTGGCGCCGTGATGATGGCTGGCGAATAATCGATCACAGCCCAGGCGCCAAACGCTCGCGCGTCCGCGTCGTCGGCAGGCGCAGCGGCCAGCGGCGGAAGGCGAGCAATCCTACGCACAGGGCGGCGTAGACCAGCGGCGACGTCTGCCAGCCCTTAACCAGTAGAATGAAGTGCAGGCACCCGGCCAGCCCGGCGAGGAACACGCCCTTGTGCAGCATCCGCCAGCGCTTGCCGCCCAGCCGCTTGACCATGCCGTTGGTCGAGGTGGCGGCGAGCGCCGACAGGATGACGAAGGCCCCCATGCCGATGGTGATGTAGGGACGCTTGAGGATTTCCTTGCCGATGGCGGACCAGTCGAAAAATTGATCCAGCCCGACATAGACCGACAAATGAACGCTGGCGTAGAAAAAAGCGAACAGCCCGATCATCCGGCGAAACCGGGCCAGCGCCGCCACCCCGGTCAACATCCGCAGCGGCGACACCGCCAGCGCGATCAGCAGAAAGCGCAAGGCCCACAGCCCGCTCTGCTTGACGCTTTCCAGAATCGGTTCGGCCCCCAACTCGCCGCTGTAGGCGAGCCAGACGGTCCAGAACAGCGGGACCAGCGCCAGGGCGAAGACGATGGGCTTGGCCCAGCGCGACGACAGCGCGGCGTTGGCGATCTGGCGCGGGTCGATCTGGCGCGGGTTGGCGGGCGTGTTGGCCATGGTCAGAAATTCGCCCGCAGATCCATGCCGCTGTACAGCGACGCGACTTCGTCGCCATAGCCGTTGAAGGGCAGCGTCTTGCGGCGGGAGAAATCGCCGACCCGCCGTTCGGTCGCCTGACTCCAGCGCGGATGATCGACGTCGGGATTGACGTTGGAGAAAAAGCCGTACTCGCGCGGCTGCGAGCGGTTCCAGGCGGTCGGCGGCTGTTCCTTGACCAGCGAGATTTTGACCACCGACTTGATGGATTTGAAGCCGTATTTCCACGGAACCACCAGCCGGATCGGCGCGCCGTTCTGGTTGGGCATGGTCTCGCCATACATGCCGACGGCCATCAAGGTCAGCGGGTGCATCGCCTCGTCCAGCCGCAACCCCTCGACATAGGGCCAGTTCAGCACCCAGGATTTTTGTCCGTACATCCGTTCGGGATCCAACAGGGTCTGGAAAGCCACGTATTTGGCGTTGGCGGTCGGCTCCACCCGCTTCAGCAATTCGGCCAGCGGGAAGCCGACCCAGGGGATGACCATCGACCAGCCTTCGACGCAGCGCAGGCGGTAGATGCGCTCTTCCATCGAAAATTTCAGCAGATCGTCGATGCCGATGGTGATCGGCTTGGCGACCTCGCCGTCGATGACGATTTCCCACGGGCGAGTGCGCAGCGCCTTGGCCCCGTCGGCGGGGTCGGACTTGCCGGTGCCGAATTCGTAGAAATTGTTGTAGGTGGTCGCCGACTTCATCGGCGTCACCGCGTCCATCGCCACGTCGGCGGGCTTGCGGGTGGTCGGGACCTGGAAGGTCGCGGCGTCGGCCAGACTGGGCCAACCCGCCATGCCGCCGACGGCGAAGGCCGCCGCGCCGCCACCGATCAGGCTGCGGCGGGAGAGGAACAGCGCGCGCGGCGTCACCTCGTCCTCGCGGGCCTGCGAAGCGGTGGGGAATTTGAACAGCATCGGGTCTCTCCCAATCCAAAAGGTCAGGTCATAACCATAGGGCGGGACGCCGCGCCCGGCAAATCACGCACGGACACTTTTCTGTGAAGAGGCGGGCGGGGGCGGTCCTGTCGCGCGGTGGGCGCGGTGATTTCCCGATTGACCGGCTGATTATGTACATACATTATCGTCGCAACGCTGAGCGATGATGCGGAGGGCGGGGTGCAGGGTGTGGCGCGACAGAGCCTGACCGAGCGCGCGAGCGGCGCGGATCCCAGCCTTGACGGCAAGGGGCCGCTGTTTGGTCAGATCAAACGCGCGGTCGCCGGGCAAATCCTGCGCGGGCGCTGGCAGGCCGGGGAACGGTTGCCCAACGAAGAACAGCTTTCCTCCCTGTACGGCGTGTCGCGGCAGACGGTGCACAAGGCCATCGCGCTTCTGGCGCGCGAGGGCTTCCTCGTCCGCCGCCGCCGGGCTGGAACCTTTGTCGCCAGCGTGCGGAACGACCGTTTCGCTTTGCCCATCGAGGACATCGGCGACGTCATCGCCCGCAGCGGCGGCGTTTATGAATTCCGCATCCTCGACCGCAAAACCTTGCGCAACGGCGAGGCGATCCGCTGGCCCGACGTGCCGGACGGAACCCCGCTGCTCTCCCTGGAATGCCTGCATCTGAGCGACGGCGCGCCGATCCAGTTCGAGCGGCGCCTGGTCAATCTCGACGCCGTGCCGGAGGTGGCTGACGAGCCGTTCGACAGCGTCGCCCCCAGCCGCTGGCTGGTCAATCAGGTGCCCTGGTCGTCCGCCGAACACACCGTCAAGGCGGTCAACGCTGCCGCCGACATCGCGGCGCTGCTGGGGGTGGAGCCGGGAACGGCCTGCCTGTCGATCCGCCGCCAGACCGTTCATCTGAACCGCAGCATCACGCTGGTTCATTTCCTGTCCGTTGGCGAGCGTTTCAGCCTGAGCGGCTCGTCGATCACCGACAGCGCGACGGAGCTTAATTTGTAAACACAAAAGACCGGCGATCCGTCAACCATCGCCGGTCGTTCAACAGGGGGTTCAACGATTATGGAGTCTTTTGCGATGCGCGTCTCGACGAACACGACCGGCCGTTTCGGCCAAACCCTGCGCGCCGCCCTGCTGGGCGCGGCGGTTCTGGCGCTGGGCGGCGCCGCCGGCGCGATGGCCGACACGCTGGCCGACGTCAAAAAGTCCGGCACGATCAACGTCGCCACCGAAATGCAGTTCCCGCCCTTCGATTTCCTGGAAAACAACGAGTACAAGGGCGTTGACCGCGATTTGATCGATGAAGTCGCCAAGGAGCTGGGCGTCAAGCCGAAATACATCGATCTGCCCTGGACCAGCGTTCTGCCCGGCCTGGAAGCCAAGAAGTTCGATCTGGTCATCGCCCCCGTCACCATCACGAAGGAGCGCATGAAGCGCTATTCCTTCACCGTGCCGATTTCCGAAGCGACGGCGGCGATGATGAAGCGCACCGGCGACAATTCGATCAACAAGCCCGAAGACATCGCGGGCAAGAATGTCGGCGGCGGCAAGGGAACCTCGCAGTTGGCCCAGGTCAAGGAATTCGCCCAGGGCATCACCCCGGCGCCGACCATCAAGGAGTATGTGGACAGCAACCAGTCCTACGCCGATCTGGCCGCCGGTCGGGTGGACGTGTCGGTGAACTCGCTGCCGAACCTCGCCTTCGCCGCCGCCCAGCGCAAGGAGACCTTCACCGTCGTCCTGCCGCCGTTCGGCAAGCCGTCCTTCTTCTCCTGGGTTGGCCGTCCCGGCGACGACGACAAGAGCCTGATCGAGGCGGTGAACGTCGCGCTGGTCAAGATCCAAAAGGATGGCCGCATGGCGGCGATTCAGAAGAAGTGGTTCGGCGTCTCCGCCGACCTGCCGACGGTTGTTCCCGAACCGCAATTCTGATCGGTGTCCTGACGACCGTTTCAGGAACGAAAGCCCCGTCTCCCCATGCGGGAGACGGGGCTTTCCCAGGCTTGCGGGCCGACGCAAGCTTGCGGTTTTGAGAATCCGAAGGTGTGCCGATGAAGTTCAGCGTCATCGTTGACGCGCTGCCCCATCTGTTGGGGGCGGCGGTCACGACCATTTGGATCTCGCTGCTCGGCGTCCTGCTGGGGCAGGTGATCGGCGTGCTCGTCTGCGTGGCGCGGCAATCCGGCAACCGGGGCCTGGACATGGCGGGCGGCGTCTATGTCAGCTTCTTTCGCGGCGTGCCGCTGCTGATCCAGCTTTTGTTGATCTATTACATGTTGCCGCTGGTCGGCATCGACGTGCCGCCGCTGGTCGCCGCCATCAGCGCGCTCAGCCTCGCGTCGGGCGCTTATGTGTCGGAGATTTATCGCGGCTCGCTGAACGCCGTGCCGCATGGCCAGTCGGAAGCGGCGCTGGCGCTGGGCTTTTCCAGCACGACCATCTGGACCCGCATTTTGCTGCCGCAGGCCTTCCGCTTTTCGGTTCCGGCGTTGGTCAACGAGCTGATTTTGCTGTTGAAGGCGTCCTCGCTGATCTCCGTCGTCGGGGTGGCGGAGTTGACGCGGACCAGCCAGACCATTTCGGCCAGCAATTTCCGCCCGCTGGAAATCTATCTGGCGGCGGGCGTCATTTATCTGGCGATCAACAGCGCGCTGGCCCTGTTCGGCACGCTGGTCGAACGCCGCCTTCAGCAGGGGTGAGGGAACCGATCCATGGACTCCAACCTGCTTGTTCACTACGGCCCGGCGCTGCTGCGCGGCTTCGGCGTCACCATTCTGTGCTGGGCGGCGGGCTGCGCCATCGGGCTGGCGCTGGGCTTTGCGCTGATGCTGCTGCGGCGGATCGACGTCAAACCGCTGCGCTGGATCATCCGCGCTTACATCGAGGTGATCCGGGGCACCCCCTTCCTCATCCAACTGTTCCTGCTCTACAGCGGCGGCCCGGCCATCGGCCTGCGGCTGGAGGCGACGACCGCCGGGATCCTCGGGCTGGGCGTCTATGGCAGCGCCTATTTCGCCGAGATTTTTCGCGCGGGCTATCAGGCGGTGCCGAAGGGGCAGGTGGAGGCGGCGCTCAGCCTTGGCATGCCCTATGGCGGCATTCTGCGCCGGGTGATCCTGCCCGGCATGCTGGTGTCCACCATCCCGGCGCTGGTCAACATGATGGCGATCTTGACCAAGGAAACCGTCGTGCTGTCGATCATCACCGTGCCGGAATTGATGTACGAGATGCAGACGATGGCGGCGGAGACCTTCGCCAGTTTTGAAACCATTCTGGGCATGGCGTTGTTTTACTGGCTGCTGGTCGAGGCGGTGTCGCGCCTGGGCCGTCGTCTGGAAACCCGCATGACCCGCTTCCTGTCCCACCCGTCGAACGCGAGGGCCTGACGATGGCCGTGACCGATACCCCAACCGCCTCCGTCCAGCGCGTCGCCGCCGCCGATGACACCGCCCCGATGGTGACGATTCGCGGCGTCAGCAAGGCCTATGGCAGCAACGAGGTGCTCCGCGACATCGACCTGACCGTGAACAAGTCGGAGGTCGTTTGCCTGATTGGCCCCAGCGGATCGGGCAAAAGCACGCTGCTGCGCTGCATCAACTTCCTGGAGGTCTATGATCGCGGCGAAATCCGCATCGAAGGCCAACTGGTCGGCTACAGCGAAACGACGCCGCGCCGCCGCCTGTCGAACGCCGAACTGCGCGGCCTGCGCCGCAACGTCGGCATGGTGTTCCAACAGTTCAATCTGTGGCCCCACATGACGGCGCTGGAAAATGTCGCCGAGGCGCTGGTCCAGGTGCGCGGCCTTGACAAAATCGCCGCCGCCGAGCGCGCCCGCCTGATGCTGGCCCGCGTCGGGCTGGCCGACAAGGCCGACAGTTACCCGTCGCGCCTGTCCGGCGGGCAGCAACAGCGCGTCGCCATCGCCCGCGTCATCGCCATGGAACCGCATCTGATGCTGTTCGACGAGCCGACCTCCGCCCTTGATCCCGAATTGGTCGGCGAGGTGTTGCAGGTCATGCGCGATCTGGCCGCCGAGGGCATGACCATGGTGGTGGTCACGCACGAAATGGGTTTCGCCGCCAACGTGGCCGACCGCGTGGCCTTCCTCGACCGTGGCCGCATCGCCGCCTTCGGCCCGCCGCGTCAGGTCTTCCACGAAAGCCCGGAACCGCGTCTGACGCAGTTCCTGCAAACCTACCACGAGCGCAACAGCTTTTGACTGCCGCGCCCGTCGCAGGTCTCGGCGTCACCCGCCGAAGAGATGCGCGGCGATGGAGGGGGGCTTCATGGTGATGGAGAATCCCGGCGCGGTGGGCGCGCGGTAGCGGCCCTGTTCGACCACGCAGGGGTCCTCGAAATGCTCGTGCAGATGATCGACGAATTCGGCGACCCGACCGTCCCAACTGCCGGAGACGCAGAGATAGTCAATCATCGACAGATGTTGCACATACTCGCACAGCCCGACGCCGCCCGCGTGCGGGCAGACGGGTTTGCCGAACTTCGCCGCCATCAGCATGATCGCCAGATTCTCGTTCAGCCCGCCGACGCGGGCGGCGTCGATCTGCACCACGTCGATGGCGTCGGCTTGCAGGAACTGCTTGAACATGATGCGGTTCTGGCACATTTCGCCGGTGGCGACCTTGATCGGGGCCACGCCCTCGCGGATCGCCCGATGGCCCAGAATGTCGTCGGGGGAGGTCGGCTCTTCGATGAACCAGGGGTTGAAGTCGGCGAGATCGCGGACCCAGCCGATGGCCTCGTCCACCTCCCAAATCTGGTTGGCGTCGATCATCAGCACGCGATCCGGGCCGATTTCCTCGCGCACCACGCGGCAGCGGCGGATGTCGTCGTTGCGGTCGCGCCCGACCTTCAGCTTGAAATGGCTCCAGCCCGCCGCCACGCCCTCGCGGCACAGGCGGCGCACCTTGTCGTCGTCATAGCCCAACCAACCGGCGGACGTGGTGTAGCTGGGATAGCCCTCCGCCAACAGCCGCGCCCGGCGTTCCGGTTCGCCCGCCTTGGCGCGGGTCAGGATGGCCAGCGCCTCCGCCGGGGTCAGCGCGTTGGTCAGATAACGGAAGTCGATCAGGCGGAGGATCTCCTCCGGCGTCATGTCGGCGACCAGTCGCCAGACCGGCTTGCCCGCCTGTTTGGCCCACAGATCCCAGACGGCGTTGACCACCGCGCCGGTCGCCAGATGCATCACGCCCTTGTCCGGCCCGACCCAGCGCAGATGCGAATCGCCGGTGATGTGCCGCCAGAAGGCGCCCATGTCGGCGGTGATGTCCGACAGGCTCAGCCCGATCAGGCGCGGCATCAGCAGGTCAATGGCGGCCCGGCACAGATCGTTGCCGCGCCCGATGGTGAAGGTCAGGCCGTGGCCTTCCAGGCCGCCCGAGGTCTCCAACGCCACATAGGCGGCGGAATAGTCGGGATCGGCGTTCATCGCGTCCGATCCATCCTTTTGCGAGGAGGTGGGAAAGCGAATATCGTAGCTGCGATGGCCGGTGATGCGGAGTTCGTCGGGCATGTCGCCTCCCCGTGATTTTTGATGGAGCGTTTTTTCTGTGAAATGGATAATCATATATGAAACGTCCCGTCAAGCCATCATGCCCGTCAAGACATTATGAGGGTTCCCGCGTGAGCGAGTCCGACATCGATCCCAGTGACCCGACCGACCCCGCCAACCCTGAATCCGGCGACAAGGAGCGGCGCTACTCCGCCCCGGCGCTGGAAAAGGGCCTGGACATACTGGAGTTCCTGTCCGAACGCCGGGATCCGCAATCGCTGCAACAGATCGGCGAGGGGGTGGGGCGGACCAAGGGCGAGATTTTCCGCATGGTCTCGGTTCTGGCCGAACGCGGCTACATCGAACGCACCGAGGGCGACGACCGTTTCCGCGTCACCGACCGGCTGTTCCGTTTGGGAATGAACCGCCCGGTCAACCGTTCGCTGGTGGAAATCGCCCTGCCGACGATGAACGCGTTCGCCGAAAGCACCGGCTACGCCTGTCATCTGGCGGTGCAGTCGGGAACCCAGATCGCGGTGATCGCGCGGGTGGAAAGCACCAGCCACATCGGCTTCACCGTGCGCATCGGCTACCGCCAGCCGCTGGTGCTGACCGGATCGGGCCATTGTCTGCTGGCCTTCATGAGCGCCCGCCGCCGCCATCGCGTCTATGAGGATCTGCGCCGCGAGGATCCGTGGATTGATCTGGACGCGCTGACCCAAACCCTGGACGGCGTGCGCGCCGCCGGGCATGTCCGCCGCCCCAGCGGCATTTCCGAGGCGGTGGTCGATCTGTCCCATCCCATTCTGGACAGCCACGAGGGCGGCGCGGTCGCCGCCCTGACCTGCCCCTATCTGCGCACCCGGCAGAATCCGAAGGAGCCGGAAGAGCTGTTGGCGGCGTTGGGCGCGGCGGCGCGGCGCATCTCCGACACGCTGTCCCTCGACTGAAAGTGAGGCGTTTCTATGAAATGACGATTTACAGGTAAAGCAATGTTGTGTATGCAGGACCCAACGATCCGTGACGCGGATCACCGGAAGCGGCCCGAACCATCGGGCCGCGCAAGGGGAGGGGAGCGCCAGCCATGGCCGCCAGACTGCACGGCAAGACCGCCATCGTCACCGCCGCCGCCCAGGGCATGGGCCGGGCCGCCGCCCTGGCCTTCGCCGCCGAAGGCGCGCGGGTCATCGCCACCGACATCAACGACGCGCTGCTGGCTGAACTGGCCGACGTGCCGGGCGTCACGCCGCAGCGGCTCGACGTCTGCGACCCGGCGGACATAGCCGCCTTCGCCGCCGCGACGCCCGCCCCGTCGGTGCTGTTCAACTGCGCGGGCTATGTCCACGCCGGAACGATTCTGGATTGCGACGAAGACGCCTTTGACCGCTCGGTCACGCTGAACGTCCGCTCGATGTACCGGATGATCCGCGCCTTTCTGCCCGGCATGCTGGAGGCGGGGGGCGGGTCGATCATCAACATGGCCTCGGTCGCGTCCTCGATCATCGGGGCGCCGAACCGCTTCATCTATGGAACGACCAAGGCCGCCGTGGTTGGCCTGACCAAATCGGTCGCCGCCGATTACGTGACGCGCGGCGTCCGCGTGAACGCCATTTGCCCCGGCACGGTGGACAGCCCGTCGCTGCACGACCGCATGCGGGCGTTGGGCGATTACGACACCGCGCGCGCCGCCTTCATCGCCCGTCAGCCGATGGGCCGACTGGGCACCGCCGACGAGGTCGCGGCGCTGGCCGTGTTCCTGGCCGCCGACGAATCCGCCTTCATGACCGGGCAAGCCATCGCCATGGATGGCGGCTGGTCGAACACCTGATTTTGCGAACGGGAAGCATACGATGAAACTGTTGCGTTATGGTCCGTCGGGGGCCGAGAAGCCGGGCGTTCTGGACAGCGAGGGCCGCATCCGCGACCTGTCGGCCCATGTCGCCGACATCGCGGGCGCGACCCTGTCGCCCGACGGGTTGGCCGCGCTGGCCGCGCTGCCGTTGGACAGCCTGCCCATCGTCGATCCGGCGGTGCGGCTGGGGCCTTGCGTCACCGGGACCGGGAAATTCATCTGCATCGGCCTGAATTATTCCGACCACGCGGCGGAAACCGGCGCGACCGTGCCGACGGAGCCGGTGATCTTCATGAAGGCGACCAGCGCCATCCAGGGGCCGAACGATCCGGTCGAAATCCCGCGCGGCTCGGTCAAGACCGATTGGGAGGTCGAACTGGGCGTCGTCATCGGCAAGACGGCGAAATACGTCTCCGAAGCCGACGCGCTGGACCATGTCGCCGGTTACTGCGTCATCAACGACCTGTCGGAACGCGCCTTCCAGCTTGAGCATCAGGGCCAGTGGACCAAGGGAAAATCCGCCGACACCTTCGGCCCGGTCGGCCCCTGGCTGGTGACGAAGGACGAGGTGGCGGACCCGCAGGCGCTTGACATGTGGTTGGAGGTCAACGGCCACCGCTATCAGAGCGGCTCCACCCGGACGATGGTCTATGGCGTCGCCTTCGTCGTGTCCTACCTGTCGCGTTTCATGAGCCTGCGGCCCGGCGACATCATTTCCACCGGCACGCCGCCCGGCGTCGGGCTGGGCCAGAAGCCGCCGGTCTATCTGAAGGTGGGCGACCGGATGGAGCTGGGCATCCAGGGCTTGGGCCAGCAGCGCCAGATTTGCGTTAGCTGCTGATCCAGCGGTCGGTCGAGGCCTTCAGGTGCTGGCGCATCGCCGTTTGCGCGGCCAGCGGATCGGCGGCGTCCAGCGCCTGAAGGATCGCCTCATGCTCATCCAGCGCCGCTTGCCAGGTTTGGGTGCTGTCGAACCGTTCGCGCAGTTGGGAGGAAATCGGGCTGTGGCGTTCGTCGAACAACTCCCCCACCAGCCGCACCAGCACGCTGTTGCCGCTGAGCGCCGCGAGCGTCAAATGGAACTGCTTGTCCTGTTCCACGGGATAACCGCCCTGCTCCATTTCCACCCGCATGCGGGTCAGCGTGTCGCGCAGACGGGCCAGCCCCTCGGCGGTGACGCGGGCGCAGGCCAGCACCACCGCCGACCCTTCGATCACCGCGCGGGCCTGCATCAGCTCCGACGGGCTTTCGCCCAGCGCGGCGGTGGTCGTCGGGGCGGGCCGTTCGGCGGGCGGGCAGACATAGACGCCCGACCCCATGCGAATCTCGACGCTGCCGTCAATTTCCAACGCGATCAACGCCTCGCGCAGGGATGGGCGTGAGACGCCCAATTGCTGGGCCAGATCGCGTTCCGGCGGCAGGCGGGTTCCCGGCGTGATGGCGTTGCTGGCGATCAGCGCGCGGATCTGGTCGGCCACCTGCTGGTACAGGCGGCGCGTTTCGATGGGTTTGACCAGATTGGACATGCGCGCGGCTCCCGGTGAATTGGCCTTACCATATAGGTTGATTTGGAGGTCAACAAGCGCGTCATTGGCGTTTCATGCCGCAGCGATGCCAAAAACTGTATCTTTCGCTATACGGTCAAGCCAATTTAGAAACTTTGGTAAATTGGCTTGACCAAAACAATCCGTGCTCCTATCGTTTTCGCCAGGGCCGACCGCGCTGTTTTCCGGGCGGCCCCAAACCACCGAACAGAGTGGGACCGCGCGCAAGCTCAATGGCTTGGCGCAGATTGGGAGGAAGCATGACGCCGTCCACCGTCAGCCGGGCGTTGCCCGAATTTCAGAGCGCCGCCATTGGCGCGGAAGTGTTGCGGCTGACCAACGTCAGCAAACATTTCCCCGGCGTGCGCGCGCTTGACGAGGTCTGTTTCGATCTGCGGCGCGGCGAGGTTCACGCGGTGTGTGGGGAAAATGGCGCGGGCAAATCGACCCTGATGAAGATCATCAGCGGCCAGTATCAGCCCGACGGCGGCAGCATCGCCTACAAGGGCGAGGCGCGCCGCTTCGCCAATTCGCTCGACGCCGAACGGGCGGGCATCGCCATCATCCATCAGGAACTGAACCTGATCCCGCATCTGTCGGTGGCCGAAAACATCTATCTGGCGCGCGAACCCAAACGCGGATGGTTCATCGACCGCGCGACGCTGCGGCGCGACGCGCAAGCTTGTCTGGACCGGCTGGGGGTGGACATCCGGCCCGACGCGCTGGTGAAAAGCCTGTCGGTCGCCCAATGCCAGATGGTGGAAATCGCCAAGGCGCTGTCGCTGAACGCCGAAATCGTCATCATGGACGAGCCGACCTCGTCCCTGACCGAATCCGAAACGGCGCTGCTGTTCCAGGTGATCCATGAATTGAAGCGGGAGGGGGTGGGCATCGTCTACATCTCCCACCGGCTGGACGAGATGGCGGCGATTGTCGATCGGGTGACGGTGCTGCGCGACGGGCGTTACGTTTCCACCCATGATTTCGCGGCGACCAGCGTGGACGACATCGTCGCCCGCATGGTGGGCCGCTCGCTGGAAGAGAAATTCCCCGAACGCACCTCGGTTCCGACCGACGAGGTTTTGCTGTCGGTCAGCGGCCTGACCCGCCGGGGCGTCTTCCACGATGTCGGGTTTGAGCTGCGGCGCGGCGAGATTTTGGGCTTCGCCGGGTTGATGGGGGCCGGGCGCACCGAGGTGGCGCGCGCCATTTTCGGGGCCGATCCGCTGGATTCCGGGCGCATCCGGCTTGGCGACCGCGAGATCACCGTGCGCAGCCCGCGCGACGCCATCGACCACGGCCTCGCCTATCTGTCGGAAGACCGCAAAAGCCACGGGCTGGCGATCAAAATGTCGGTGGTGCAGAATCTGACGCTCGCCACCATGGACGCGATGTCCAACCGCTTCGGCTTCATTGATTTCGAGGCGGAGGCCAAGGCCGCCAAAACCTACATCGATCTGCTGTCGATCCGCACCCCGTCGCCCCATCAGGTGGCGAAACTGCTGTCGGGCGGCAACCAGCAAAAGATCGTCATCGGCAAATGGCTGCTCCGTCAATCGCGCATCCTGTTCTTTGACGAGCCGACGCGCGGCATCGACGTCGGCGCGAAATTCGCCATCTACCAATTGTTGGACCGGCTGGCCGCGCAAGGCATCGGCGTCGTCCTCATCAGCTCCGAATTGCCGGAGATCTTAGGGCTGACCGACCGCGTCGCCGTGTTCCACGAGGGCCGCATCACGGCGGTGCTGAACACGCGCGACACCAGCCAGGAAGAGATCATGCATCACGCCTCGGGCCACAGCCGCCCGACCGCGCCGGGAGCCGCAACGCCATGAGCGACATCAGCACCAGCACCAACTCAGCCCCCCCATCGGCGCGCGAGCCGGGTGAGCCAAAGGCCCGCATGATGAACGACAAGAAAAAAGACCTGATTCAGAAATTCGCGGCGCTGGCCAGCCTGATGCTGCTGGTCGCCGTGTTCGCGATGACCAGCGACGCCTTTCTCAGCGTCAACAACGGCATGACCATCGCGCTTCAGGTCACGTCCATCGCCTATCTGGGCATCGGCGCCACCTGCGTCATCATCACCGGCGGCATCGACCTGTCGGTCGGTTCCGTGCTGGCGCTGGCCGGGGTGGTGGCGGCGCTGGCGGTCAAGGCCGGGGTTCCGGTGCCGCTGGGCATGGGGCTGGGCATTCTGGTCGGGGCCTTTTGCGGCTTGCTGAACGGCTTGTGCGTTACCCGGCTGAAGCTGCCGCCCTTCATCGCCACGCTGGGCATGATGCTGGTGGCGCGCGGCGTCGCCTTGCAGATCACCGGGGCGCGCGCCGTCTCGGGCCTTGGCGAGTCCTTTGGCGAGCTTGGCAACGGCGCGCTGTTCCGCGTCGTCACCATTGGCGACGACGGGTTCCCCAATGTGGTGTTTCCCGGCATCCCCTATCCGGTCATTTTGATGGTGGTCGCCGCCATCGGCGTCGCGGTGATGCTCAGCCGCACCACGCTGGGCCGTCACATCTACGCCGTCGGCTCCAACGCCGAAGCGGCGCGGCTGTCGGGCGTCAACGTCGCCCGCGTCACCCTTGTCACCTACATCCTGTCGGGCAGTCTGGCCGGTCTGACCGGCTGCGTGCTGATGTCCCGCCTCGTCACCGCCCAACCGAACGAGGGGGTGATGTACGAGTTGGACGCCATCGCCAGCGCGGTCATCGGCGGCACCTCGCTGATTGGCGGGGTCGGCACCATCTCCGGCACGGCGATTGGCGCCTTCGTCATCGGCATTCTGCGCAACGGGTTGAACATGAACGGCGTTTCGGCCTTCACCCAGCAGATCATCATCGGGCTGGTCATTCTGCTGACGGTGTGGATCGACCAGATCCGCAACCGCCGCTGACCCGCCGGTTCTCCATCGCCGCCTTACCATCACCGCCTTCAGTCACCGAACAACCATCAAAAATCTTTGGGAGTGAAACATGCGCAAGATCGTCTCGGCGTGTCTGGTTTCCGTTCTGGCTCTGGCCGCCGGATCGGCGTTGGCCGCCGACAAGGAAATCGCCGTGGTGGTGAAGACCGTGAATTCGACCTTCTGGCAGAATGTGCAGAAGGGCGCGACCGCCGCGCAGAAGGAAGCCAGCGGCTACAGCATGACCTTTCAGGGTCCCGCTTCGGAATCCGCCATCGCCGATCAGGTGAACATGGTGGAAAACGCGGTCAACCGCAAAGTCGCGGGCATCGTGCTGGCCCCGTCCGACCCCGACGCGCTGGTTCCGGCGCTGAAGAAGGCGTGGGAAGCGAAGATCCCGGTGGTGTTGATCGACTCGCAAATCTCCGACAGCGGCAAGCAATATTACCAATCCTTCCTGGCCACCGACAACGAGAAGGCGGGCGAGCTGTGCGCCAAGGCGTTGATCGACAAGGTCGGGACCACCGGCAAGATCGCCGTCATGTCCTACGTCGCCGGGGCGGGGTCGGAGATCGGTCGGGTTGGCGGCTTCACCAAATACATCAAGGCGAATTCCCAGCTTAAGATCGTCGGCCCCTTCTATTCGCAGTCGCAGATGGCCACGGCGTTGAACCAGACCACCGACATGCTGGCCGCCAACCCGGATCTGAAGGGCGTTTTCGGCGCCAACGAGCCGACCGCCATCGGCATGGGCCGCGCCCTGACCCAGGCGGGCAAGGCGGGCCGCGTCGTCGCCGTCGGCTTTGACGGCAACCAGGATCTGCAAGGCTTCGTCAAGGACGGCACGCTGGAGGCCATCGCCGTTCAGGGTTCTTACCAGATGGGCTATCTCGGCGTGCAGAGCATCACGAAGCTGCTGAGCGGCGAGAAGATTCCGAAGTTCCTCGACACCGGCGTGGTGCTGGTCAACAAGGCCAACATCGAGCAGCCGGAAGCCAAGAACGTTCTGTACTGATCGCCCGTTTCCGTCTCCATCCATCCTGAACCGGGCGCGCGTCCGTCTCTCTCCCCAGTGACGCGCGCCCGTCTTTTTGCCAACCCCCGTCTTTTCCAACCATGGCGACAGCGACATGACATCCCTTGACGAACGGCGGTCCCTTCCGCGCTCCGGTCTGGCGATTCCGGTTCTTGGGCTGGGCTGCGCCCAGATGGGCGGGCTTTACCGGGCCAGTTCCCCGGCGGAATCCGAGGATGCCGTGGCCTGCGCCTGGGAAAACGGGATCCGCTCTTTCGACACCGCCCCCTATTACGGCTATGGCCGGTCGGAACGCCGGTTGGGCGCGGCTCTGTGCGACCGCCCGCGTGACGAGTTCGTGCTCAGCACCAAGGTCGGGCGCTTGATCCGCCCGAACGCCGACGGCGCGCGAACGGCTGGGGTGGACGCCAACGGCTGGGCCGATCCGCTGCCTTTTCATCAGGTTTATGATTATTCGCAGGACGGGATTCTGCGGTCGGTCGAGGATTCCTTGCAGCGGCTGGGGCTGGCCCGCATCGACATTCTTTATGTCCACGACATTGGCCGCGTCACCCATGGCGAACGCCACGATCACCATTGGCGGCAATTGACCGACGGCGGCGGCTTCCGCGCGCTTGACGAGCTGCGGCGCGACGGTCGGGTGTCGGCCATCGGGCTGGGGGTGAATGAGTGGGAGGTCGTGCGGGACGCGATGCAGGAAATCGACCTGGATTGCACCATGCTGGCCGGGCGCTACACCCTGTTGGAGCAAGCCAGCCTGTCGCCTTTCCTCGAAAGCTGCGTCGCGGCGGGACACGCCATCGTCGCCGCCGGGGTGTTCAATTCCGGGATTCTCGTCGGCAACGGTAAGTTCAACTACGCCGACGCTCCGCCCGACATGATCGCGCGGGTCGCGGCGCTGGCCGCCGCCTGCCGTGATTTCAACGTCGAACTGCCCGCCGCCGCCCTGCAATTCCCGCTGGCCCATCCGGCGGTGGCGAGCTGCGTCACCGGCGCGCGCACCCGCGCCCAGTTGGAAACCAACATCAACTGGTTCCGCAGCCCGATCCCGGCGGATTTCTGGCAGGCGTTGAAAACGCGCGGCCTGATCGACGACGCCGCGCCGGTTCCGGCGGGGGCCTGAGCCATGGTGATCGACGCGCATCAGCATTTCTGGCGTATGGACGTCCGCGTTGGGCAATGGCCGCCGCCCGAACTGGCGGCGATTCACCGCGATTTCCTGCCGCCCGATCTGTCGCCGTTGCTGGCCGAAAGCGGCGTTGACGGCACGATCCTGGTGCAGTCGCTGCCGTCGGTGGACGACACCCGTTTCCTGCTGGATCTGGCTGACCGGCACGACTTTGTCCGGGGCGTCGTCGGCTGGGTCGATCTGAAGGGCGCGGACGCGCCGTCGCAGATCGCGGCGCTGGCCGCCCACCCGGCGCTCAAGGGCCTGCGCCCGATGCTTCAGGATCTGGAGCCGGAATGGCTGGACGATCCGGCGCTGGATCCGGCCATCGCCGCGATGCAGGCGGCGGGGCTGCGTTTCGACGCGCTGGTCTTGCCGCGCCATCTGCCCGCCCTGCTGCGTTTCGCCCGGCGCTTTCCCGACCTGCCTATCGTCATCGACCATGGGGCCAAGCCGGAAATCGCGCAAGGCGGCTCACCCGATTGGACCGCCGACATGGCCGCGTTGGCCGACCGGCCCAACCTGTGCTGCAAGCTGTCGGGCTTGTTGACGGAGGCTGGCGCGCGCACGGGCATCGACGACATCCGCCCCTATGTGGAGACGTTGTTCACCCTGTTCGGGCCGGATCGTTTGATCTGGGGCAGCGATTGGCCGGTGCTGAGGCTCGCCGGGGAGTATGGCGGTTGGCTGGCGCTGTGCCGGGCGCTGATTCCGCCCAGCGCGCACCTGGCGGTGTTTGGCGACAACGCCCGCCGCTTTTATGGCTTTGACTGAGGGAGACGCGAATGCAGCGCATGGGCATGGTGATTGGCGTCGCGCCGGACAAGATTGACGAGTATCGCCGCCTGCACGCCGCCGTCTGGCCGCAGGTTCTGGCCCGCATCGCCCAATCCAACATCCGCAACTACACGATCTTCCTGCGCGAGCCGGAAAATCTGCTGTTCGGCTGCTGGGAGTATCACGGGGAGGATTTTGAGGCCGACATGGCCGCCATCGCGGCCGACCCGGAAACCCAACGCTGGTGGAGCTTTTGCAGCCCCTGCCAAGTCCCCTTGTCCAGCCGCGCGCCGGGCGAACATTGGGCGATGATGGATGAAGTGTTCCATGTTGACTGACCGATTGGCGCGCGTTTCGCGCTGATTGGCCTTACCAAAAAGAAAAACGCCGCGCAAGAAAGCTGCGGTCCGGCGAGAAATCCCTGAGATCCTCATGGTTTTCGCCTTGGTCAAGCCAATTTAAGAAAATTGGCAAATTGGCTTGACCAAAACAATCCGTCCCCCTATCGTTTCTTCAAGGCCGCCGGAAAGGCGGATCGCGCGGGCCAAACGCCCGCCGCCAAACAGGAGAGGGGGAGGGGCATGCAAACCGCGTCACCACGCGAGAATTGTCGCGTCCGCGCTGGGGATCCGCTGAGGATTCCGCTGTGAGTTACCAGTTTGATTTCGCCGCGCTGCTGCCCTATTGGCCGGAATTCGCCATGGGGATGTGGCTGACGCTGCAACTGTCGGCGCTGGCCACCGTGCTTGGCTTCGTCCTCGGCACGCTGTGCGCCATTGGTCGGGCCGATGGGCCGCCCGCCGTCAAATGGGCGGTCGCCGCCTATGTCGAAATCATCCGCAACACGCCGCTGCTGGTTCAGATCTTTCTGGTTTATTTCGGCATCGCCACGCTGGGCGTGCATGTCAGCGCCAATCTGGCGGCGGTGGCGGCCCTGGTGGTCAATGTCGGCGCCTACACCAGCGAGATCGTGCGGGCCGGTCTGGAATCGGTGCACAAGGCGCAGTTGGAAGCCGCCGATTGTCTGGGCTTGAGCCGGGCGCAAACCTATTGGCACGTCATCCTGCGCCCCGCCGTGGAGCGGGTCTATCCGGCGCTGACCAGCCAATATGTGTTGCTGATGCTGGCCTCCTCCATCACCTCGCAGATTTCGGCGGAGGAGCTGACGGCGGTCGCCAACCGGGTCCAGTCCGACACCTTCCGCAGCTTTGAAACCTACATCGTCGTCGGGCTTTTGTACCTGCTGCTGTCCTTTGTCGTGCGCGTCGCCTTCTGGCTGTTCGGCATGGGCGTCTTCGCGCGTCGGCGCAAACTCGGCACCGCGCTGTAAGGGGAACCGCCATGCAAAGCTTTGGTCTTATCCATGTCGAGTTTCTCGCCTGGGCGGCGTTGTGGACGGTCGGGCTGTCGCTGATCGCCTTTGTCGGCGGCGGGCTGCTGGGGTTCGTCGTGGCGCTGGCCCGCGTGTCGGGCAGTCTGGCGGTGCGCGCCGCCGCCATCGTCTACATCCAGGTTGTGCAGGGGACGCCCCTGCTGATCCTGCTGTTTTTGATCTATTTCGGCGTCGCCGTCGCCGGGTTCAGCGGGGTTCCCGCCATCCTCGCCGCCGGGGCCGGTTTGACCGTCTATTCCTCCGGCTTTCTCGCCGAGATTTGGCGGGGCTGCATCCAATCGGTGCCGAAAACCCAGTGGGAGGCCGCCGAATGTCTGGCCCTGACCCGCTGGCAGCGGATGACGCGGGTGATCCTGCCGCAGGCGTTGCGCATGGCCACTGCGCCGACCGTCGGCTTCCTGGTGCAGATCGTCAAGAACACCTCGCTGGCCTCGGTCGTCGGTTTTGTCGAGCTGTCGCAGGCGGGCAAGCTCATCAACAACTCGATCTTCGAGCCGTTCACGATCTTCGTCACCGTCGCCCTGTTCTACTTCGCCCTCTGTTTCCCGCTCTCGACCTGGAGCCGCAGCCTGGAGAGAAAACTCAATGTCAGCCGTCGCTAAAGCCCCGCGCGCGCAATCGGAGAATTCTCCCATGTCGTCCACCCTGTCGCCTGTCGTCAGCCTGTCCAACGTCCACAAGAGCTTCGGCGCGCTGAAGGTGTTGGACGGCGTGTCCTTCGACGTCGGGGTGGGCGAGGTCGCCGCCATCATCGGCCAATCGGGATCGGGCAAATCCACCGCGCTGCGCTGCATCAACGCGCTGGAAACCATCCAGCAGGGCACGATCCATGTCTGCGGCCACGCCATCCACGACCCGGCGCTCGACCGCCGCACGCTGCGCCGCGACGTCGGCATCGTCTTTCAAAGCTACAACCTGTTCCCGCATCTGACGGTCGAACAGAACATCATGCTGGCCCCCACCTGCGTGAAAGCGCTGTCCAAGGCCGAGGCCCGCGATCTGGCGCGCGAGGTGCTGTCTCACGTCGGGTTGGAGGCGAAGGCCGACCAATATCCCGAACAGCTCTCCGGCGGGCAGCAGCAGCGCGTCGCCATCGCCCGTTCGCTGGCGATGCGGCCCAAGCTGATGCTGTTCGACGAGGTGACGTCCGCCCTCGACCCCCAACTGACGGGGGAGGTGCTGAAGGTCATGGAAACGCTGGCGCGCGAGGGGATGACCATGATCCTCGTCACCCACGAAATGGCCTTCGCCCGCAAGGTCGCCTCGAAGGTGGTTTACATGCATCAGGGCCGCGTCTGGGAAACCGGAACCGGCGCGATGCTCGACGATCCGCAAACGCCGGAATTGCGCGCCTTCATCGGCAACGGGCTTTAAGCCGCCCCCCCCCCGCCCCGCGACCCATCAAAAACAAACAGACGCCACACAGGAGGATTCCATGAATCGCAGGATGTTCGTCGCCGCCGCCGGGTTCGCCCTGCTCGCCGCCTCCGCCGTTCCGGCGCTGGCCGACAGCCTGGACGCCATCAAGGCCAGCAAGACCTTGCGCATCGCGCTTGATCTCGGCTCGCCGCCCTTTGGCATGAACGACGCGGCGATGCAGCCGACCGGCTCCGACGTGGAAAGCGCCAAGCTGCTGGCCGCCGATCTCGGCTACACGCTCGATCTCGTGCAAGTGACCAGCCCGAACCGTGTGCCCTTCCTGCTGACCGGCAAGACCGATCTGGTGATGGCGTCCTTCAGCATCAGCGAAGAGCGCAAGAAGGTCATCGATTTTTCCGACCCCTACGGCGTGATCCAGATCGTCATCGCCGCGCCGAAAAGCGTGACGATCAAGGATTTGAAGGACGTCGTCGGCAAGCGCCTTGGCACCACGCGCGGCTCGACCAACGACAAGGAAGTCACCGCCCAGGCCCAAGGGGCGGAGATGGTGCGTTACGACGACGACGCCACCCTCATCACCGCGCTGATTTCCGGGCAGGTGAGCATCATGGCGTCCTCGCCGCAGACCATGGCCTCGGTCAACGCCCGCCGTCCGAATGACCCGTTGGAGGTCAAGCTGGTGGTCAAGACCAACCCCTACGCCATCGGCATCCGCAAGGGCGACGACGCCCTGCGCGCGGTGGTCAACGACTGGGTCCACGCCAATTTGCGCAACGGCAAGCTGAACGCGATTTACAAGAAATACAACGGCGTCGGCCTGCCCGCCGAGATGCTGAACTGACCCAACCCACCGCCGGGGAACGCGCCTCGCGCCGCGTTTCCCGGCCCCTCCGCCCCTTTTTCCTGTCGAGGCTCCCTCATGCTGACCGTCATTTGCGACACCCCCGGCGCGCTGCGCGCGGAAACCAGAGCCAAGCCGACGCGCGGCGACGGGGACATTCTGCTGCGGGTGAAGCGCGTCGGCGTTTGCGGCACCGATCTGCACATCTTCACCGGCAACCAGCCCTATTTGCAGTACCCCCGCGTCATGGGCCATGAGCTGTCCGGCATCGTCGAGGAGGCGCCCGACGGCAGCCGCTTGGCGGCGGGCGACCCGGTGTTCGTCATGCCCTATCTGTCCTGCGGGACCTGCCACGCCTGCCGCCAGGGCAAGACCAACTGCTGCCAGAACATCCAGGTTCTCGGCGTCCACCGCGACGGCGCCTTCACCGAATATCTCAGCCTGCCGGAAGCCTTCGTCCACAAGGCCGACGGCATCACGCTGGATCAAGCGGCGATGCTGGAGTTCCTCGCCATCGGCGCGCACGCCGTGCGGCGCGGGCAGGTGGAGGCCGGGCAGCGCGTTCTGGTGGTTGGGGCCGGTCCCATCGGCATGGCCGTGGCGATCTTCGCGGGGCTGCGCGGCGCCGCCGTCACCCTGCTGGACGGGCGCGCGGATCGGCTGGCCTTTGGCCGCGCCCATCTGCCCATCGCCGCCGCCGTCCAACTCGGCCCGACCGACGAGGCCGAATTGTCGGCGCTGACCGACGGGGTGTTTTTCGACCGGGTGTTCGACGCCACCGGCAACCCCAAGGCGATGGAGCGCGGCTTCCAGTTCGTCGCCCATGGCGGCACCTATGTGTTGGTGTCCATCGTCGGCGCGACCATCGGCTTCTCCGATCCCGAATTCCACAAGCGGGAAATGACGCTGATGGGCAGCCGCAACGCGACGGTGGAGGATTTCGACACCGTGTTGACGGCGATGCGGGCGGGCCAAATCCCCGACGCGGCGCTGAACACCCACCGGATGACGCTGGCCGAGGTGCCGGAGCTGTTCGCCGATCTGCTGGCCCCGTCCGCCGGGGTGGTCAAAGCGCTGGTGGAGTGCTGAGACGATGACCGACGCCACCCCGATCCTGCAATTCGGCACCAGCCGTTTCCTGCAAGCCCACGCCGACCTGTTCGTGTCCGAAGCGCTGGAGCGGGGGGAGGCGCTGGGCCGCATCGCCGTGGTGCAGACGACCGACAGCGCCGACAGCGCCGCCCGAATCGCCGCGCTGGCGGACGGCGCCGGTTATCCGGTGCGGGTGCGCGGGCGGCAAAACGGCGTGGTGATCGACGCGGAACAGCGCTGCCACGCCGTCGCCGCCGCCTTTCAGGCGCAACGCGATTGGCGGCGCCTGCGCGACTTGGCGGCGGGGGAGGTTCGGGTCATCCTGTCGAACACCGGCGACCGGGGCTATCATTTGGATCCCGACGACGGGCCGTCGCTGCTCGACCAGCCCGACCAAGCCCCGCGCAGCTTTCCGGCCAAGCTGCTGGTTCTGCTGCATCACCGTTGGCGGAACGGGGCGGTGCCCCTGTCGCTGTTTCCCTGCGAACTGGTGTCGCGCAACGGCGACCAGTTGAAGCGGATCGTCGGCGATCTCGCCGCCGCCTGGGGCCTGCCGGACGCCTTTTTGCGCTATCTGTCCGAGGAGTGCCGCTGGGCCAACAGTCTGGTGGACCGCATCGTGTCGGAGCCGTTGCGCCCGGTCGGCGCGGTGGCCGAACCCTACGCGCTGTGGGCCATCGAACGGCAAGACGGCTTGATCCTGCCCTGCGTCCACCCGGCGATCCAACTGGTGGACGAGCTGGCCCCGGTGGAGCGGTTGAAGCTGCATCTGCTCAACCTTGGTCACACCTGGCTGGCCGACGGTTGGCTGAGGGAGGGGCGCGCGCCGGAGGAAACCGTGTTCCAGGCGATGAACGCCCCGGCCATCCGCGACGATCTGGAAGCGCTGTGGCGGGAGGAGGTGTTGCCGGTCTTCGCCGCGCTGGGCCAGGGGGCGGAGGCCGAAGCCTACCGCGACAGCGTGCGCGACCGCTTCCTCAACCCCTTCCTGGATCACCGTTTGGCCGACATCGCGCAAAACCACGCCGACAAGATCCAACGCCGTCTGGCCCCGATGGTGGCGCTGGCCGCTGATCTGACCCTGTCCATCCCGCAGGCGCGTTTGCGCGCCGCCCTGACCCGCCTCTAACCTGACCCGCCTCAAAAGGACGCCGAACCGATGACCGCGCCCGCTCTCATCCTGCTGAACCCCGCCGATTCCGTCGCCGTCGCCACCCGCGAGATTGCGGCGGGAACCCCCGTGCAGGTCGGCGATTTCACCGGCGTGGCGCGCGACGCCATCCCCAGCGGCCACAAGATCGCGCTGCAGGCGCTCGACCTTGGCGCGCCGGTGCTGAAATACGGGCAGGTCATCGGCAGCGTGACGCAGCCGATCGAGGCGGGCGCGCATGTCCATGTCCACAATCTGGGCATGGGCGACGCCCGGCTCGACGAGGCCATCGGCGGCGCCTACCAACCAACGACGGTGACGGAGGACGCGACGTTTCAGGGAATCGTCCGCTCGTCCGGCAAAGTCGGCACGCGCAATTACATCGGCGTCATCGCCAGCGTGAATTGCTCCGCCACCGTCTGCCGCTACATCGCCGAGGCGTTTAAGGGCGACGCGCTGGCCGACTTCCCGAACGTCGATGGCGTCGTCGCCATCACCCACGGCAGCGGTTGCGGCATGAGCGGCAGCGGCGAGGGGCTGGCGATCCTGCGCCGCACCCTGCGCGGCTACGCCGATCACCCGAACTTCGCCGGGATCCTGCTGATCGGGTTGGGGTGCGAGGTCAACCAGCTTGCCCCGCTGGCCGACAGCCTTGCCCCGCGCGCCGAGGGTCTCCTCGCCCGTCTGACCATCCAGGACGAGGGCGGCACCCGCGAAACGGTGGAGCGCGGCGTCGCGCTGGTCAAGGCCATGCTGCCCGCCGCCAACGCCGTCACCCGCCAGACGGTTCCGGCGCGTCATCTGACGGTCGGGCTGCAATGCGGCGGCTCCGACGGCTATTCCGGCATCACCGCCAACCCGGCCTTGGGCGCGGCGGTCGATCTGCTGGTGCGCCAGGGCGGGACCGCCATCCTGTCGGAAACGCCGGAGATTTACGGGGCCGAGCATCTGTTGACCGCGCGGGCCGCCAGCCCGGCCATCGCCGACAAGCTGCTGGGGCAAATCCGTTGGTGGGAGGAGTACACCCGGATGCACAAGGGCGACATGAACAACAATCCGTCGCCCGGAAACAAGGCGGGCGGCATCACCACCATTCTGGAAAAATCGCTTGGCGCGGTCGCCAAGGCGGGCGGCACCGGCCTGATGGGCGTGGTCGATTACGCCGAACCGGCGGCGCCCCAGGGTCTGGTCTTCATGGACACGCCCGGTTACGACCCGGTGTCGGCGACCGGGCAGGTGGCGGGCGGGGCGACGTTGATCTGCTTCACCACCGGGCGCGGATCGACCTATGGCTGCAAGCCGACCCCCTCGCTGAAGCTCGCCACCAACAGCGCGCTGTTCCGGCGCATGAGCCTGGACATGGATTTCAACGCCGGAATCATCCTGGACGATGGCGTCAGCGTCGCCGAAGCCGGGGCGGCGCTGTTCCAACTGATGCTCGACACCGCGTCCGGCGCGCCCACGCGCAGCGAGGCGCACGGCATGGGCGACAACGAGTTCGTGCCCTGGCAGTTGGGCGCGGTGATGTGACGGGGGGCAAGAGCCGGGGCGTCGCGGCGGATCAGTGAAGCAACCGGGCGCCGGGGTCGGTTCGGGCCATCCGCCGGGATTGCGGGAAGTCGATCACCCGACCGGCGTCCGAAGCGCCCTCGCGCGGCGTCGGCAGAGACAGACCGGCTCGTTCCAGCGCGTGGGCCAGGATGCAGAGCGGGGCCAACGCCATGCGGACTCCCGACACCGCCAGCCAATCCGTCAGCAAAACCCCGGCGTCGCCGTGCCGGTCCTGTTGGATCAGGCGGATCATGCCCAGCAACCGCGCCTCGTCGGTTCCCAGCGCCGGGCAGGTCGGGCGGTGAACGTCCAGCGGGCGCAGCGCGGCGGCGATGGTGACGCGCATCACGGTGTCAAAGGCGACCGCCGCGTCGTTGGACAGTCCGGCGGCGGTCAAGCCGTCTTGCCAATGCGGATGCGCCTTTTCGGGATCCCGCAACGGTTCGGCCCACAGGCGCAAGGTCATCACCACCAGATTTTCCGCCGTCTTGAGTTCGGCAAGGCGCTTGCGGTGGTCAATAAAGGTGGGGGTGGTCGGCATTGACGGCTCCTGTTCGGGGTGAACAGGGGGGAGCGTAAAACCGAGGCGGCCTATTTGCAAATGATTCTTAATAGCGTTTTTAGCGATATTCAGGCCGACGCGCCAACCCCTCTTTCAAATGGCGGATGGCGGCGTGGACCTTGGGCGGGGCGTGACGCTTTTGCGGGTAGACGGCCCAAACGGCGGTGTTGGGCGGAATGTGCTGGGGCAGCAGCGACACCAGCCGCCCGTCGGCGATGGGGGCCTTGACGTAATAATCGGGCAACTGGCACAGGCCAAAGCCGCGCAGCGCGGCGTCCAGCACCGAAAAGCCGCTGTTGCAACGCCAGCGCCCGCGCGGGCGGAACAGCCAATCCCGCCCGCCATCGTCGAACAGCCAATGGTCGGCGGTGCCGATCAGGCACTCATGGGCGGCCAGATCGGTCAGGCTGGCGGGCGCGCCGTGCCGGGCCAGATAAGCGGGGGCGGCGCACAGATGCATGACGCGCGGGGCGAGGCGGGTGGCGACCAGACTGGAATCGCCCAACCGCCCCAACCGGATCGCCAGATCGAAGCCCTCCTGCACCAGATCCAGCGGGCGGTTGGTCAAGTCGATCTCGACGCTCAGCAGCGGGTGACGCTCCATCAGGTCGTTGACCAGCGGAACGACGAATTGCTCGCCATAGGCGGTGGCGCAGGTCATGCGCAGCAACCCCTTGACCGCGCCCTCGCCGCCGCCCTGAAGATCGCCGATGGCCAGCACCGCCTCGTCGCGCTCGTCAATCAGGCGCTGGCAGCGGGCGAAAAAGGCCCGACCGCTCTCGGTCAGGCTGACTTTGCGGGTGGTGCGGTAGAACAGGCGGGCCTGCAAGCGATCCTCCAGCCGCGCCACGCTGCGGCTGATGTGGGAGGAGGAGACGCGCAGCCGTTCCGCCGCGCGGGAAAAACTGCCGGTGTCAGCCACGGCCACAAACTCGTCGATGCCGTCCCAGCCGCTCATGTCGCGCCCCATTGTCCCTGCACAGCAAAAATCTATCCCTGAATTCGCCGTTTTGGCAATGACCGCCGCCGGTTTACACTGGCGGTCAACGCCGTTGTTTTTGCTTTGGGAAGGAAACCCGCATGGTCCTGTCACGCGCCGCCGTCGCTTGGGAAGCCAACCGTCCGTTGGAAATCGAAGAGGTCGAGGTGGCCGCCCCCAAGGCGGGCGAGGTGATGGTCCGCATCGTCGCCACCGGCGTTTGCCACACCGACGCCTACACCCTGTCGGGCAAGGATTCCGAAGGCATTTTCCCCTGCATCCTCGGCCATGAGGGCGGCGGCGTGGTGGTGGAGGTTGGGCCGGGCGTGACCTCCGTCGCCGTCGGCGACCATGTGATTCCGCTCTACACGCCCGAATGCGGCACATGCAAATTCTGTCTGTCGGGCAAGACCAACCTGTGTCAGGCGATCCGCGCCACCCAGGGCAAGGGCCTGATGCCCGACGGCACCAGCCGTTTTTCGTTGAAGGGCCAATCCATCGCCCATTATATGGGCACCTCGACCTTCTCCGAATACACCGTGCTGCCGGAAATCGCGCTGGCCAAGATCAACAAGGCGGCGCCGCTGGAAAAGGTCTGCCTGTTGGGCTGCGGCGTCACCACCGGCATGGGCGCCGTCATGAACACGGCGAAGGTGGAACCGGGATCGACCGTCGCCATCTTCGGTCTGGGCGGCATCGGCCTGTCGGCGATCATCGGCGCGACCATGGCCAAAGCCTCGCGCATCATCGGCATCGACATCAACGAATCGAAGTTTGAGATCGCCAAGCAGTTGGGCGCCACCGACGTCGTCAACCCGAAGAATTTCGACCGCCCGATCCAAGAGGTTCTGGTCGAGATGACCGACGGCGGCGTCGATTACTCGTTCGAGTGCATCGGCAACGTCAACGTCATGCGCGCCGCGCTGGAGTGCTGCCACAAGGGTTGGGGAGAGTCGGTCATCATCGGCGTCGCCGGGGCGGGCGAGGAGATTTCCACCCGGCCCTTCCAACTCGTCACCGGGCGGGTGTGGCGTGGCTCGGCCTTTGGCGGCGTGCGCGGGCGCAGCGAACTGCCGGGCTATGTGGATCGCTATCTGGCGGGCGAGTTCGAACTCGACACCTTCATCACCCACACCATGGGCCTGGACCGCATCAACGAGGCGTTCGATCTGATGCATGAGGGCAAGAGCATCCGGTCGGTCATCCTCTACAACCAGTGAGTCCGATCATGACCGGGGATGTCACCCAACTGTCGGAAACCCGCGTGTTCGGCGGGCGTCTGCTGCGGCTTCGCCATGAATCGGCGACGCTGGGCTGCGCCATGACCTTTGCCCTGTTCTTGCCGCCGCAGGTTGACGCGGCGGCGGGGGCGACGGTTCCGGCGCTTTATTGGCTGTCGGGCCTGACCTGCACCGACGAGAATTTTTGCCAAAAGGCCGGAGCCTTCCGGTTGGCGGCGGAACTCGGCCTCGCCATCGTCGCGCCGGACACCAGCCCGCGTGGGGAGGGCGTGCCGGGCGATCCCGATGGCGCGTGGGATTTCGGCCTGGGCGCCGGTTTCTATGTGGACGCGACCGAACAGCCTTGGGCGGCGCATTACCGCATGCATGATTACGTGACGCGGGAGTTGCCGGCACTGGTGGAGCGCGCCTTCCCGCTCAACGACCGGCGGTCGATCTCCGGCCATTCGATGGGCGGGCATGGCGCGCTGGTCTGCGCGCTGCGCCATCCCGGCTTCTATCGCTCGGTGTCAGCCTTCGCCCCCATCGTCAACCCGGCGGCAGTGCCGTGGGGAGAAAAGGCGTTGGGGCGCTATCTTGGCCCGGATCGGGCGCGTTGGCAGGACTGGGACGCTTGCGCCTTGATCGCCAACGCGACGGAGCGGTTGCCCATCCTGATCGACCAGGGCGACCGCGACAGCTTCCTGGAAATGCAGTTGAAGCCGCAAAACCTCGTCGCGGCGGCGCAGGCGGTCGGCCACTCGCTGACGCTGCGGATGCAGCCGGGTTATGACCACAGCTATTTCTTCATCGCCAGCTTCATCGACGACCATCTGCGCCACCACGCGGCGGCGCTGCTGGGGTGATTCTGAGTCGATTCATTGACGGTTGGCGGGCTGTGGAGTATTCTTCTTTGTGAGGATTGCAAGTGCGCATTGCTGGATTGACCCGTCAGCGCTTGGGTTCCCACACTTTGGCAAAAAGAGAGGCTGACTCTCTTTTCAGACAGGGCTGATCCATCGGATCACTTTCCGACCCCCAGAGCTAAGGAAGGGCTGCGACTGTCCCTCACCGAAAGGCCCCCGTTCAGGGGGCCTTTTGTATGTTGCCCACCAAAACGCCGTGAGCTTGTCCTTTCGGATAGGCGGTGATGACGGAATAGGCCAACGTCCCGTCTTGGAGAGGGCGATGTTCGGCAATCAGCAAACCCAGCGGGCTGCGCAGCACGGCAACCCGAGGAGCCTTCATCGAAGCGCCTTCGTAATAGATGGGTGTGCTGTTTCGGATGATGTCGGCGACATAGCGGGCGACGTCGCTCTCTTGGGTATAGCCAAGCCGCATCAGGTCCTTTTGATGTTCGGCCCAAATATGGGCGACGCCAAACCCCCGGTTTTTGCTGCGGTGGACGCCTCTCTTCAGATAGATGTCGCCACCTGGAATGTGGTGCTTCGGCAAATCAGGAATCGAGCCGAAACGGGATCCACCTTTGGGGTGTTGGATCAGGTCGTTCTGATTCAATGGAGGCTCGCGCAGGTATCAATTTTTCCGATTTTGACGAGATTTAATTTTTAATTCCACCAATGAATGCGCCGTCTATCGTCGGCTCAACGGCATCTCTCTTGCTGTTCCGCCGCATTGCCACCCAACAAAAACCCCCGCCGGATCGCTCCGGCGGGGGTTTTTGTTCAACGGGTCATTCGTTCAACGGGTCATGTGGGACCGTGTCAGGCGACCTTGACCTCGACCGTGTCGGCGACGTCCTGGAACGCCGGGATTTGGTCGAAGTTCATGTAGCGATAGACTTCGTCGGACTTGGCGTTCAGGACGCTGACCTGGGCCAGATACTCTTCGGTGGTCGGGATCTTGCCCAGCAGCGCCGCGACGGCGGCCAATTCAGCCGACGACAGATAGACGCGGGTGTCGATGCCCAGACGGTTGGGGAAGTTGCGGGTCGAGGTGGAGACGGCGGTGGAACCCTTGCGGACCTGCGCCTGGTTGCCCATGCACAAGCTGCAACCCGGCATTTCCATGCGCGCGCCAGCCTTGCCCAGCGTGGCGTAATAGCCTTCCTCGCTCAGCATCATCGCGTCCATCTTGGTCGGCGGGGCGATCCACAGGCGGGTCGGGATGTCCGACTTGCCGTTCAGGATCTTCCCGGCGGCGCGGAAATGGCCGATGTTGGTCATGCAGGAGCCGATGAACACCTCGTCGATCTTGTCGCCCGCGACCTCCGACAGCGTCTTCACGTCGTCCGGGTCGTTCGGGCAGGCCAGGATCGGTTCCTTGATGTCGGCCAGATCAATGTCGATCACCGCCGCGTATTCGGCGTCGGCGTCCGGCTGCAACAGTTGCGGATCGGCGATCCACGCCTCCATCGCGTTGATGCGACGCTCCAGGGTGCGCTTTTCGGCGTAACCGCTGGCGATCATCCACTTCATCAGCGTGATGTTCGAGGTCATGTATTCGATGATCGGCGCCTTGTCGAGGCGCACGGAGCAGCCCGCCGCCGACCGTTCCGCCGAGGCGTCGGACAGCTCGAACGCCTGCTCCACCTTCAGATCCGGGAGACCTTCGATTTCCAGGATGCGGCCGGAGAAGATGTTCTTCTTGCCCTTCTTCTCGACCGTCAGCAGGCCCGCCTTGATGGCGTAGAGCGGGATGGCGTTGACGAGGTCGCGCAGGGTGACGCCCGGCTGCATCGCGCCCTTGAAGCGGACCAGAACCGATTCCGGCATGTCGAGCGGCATGACGCCGGTGGCGGCGGCGAAGGCCACCAGACCCGAACCCGCCGGGAAGGAGATGCCGATGGGGAAACGGGTGTGGCTGTCGCCGCCGGTGCCGACGGTGTCGGGCAGCAGCAGACGGTTCAGCCAGGAGTGGATGACGCCGTCGCCGGGGCGCAGGGAGACGCCGCCACGGGTCGAGATGAACTCCGGCAGCTCGTGGTGGGTCTTGACGTCCACCAGCTTGGGATAGGCGGCGGTGTGGCAGAAGGACTGCATGACGAGATCGGCGGAGAAGCCCAGGCAGGCCAGATCCTTCAGCTCGTCGCGGGTCATCGGGCCGGTGGTGTCCTGCGACCCCACGGTGGTCATCTTCGGCTCGCAATAGGTGCCGGGACGCACGCCCGTGCCTTCCGGCAGGCCGCAGGCGCGACCGACCATCTTCTGCGCGAGGCTGAAGCCCTTGCCGGTGTCGGCGGGGATCGCCGACTGGCGGAACAGGGTGGAGGCGGGCAGGCCCAGCGCGTCGCGGGCGCGGCCGGTCAGGCCACGGCCAATGATGAGCGGGATGCGGCCACCGGCGCGCACTTCATCGAAGATCACGTCCGACTTGACGGTGAATTCAGCGATGACCTCGCCGTTCTTCAGCGCCTTGCCGTCATAGGGGCGCAGCTCGATCACGTCGCCCATGTCCATCTTGCTGACGTCCAGCTCGATGGGCAGCGCGCCCGCGTCTTCCATGGTGTTGTAGAAAATCGGGGCGATCTTGTTGCCCAGGCAGACGCCGCCGAAACGCTTGTTCGGGACGAACGGAATGTCTTCGCCGGTGAACCACAGAACCGAGTTGGTCGCCGATTTGCGCGAGGAGCCGGTGCCGACCACGTCGCCGACATAGGCGACCAGATTGCCCTTTTCCTGCAACTTGGCGAGCTGCTTGACGGAGCCGCGCACGCCGGGTTCATCGGGTTCGATGCCGGGGCGCGGGTTCTTCAGCATCGCCAGGGCGTGCAAGGGGATGTCCGGGCGCGACCACGCGTCCGGGGCGGGCGACAGATCGTCGGTGTTGGTTTCGCCCGTCACCTTGAAGACGGTCAGCGTCAGCGATTCCGGGACTTCCGGGCGCGAGGTGAACCATTCGGCGTCGGCCCACGACTTCAGCACGGCGACCGCGTTGGCGTTGCCCGCGTCGGCCAGCGCCTTCACGTCGTGGAAGAAATCGAACACCAGCAGGGTCTTCTTCAGACCGTCCGCCGCCGTCGCGCCGCATTCGGCGTCGGACAGCAGGTCGATCAGCGGCTGAACGTTGAAGCCGCCGAGCATGGTGCCCAGCAGTTCCGTCGCCTTGACGTTGGAAATCAGCGGGCTGCTGTCCGCGCCCTTGGCGACGGCGGCCAGGAAACCGGCCTTGACGCGGGCGGCGTCGTCCACGCCCGCCGGGACGCGGTGGGTGATGAGGTCGAGGAGGAACGCCTCCTCACCCGCCGGGGGGGCCTTCAGCAGGTCGATCAGCTCGGCCGTCTGCTTGGCGGACAAGGGCAGAGCCGGAATTCCAAGGGCGGCGCGTTCGGCCGCATGCTGACGGTAAGCTTCGAGCACGGCTGGGTTCCTCATAATGAAAGGCCGCCCTTTGGGTGAACACCGGCAGACGGCCCGCTTGAACTCACGGTGATTATATATCCCCGCTCAAATCAAAGAGCAAGGGGCCGCGCCCGTTCCCAGACAGAGATCAGTCCGAACAAAGCGCGGTTTTTCTTCTGGTATTACCTGTCTCTGGTAGGACCATTTCAGCCAATCGCCTTATTTCAAGCTTGCGGCTTGTTCGGCGGTCAACAGAACGACGCCATCCTCGTCGGCGAACAGCGCGTCGCCGGGATTGACCAGCGCGCCGGGCAGCTCGACCGGGACATCGACCAGCCCCTGGTCGCGCCGGGTCGAGGCGCGCGGCATCGACGCCAGCGCCTTGATTCCCAGATCGAGTTTCGCCAATTCGGCGACGTCGCGCACGCAACCCCAGATGACGACGCCCGCCCAGCCATTCTTGACGGCGGAGGCGGCGATCATGTCGCCCATCAGGGCGCAGCGCAGGCTGCCCGCGCCATCGACCACCAGCACCTTGCCGGCGCCCGGCGTGGCCAGCAGCTCTTTGACCCGCGAATTGTCGTCCACGCATTTGACGGTGACGACGGTCCCGGAAAAGCGCGTGACCGCGCCGAAATCCCGCAGCCCCGGCTGAAGGAAGCGGGCGGAGTCCTTGAAGGTGTCGAACAGATCGCAGGTGGCGACAAACGGCATTTCGGCGGCTCCGCGCGATGAACAGCGATGCCGAACGTCTTTGCGCCAAAGCCCCGGCCAACGCAAGGGGCAGGCGTGCGGCCTATTCGACCGCCGCCCCGTCGCTTCAGCGCATTTTAAAGCTTTGTTTCAGGTTTTTTTCGACCCGGCCCCCAGGACGCAGGCCACGGCGGTCAGGATCAACGCCAAGGCCAGCGCCAGCCGCAGGGTCAGCGGATCGCCCAGAATGACCACCGCGCCGCTGACGCCGACCACCGGGATCAACAGGGTGCTGACCGCCGCCTCCCCCACGCTCAGGCGGCGGACGGTGACGTACCACAGGGCTTGCGCCAGACAGATCGAACAGACGATGTGCCAAGCGAAGCCGATCCACACCGCGCCATGCAGATCGGCCAACGCCGGGCGGACCTCGGTCAAGGCGGTGGCGGCGATCATCGGCACGGCGCAGACGACATATTGCCAGCCCGCGATGACGGTTGGGTGCGCCCGCCAGACCCGGCCCTTCATCACGATGGTGCCGACCGCCCAGGACACCGCCGCGATCAGCATCAAGGCCGGGCCGAGCAGGGCGGCGGGCGGGGCCGACAACGCTTCCGGCCCCAACAGCACGCCAAGCCCGGCCAGACCGCAGGCCAACCCGGCGATCTGGCGCGGCCCCGGACGCTCGCCCAGCAGCGGAATCGCCAGCAACGTCGCCCACACCGGCATGGTGAAGGCGATGATGGCGGCTTGCGAGGTCGCCATCAGGGTTTGCGCGAAGGCGCTGCACAGGTTGAAAACCAACACGTTGCACAGACCGGCCAGCAGCAGGGCCGGGCGTTCGGCCCGGTCCACCGCCAGCCGATGCCCGGCCAGCTTCGCCGCTCCCAGCATCAAGACCGCTCCCGCCGTGAAGCCGACGGCGCGCAAGCCCAGCGGCGGAACCTGGGTCAGGATGGTTTTCACCGCTGGCCAGTTCAGCCCCCAAAACAGGCTGATCGCCAGAATCAGGGCGTATTTGACCGGATCGCGCGGGTTGGCTCCGCCCATGGCGGGCGCGGTCATGCGGTCACGCCTTCAAACCCATCCAGGAAGCTGGCGAGGTTGGCGGCGAGGGCGTCCACGGCGTAGCCGCCCTCTTGCACCAGCACGGTCGGCAGACCGGCGGCGGCGATGCGCGCGCCCATCTTCTTGAAGCCGGGCGTGGTGACGCCGAAGGCGGCCAGCGGGTCGTTGATGAAGGTGTCGAAGCCCAGCGAGATGAACAGCATGTCCGGGGCGAAGCGGGCGATGTCGTCCAGACCGCGCCCGATGGTGGCGAGCACCGTGGCTTCGTCGCTGCCGATGGGCAGGGGAAGATTGAGGGTGTAGCCCTCGCCCCGCCCGCCCCCGCGCTCCTGCGCGTAGCCCGCCATGTGCGGGTAGAACTCCGCCGGGTCGCCATGGACCGAGACGAAAAACACGTCGTCGCGTTCGTAGAAGATGTCCTGCGTGCCGTTGCCGTGGTGGACGTCCACGTCGAGGATGGCGACGCGCCCGGCAAGGCCCTGGGCGCGCAGGATCGGCAGCGCCGATTCCGCCGCGATGGCGACGTGGTTCAGGTAACAGAAGCCCCCCGCCATGTCGCGGGTGGCGTGGTGGCCGGGCGGGCGGCACAGCGCGTAGGCGGCGCGGTCATCGCCCGTGGCGACCAGCTTGGTCGCGTGGACGGCGGCGTTGGCGGCGGCGCAGGTCGCGGTCCAGGTGTGGGCGTCGATCGGGCAGGCGGTGTCGAAGGTGTGCCACCCGGCCTGTCCGACGATGCTGGTGGGGTAAGAGGGAACCCGCTGCATCCGGTGGACGTTCGGGATCACCACGTCGCCCATGCCCGGCTCGGCGATCCAACGGGCGTGCGCGGTTTCCAGAAAGGCCAGATAGGCCGGGCTGTGGACGGCGGCGCGCGGGGCCGATCCGTAATCGTCGGGCCGGATCAGGGTTTCGCCGCGCGCCTCGATCAAGGCGGCCAACGCCCCGACCCGCTCCGGCTTTTCGGGCAGGGCGCGCAGTTGGCCCTTGTTGAAATAGATGGCCGGGTGGTGCAGGGCGGCGTCGGGGTGATGAACGAATTTCATCGGGAGAACTCCGGGCAAGCGAACGGTTAGGGGCGAGGGGCGAATCCCGCCGTGGCGACCAGAACCTCGAACAGAACGGCGGCGCCGCGCGCGCCGTCGGCGGGGGCGATGTTTTCAACCTCGTTGTGGCTGATGCCGTCCTCGCAGGGAATGAAGATCATCGCGGTCGGGACCTTGCCCGCGACGTAAACCGCGTCATGCCCGGCCCCCGACACGATGTCGCGATGGCTGAAGCCGAAGCCGCGCGCGGCGTCGCGCACCCGGTCCACCAGCGTCGGGTTGAAGGGGGTGGGCGGGAAACGCCAGAAATCGGCGATCTCGGCGCGCACGCCCGCCGCGTCGGCGATGGCGGCGACCGCGTCGCGGAACCGGCGGTCCATGGCGGCGAGCGTGGCGGCGTTGGGGTGGCGCAGATCGACGGTGAAGAAGACGCGGCCCGGAATGACGTTGCGCGAATGCGGGTGGACGTCGAGGATTCCGACGGTGGCGCAGGCGTCGCCCGGCGTCTCCACCCCCAACGCCTGCACCGCCGTCACCATGCGGGCGGCGGCGACCAGCGCGTCGCGGCGCAGGCGCATCGGCGTCGGCCCGGCGTGCGCCTCAACCCCCGTCACGGTGACTTCGTACCAGCGTTGGCCCTGCGCGCCGACGACGACGCCGATCTCTGTCTCTTCGACCTCCAGCACCGGGCCTTGCTCGATGTGGGCCTCCAGATAGGCGTGCATCGGGTGGTCGGTCGGGGCGTCGCCCGCATAGCCGGTGCGAACCAGCTCGTCGCCCAGCCGGGCGCCGTCCTGGGCGATCTTGTCGAGGATCTCGTCCAGCGCGAACACGCCGGTGACGACGCCCGACCCCATCATCGGCGGGGAAAAGCGCGAGCCTTCCTCGTTGGTCCAGACGGCGACCTCGACCGGGTGGCGGGTGGCGACGCCCCGATCGTTCATCGAGCGCAAGACCTCCAGACCGGCGAGCACGCCGTAAACGCCGTCGAACCGCCCGCCGGTCGGTTGGGTGTCCAGATGGCTGCCCATCACCACCGGGGGAAGGGTCGGATCGCTGCCGGGGCGGCGGGCGAAGATGTTGCCGACGCGGTCGATGGCGACCGCGCACCCGGCCTCGACGCACCAGGACACGAACAGGTCGCGCCCGGCCTTGTCCTCGTCGCTCAGCGCAAGGCGGCAGCTTCCGCCCTTGGCCGTCGCGCCGATCTCGGCCATCGCGGCGAGGCTGGCCCACAGCCGTTCGGGGTTGATGGGCAGGTTGGAGGGAACGGACATGGGGAAGGCTCCTGGAACGGACGGGAGTGGGGTTTGCTGGCCCCCTCCCTAACCCTCCCCCGCTGGCGCGGGAGAGGGGATTGGGGTGAAAGCGGCGTTCGGCCCCCTCTCCCGCAACGCGGGGGAGGGTCGGGGAGGGGGCAAAGGCGCGATTGTCAGCTTGGACGTTCGCGCGCCCGCAGATCGACCAGCGCCAGGATGGCGCGCAACAACGGAACCTCGACCCGCGCCCGCTCGGCCAGCTCGATCACCGCGCCGAGGATGGCGTCCAGCTCCAGCCGCCGCCCGCCCTCGTAATCCTGCAACATCGAGGTTTTGAAATCGCCGACGGCGGCGGCGTTGGCGATGCGGTCGTCGACGCTGGTGGCGAAGCGGACGCCCAACGCTTCGGCCACCGCCTTGGCCTCCAGCATCATGGCGCGCCCGACCCCGCGCGAACCGGGATCGCCGCACAGCCGCCCCAGCGTCGCGCCGGTCAGCACGCTCAACGGGTTGAAGGCCAGATTGCCCCACAGCTTGACCCAGATGGCCTCGCGGATGTCGTCGGCGCGCGCGGCCTGGAAACCGGCCTGCCCGAACAGGCTGACAATGGCGTCAACGGCGGGGCGGTCGCGGTTGGCGATGTCGCCGAAGACGAAACGCTGGTCGTTGACGTGGCGCACCCGGCACGGCCCATCGCCTTCGACGGCGACGAAGGTGGTGGCCCCGACCACGCGGTCGGGGTCGATGGAGCGCCAGAGCAAGCCATCGGGATCGACGCTGGTCAACGGGCGGTCGGCCAGCGGTTCGGGCTGGCGGTGCGGATACCACCAGGGAACGCCGTTCACCATCGGCACGATGGCGGTGTCCGGCCCCAGCAGCGGCGCGACGCTGTCCACCGTGCCGCGCAGGGCGTGCGCCTTGACGCACAGGATTACCACGTCCTGCGGCCCCAGCGACAGGGAATCGTCGGTCACGCGCGGGGCCAGCCGGACCAAGCGGTTTTGCGGGGTCAGCATGGTCAGGCCGTTTTGCCGGATGGCGGCGGCGGCGTTGGAACGGGCGACCAGCGTCACCTCCGCCTCCGTGGCGCTCAACCGCGCGGTTAGCAGGCCGCCGACGGCGCCCGCGCCGATGATGGCGACCTTCATCATGCTGAGGCCTCCACGGTCCTCGGTCCCGCCGGGCCGTGGCGCAAATCCGCCGGGATTTCCCAGCCCTTGCCGGGGATGGCGTCCAGCAGGCTGCGGGTGTAGGCGTCGCGCGGGTGGGTGAAGACCTCCCGCGCGGTTCCCATCTCGACGATTTTGCCGCGCCGCATCACGGCGATGGTGTCGCACACCTGCGCGGCGATGCGCAGATCGTGGGTGATGAACAGCATGGCCAGCCCCAACCGCTTGCGGATGTCGTCCAGCAGCTCCAGAACCTGCCCCTGCACCGACACGTCGAGCGCCGAGACGGGTTCGTCGGCGACCAGCAGCTTCGGCTCCATCGCCAAGGCGCGGGCGATGCCGACGCGCTGGCGCTGGCCGCCGGAAAATTCGTGCGGGTAGCGGTCCGCCGCCGAGCCGTCCAGCCCGACCATGGCCAGCAATTCCCGCGCGCGGGTCAGGGCGGCGGCGCGGTTTTCGCCGAAGGCCACCGGCCCTTGCGCCACGATGTCGCCGATGGTGTGGCGCGGGTTGAGCGAGGCGTAGGGATCCTGAAACACCATCTGCACCGCCCGCCGGTAGGGGCGGAAGCCCTTGCGGTCGAGCGACAGCAGGTCGGTTCCCTCGAACAGAATCCGGCCCGAATCCGGCTTGATGAGGCCGACGATGCTGCGGCCCAGCGTGGATTTGCCCGAACCGGACTCGCCGACCAGACCAACCGTTTCGCCGGGATGGATGGTCAGGGACAGATCGTCGCCCGCCACCACCGTCTTGGATTTTTTGAACAGGCCGCCGCCGACATGGAAGACCTTGCGGACCTTTTCGGCGACCAGCAGGGCCGGGCCGGATTTGGCGTGGTCGGCGCGGTGTTCGATGTAATGCGGGACGGACGCGATCAATTGCCGGGTGTAGGGGTGTTGCGGGCGGTTCAGCACGTCGCTGGCCGCGCCATACTCCACCAGCTTGCCATGCCGCATCACCGCCACCCGATGGGCGATTTCCGCCACCACGCCGAAATCATGGGTGATGAACATCAGCCCCATGTGGCGTTCGGCCTGGATCGCGCGGATCAGGTCGAGGATCTGCTTTTGCGTGGTGACGTCCAGCGCCGTGGTTGGTTCGTCGGCGATCAGGATGTCGGGCTGGCAGGCCAGCGCCATGGCGATCATCACGCGCTGGCGCTGGCCGCCCGACAGGCGGAAGGGGTAGGCGTCGGCCAGCTCCGCCGGGTTGGGCAGGCCGACTTGGTCCAGCAGCTCCACCACCCGCGCCCGGCGTCCGGCGGCGGGCAGGCTGGTGTGCTCGCGCAGGGATTCGCCGATCTGCCGCCCGACCCGCATCAGCGGATTGAGCGCGGTCATCGGCTCCTGAAACACCATGGCGATGCGCCCGCCGCGCAGGGAGCGCTGTTCGGCCTCCGGCATGGTCAGCACGTCGCGGCCCTTGAACAGCAGGCTGCCCGCCGACACCCGCACATGGGGGTGCGGCAGCAGCCCCATCATGGCGTGGGCGGTCATCGACTTGCCGGAGCCGGATTCGCCGACCACGCACAGGATCTCGTTGGGGTTCAGGGTGAAGGTCAGATTGTCCACCGCCAATGGGCGGTCGGCGCCGGGCGGCAACGCGATGCTCAGGCCGCGCACGTCAAGCAGAGGCGTGGTCATGGCGGGGGTCTCCGGCGAAGGGGCGGGCGGCGAGTGGGAAGGGAAACGGGCGTCCATCGGATCAACCCCGCGACCGGGCGAGCTTGGGGTTCAGCGCGTCGTTCAACCCCTCGCCCACCAGATTGAGCGCCAGCACGGTCAGAATGATGGCCAAACCGGGGAAGAAGCTCATCCACCAGGCTTGCCGGATCACGGTGCGGGCGGCCCCGATCATGTAGCCCCAGCTCATCGCGTTGGGATCGCCCAAGCCCAGAAAGCTGAGCGAGCTTTCCAGCAAAATCGCCGTCGCCACCATCAGCGAGGCCGAGACGATGATCGGCGACAGGCTGTTGGGCAGGATCTGGCGCAGGATGATCGAACTGTTCGACTGGCCGGTGGTGATGGCGGCCTGGACGAATTCGCGGTTGCGCAGGCTCATGAACTCGCCGCGCGCCAGCCGGGCCAGCGGCGGCCAACTGACGATGGCGATGGCGGCGACGATGGTGGTCAGGCTGGGGGTGAAGATCGCCACCAGAACCACCGCCAGAACGAAGTTGGGGATGGTCTGAAACAGCTCGGTGAAGCGCATGATGGCGTCGTCCACCCACCCGCCATGGAACCCGGCCAGCGCCCCCAGCGTCACCCCGATGGCCAGCGCGGCGGCGGTCGAGGTCAGGCCGATCAGCAGCGACACCCGCGCGCCGTGCGCGATGCCCGCCGCGATGTCGCGGCCCAGCATGTCCGACCCCAGCGGCGCGCCGTCCGACAGCGGCGGCTGGAAGGGCGCGGTCGCCATGTCCCACGGATCGCCGGGGAAGAAGACCGAGGCGAACAGCGCCAACGTCAGCACGCCCGCCAGAATGACGAGGCCGAGAACAGCGCCCTTGTTGCGGGCGAAGGCCCGCCAGAATACCCAGGAGGAGTTGGCGTTCATCAGCGGGCTGCCTGAATGCGCGGATCGACAAGGCCGTAAAGGATGTCGGTCAGGATGTTGAAGAGGATCACCATCACGGACGTGACCAGGAAGATGCCGAGCAGCACCTGATAATCGCGCTGCAACACCGCCTCGAACGCCAAGCGTCCGATGCCGGGCCAGGCGAACACCGTCTCGATCAGGATGGAGCCGCCGACCAGTTGCCCGGCCTGGATGCCCGCCACGGTGATGACCGGCAGGATGGCGTTGCGCAGGATGTGGCGGGTGACGACGCGGGTCGGCGTCAACCCCTTGGCCTTGGCGGTCTTCACGAAATCCTGCCCGCGCACCTCCAGCATCGAGGCGCGGGTCAGCCGGGCGTAACCGGCCATGTAGAACAGCGCCAGCGTGACGACCGGCAAAATCAGATGCTGCGCCACGTCGGCGGCGTGGGCCAAGCCGGTGTAACCGGCGCCGATGGTCTCGTAGCCAAAGGCGGGCAGCCACCCCAGTTGGATGGAAAACAGCAGGCTCATCATCAGCCCGATCCAATAAATCGGCGTGGCGTAGGCCAGCAGCGCCACCACGGTGATCGCGCTGTCGGCCCAAGTGCCGACGGTGATGGCGGCCAACGTGCCCAGCGCCACCCCGGCGGCCAGCGCCAGCGCGAAGGCGGTCAGCGTGAGGATCAGCGTCGCGGGCAGCCGCTCGGCCAGAATGCTCCACACCGGCCGTTGCTGGCGGTAGGAAAAGCCCAGATCGCCCTGCGCGATTTTGCCGACATAGGTGGCGAGCTGTTCGTAGAGCGGGCGGTTCAGGCCGAATTGCTCGCGCAACTGGGCGACGAACTTCTCATCCGCCGCCCCGGCCTCCCCGGCCATCACCATGGCCGGATCGCCGGGGGCGGCGTGGACCAGGAAGAAGTTCATCACCACGATGGCGATCAGGATCGCAAGCGCCTTGACCAGACGGCTCGCGAAGAGTTGGGCGAATCCCAGCATGGGCGTGGCTCCTGCTTGCGGCGTGCGAAAAATGCCGCGACCTTGCCCCCTCCCTCCCATGCTTGACAGCATGGGTCCCTCCCTCCCCCGCCTTTGGCGGTGGAGGGGATGGCGGCGGCAGTCCCCTCTCCCGCTGACAAGCGGGGGAGGGTTAGGGAGGGGGCAAGGCGGTATAGATGATCCGAGATTCAGGCTTTACTTCGCCGCCAGCCAGACATCCTCATAGGTGTCGTTGACGCCGATGGCGGTCTTGTTCGCGTTTTTCACCCGCTTGTCGAGGAAGGTCGGGAACTCCATCTCCAGCAGCCAGACGACGGGCAGATCGTCGCTCAGGATTTGCTGAACCTCGCTGTAGAGGGTTTGGCGCTTGGCCGGATCGACCGCGCGCGCGCCCTCGGCGAACAGGGCGTCCACCTTGGGGTTGGAATAGCCCATGGTGTTGGTGAACAGCACGCCCTTGCGGATGTTGTCGGAAATGTAGGTGCGGGCGACGCCCAGCGCCGGATCGCCATACTGGTAGAGGAAGTTGGTGGTGATCTCGTAATCCCAGTTGGCCACGCGCTGGCTCCAGCCCGCCGCGTCGGTGCTTTCCAGGGTGACGGCGATGCCCGCCTTGCCCAGCGCCTGCTTCAGATACTCGCCGAGCCGCGTCCAGGTTTCGCCATAGGGCATCGGCATGATCTTGACGGTGGCGCGCACGCCCTTGGCGTCCGGCTTCAGCCCCATCTCGTCGAGCAGGGCCTTGGCCTTGTCGAGGTTGGGTTCGTAAATCGTCACCTTCGGGTCGTAGAATTTGACCACCGAATTGATCGGCCCGGTCGGAATCCGGCCCAGGCCGAACCAAATCTTGTCGCGGATGAACTTGCGGTCGATGGCGTAGGCGATGGCCTTGCGGAACCGCTTGTCGTCCAGCGGCTTGACCCGGTGGTTGATCTCCAGCCAGGACATCGGGGCGACGAACTCATAGCCCTTGGTGCTGAACGCCAAATTCGGGTGGGTCTTCATGCGGGGAACCTCGAAGGGTTCCAGATCGCTGTATTGGGTTTGCTGCACCTGCCCGCTTTCCAGCGCCAGCGACCGGCTGGCGGCGTCGGGGATGACGCGGAAGGTGATGCCGTCGAGATAGGGCAGGCCAGGCTTGAAATAGCTCTCGTTGCGGACAAGCTGGATGTGGCTGCCCTTGACCCATTCCTTCAGCTTGAAGGGGCCGGTGCCGATGGGCGTGGCGTTGGCCGGGTTGGCGCGGAAGTCGGTTCCTTCATAAATATGCGCCGGAACCATCGGGGCCGACGACACTTCAAAGGATTGCAGGAAGGCCGGGAAGGCCTCCTTCAAGGTGAAGACCACCGTGTAATCATCGGGCGCGGTGATCGATTCGCAACGGCTGAAGACGGCGCGGGCGCGCGGGTGGACCTCTTTCAAAAAGACGTTGGTGGAGAACACCACGTCCTTGGCGGTGAAGGGCTTGCCGTCGTGCCACGTCACGTTTTCAAAGAGCTTGAAGCTGTAGGTCAGCCCATCGGGCGACACCGTCCAGCTTTTCGCCAGCGAGGGCAGCGGGTTGAGCTTTTGGTCGTAAGTCAGCAGGCTTTGATAAATCTTGCCCGCGACGGTCTGGGTCGGCCCCTGCTGGTTGAGGCCAAGCATCAGGGTCGGCGGTTCGGGCTGCACGATGCTGTTGAGGACGCCGCCCTTGACCGGCGTTTCCTGCGCCAGAACCGGGGTCGCCGTCAGACCGGACAGAGCGGGGATCGCCAGAACGGCGGCGAGCAGGCCAGCGGCGGCGGCCCGTTGAAAACGCAGGGGGAGTGCGGGAAGCGGTCGTGTCATGCGGGTGTCCTCGTCTCCGGGTGAAGCGTCTGCGGTGAAGTGATGCGGCCCTGATGCTTTTCTTGTTTTTGAAACGTTGAACGCGATTCTGAGCGCGGCCCTGTCGGGCGTCCCTTTAACGCGGCCCTGTCGGGCCGGTGCTGTTGTCCAGCCAGCGGACCAGCGAATCCCATTCCAGGACTCCGGCGCGCGGGTAGGCGTGTTCGTATTGGCGGGCGGTGTGTTCGCACACCTCGGGCGACGGGTAGACCAGCGGACGACCGCCCGACAGCGCCATGATCTGTTGGCGGCAGGCCTGTTCCAGGTAATACATCAGGATCGCCGCCTCCGGCACGTCCTGGCCCACGGTCAGCAGGCCGTGGTTGCGCAGGATCATGCTGTGATGGCCGCCCAAATCGGCGACCAGCCGTTCGCGCTCGGCCAGATCCAGGGCGATGCCCTCGTAATCATGGTAGGCGATGCGGTTGTGCCAGCGCAGCGAATGCTGGGTGATCGGCAACAGCCCCTCGGCCTGGGCGCTGACCGCCATTCCGGCGTCGGTGTGCAGATGGATGACCGCGCCGACGTCGGGCCGGGCGTGGTGGACGGCGCTGTGGATGGTGAAACCGGCGGGGTTGATCCCGTGGTTGCTGTCGGGGTCGATCAACGTCCCGTCGATGTCCACCTTGACCAGATTGTCCGGCGTCACCTCGTGGAACATCAAGCCATAGGGGTTGATGAGGAAATGATCGGGGGTGTCGGGAATCCGCGCCGACATGTGGGTATAAATCAGGTCGGTCATGCCCAGCCGGTCGAACAGGCGATAGGCGGCGGCGAGGTCGGTTCGGGCCTTCCACTCCACATCGGAACAGTTGCGGGTGGAGCGCGGGGGATGGGCGGCGGCAGCGATCATGGCGGGGTCGTCTCGTCAGTCACGGAGAGAGAAGGCTGGTCAGACGGGTCAAACAGGCTCCAGCCCGCACCAGTGGGCGATGAACAGCGCCAGCACGCGGGTGACGTCGCGCACGCTGTCCAACGACACCGATTCGTCCAGGCCATGGATGCGCGTCGCTTCGGGGCCATAGCAGGTCGCCGGGGTGTCGCCATACAGCGCGAAGAACCGCGCGTCGGTGGTGCAGGTCAGGGCGACGTGGCGCGGCTCGTCCCCGCGCACCGCGCGGTGGCAATCGGCCAGCGCGGTCAGCAGCGGGTGGGCCGGGTCGATGGCGCAGCCCTCCGCCTGGAAGCCGGTCCAGATCAGTTCGGCGGCGACGCCGGACAGGGCCGGATCGTCGCGCAGGGCGCGGGTCACGGCGTCGGCCACCTCGTCGCGCACGGCGCGCGGATTCTCGCCGGGGAAAAAGCCCAGCCGCAGATCGACCACGCAGTGGGTCGGCACCGACGACGCCCATTCGCCGCCCTCGATCCGTCCCAGATTGATGTTGATCGGGTGGGCGTGGTCGCAAAAGGCGTGATGGCGGCGGCCCGGCTCGTTCCAGCGGATTTCCAGCGCCTTCAGATGCCCGGCCAGCGCCCAAGCCGCTTCGATGGCGTTGCGCCCGGCGCTGGTGTCCAGCACATGGGCGGGCGTGCCGGTGACGGCCAGTTGCACCCACATCACCCCAACCTGCGCGATGGACAGGGTGTGGTTGAAGGGTTCGGGGATGACGGCGGCGTCGGCGCGGTAGCCGCGATGCAGGCAGGCCAGCGCGCCGTTGCCGGTGCATTCCTCTTCAATCACCGACTGGAGATAAACCGGCGCGGCGGGCTGATAACCAAGCGCGCGCAGGGCGGCGAAGGCGGCGGTGTAGGCGGCGATTCCCGCCTTCATGTCGCCCGCGCCGCGCCCATAGAGCCGCCCATCGGCGACGCGCGGTTCAAAGGGCGGGGTGGTCCACAGATCCGCCGGGCCGGTCGGCACCACGTCGATGTGACCGTTCAAAATCAGCGAACGCCCGGTCGGGTTGCGCGGGCGGTGGACGCCGACGACGTTCTCGCGGCCCGCGTAGGCGCCGGGTTGGACGGGCGGGGAAAAGCCGGGCAGCTTGGACAGCGCGGCCTCGTCCACCGTGAAGCGGTCAAGCTCCAGACCCAGCGCGGCGAAGCGGTCGGCCATCAGGGCTTGCGCCCCGGCCTCCGCCCCCAACAGGGAGGGTTGGCGCACCAGATCGGACAGCAGGGCGACGCAGTCCGGCTGCGCGGCGTCGGCGGCGTCGAGAATGGCGGCGCGCAGGCCCGCGTCCGGCACGGCAAGATTGCCGATCTGCTGGCCTCTCCCGTCTTTGGCGCGGTTGGGCTGGGTCGTGCTCATTCCTGTTCCTTTGCGGCGTCAGACGTCCGCCGCCTTTGGATCATGGGGGAAAGATCAGGCTGAATGATCGCGGCCCTATCTTTTGGGATAGGACGATTATGCAGGTGAATTTTTGTTGCGCCCTGATTTCGCTTGTTTGACGGGTCGATGGAGCGATTAGGCGCTGTCGAAAGACCATCGCGCAAATAAGCATTTTTCATTTGCCCCATGAATCTGATTTATGCCGCAGTTGCTCAGTGGAGCGGCATGTGCTTAGATTTTCGCCAGCGCGTGGGTTGGCGCGTTTTCAGGCATGGATGAGGGAAGCGCCGACGTGACGGAATCCGAGGCGGAGCGCCACGCGCTGGCCCGTTTGGGCCAACAGCTTGATTGGAATTTGCTGCGCACCTTCATGGTGATCGTGCAGGAGGGCAGCATCACCAAGGCGGGCGTCCGCCTGTTTTTGACGCAACCCGCCGTCAGTCTGGCCCTGAAACGGCTGGAGGAGCAGTTGGGCCGCCCCTTGATCGACCGGGGGCCGGGGCGCTTCATCATCACGGCGGCGGGCGAGCAGGTCTATGACGAGGCGGTGGCGATTCACGGCACCGTGTCGCGTCTGGGCGCGTTGGTGCGCGACGTCAAGGACGAGGTCAGCGGCCATGTCCATCTTCTGATGACCAGCCGGATCCAGACCGACCGCTTGGACCGCTCCCTGCGCGAGTTTCATCAACTTTATCCGAAGGTGACGTTCCGCATCGACGTGATGGTGTCCGCCGACGCCCACATCGCCTTGCAACAGCGGGTCGGCGCGATGGCGATCTGTCTGCTGCGCGAACCGATTCCCGGCTTGGCCAGCGTGGTGTTTCTGCGCCAAACCTACCGGCTCTATTGCGGGCCGGATTTTCGCCTGTTCGGGCGGCACGACATCGACATCGCCGAACTGCGCCACGAGAATTTCGTCTCCTTCACCTCCGACCAGATCGACGGCGCCCTGTCGCCGCTGACCCTGTTCCGCGCCCGGGAAGGATTCGCCGGGCGGGTCATCGCCTCCTCGGCCAATCTGGAGGAGGTGCGGCGGATGATAACCTGCGGTCTGGGCATCGGCCCGCTGCCCGACCACATCGCCGCCCGCGACGTCGCCGACGGGTTGCTGTGGGAGTTGCCGCCTTACGAGGGCATCGCCCCGGTGAACGTCCATTTGATTTGGAACGAACAGGGCAAGCTGAACCGGGCCGAACGCGCCTTTCTGGACTATTTGCAGACCGCCGCCGCGTCGGTGTGAGCGGATGGACGGTTACGAGAGGGGGATGGACGAGGTAGGCTTACGGATAGGCGTGGAATTTGAGATTGATCCGCGCCCATCCGTTTCGATAATTTTCTATTCTTAGGGTTCATAATAAATTTCCCCATACAGTCAATGTTAGATGATTATTATCACGCAGCAATGTATGAAAGAATTTTATCGGGGTATCTCGGAATTTTATTTTGGGCTTTCCCAATCAATCTTTGTGGAAAAATCAGGAGTTTTAATACTTTCTTTAAAATCACAACTTGGACCACCAGATCGACGATGTATTTTGCTGCATGAATCTTGAAATTTAACGAGCAAAGGTTGAAAATAGTTCCATGATGGCCGCAAGGGTGGAGACGGTGATTTTATAAGGGCGTCATAATCTTGAGCAGCTATTGTCGCATTGGTTTTGTCATTGGCGACAGAATTGTCGAAAGTTGGCTTGTCATCATGTGCATTCTTTGTTTGCATTTGCCACATAATCTCTTTGTCAACGCGCCTGACCGCTGCGCCACGGTGGTAAATGCCGTATATTTCGTCAAAGGATTTCAAAAGAGCGGTTGCGGCTCCAATGTAATTCTGAGAAATTAGATTTTGATATATTTTTTCAAATTCAGATCTGTTCAGAGATATTACAGCAAGCTTTAGGAGTGTGCTCTCAAGATCGGGGAGCGTCATTTCAAACATTTGCTGAGGAATATTGCATGTTTCCGTTTTGTCGATTGTGCATTCTGAATATGCGATCTTATATGCCTTTTGCAATCTCTGAGCAAAATCCTGCGCCAGATTTTTGTAAACGACAGCCTCCAATGGTTCTGTCACGCCTCGCTCTGCGGCGAAGCCGAAAAACATTGCCAGCGCTGTCATGCGGTACAGAACCATCGCCTTTGTTTCTGCTTTTTCCATAACGTTATCAAGCAGATGGGCATTTCCGCCGCCGACATGGTTGAATTCAGCGTTGTTGTAGCTGCACGCGCTGAGCGACACCCCCACGAGCATTGAAATGGCGAATTTTTTCATTTCAGCCTCCCATATAATCGTAATTATTGTTGGCTCTCATAGCTTAACGCTAAATCATATGGAGTCAAACAATTTAAAGGACGAAAGTCGTTTGTCCGGAATTATTTTAGATTTCATGTCCTTTTGGCTAAACAGCAGGGCTGTTGACGAAATGGCCTCGCCTTCCGGTTTGACGGCATCCCCCTGCTCCGGTGCTTTTCGCGCGCACGTCAAACAATCCCCCTTCCATGCAATGCACTAATGCATTAGTGTTTTTCTCAACGGCGAGCACGCCGACGGCGCAGGAGTGGGAACGCCTTGCGCCTAGAACGGCACATGGGGAGGAACAAAGAAATGACGGGACGCTTTGCACGGCTGTGCGTGGGGATTGCGGCGTTGACCAGCCTGTTCGGCTTGGCCGGGGCGGCGCAGGCCCAGCAGAAATCCGAAATCTCGATCACCCGCCAGCCCGGCATCTTCTATATGCCGACCTACATCATGGAGAAGGACAAGCTGGTGGAGAAGCAGGCCGAAAAGCTCGGCCTGCCCAATCTGAAGGTCAATTGGGTGGCCTTTTCCGGCGGCGGGGCCGCCACCGACGCGCTGTTGTCGGGCGGCGTCGACGTGCTGAACACCGGCGTCGGCAATCTGCTGCTGCTGTGGGACCGCACCAAGGGCGGGGTCAAGGGCATCATCGGCACCTCGGCCCAGCCGGTGACGCTCATCACCCGCGATCCGAAAATCCGGTCGCTGAAGGATTACGGCCCGACCGACAAGATCGCGGTGCCGACGGTGCGGGTGTCCACCCAGGCCATTCTGTTGCAGATCGCGGCGGCCAAGCTGTTTGGGCCGGACCAATGGTCGAAGCTGGACGCCAACACGGTGCAGCTTGGCCATTCCGACGCCGCCGCCGCCATGTCCAACCCGTCGCACGAGGTGAGAAGCCACTTCGCCGCCCCGCCCTTCACCTTTTACGAGATGAAGACGCTGGAAGCCCCCTACGTCGTCGCCGATTCCGCCGACATCATCCCCGGCGGCATCAGCCAGGCGCAGTTGTTCACCACCACCAAATTCGCCGACGCCAACCCCAAGGCGGTTCTGGCGATCAAGGCGGCGGCGTTGGAGGCCATCGACCTGCTGGTCAACAACACGGAAAAGGCGGTGTCGATGTATCGCGAGGCCTCGGGCGACAAGACGCCGCTGCCCGATCTGCTCGCCATGCTGAAACAGCCGGGCATGATGAATTTCGATCCCACCCCGCACGGCACCATGGTCTTCGCCGCCCATCTGCACAAGATCGGCACGATCAAGACGATGCCGACCTCGTGGAAGGATTATTACCTGCCGACCGCGCATGACCGGAACGGAAGCTGACGCCGCCGCGCAATCGTGTCGCCACCCGCTTCCCCCGCATTTCTTCCGCAGGCTGAACGCATGTCCACGCTCCTCGACGTCAGCGCGGTGACGCTGCGCTACAAGACGCCGTCCTCCCTCGTCACCGCGACCGAGCGGGTGAGTTTCTCGGTCAACAGTTCGGATCGCTTCGTGCTGCTGGGGCCGTCGGGCTGCGGCAAATCCACTTTGCTGAAGGCGGTGGGCGGTTATCACAAGCCCAGCGAAGGCAGCATCCGCATCAAGGGGCGCGAGGTCACGGAACCCGGCGCCGACCGCATGATGGTGTTTCAGGAGTTCGACCAGCTTCTGCCCTGGAAGACGGTGCTGGAAAACGTGATGTTCCCGCTCTGCGTCGCCCGCAACATGAGCAAGGCGGACGCGCGCGAGCGGGCGCGGGCCTATCTCGACAAGGTGCGGCTGACCAAATTCATCGACAGCTACACGCACACTTTGTCGGGCGGCATGAAGCAGCGCGTCGCCATCGCGCGCGGCATGGCGATGGAGCCGGACATCCTGCTGATGGACGAACCCTTCGCCGCGCTGGACGCGCTGACCCGCCGCCAGATGCAGGACGAGCTTTTGCAATTGTGGGAGGGAACGCGCTTCACCGTGATGTTCGTCACCCACTCGATCGCCGAAGCCATCAAGATCGGCAACCGCATCCTGCTGCTGTCGCCCCATCCGGGCCGGGTCAAGGCCGAGGTGAGCGACGTCGATCAGGTGTCGGCGACCGACGGCAGCGCCGCGCAGTTGGAGCGGCAAATCCACGATCTTCTGTTCGCCGAACCCGGTCACAGGGAATAAGCACGATGAGCCAAGCGCGCATCCTGATGCACACGGTGGCCGACGCCGCCAGCCACACCGACAACCACGCCGCCGAAAGCGCGGTGGAACGCCAGCTCAGCCTCGCTGAACGGCTGTGGGGCAACGGCGCGGTTCGCAAGACGCTGTTGATCCTGGTTCTGGCCCTGCTGTGGCAGATCTACGCGACCATCCTCGACAACGCGTTGCTGTTCCCAACCCTGACCGACACGCTGACCACGATGATGGAGCGGATCGAGGACGGCACGCTGCCCGCCCGCGCTTTGACCTCCGTCAAGGTGCTGCTGATGGGCTACACGGCGGGGATCCTGCTGGCGGCGGCCCTGACCATGGTGGCGATCAACACGCAGGTCGGCACCGATTTCCTGGAAACCATGACGGCGATGTTCAACCCGCTGCCCGCCATCGCCCTACTGCCGCTGGCGCTGATTTGGTTTGGCCTGGGCAACGGCAGTCTGGTGTTCGTGCTGATCCATTCGGTTTTGTGGGCGGTGGCGCTGAACACCCATTCCGGCTTTCTCGGCGTGTCGCGCACCTTGCGGATGGTCGGGCGGAATTACGGGCTGAAGGGCTTCCGCTACGTCGCCATGATCCTGATTCCCGCCGCCTTTCCGTCGATCCTGACCGGGTTGAAGATCGGTTGGGCCTTCGCGTGGCGCACCTTGATCGCGGCGGAGCTGGTGTTCGGCGTGTCGTCGGGGCAGGGCGGGCTGGGCTGGTTCATCTTTGAAAACCGCAACCTGCTGGACATTCCCGCCGTCTTCGCCGGTCTGCTGACCGTCATCATCATCGGCCTGATCGTCGAAAACCTCGTCTTCCGCACCATCGAGCGGCGCACGCTCCAGCGTTGGGGCGTCCACAACTGATCCGCCATCCCTTGACCGTCCCATCCTCCGCGAGACGTCCATGACCACGACCAAAAAGACTCCTGAGACCCTGCGCAGCGCCCGCTGGTTCGCGCCCGACGATTTGCGCAGCTCCGGCCACCGCTCCCGCGTCATGCAGATGGGCTACGCGCCCGAGGATTGGGTGGGCAAGCCGGTCATCGCCATCCTCAACACCTGGTCCGACCTCAACGCCTGCCACGCCCATTTCAAGCAGCGGGTGGAGGACGTGAAGCGCGGCGTCTTCCAGGCGGGCGGCTTCCCGGTCGAACTGCCCGCCTTGTCGCTGAGCGAAAGCGCGGTCAAGCCGACGACCATGCTGTACCGCAATCTGCTGGCGATGGATGTGGAGGAGTTGATCCGCAGCCACCCCATCGACGGCGTCGTCCTGATGGGCGGTTGCGACAAGACCACGCCCGCCCTGCTGATGGGGGCGACCAGCGCCGGTTTGCCCTGCCTGTTCGTGCCCGCCGGGCCGATGCTGCGCGGCAATTTCAACGGCAAGATTCTGGGTTCCGGCTCCGACGCCTGGAAATATTGGGACGAGCGGCGGGCCGGGACCATCACCGATCAGGAATGGCTGGGGGTGGAGCAGGGCATCGCCCGCAGTCATGGCACCTGCATGACCATGGGCACCGCCAGCACGATGACGGCGATCGCCGAATCCATCGGCATGACGCTGCCCGGCGCGTCGTCGATCCCCGCCGCCGACGCCAACCACATCCGCATGGCCGCCGCCTCGGGCCGCCGCGCGGTCGAAATGGTGTGGGAGGATTTGACTCCGGCCAAGATTCAGACGCGCGCGGCGTTTGAAAACGGCATCGCGGTCGCCATGGCGATGGGCTGTTCGACCAACGCCATCATCCACGTCATCGCCATGGCGCGCCGCGCCGGGGTGGACATCGGCTTGGATGATTTTGAAAAGGCCAGCCGCAAGGTTCCGGTGATCGCCAACGTCCGGCCCAGCGGCGAGACCTATCTGATGGAGGATTTCTTTTACGCCGGCGGCCTGCCCGCGCTGATGACCCGGCTGGGCGACCATCTGCATTTGGATTGCCTGACCGTGTCGGGCCAGACGCTGGGCGCGGACATCGCCGGGGCCAAGGTGCACAACGACGACGTCATTCGCACCCTCGACAACCCGATTTACGCCGAAGGGGCGCTGGCCGTGCTGACCGGCAACCTCGCCCCCACCGGCTGCGTCATCAAGCCCAGCGCCTGCGAGCCGCGTTTTCTGAAGCATTCCGGCCCGGCTTTGGTGTTCGACGATTACCCGTCGATGAAGGCGGCGGTTGAGGATGAGAGCCTGGACGTCACCGCCGACCATGTGTTGATCCTGCGCAACGCCGGGCCGCAGGGCGGGCCGGGCATGCCGGAATGGGGCATGTTGCCGATCCCGAAAAAGCTGGTGAAGCAGGGCGTGCGCGACATGGTCCGCCTGTCCGACGCGCGGATGAGCGGCACCAGCTATGGCGCCTGCATCCTGCATGTGTCGCCGGAATCCTACATCGGCGGGCCGCTGGCGCTGGTGCGCAACGGCGACCTCATCACCCTGGACGTCGCCGCCCGCAGCATCCGGCTGGAGGTGTCGGACGAGGAAATGGCCGCCCGCCGCGCCGCCCTGACGCCGCCGCCGCCGCGTTACGAGCGCGGCTATGGCTGGATGTTCAACCGCCACGTCACGCAGGCCGACAAGGGCTGCGACTTCGACTATCTGCAAACCGATTTCGGCGCGCCGGTCGGCGAACCGTCCATCTACTGATCTCACCCGCTGATTCTGTATGTTTGGAAAGATCCCGATCATGAGCCTGTCCCCCGAGACCCGCGCGAAGCTGAAGACCGTCAGCACCGCCACCCTGACCACCGCCCTGTTCAAGCGCGGCTTCCGCAACCAGTTCATCCAGGACGTCCGTCCGCTGAACCCCAACAGCGAGACCATGGTGGGGGAGGCGTTCACCCTGCGCTACATCCCCTCGCGCGAGGATCTCGACCCGCTCAGCGTCTTTCAGGACCGCGCCCATCCCCAGCGCAAGGCGGTGGAGGAATGCCCGCCCGGCGCCGTGATGGTCATCGACAGCCGCAAGGACGCCCGCGCGGCGTCCGCCGGGTCGATCCTGGTCACGCGGCTGATGGTGCGCGGCGCGGTCGGCGTCGTCACCGACGGCGGATTCCGGGATTCGCCGGAAATCGCCAAGCTGGCCATCGGCGCCTATCACAGCCGCCCGTCGGCCCCGACCAACCTGACCCTGCACCACGCCATCGACATCAACGTTCCCATCGGCTGCGGCGACGCCCCGGTTTATCCGGGCGACGTGATCGTCGGCGACGGCGACGGGGTGGTGGTGATCCCCGCCCATCTCGCCGATGAACTCGCGGCGGAAGCGGTGGAGATGACGGCGTTCGAGGATTTCGTCACCGAACAGGTTCTGGCGGGCCGCTCCATCCTGGGCCTCTACCCGGCGACCGACGAGCAGACCAAGGTCGATTTCGCGGCGTGGCGGTCGGCGAACGGGCGGTAGGCATGGGCGTTGGTCTTTGATTTGACAGCGCGCCCCGGTCCAGACGACAACAGCGTCGCGTGCGCGATGACGACAGCGGAGTATCCGTCGATGAGTGCCGGGGCGAGCGTGCTTCCCATGCGTCTGGACCGGGGCCGACAGGCCGCCCCGCAGGTGTTCGATCATCTGCGGGAACGGATCCTGGCGCTGGACCTCAAGCCTGGCGCCGTCCTGTCCCGCGTCGAACTGATGGAACAGTTCGGGCTGAGCCAGACCCCGATCCGCGACGCCCTGTTGCGGCTGGCGGAAGAGGGGCTGGTGGACATCTTCCCCCAGCACGCCACGCTGGTCAGCCCCATCGACCTGACCCACGCGCGCCAGACCCAGTTCCTGCGCCGCTCCATCGAGCTGGAGGTGGTGCGCACGCTGGCGCTCGGCGCCGACGCGGCGGTGATCGCGGGCCTGACCGCCAACCTCGCGCGTCAGCACGCCATGGCCGACACCGAAGATTTTCAGAGCTTCTGGGCGCTCGACCAATCCTTTCACCGCGCGATGTACGAAGCGGCGGGGGTGCCTGATTTGTGGCGTCTGGTGCGCAGCCGCAGCGGCCATTTGGAGCGGTTGCGCAAGCTGCATCTGCCGACGCCGGGCAAAACGGTGAAGATCCACAGCGACCACAGCCTGATCGTCACCGCCATCGCCGCCCATGATCCCGATCTGGCCCAGCGGCATTTGCGCGACCATCTGTCCGGCACGCTGGGTTTGATCGACACCATCCGCGACCGTTACCCCGGCTATTTCCGCGATTGAGGCGGGGGCGATTGCCCTGTGGTTCGATTGGCGGGCTTGGAGCGGCGGCGGAAAACTGCGACACTGCGCGCCATGACCACCGCGACGACCATGATCCGCTTCGTTCTTTCGCCGTGCGGCTCTGCGCGCCCAGACGGGGTTGCGGGGTGAAAAAGACCGACATTGGCGCGGCGTGGCAGGGCTTGGCCAACTGCAAGGGCTGCGGCATCCGCGAAACCGCCCTGTTCGCCGATTTGACCCAGGGTGACTTCAACCTCATCCATCTGCCCATCGACGAGATCGTCGTCGCGCCCGGCGCGGCGCTTTACCATGTCGGCGACGAGCCGCAGGCGCTCTACACCGTGCGCAGCGGGCTGGTGAAGCTGGTGCAGTATCTGCCCAACGGCGGCCAGCGCATCGTGCGGCTGCTGCGGGCGGGCGACACGGCGGGGCTTGAGGCCGCCTTGGGCGAGCCGTACCGTCACACCGCCATCGCGGTTCATCCGGTGCTGACCTGCCGGATCCCGCGCGCTGTCATTCAACGCCTGTCGGAGGAGACGCAGCATCTGCACCAGCAATTGCTGCGGCGCTGGCATCAGGCGGTGGAGCGCGCCGACGCCTTTCTGGTGGAGCTTGGCACCGGCAGCGCGCGGGCGCGGGTGGCCCGGCTGTTCCTGACCCTGATCGACGAGCAGGACGACTGCGATTTCTTCGGGCGCGAGGATGTCGGCGCGGTGCTGGGCATCACCACCGAAACCGCCAGCCGCGTGGTCGCCGAACTGAAGCGCCAGGGCGTTTTGGACGAATCGCGGCCCAACCGTTTCCACTGCGACCGCGCGGCCCTGCGCGCGCTGGCCGACGGGCCGTAACGACGGCGCGCGTTGGCGGGCCGGTTCGACACCGGCCTCGCCTGCTCACGCCGTCAAAACGCGGCCTCGGATCCCGGAATCAAATCCAGGAATCATCCCCGCCACCGTCCCCGCCGCCGTCGAAGGATCCCTCGTCGCTTTGGTAGTCGGCGGTTTGCGGGTCGGCGGGCTGTTGGTGAGCCACCTCGCGCACGGGTGGGGCGGCGCCCTCGCCGTAGAAATTGTTGACGACGGTTTCGTTCGTCACCGTTTCACTGATCGGCGCGGACGCCCCGGTCGCGCCGCCAAGCGCGCCCGACGAATGGCTGAACAGCGAGGAAATCGCGCTGGCCGCCAGCATGCCGCCAGCCACCCCGGCGGCGGTCTGCGCCGCGCCCGCCAGGAACCCGCCGCCGCGCGGCGCGTAGCCTTGCGGCGCGAAGCCCTGTTGGGGCGGGTAGGCCGGTTGCTGGCCATAGGGGCTGGGGGCGTAGCCGGGTTGACCGTAGGGGCTGGCCTGCGGCGGCGCGGCCCACGGGCTGCGCGCGGGGGCCGCCGTGGGTTGCGGAGCCGCCGCCGGAGCGTCGGAGCGGGCGCCCCAGGGGCTGCGGCCCAGGCCAAGGGCGTTGGACAGGAAGCTGCCGCCCGACGCCGCTGGAGTCGGGGCCGGTTGGGCGGCCTTGCTCTGCGCCTCTTTCAACTGGCGTTCCAGGTCCTCGATGCGGGTGTGGGCGGCGCCCAACGCCTGCTGCTGCACCAGAATGGCCTGCGCCATGTAATAGGGGGCCAAGGGCTGGCTCTGCGCCGACTGGCGGATGAAGCTTTCCGCGTCGGCGTCGCGCGGCTGGGATTCCGCCTCGCGCAGATTGCGGAACAGGTCGGTCAGAAGGGTGCGTTCCTCGGGGGTCATCCTGAATCTCCATGGCACGGGATCGGTCGTGCGTGAGGACTATGTGGCGTCGCCCTCCCCCCCGTTGCAAGCCCCCCCTTGGCGATGACGGCGACGGATCTCGGACGGGTCTATGACCCTTGGCGGATCCCTCCCGAACGTCCTGCGACATTCCGTTTGTTGTGGAAATTGTGAAGATGCCGATACACTGCAAGACGCCCCGCAATTGAGGGCAAGAACCGTCGCAACGGTTCCAAATCGTCGCGCAAGACGACGAACCATCGTCACATCGAGGGAGAACGCCCAATGCCGATCCTGGATCTGCCCCGCGCGCCCGAGACGGGTTTTCTGGCGCAGGATGAAATCGCCGTCATCGCCGCCCACGAACATCTGACGATGCAAGAGGCGACCAAACGCGCCGCCGACATGATGCGCGAACCGTGGGGCCACGCGGCCTTGCGGCAAATGGTGTGGGACATGCTGTGCATCGCCCGCCGCCGGGCGGAGGAGAGTGAAATCGCCCGCTTGGACAGCCTCTACCGCAACGTCTGTCTGCGCTACGCCTGCCCGCATGACCGGCGCAGCGCCCCGACGCGGAAGATCCACCCCTTCCCCTACAACGGCGCGCCGTAATGCGCGTGGGCGGGGGTGAACAGCCCCCGCCCGCGCGTCATCGTCAACCGGCGTAATGCTTGCCGAAGCGGTTGGCGAGGAAGGCGTCGAGCGGGACTTGCTCCTGCCGGATGAAGCCGGATTGCGGGATGCCGCCCTCGCGCAGCAGGTCGAGGATGGCGCAGATCCCGGCGGCGGTCGTCACCTGGATGGCGCTCCACACCCGTCCGCCGATGCTCTTGCTGTAGATCTTGGTGGCGAAGGTTTCCTGCCGCAACTCGCCGTCCTGCATGCCGGTGGCGGTGGCGACGACCAGAACCACGTCCTGCAAGGTCAGCGGCACGGCGGTTTCCAACACGTCTTTCAACAGATGGCGGCGTTCGCCCAGACGCAGGTCGCGGATCAGCAGGCGCACGATGTCGCGGTGGCCGGGGTAGCGCACCGTCTTGTAATCCAGATTGCGCACCTTGCCCGCCAGCGTCTCGCACAGCGACCCCAGCCCGCCCGACGTGTTGAACGCCTCGTAATCCACGCCGTCCAGCGCGAAACGCTCGTCGCCTTCCAGCGGCATGACCTCGCGCGGCTTGCCGTCGACGATGGCCTCGCACGGGTTGCAATATTCGTTGATAAGCCCGTCGGTGCTCCAGGTCAGATTGTATTTCAGGGCGTTGGTCGGGTATTGCGGCAGGGCGCCGACGCGCAGATGCAGATTGTGCAGTTGGTCGAACCGCCGGGCCAGATCATGGCCGACGACGGAGATGAAGCCCGGCGCCAGCCCGCATTGCGGAATCAGCGCCGTCTTGGCGGTTTCCGCCAATTCCTTCACCTTGCGGGTGGCGGCGACGTCCTCGGTCAGATCCAGGTAATGGGTGCCGCAGGCGACGGCGGCGCTGGCGATCAGCGGAGTCAGCGTGAAGGGGCAGGCGCTGAGCACCGCGTTTTGACCGGCCATGGCGGCGCGCAGCGAGTCCGCGTCCTGAACGTCCACGCGCTGGACCCGCAGCCCCGCCCGTTCGGCCCGCGCCAACAGCGCCTCGTCCCGGTCGCCGATGGTGACGGCGAAATCATCGGTCTGCGTCAGCAGAGTGGCGATCATCGAGCCGATCTTGCCGGCGCCCAGAACCAGAACCTTCATCGTAGCCACGGCCATCCCCTGTGTTTGCGCGGTTGCTGTGTTGTCGGTTGGCGACATCCTGTCGCAGCCCCAAGGGTGGCCCCGAAGACCGACCGGACAACAGCGGGCAAAGCGCCGGTTCCGCCCCCGATGTCCGGCGAAATGACGGATCGGACGGCGGAATGACGGTGTGCGCGAATTGTTGAGGGGACGGCGGGTTTACGCCGCCTTCACCCGGTCAAGGAAGCCTGCCAACTCGCCGTTCAGCCGGGCCGCCCCGTTCGACACGTCGGCGGAGCGTTGACGCACCTCCGCCGCCGAGCGGCCGGTGTTGGCGACGGCGCGGGCCAATTCCTCGACATCCTCCTTGACCGCGTGGGACAGGCGCCCGGCCCCGGTGACGGCGCGGCTGATTTCGGCGGTGGCGGCGGCCTGCTGCTCCACGGCGGCGGCGACGGCGGACGCGATGCCGTTCATGTCGCCGATGATGCCGCCGATCCGGCCAATCGCCTGCACCGTGGTGGCGATGACGCCCTGGATGGCGGCGATCTGCGCCGTCACCTCGTCGGTCGCCTGGGCAGTTTGCGCGGCCAGCGCCTTGACCTCTCCGGCGACGACGGCGAAACCGCGCCCGGCCTCTCCGGCCCGCGCCGCCTCGATGGTGGCGTTCAGCGCCAGCAGGTTGGTTTGCTGGGCGATGCTGGTGATGAGGCCGACCACCTCGCCGACGCGGCCCGCCGCCTGGTTCAGTTCGCGCACCGCGCCGTCGGCGTCGCCGACCGCCGCCACCGCGTTGTCCGACGCCCGGCGCGAGGAGTCCATCTGCCGCCCGATCTCGTTGATCGAGGCGGAAAGCTGATCCGCCGAGGAGGCGACGGTTTGAATGTTGACGCTGGCTTGTTCGGCGGTGCGCGCGGTGGTCAGCGAATGGCGGTCGGTCTCTTCGACGATTCCCGCCACGGCGCAAGCGGTCTCGTCCAAGTGGGCCGACGCCTGCATCAGCCCGCCGATCACGGCGTGGACGTCGGCCTCGAAGGCTTGCATGGCGCGCTCCAGGGCAAGGCCGCGCTCCAGCTTGGCCTGCTGCTCGCGTTCGCGTTCGGCGGCCAGATGGCGGGATTGCCGGGCGTTGTCCTTGAACACAGCCAGGGCGCGGGCCATGCCGCCCATTTCGTCGCGCCGGTTGGTGTCGGGAATGTCCACGTCCAAATCGCCGTCGGCCAGCCGGGCCATCAGGCCGGTCATCCGCCGCACCGGGCGGGCGACGCCGCGCGCCGCGACGACGCTCATCACGGCGGCCAGCAGCAGGACGATGGCGGTTCCGGCGATCAGCAGGATTTGCGCGCGTTCGGCCTCGGCCTCCTGCCCGGCGGTCACTCGCTCCATGCGTTGGGATTCGGCGGCGCGCAGATCGTCGATGGCCTGCCGGATGCGCTCGATCCCCGCGCGCCCGGCCCCGGCGGCCTCCATGGCGCGGGCCTCGTCGCGGGTGGTCGGGTTGGCCATCAGGGCGATTTGCTTGGCCACCGCTTGCCCGACCCAGCCCTTCAGCGCGTCGGCCAGCGCGGTCAGGCGGGCGGTCTGGTCCGCGTCTCCATCGGCCATGCGGGTCAACTTGGCGAAAGAACGGTCGAAGGAGCGGCGGCCCGTTTCAAAGCTGTTCAGAAAGCGGGTGTCGCCCGCCAGCAGATAGCCGCGCACGCCCAAATGCTGTTCGGAGACGGCCTGTGCGATGGCGGACAGGGCGTCGGACGCGTCGCGGCTGCGGTTGGCTTGTTCGGCCCCGTCGCGCACGGTGGCGAAGCTGGCGAGCGACAGGGCGGCGAGCGCCAGCGCCAAGGCGGCCAGACCGCCGAAGGCCAACGACAGGCGGCCCGTGATCCCGCCGAGACGGCTGTGGATGGACATGGTTCCTCCCGTCCCCGGCCATCGGTTGGGTCGGGGAGTCTGTTTTTGCGTTTCTTGGGGTGGTGTTGGGTGGCGTCGGGACGGTCTCCTCTCCCCCCCGGGGAGAGGTTCGGGTGAGGGCGCGCGGCCTGCCGGACGGTTCTGTCGGCGGATCCCCCTCACCCGGGCCCTCTCCCCGGGGGGGAGAGGGGGATGGGCGGTTAAGGGACAGTTCGACTCAAAGGCGCTGTTCGGTTTTGGGGTCGAACAGGTTGGCGCGGCCCATGTCGATCATGAAGTCGGCGACCTCGCCCTCGACGGGCGTGTCGCTTGGCTTGATGCGGGCGACGACCTCTTGGCCGCTCAACTGGATGTAGGTGATGGTGTCGGCGCCGGTCGGCTCCAGCACGCTCACCGGGCAGCCGACCTTGACCAGCGCCGGGTTGCCCGCCGCCATGGTCGGGTCGTAGCAGGTGATCGCCTCGGGCCGGACGCCAAGGATGACCTCCTGGCCCAGCCAGCGGTCGGCCTGGGCGGGGGCCTCGTGCAGCGGCAGGAAGCGGCAGGGGCCGCCGTCGGACGCCGTGCGGTCCTGCCAGACGCTGACGCCCAGCCGGTCGCCTTCGGCGGCCAGCGTCCCCCGGATGAAGTTCATCGTCGGCGATCCGATGAAGCTCGCCACATACATGTTGGCGGGCCGCTCATACACCTCTTGCGGCGGGGCGAATTGCTGGACGACGCCCTCCTTCATGATGGCGATGCGGCTGGCCAGCGTCATCGCCTCAATCTGGTCGTGGGTGACGTAGACGACGGTGGTGCCCAGCCGCTGGTGCAGCTTCTTGATTTCCGTGCGCATGTCCACGCGCAGCTTGGCGTCCAGGTTGGACAGCGGCTCGTCGAACAGGAACACTTTGGGGTCGCGGACCAGGGCGCGGCCCATGGCGACGCGCTGGCGCTGGCCGCCCGACAGTTGGGCCGGTTTGCGGTCCAGCAGATGTTCGATCTGCAACAGCTTGGCGACGCGCTGGATGGCGCCGTCGCGCTCCGTTTTCGACTGGCCGCGCATTTCCAGCGAGAAGCCGATGTTCCGCGCCACCGTCATGTTGGGGTACAGCGCGTAGGACTGGAACACCATGGCGATGTCGCGGTCCTTGGGATGGACGCCGTTGATGACCCGCTGGTCGATGCGGATTTCCCCGGCGCTGATGGTCTCCAACCCGGCGATCATGTTGAGCAGGGTGGATTTGCCGCAGCCGGACGGACCGAGCAGGACCAGGAATTCGCCGTCGGTCAGGCTGAGGTCGATCCCTTTCAGGACTTCGACGCTGCCATACTGCTTGCGGACGTTGTTGATGCTGAGAGTCGCCATGTCAAATCACCCCTTGACCGAGCCAGCGGTCAAACCGCGAATGAAGTATTTTCCGGCCAGCGCGTAGACGACGAGGGTGGGCAGGCCCGCGATCATCGCGGCGGCCATGTCGACGTTGTACTGCTTGACGCCGGTGGTGGTGTTCACAAGGTTGTTCAGCGCCACCGTCACCGGCTGCGCCCCGCCCGCCGCGAAAGACGCGCCGAACAGGAAGTCGTTCCAGATCTGGGTGAACTGCCAGATGATCGTGACGACCATGATCGGCAGCGACAGCGGGACCATGATCTTGGTGAAGATCTGGAAGAAGCCAGCCCCGTCGATGGTCGCCGCCTTCACCAGATCGTCGGGAATGCTGACGTAATAGTTGCGGAAAAACAGGGTGGTGAAGGCCAGCCCATAGACGACATGGACCAGGATCAAGCCGCCCGCCGACCCGGCCAACCCCAGAAAGCCCAGCGTCTGCGCCATCGGCAACAGCATGACTTGGGAGGGCAGGAAACTGCCGAACAGGATCATCGCGAAGACCACATTCGCCCCGCGAAAGCGCCATTTGGTCAGCGCGTAGCCGTTCAACGCCCCGAACAGGGTGGAGATGATGACCGCCGGGATGACGATGACCAGCGAGTTCATGAAATAGGGGGCCATGCCCCGGCAATCGGCGCCGATGCAGGCGCGGGTCCAGGCGTAAATCCAGGCGTCGGTGCTGATGTCGCGCGGCAGCGACAGCAGGGATCCGGTGCGAATCTCGTCCAGGCTCTTGAAGGAGGTGGACAGCATCACGACCAGCGGCAGCAGATAATAGGCCGCGAACAGCAACAGGATGAGATACAGGCCCCAGCGGGCGACGCGCGGTCCCATCCCTTCGGCGGGCGGCAGCGCGGAGGTCAGGCTAGACACGCTTGCCCCCTTTCAGCTCGGAATAGAGGTACGGGACGATGATGGCGACGACGGTGGCGAGCATCATCATGGCGCTGGCCGAGCCGATCGAAATCTGGTTCCGCCGGAAGGTCATCTCGTACATGAAGGTCGCGGGCAGGTCCGACGCGTAACCCGGACCGCCGCCGGTCAGCGCCACGACGAGGTCGTAACTCTTGACCGCCAGATGGGCCAGGATGACGAAGGCGCTCATGAACACCGGGCGGACCGAGGGCAGAACGATGCCCCAATAGATGCGCGGCAGGCTGGCCCCGTCGAGATAGGCCGCCTTGATGATCTCCTGATCCACCCCGCGCAGCGCCGCCAGAAACAGCGCCATGACGAAGCCGGAGCTTTGCCAGACCGCCGCGATCACCAGCGTGTAGATGGCGGTGTCCTGTTGAACGATCCAGTCAAACGTGAAGGTCGGAAAGCCCAGATCGCGAACGAATTCCTGAATGCCGATGGACGGGTTCAGGATCCATTTCCACGCCGTGCCGGTGACGATGAAGCTCAACGCCATCGGGTAGAGGTAGATGGTGCGCAGCACCCCTTCGCCCCGGATGCGCTGGTCCAGCATGACCGCCAGCACGATGCCGATGGCCAGACTGACGCCGATGAACAGCCCGCCGAAAATCAGCAGATTTTCAATGGCGACGTACCAGCGTTCGATCTTCCACAGCTTGGTGTAGGCGTCCATCCCGACCAGCTCGTAGCTGGGCAGCATGCGGGAGTTGGTGAAGCTGATGTAAACCGTCCACAGAATGAAGCCGTAGACGAACACCAGAATCGCCGCGAAGGACGGGGCCACCACCAGCTTCGACAGGTGCCGCTGGACCAGCTCGCCAAAGTTGGAGCGGGCGGGCGGCGCTTCGGTTTGCGTTTGGTTGTTTTGCGCGCTGATGGCGGCGGCTTTGTAGGATGGGGTCTGCAAGGTCATGGGGCGATCCTCGCCGGAAGGGGGCCGATCATGGAGCGAAGCCATGGGCATACCCCCGCGAGGACGTCCGCGCGGTCGTCGCCGTCGGATAACGCGGGTCGCGCATTCTGGTCCCTCCCGTAACAGGTTGCTGTTGGACCGCTGTTGGTTGGTCGCGGTCGTTTGTCTGGCGGTTACTGTACCCGTCCGATGATGCGCGGGGCGGACTATTTGGTAACAGGGCGCTTTCGTTGTGGGGCGGCTGTTACGCTGGCGTTACAAAGGCGGTTTTCGTAACAGGGCGAAGCGGTTGATACGCCGCTGTTACACGGAAACCGGATCCCCCGGCGCGGCGGTGGATTTAGTGTGGGCGCGAACAATCGGGTCCGGCAGCAACAGGCGTTTCCTCCCATGAGTCCCATCATCGAGCGTGTGGCGTCCTTCGACTATGTGGTGTTCGGCGCGACCGGCGATCTGTCGCTGCGCAAGCTGCTGCCCGCGCTGTACGAACGCGACCGCGACGGCCAATTGCCCGACGACGGGCGGATCATCGGCGTCTCGCGCTCAGCCCTCAGCGGGGCGGAGTTCCGGGCGCAGGCGGCCGACGCGCTGGCCCGGCACGCCACCCCGCTGGATCCCAATGCGACCGACCGCTTCCTCGCCCGGCTCGACCATGTCACCGCCGACGCGCAAGGGGCGGAGGGCTGGGACGTTCTGGCGGCGCTGTTGGAGGGGGGCGCCGACAAGGTGCGGGTCTTCTACCTCGCCACCCATCCCGATCTGTTCGGGCCGATCTGCCAACGGCTGGAGCGGGCCGGGCTGGCGACGGCGCGCTCGCGCGTGGTTTTGGAAAAGCCGATTGGGCGCGATCTGGCCTCGGCCCGGCGGATCAACGACGAGGTTGGCGCGGTCTTCGCCGAAGGGCAGATTTTCCGCATCGACCATTATCTGGGCAAGGAAACCGTCCAAAATTTGCTGGCCCTGCGCTTCGCCAACGCCCTGTTCGAGCCGTTGTGGAACAGCGGCGGCATCGACCATGTGCAGATCACCGTCGCGGAATCGCTGGGGATCGAGCGGCGCGGCGGCTATTACGACCGTTCCGGCGCGCTGCGCGACATGGTGCAGAACCACCTGCTGCAATTGCTCTGTCTGGTGGCGATGGAGGCCCCAGCCTCGCTGGAGCGCGAGGCGGTGCGCGACGAAAAGCTGAAGGTTCTGCGGGCGCTGGCCCCGCTGACCGGGGCCGACGCCCTGACCCACAGCGTGCGCGGCCAATACCGCGCCGGGGCCATCGACGGCGAGCCGGTGGCGGGCTATCTCGACGAGGAGGGGGTGGCCGCCGACAGCGCCACGGAAACCTTCGTCAGCCTGAAGGCCGAATTGCGCAACTGGCGTTGGGCGGGCGTGCCCTTTTACCTGCGCACCGGCAAACGGCTGCCGCAACGCGTGTCGGAAATCGTCATCCAGTTCCGTCCGGTGCCGCACAGCATTTTCGGCGGCGCCGCCGGGGCGACTCTGCCCAACCGGCTGGTGGTGCGCCTGCAACCCGACGAGCACATCCGTTTGCGCCTGATGACCAAGGAGCCGGGACCGGGGGGCTTGCGCCTGCGCGCCGCCGCGCTCAATCTCAGCTTCGCCGAAACCTTCAAGCGGCGGGTTCCCGACGCTTACGAGCGATTGCTGATGGACGTGGTGCGCGGCAACCCAACCCTGTTCATGCGCCGCGACGAGGTGGAAGGCGCCTGGGAATGGGCCGAAGGGCTGTTGGGCGCGTGGCGCGACAGCGGCGAGCGGCCCAAGCCCTACACCGCCGGAACCTGGGGGCCGTCCTCGGCCATCGCCATGATCGAACGCGACGGGCGGACGTGGCACGAAGACGAGTCCGCCGTCAAAGACGCCGATCCTGTTGTTTTGGGAGCCGCCGCATGACCGCCCCTTTGTGTGTGTTCCCCGACGCCGCCACGCTGGCCGAAACCCTGGCCGACGAGGCGGAGGCCCTGCTGACCGACGCCATCGCCACGCGCGGGGCCGCCAGTGTGGCGCTGCCCGGCGGGCGGACGCCGTCGCCCTTTCTGATCGCGCTGGGGAAACGGGCGGTGGAGTGGAGCAAGGTGACGGCGACGCTGGTCGATGACCGTTGGTTGCCGCCCGACAGCCCGGACAGCAACGCCGCCACCCTGCGCGCCACGCTGCTGGCGGCGGCCCCGGCCATCCGCTTCGTCCCGCTGTTCAACGGCGCGCCGACGCCGGAAGCGGGGGAGGCCGCCTGCGCGACCGCTCTGCGGGCGTTGCCCTCGCCCTTCGATCTGGTGGTGACGGGCATGGGGGAGGACGGCCACGTCGCCTCGCTGTTTCCCGACGCGCCGGACTTGGCCAGCGCGTTGGACGGCCCGTCGCCCTGCCGGGCGTTGCGCTCCCCCAGCGCGCCGCACCCGCGCCTGTCGCTGACCCTGCCGCGCCTGCTCGATTCCCGGCGAATCGTCGTCCTCATCACCGGCGCGGCCAAACGCGCGGTGCTGGAGCGCGCGCAAGAGGATGGGCCGGTCGCGGAACTGCCGGTGCGTGGCATCCTGCGCCAGACGCGGACGCCCGCCGCCGTCTTCTGGTCGCCCGCCTGACTCTCTCCACCCCCACCACCGAGATCCGCATGACCGACACCGCATGGCCGGCGCTTGTCGCCGACATCGGCGGGACCAACGCGCGCTTTGCCCTGGTCGCCGAACCGGGGGCCGCGCCGACCGCCGTCCACAGCCTGCCCGCCGCCGATTACCCGAATCTGCCCGACGCCGTCGCGGCCTATCTGGAGCGCGTCGGGGTCCGCCCGCGCGCCGCCTGCGTCGCCGTGGCCGGGCCGACGGTGGGCGACCGCATCCTGTTGTCCAACCGCAACTGGGATTTCTCCGTCCGCGCCGTGGCCGAGCGCTTCGGCTTCGCCCCGCTGTTGCTCATCAACGATTGCGAGGCGCTGGCGCTGGCTCTGCCGCGTCTGGGGCCGACGGAGGTGATGCGGCTGGGCGACGGCGATTCCTCCGGCGAGCCGGGCCGCCCGCTGGCCTTGATCGCGCCCGGCACCGGGCTTGGCATGTCAGGCGCGCTGCCGACGGCGCATGGCTGGATCGCCCTGTCCGCCGAGGGCGGGCACGCCGATCTGGCCCCGGTCGATGATCTGGAGATCGAGGCGCTGCGCCGCGTGCGCGGCGAGCGGGGGCGGGTGTCGTTGGAAAGCGTGCTCTGCGGCTCCGGGCTGGAGCGGCTGCACCGGGCCATCGCCGCCGTGCAGGGCCTGCCCACCGACGCCTTGCCCGCCGCCGAAATCACCCGCCGGGCGGTGGGCGGCGGGGAGGGGAGTTTGGATCGGCTGTGCGCCCGCACGCTGACCACCTATTGCGCCCTGTTGGGCGGCGCGGCGGGCAATTTGGCGCTGAGTTTGGGCGCGCGCGGCGGGGTCTATGTCGGCGGCGGAATCGCCCCGCGCTTCGCCGCCTTTCTCGCCGCCAGCCCGTTCCGCGCCCGGTTCGAGGCGAAGGGACGGATGGCCGACTACTTGCGGCCCGTGCCAAGCTGGCTCATCCTGGCCGAGAACCCGGCCTTGAGCGGCGCCGCCGCCCATCTGGAGACCGTTCACCGGACCCATCACGCGGGCGCCTGACCCGCGACGGCAACCAATACGGCTTATCGAGGAAACGCGCCCATGACCTCCACCACGCTGTCCGTCGGGCTTCTCGGCTTTGGCCTTGCCGGGTCGGTCTTCCACGCGCCGCTGATCCAGTGTGAGCCGCGCTTGCGGCTGGCCGCCATCGCCAGTTCGCGGGTGGACGACATCCGCCGCGCCGCGCCGGAGGCCGTGGCTGTGTCCAGCCCCGCCGCCATTCTCGACGATCCGTCCATCGACCTCGTGGTGATCGCCACCCCCAACACCAGCCACGCGGTGCTCGCCCGCGCCGCGCTGCTGGCGGGCAAGCATGTCGTGGTGGACAAGCCGATGGCGACCTCCGCGCGGGAGGCCGATCAACTGATCGAGCTGGCCCACCGGCAAGACCGCCTGTTGACCGTGTTCCACAACCGGCGTTGGGACGGCGATTTCCTGACCCTGCGCGCGTGCCTGGACAGCGGCGCGCTGGGCGAGATTTATCATTACGAGGCGCATTTCGACCGTTTCCGCCCGGCGATCAAAGCGGGCTGGCGGGAAAAGCCCTTGCCGGGATCGGGGGTGCTGTTCGATTTGGGCGCGCATCTGATCGATCAAGCGCTGACCCTGTTCGGCATGCCGCACACCGTCACCGCCGACGTCGGCCCCCAGCGCCGCGCGGCTGAAGTGGACGACTGGTTCCACCTGATTTTGAATTACGGGCGGATGCGGGCGATTTTGCACGCCGGGACGGTGGTGTGCCGCCCGGGGCCGCGCTTCCAGATCCACGGCGACGCGGGCAGCTTCCTGAAATCCGGCATGGACGGGCAGGAGGCCGCCTTGCGCGCCGGTCGCCGTCCCAGCGGCGGTGATTGGGGGCTGGACGAGCCGGAGCTGTACGGGCGGCTGTACGAGGCCGACGGCGGGGAGCGGGTGGTGGAAACCCGTCCGGGCGACTATCCGGCCTTTTACCGGGGCGTCGCCGCCGCCATCCTGGACGGCGAGACTCCGCCGGTGACGGCGGAATCGGCGCGCCACGTCATGGCGGTGCTGGAAGCCTGCGCCCGCAGTTCGGCGGAACGGCGCACGGTCGCCTTGCCGTAAACGCCCTCGCCGCAAACAGTCGCGTGGTGGTCAGCCCTTGACCAGCGGGCAGCCGCCATCGGCCAGCGGGCGCCATGCCTGTTCGGGCGGGATGGTTCCGGTGACGGCGAAGTAATCCCAGCCGCCGCGCGAGTCCTTTTCCGCCTTGGTCGTCAGCAGGTAGAGCGGGTGCAGCTTGCGGCCATCGGCGCGCACGCTGCCCTGTCCGAACAGCGGGTCGTCGGTCGGCGCCGCCTTCATCGCCGCCACCACGGCCCGGCCGTCGGCGGCGCTTTTCAGCGACTGCACCGCCTTCAGATAATGCAGAACCGCCGAATAGACGCCCGCCTGCATGTCGTTCGGCACGTTGCCGCGCGGATGGCGCGCGGCGAAGCGCTTGGCGAACGCGCGGCTGCCGTCGTCGCGGTCCCAGTAATAGGCGCTGACCACCGAAACGCCCTGGCTGGCCGCCAACCCGACGGCGGGCATGCCCACAATGTTGAGGATCAACGCCGCGACGCGCTGCTTCCCGCCAACGCCGAACTCCGACGCCTGTTTCAGCGCGTTGACGGTGTCGGCCCCGGCGTTGGCCAAGGCGATCACGTCGGCCCCCGACGCCTGCGCCTGCAACAGGAAGGATGAGAAATCGGAGGTTCCCAGCGGGTGGCGGGCGGATCCCAGCACGGTTCCCCCGGCGGCGACCACCGCCTCGGCGGCGTTTTTCTCCAGATCCTTGCCGAACGCGTAATCGGCGGTGATGAAGTACCAGCGCTTGCCGCCCTGCGCGGTCAGAATCTGGCCCATGCTGTGGCCCTGCGCCCAGGTGTCGTAGGTCCAATGGACGCTGTTGGGCGTGCAGGATTTGCCTGTCAGGTCCGAGGTTCCGGCCCCCGACGCGATGAAGACGCGGTTCTGATCCCGCGCCAGCCCAGCGACGGCCAGCGCGATGGCGGAGTTCGGGACATCGACGATGGCGTCCACCCCGTCCTGCTCGAACCAGCGCCGGGCGATGGCGGCGCCGACGTCGGTCTTGTTCTGGTGATCCGCCGCGACGACCTCCACCGGAACGCCCAGCCGGTCGCCGAAATCCTCCACCGCCATGCGGGCGGCGATCACCGACCCTGGCCCCTGATCGTCGGCGTAGATGCCCGACATGTCGTTCAGAACGCCGATGCGCACGGGTTTGCCCTGCGCCTGGACCAGTCCGGGGAACAATCCCGCCGCGAGCAGAACGGCAAGACAGGCGGCTTTCGTCTTCATGGCTCCATCCCTCCCTGAATGTCGGTCGGGCGGCGCTCCGCCCCCCGTTCTTTTTGGGTCAGACGCGCAAGGTCGGGCGCGCTCTGATCGCTCGACAGATTGGTATGCAATATAACAGTAATGTCAACTCGTCATTTGGACAGAATACCGTTTGTCCTGCGGATGGAGTCCGCAAGCGGGATTGGTTGACATGGGTGGTCCTGAGCGGGCGTCAGCCGCTCTGCCCAGCGTCAGCAAATCCCAGCGTCAGCAAATCCGGGGAAGCTGTTCGCCGGTCAGCCAATCGACGATGCGCCGCCCGCCAAAGCGGGTTTCCATCTGCACGAAGCGGTGGGAATCCTCGACCACGGCGCCGATGCGGGCGGCGTCGCGGCCCAGCGGGTGCGCCCGCATGACGGCCAGCAGGCGGTTGGCGTCGGCGTCGGCGCAGATGGCGATCAGCTTGCCCTCGTTCGCGGCGTACAGCGGGTCGAGGCCCAACAGCTCGCAGGCGGCGGCGACCTCCGGTCGCAGCGGGATGGCCGCTTCGGACAGGCGCATGCCGACGCCGGATTGGTGGGCGATCTCGTTCAAGGTGGTGGCCAGCCCGCCGCGCGTGGGATCGCGCAACACATGCAGGTCGGGAACCTCCGCCACCATCGCGGCGACCAGCCCGTGCAGGGCGGCGCTGTCGGACAGGATGGCGGTGTCAAAGCCCAGATTGTCGCGGGTGGACATGATGGCGACGCCGTGGTCGCCCATCGTGCCGCTGACCAAAATGGCGTCGCCGGGCCGCGCCCGGTCGCCCGACGGGGCGATTCCGGGCGGAACCATGCCGATGCCGGTGGTGGTGATGAACACGCCGTCGCCCTTGCCGCGCTCCACCACCTTGGTGTCGCCGCTGACGATGGCGACGCCCGCGTCGCGCGCGGCGGCGGCCATGCTGTCGACCAACCGCTTCAGATCGGCCAGCGGAAAGCCTTCCTCCAGAATGAAGGCGGCGGTCAGATGCAGCGGGACGGCGCCCGCCATGGCGATGTCGTTCACCGTGCCATGGACCGCCAGCGACCCGATGTCGCCGCCGGGAAAGAACAGCGGGGAGACGACGAAGCCATCCGTCGTCATCACCATTCGCCCGCCGGGAACGTCGAAGGCCGCCTGGTCGTTGCCCTGGTCCAGCAGCGGGTTGGCGAAGGCGGCGGCGAACAGCTCGCGCACCAACTGCGCCATCGCTTTTCCACCGGAGCCGTGGGTCATGTCCACCGCGCCGCTCAGGTCCAGCTTGCGGGCGAACAGGCGGTCGGCTTTTGCGGGGGCGGTCATGGCGCGACGTGGTCCGGGGCTTTGGCGGTGGGGGGCGGGGCGGTGGGCGCGCCGATCTCGGCCAGCAGGGCCAGGGTGCGTTCGGCCTCCGCCGGGTCGAGCTTCGACAGGGCGTAGCCGACATGGACGATCACGTAATCGCCGACCGCCACCCCGGCGACCAGCTCCAACGAGCAGGTGGACGACACCCCGCCCAACGACACGGCGGCGCGCTCGTCGGGCAGCAGGGCGGTGACGCAAGCGGGAACGGCGAGGCACATGGGCGCGTTCTCCTTGCGGTCAGTCGCCCGACCGGGCGGCTTGAGCCTCGGCCAAGCCGTTTTCGATCCAGTCATACCAGTCGGCCATGCCCTGTCCGCTGGTCGCCGACAGCTCGATCACCGCCAGCGAGGGTTTCAGACGCTGGGCGTAGGCGATCATCCGCTCGACGTCGAAGGTCAGATGCGGCAGCAAATCCACCTTGTTGACCAGCAGCAGATCGGCCCCGGCGAACATGGCGGGGTATTTCAGCGGCTTGTCCTCCCCCTCCGTCACCGACAGGACGACGACGCGGTGGGTTTCGCCCAGATCGAACCCGGCGGGGCAGACCAGATTGCCGACATTCTCGATGAACAGCACGCTGTTCTCCGCCACCCCCAGCCGATCCGCCGCCTGCGTCACCATGGCGGCGTCGAGGTGACAGCCCTTGCCGGTGTTGACCTGGATGGCCGGGGCGCCGGTGGCGCGGATGCGGTCGGCGTCAAAGCTGGTCTGCTGGTCGCCTTCGATCACCGCCACCGGGAAACGGCCCTTCAGATCGGTCAGGGTGCGGGTCAACAGGGTGGTCTTGCCCGATCCGGGGCTGGACATCAGGTTCAGCACGAAAACGCCGCGCCCGGCGAAGCGCTGGCGGTTGAGCGCCGCCAACCCGTCGTTCTTGGCGAGAATGTCCTGTTCGATGGCGATCAAGCGCGGCTGGTCGAAGGCCGCACCGGCGTCGAGCGCGCTTGGATCCGCCGAATGGCGATCATCGTGATGGCTGTGGCGGAACACGCGGCCATCGGGGCCGACATGCTCGTGCGCGCCGTCGTCGGCGTGGTGATGGTGGGCGTCATGAGGGCCGTGGTGGTGATGGCCGTGGTGGTCATGGCTGTGGCCGTCCGCGCCATGGGCGTGGCGGTAGATCTTGCCGTCCGGGCCGACATGCTCGTGATCGTCGCCTTCGATGCGGGTTTCTCCCTGAGCGCATCCACAGACCGTGCACATCACTCCACCTCCAAATCCTTGATCCGCATGTCGTCGCCGCCGGTTATCATCAGCCGCCAACCGGCGCAGCGTGGGCAGGGCGCGGCGCGTTCGTCAACCGTCACCGTCGCTTCGCAATCCAGACAATAGGCTTGGCCGGGCGGTCGGTCGATGACCAACGCCGCGCCCTCCGCCACCGTGCCGCGACTGACCGCGTCGAAGCCGAAGGCCAGCGCCTCCGGCTCGACGTGCGACAGCGCGCCGATGACCAGACGGACGCGGACGACGCGGCGAAAGCGCTGGGCCGCCGCCTGCTCCTCAATCACCTCGACGACGCCGCGCGCCAGCGCCAGTTCGTGCATGGCCTCAGCCCTCCGCGACGGAGATGGCGCAGGCGACGCAGGGGTCGAGCAGGGCGACCAGCAACCCGGCGCGCTCCACCACATCCGGCCCGCCGGGCAGCCCGATCAAGCCACGCGCCAACGGCCCATCCGGGGCGAAGTTCCATTCGGTTGGGGCCACCGTGCGGTAATCGGCGATCCGCCCATCCGCGCCCAACCGCAACCAATGGGCCAACGTCCCGCGCGCCGTCTCCACCACGCCGCAGCCGACGCCGGGGGGCTGGGGAGCGGCTTCAGTCGCGGGGGCGGACGGCTGGCCAATCTGGCGGATCGCGGCGGCCATGCGGCGGGGCAGCTCGGCCATGTCGGCCAGCCGCGCCGCCATCAGGGCGACGACGCCAACCCCATGCGCGGCCTGGACGGAGGCGACCAACGGGTGATCGGCGCGGCGGGCCAACGGCCCGGTGTGGGCGGGGAATCCGTCCTTGTGCGGGCGGCTGGAAAAGCCGGGGTCGGCGGCCAGCCTTGCGGCGAACCAGGAGGGCGCGCGCTCAATCAGGGCGCTGACGCCAACCGCGCCATGAGGGGCGAGATCTGGGGCGAGCAGCCGGGCGGTCAGCCGCGCCGCCACGGTGGCCCCGCGCGCCGCCCAATCGGCCAGTTCCCCGGCGTCGGTGGGCGGGGAACCGGCGAAAACCTGCGTCGTGACCCAATCAGCGATGCGGTCCAGCGCGTGGCCCAGGGCCGTGCCGTTGGGCTGGAGATCGCCGCCGCCGGGTCTCAGCGCGTCGCCCGCCGGGTAGAGCGATTCCGCCACCGTCGGCAGCGCGTCGCGCAGGGCGAGCAAGCCGTGCGCGTCAGGACGTTCGCCCAAAAGCCGGGGCCATTCCATCGCGGCCTGCCAGCCATGGGCGTCGGCGCATTCGGCGTCCAACGTCAAACCGCGCGCCACCGCGTGGCCGGACGCGTCCAGCCCCAAGGCCGCCTCGCAGGCCTGCGCCGCCGCCAAGCCCTGGGCCGTGCCGCACAGGCTGTAAAGCAGGGGAATCACCCGCGCGGCCTCTTCCGGGCGGCGACCAATCAGGGCGCGGGCGACGGCGACCGGGCGGCGGACGGCGACCTCGGCCCGGTTCACCGCGTTGTCGGCGACCGACAGACGGACGCTGACGGCGCCCTCGACGTTGGTCGGCGGGTTCATGCCGCTCCTCGTCCGAACAGGGCGCGGCGCGACAGCGCGGATTTTGGTTTGGCGGGCGCCGTTTCGACCGGAGGCGCCGCATTCGTTTGCAGCAAGGTGGCGAGGGCCAAAGCGGCGGCCTCCCGCGCCTCGGCCTGCGTGGCGAACACCGCCATGTCGGACACCAGCGGCATCACCGCCAGCGTTCCCAGCGCGCCCATACGGGCGGCGTTGAAACGGTAGGCTCCTGACGGCAGGCTCAACGCCAGCGCGTCGCCGTCCCGCGCGGCGGTCCACAAGGCCGGATCGTCGGGCAACATCACGGCGTTGAGGAACCAGGGGGCGACGACGCAGCCGATCCGCCCGGCGACGCCGCCACAGACCACGGCGCGGAAGCCCATCGCCTCCACGCTCAGCGCCGGGTTGCCGATGGCGACGCCGGACATGGCGTCGGCGGCGACGCGGCGGTAAGCGGCGATCAGCGTGTCGGTCGAATCTGGCTTCGGCGTGGTGGCCGACGCTGGGCCGAAGCGGTGCGGGGCAGCGCCGCAGCCTGGACAGGCCCAGCGTTCGGGCAGCCGCGCGAAGCTGGTTCCCACCGGCGCGCCGCGCGCCGGATCGCCCAACGCCGGATCATAGACCGCGTCGCAATCCCGGCAGGCCAAGCGGGTGGCCGCGCCGAAACCGGCGTCGAACGGGGCGTCGTGGGGGGGCGTGTCGGTCACGGCGCGTCGCAGGGAGCAGGGCTGTCTGATCGGGTCAGCAAATCGGCGAACAGATGGTCGGTGTCGCCGCCGCGCGCGGCGAGCAGGATGGCGTCGAGCGCGTCGTTCAGCGTCCCGACCTCCGCCTCATCCAGCGGACGGACGGCGCGCTCCATATGGACCAAAACCCAACCGCCGACCGGAACCTCGTCAATCAGCATGACGTTGACGCGCCGCTCCTCCCCGCGCCCGGCGCAGCGCGCGATCAGGCCGTCGCTTTCCAGAACCTGCATTGGGAGACCAAGGCACATGCGGGCAAGGCTTTCGGTGACGGCGGAGCGTTGGGGGAGTGTTGCGCCGCATTCATGCGCAGACTCGGGCGCGCGGGGCATTGACGTGCATCAAAAGCGTCATGTTCGTGCGCCCTGCGACGGAGTCGGCCATGGCGGGAAAATTTTCTTCTGCTAAACTTTTCGCAAGTGCGTGCGACACGCGCCGACGCGCGCGTGGACGTGCCCGAAACAAACCGCAGGGGATGCTTCCGTATGAAACCTCTTTCGCTCGCCTCCGTCATCGTCGCGGTCGCGCTGGCCGTGCCCGCCGCCGCCCACGCCCACACATTTGGCGCGCACGACGCCGGGTTCGTTCATGGCTTCTCGCACCCGTTGGGCGGCTTGGACCATCTGCTGGCCATGGTCGCTGTCGGGCTGTGGGCGGCCCAGCGCGGCGGCAAGGCTTTGTGGGCGCTGCCCGCCGCCTTTGTCGGCGCGATGATCGGCGGCGGTTTGCTCGGCATGGCCGGGATCGACCTTCCGGCGGTCGAGTTGGGAATCGTCCTGTCGGTCGTCGCGCTGGGCGGGCTGATCGCCCTGCAATCGCGCCTGCCGCTGTTGGCCTCGGTCGGGATGGTGGCGTTGTTCGCGCTGTTCCATGGCCACGCCCATGGCGTTGAAATGCCGGAAGCCGCCGCGCCGCTGCTCTATGGCGCGGGCTTCGCGCTGGCCACGGCGCTGCTGCATGGCGCGGGCGTCGGCGCGGCGCTGTCGCTGCGCGGTCTGGCGCAAGGCCGGGTTGGCGCGGCTCTGCTGCGCGGCGTCGGCGCGCTGATCGGCCTGGGCGGCGTCGCTTTGGTCGCGCTTGGCTGATTGAAAAGGGCGGATGGTTCCTATGAAAAAGGGCCGGATGGGGGTGATCCCGTCCGGCCCTTTTCATGCGCTTGACACGGTGGTTAGGCTTTGCGGACCACCGACAGGAAGCTGCTGACTTCGCTGGACAGGGTTTGCGATTCGCCCAACAGCGACCCGGCGGCGGCCAACAGCTCTTCGGCGCTGGCGCCGGTGTCGCGGGCTTGGCGGGACACCGTTTCGATGCTGGTGGTCACTTGGTGGGTGCCGGTCGAGGCTTCCTGAACGTTGCGGGCGATTTCGCGGGTGGCGTCGCCCTGCTGGCCGACCGCTTCGGACACCGTGGCGGTGATGTCGCTGATGCGGCGGATGGTGTCGACGATGGCGGAAATCGCCTGCACCGCCGCGTGGGTTTCGCCCTGGATGCCCGCCACCTGGGTTTGAATGTCCTCCGTCGCCTTGGCGGTCTGGTTGGCGAGATTCTTCACCTCGCTGGCGACGACGGCGAAGCCCTTGCCGGCTTCCCCGGCGCGGGCCGCTTCGATGGTGGCGTTCAAGGCCAGCAGGTTGGTTTGCGCGGCGATGGAGTTGATGAGTTCCACCACCTCGCCAATCCGGTTGGCGGCGTTGGCCAGCCCCTTGACGGTGTCGTTGGTGGCCTGCGCCTCCGTCACCGCGCGGGTGGCGACCTGCGTCGCCTCGCCCACATAGCGCCCGATCTCGCCGATGGAGGCCGACAGCTCTTCCGCCGCCGCGGCCACGGTTTCCACGTTGCTGGACGCTTGAACGGCGGCGCTCGACACGTTGCTGGCTGTCGCCTGGGTGTTCTCGGCGCTGTTGGTCAGACGTTCGGCGTTGCCGCGCATGTGTTGGGCTGATTCGGTGACGGCGCGAACCACCACGTCGATCTTTCCGGCGAAGCTGCGGGTCGCCGTGTCGATTTCCGCCCGGCGGCGGGCCTGCGTCTCCTCCGCCTCGCGCTGTTGGCGGGTCAGAATTTCAGCGTTGGCCAAGCCGTCGCGGAAGCCGGCGACGGCGCGGGCCATGTCGCCGATTTCGTCGGCGCGGTCGGTTTCCTCGACCTTGGTCGCGTAATTCTTGTGGCCCAGCGCGTCCACGGCGGACGCCAAGTGCTGGAGCGCCACCATCTGCCGTTTCACATAGACGAAGATGGCCACGCACAGCAGCAACCCGACCAGCAGCGACACGGCGCCGATCCGCCAACCCAATTGCTGAATCAGGGCGTAAAACTCGCCCGACGGCATGCCGACGGCGAACGCCCCGATGCCCTTGCCCGACGCGTCTTTCAGCGGGACATAGCTGACCAGATAATTGACGCCGAGAACCGGGTATTCGCCCAGGAAGGTTTCACCGCGCACGACGACGCGCTGGTGAATGTCGTCCGCCAATTTGGAGCCGATGGGGCGACTGCCGTCCGGGTTGACCAGAGTGGTGGCGATCCGGCTGTTGTCGCGGAACATGGTGACGGTGATGTTCAGCGCCGCCTTGATCCGGTCGACATGCTCGAACGTGCCTTCCAGCGCGGTGTCGCCGATCATCAGCTTGCCGTCGGCGATGCGGTAGGGTTGGCCCTTCGGGTTCAGGATTTCCTTGGCGACCCGGATGTTCATCTCCTGCCGCTCGATCTCCTGCCGCTTTAAATCGGTGGCGATGAAGTACAGCGCCACGAACAGGGTGGCGGCGCAACTTGCGAGGGTGCCAACGAGGTTCAAGGAGACGAGCTTCTGCGCGAAAGACAGACGGCTCAGAAGATTGCTCATGCAGAAGCTCCCGCTCTGAACATACGTCAGAGCTTATGTTGCAATGCAAAAAGAACGCATGGGTTGTTTTCAGGCTAACAGTCGTTGTCTGGTGCGGCAACAACGGTCTTGCGAAAGAATGCTTCCGCCGGTGAATTTTTTATAACGCGCGGGGTTGCGGTTCGACGCCAAGATCGTGCAAAGCGGTGATGATCGTCTGAACCATGGCGGGCAAGCGCGCCTCGATCTCCGGCGACAGCATCAGGCCGGTGCCCAACGCCAAGGGAACGCAACCAATCAGGGTGACGCTGTCCGGCGCCTCCCCCTGCAAGCGCAGGGAGGCCAGAAGGTCGCACAGCCCAAGCTGGTGGGGGGAAAGTTTGCCTTTGAAATAGGCGGGAACCTCGCCGCCGCGCAGCGTCACCAACGTTCCAGCGGGCGCGCCGGTCTTGACCGCGTCCACGGCGATCAAATGGCGGTGGCTGGCGATCAGGTCCAGCATGTCCATGCCGCAGGTGCCGCCATCCACCACGCTGACCGACTCGGGAACGCTCCATCCGGCGTCGAACTGTTCCATGGCGCGCACGCCAAGCCCCTCATCCATCAACAGGATGTTGCCGAGACCGAGGACGAGGATGGACATGACGACGAGCCTGCAAGAACGGAAACGATCATCGCCATACTGCCCGAGTGGTCAGACCATTCCCTTGAACTGGATCAATTTGGTGAAAAATAAAACGGCCAGCCGCAAGGCTGGCCGTGCTTTCCTGTGCGGGCTTGGCCGGTCAGGCGGCGCGCACCGTGGCGATGAAGCGGGTGACTTCGGATTTCAACCGTTCCGCGTCCTTGGCCAAGCCGCCCGCCGCGCCCAGAACCTGGCTGGCGGCGGCGCCGGTCGCCGTGGCGGCCTGCATCACGCCGCCGATGTTGGTGTTGACCATCTCGGTTCCACGCGCGGCCTGATTGACGTTGCCGGAAATCTCGCCGGTCGCGGCGTTCTGCTCTTCAATCGCGGCGGCGATGGCGGTGGCGATCTCGTTCATCTGCTGGATGATGCCCCCGACATTCACGATGGCGCTTTGGGCGCCGGCGCTCGCCGACTGGATGTCCTTGACCTTTGTTTGAATTTCGTCGGTGGCGCGGGCCGTCTGGCTGGCCAGGGCCTTGACCTCGCTGGCGACCACGGCGAAGCCCTTGCCGGCCTCTCCGGCGCGGGCGGCTTCGATGGTGGCGTTCAGCGCCAACAGGTTGGTCTGGCTGGCGATGTTGTTGATCAACTCCACCACCGCGCCGATCTGGTTGGAGGTGTCGACCAGCCCCTGCATCATCACCTTGGTCCGTTCGGCCTCTTGCACGGCGTCGCTGGAGATCTGGGTCTGGTTTGACACCTGACGTCCGATTTCCAGGATGGACGCGGCCAACTCCTCGGTGGCGGAGGCGACGGTCTGCACGTTGGCGGAGGATTGCTCCGACGCGGCGGCGACGGCGGTGGCCTGGCTGCTGGCCTGGCTGGCGGCGGAGGACAATCCGGTCGCCGCCCCTTCCATTTGGGTGGCAGACACCGCCACCGTGTTGACGATGGCCTGCACCGTGCCTTCAAAGGCCGTGGCCAGTTGATTCAGGTCAGCCTTGCGCTTGGCCTCCGCCTGGATCTTCAGGGCGCTTTGTTCGGCTTCCAACCGGCGCGTTTCCAGGCCGTTCGCCTTGAACACGTCCAGCGCGCGGGCGAGTTGACCAACCTCGTCGCGGCGGTCGGCGCCCTGGATGTCGATGGACAGATCGCCGCGCGCCAACAGGTTCATGGCCCCGATCATGCGGGTCATCGGCCCGACGATCAGGCTGAGAACAATCAGCAGGGTCAAGCCCAACCCGACGACCAAGCCGCTGGAGGCGGTGAGCCAGATCGCGGTCTTGGTGTCCGCCAAGAGCGCGTCGGCTTGGGCGCCGATTTTTTCCATCTCCGTGGCGTTTGTGGCGACCCGCTCCTCGATGAACGTGGACGCAGCCCGGCGAGCGGGAGCGGATTCGGAAAGGCTGATTTTGCGCGCCTCCTCATCCTTGTTCTGGACGCCCAGTTCGATGACCTTTGCGGCGGCTTGCTGGTAGGGCGCCAGGGCGTCGCGCAGGCTGCGATTGGTTTGGCGCCGTTGGTCGGTGTTCGCGGTCTTGTCCAACTGCGCCAGACTGGCCTGGATCGCCTCCATCTCCTTGCGGAACAGGTCGGCGAATTGGCTCGCCTCAGCGTGATCCGTGGCGAAAATGATGTTTTTCTCGGCGATCGTCGCGCCGTTCAGATGACGGCTCACCTCCAGCAATTGGATGCGGCGTTCCGCCACCACGTCCAACGCCTCGTTGGACAGCGCGTCAAGGTCGTTGATCCGTGACAGCGACGTCGTGCTGATGAACACAATCACGCCGACCAGCAGCGCGATGGGGGTCAATATCTTGACGAGCAAGCGTTGATTGGCGAACCAGCGGATCATGGAGGCCTCCAGTTTTTATGAACCCCCGGACACGGGGAGCGCCAGGCAGTGGGAGCAGGGATGCGAAGAATTTCTGAGGGGAAGGATAGAATGAGTCTCTGATTTGGCTATAGGGGAGAACTCTTATTTTCTGAAAATGAACAAACAATCGGATTGTTGGTTTGAATTTACAGGAGTTTTTCACCCATAAATAGATTAAATCTCTTTAACAATCTCATGAAAAGAGTGTTTCCCCAGGAAATGTGATTGTTTTTTTGGATAGCAACAAATATTCAAGATGATAATAATTTAATTTCTTCAGACAATCTTCATTGTGCACAACAAGCGAGCGCCCGGGGTTGAGGCACCCTTTTGTGATTTGACTCGGCGAGGCGCTTAAAACAAACCGGCCCCCGCCGGATGGGCGGGGGCCGATGGGAATCGCGGACAATGGCGGAAAGCGCCGATCAAACGACCTTGACCTGATAGGTCGAGCTGTTTTCCGTGTCGGTCAGATGCACCGCGCAGGCCAGACACGGGTCGAAGGAATGCAGGGTGCGGATGATTTCCAGCGGTTGGTCGGCCACCGCCACCGGCGTGTCGATCAGCGCCGCCTCATAGGCGGAAATCCGGTCGTCCTCGTCGCGCGGCCCGGCGTTCCAGGTGGTGGGAACCACGGCCTGATAGTTCTTGATCTTGCCCTTGTCGATGACGACCCAGTGCGACAGCATCCCGCGCGGCGCCTCGTGGAAGCCGAAGCCGCGCACCTCCTCCTTCGGGAAGACCGGCTTGTTGAAGGTCATGGTGTCGCCCCGGCCGATGTTCTCCATCAGCAGCTTCCACTGGTTCGACAGCTCTTCGTGCAGCACGACGCAGCGCACCGCGCGGGCGGCGTGGCGGCCGATGGTGGAATGCAGGGCGTCCACCCCGATCTTGCTGCCCACAAGGCCGGACACGCTGTCCAGCACCGCGTTGACCCAGAATTGCGTGCGCTGGTGGCCCGAAGCGTACAGGCCCAGCACATTGGCCAGCGGCCCGACCTGGGCGCGCTTGTCGTAGAAGGTCGGCGACTTGATGAAGGAGTATTTCCCGTCATCCTGCCAATCGCTGTAGTTCGGGATCGTCTCGCCGTCATAGGGGTGCAGCGCGCCCTTGCCGCCCTGATACCAGGAATGCTTGACGCTCTCCTTCACGCCCTTTTCAAAATAGGGATCGTGGAAATCCTTGATCGGGGTGAATCCCTTGACGATGTCGCCGTTTTCGATGAAACCGGCGGGCAGGGCGAACTTTGTGCCCTTGGTGTCCAGCGGCATGTCGGGGATCGACAGGTAATTGACGATGCCGCGCCCGATCTTGGTCCAATCGGCGTAAAAGGCGCCGATGGCCGCGACGTCGGGGATGTAGACCTTGGTGATGAAGTCGCCGACCTCGTCGATCAGCGTCTTGATGTAGGTCAGCTTTTCCAGGGTCAGGGTGGATTGGCTGTCCAGATTGATCGGGTTGGTGACGCCGCCGACCGCCATGTTCTGGATGTGCGGGGTCTTGGAGCCGAGGATCGCCACCACCTTGTTCATCTTGCGCTGGACGTCCAGCGCCTGAAGATAGTGGGTGGCGGCCATCAGGTTGGCCTCGTGCGACAGCTTCATCGCCGGGTGGCCCCAATAGCCCGACCCGAAAATGCCCAACTGGCCGCTGTTGATGAAGGCCTGGAGCTTCTTTTGCGCGGTGGCGAATTCGCCGGTCGTGTTCAGGCTCCAGTCGGACAGCGATTGCGCCAGCTTGGCCGTCGCCGCCGGATCGGCCTTCAGAGCCGAGGTGATGTCGACGAAGTCCAGCGCCGACAGATGATAGAAATGAACGATGTGGTCGTGGACGTTGTGGGCGCCCTGGATCAGGTTGCGGATGTATTGGGCGTTGAGCGGGATTTCCATCTTCAACGCGTTTTCCACCGCGCGCACCGAGGTGATGGCGTGAACCGTGGTGCAAACGCCGCAAATGCGTTGCGCGAACACCCAGGCGTCGCGCGGATCCTTGCCCTGAAGGATCAGTTCGATGCCGCGCCACATGGTGCCGGACGCCCACGCCTTCGTAACCTTGCCGTCGCCAACGTCGCATTCAACCCGCAGATGGCCTTCGATGCGGGTGACGGGATCGACAACAATGCGCTGAGTCATGACCATGATCTCCTAAACTCAGCCGTGCTTGGCCGAAGAGGCGGAAAGGGTGGCGTGGGCCGGGGAATGTACGGCGTGCAGAACCGGCAGCGTCTTGACGACGATCAGATACAGCCCGACCTCCAACGCGAAGATGCCGACGGTGACGAGGATTTCCTTGACCGAGGGGAAGTAGCTCCACGGCCCGATGGCTGGGGTGTAGCCGATCAGATAAACGTTCAGCCGGTACAGGATGCCCGCGACCAGCAGCAGCGACGCGGCGATGAACAGGGAACGCGTGCGCGCCCGGTTGCGCGGCGGCAGCAGGGTCAGGCCGCCGCCCAGCATGGCCAGCGTCTCCAGCCAAAACCAACTGGCCTTCGGCCCGCCGAACGCCACGCCAAGCTGACCGCGCACGGCCAGATCGACAAAGCGCAGGGCGACGAAGGCCAACGCCGTCACCGCCATCAGATAGGCCAGCTTCTTCAGGACCGGGGTTTCCTGCGGGCGCTTGAAGTTCAGGGCCGCGAGAACCGCCTCCCAAATCACGATGGCGAAGCCCATCAGGATGGCGCTCATCAGGAAGAAGACCGGCAAAAGCTGGGTCTGCCACAGCGGCGACAGCTTGTGACCGACGATGACCATCATGGTGCCAAGCGAGCTTTGGTGCATGGTCGGCAGCAGCACGCCCAGCGCGATGAACAGCCACAAGAGCTTGTTCACCTTGGCCCGCAGGTCTTCCATGCCGAAGCGTTCCAGAAGGGCGGGGGCGAACTCCACCGTCAGCACGATGGTGTAGGTGGCGACGCACAGGCCGACCTCCAGCATCACCGAGTTGGGTTGCGCGTACCAGGGCATCATCAGATGATAGAAATGCCAGTAGCGACCCAGATCGGTCAGCACGGCGATGCCCGCCAGACCATAGCCGAACAGGCTGGCCAGCACCGCCGGACGGACCAGCGGGTGGTATTCGCCCTTGTTCAGAATGTAGCAGAGCGCCGCCATCACATAACCGGCGCAGCCGAAGGCCGAACCGATGACGACGTCCACCGCGACCCAGATGCCCCAGGGATAGCCGTCGTTGATGTTGGCGACGTAGCCAATGCCGAAGGCGTAGCGCTGGGCCAGCACATAGACCGCCGCCAGCACCAGCAGGATGCAGACGACCAGCGGCAGGGTGAAAATCCGCCCGCCGAGCGGCTGGTGTTCATGGAGATTCTGTTGACGCAGACTCATGGCCATGGCGGGTCACTCCTCCGGGTGGTCTTTGGCGTTGCGGCGGGCCAGATAGGCCAGACCAGCGAAGGCCACGGCGGGGCCGACCATCCCGGCGTACAGCGTGTGCTGGATGCCCTCGGACAGCGTCGGATAGCCGGTATCCGGCACGTTGGTCGGCAGGTTGAGCTTGTCGAACGGCACGCCCGACACGGCCAGACATTGGGTGCCGCCCAGCTCCGTTTCGCCGTAGATGTGGGACTGATACGCGGCGGCGACCGTCTTCTCATGCCCCGCCCGCGCCCCGCCGACCTTGCCGCCGATGTCGCCGCGCGGGTAGTGGGTCTTCTCGCCGACGCTCAGCGCGGTGCGGCGCTTGGCCTCCGCCTTCAGATCCTCGGTGCGGCCAAACAGGGTGGCCCCGGTCGGGCAGACGTCGGCGCAGCCCGGCAACTGATTCTCGGCCAGACGGTGCTGGCAGAGCTGGCATTTTTTGATTTCGCCGAACGCGTCGTTGTAATCGTATTTCGGCACGCCGAACGGGCAGGACAGCACGCAGTAGCGGCAGCCGATGCAGGCGTCCGGGTTGTGGCTGACGATGCCGGTTTTCTCATCCTTGGTCATCGCCGTCACCGGGCAGACCGACACGCAGGACGGGTCGGCGCAGTGCAGGCATTGCCGCTTGATGAAGGCGAAGCCGTTTTCCGGCGAATCCTTGATCTCGCCGGTGCCGTGGCTGTAGGCCTTGATGATGTTCAGGGTCTTGGCCGACAGCTCCACCGGCGTGTCCCAGGTCGGGTTGCCGGGCGCGCCGTTCCAGGCCTGCGCCTCCGGCCCAACCTCCGGCGGCATGTGGTTGACGTCCTTGCAGGCCGTCACGCAGGCCTTGCAGCCGATGCACAGCGTGCTGTCGTAGAGCAGGCCCAGCGCGTCGGGCGACATCGTCTTTGGCGCGCGTTGCAGCGCGTTGGCGTCGGGCGTCGCGACGACCGTGGCGCAGGCGGCGGCCGCCGCCCCCGCCGATCCTTGCAGGGCGCCGCGCAGGAAACCACGCCGCGACACCGTGCCTTTTGAGGGTGATTTTGCCATGGCGGGCCTCACTTCGCGTCGGAATCGGTCGAGGCGTCCCGTTCGGCGTTCGCGTCCTGCTTGCCCAGCCGCCCGGCGATGACCGCGCCCGCGCCGATGGCGGCGCCCGCGATGCCCGCGACCACGGCGGCGGCGCCCGGGGTCATGCCCTGGCCCTTTTCGGTGGCGACCGCCGGGTACGTGTTGGGCGGAGCGACCGACTTCAACGTCGCCAATTCATGGATGCTTTTGGTGAAGCCGACGCCCTTTTCCGAACAGCCGAAGCAGGGGTGTCCGGTGCCCACCGGCCATGTCCCTTGGCCAACGTCGTTGAAACCGATGGACGGGCAATTGTGGTAGGTTTCCGGCCCCTTGCAGCCCAGCTTGTACAGGCAATAGCCCTGGCGGTGGCCGTAATCGCCGAACTCCATGGCGAAGCGCCCGGCGTCGAAATGCGGGCGGCGTTCGCAATTTTCGTGGATCAGGCGGCCATAGGCGAATTTCGGGCGCATCTTGTCGTCCAGCGCCGGAAGCTTCCCGAACGTGACGAAATGCAGGACCAGGGAGAGGAAATTATATGGGTTGGGCGGGCAGCCGGGGATGGTGACGATCGGCTTGTCGGTGATGATTTCGTTCAGGCCCTTCGCCCCGGTCGGGTTGACGCCGGTGGACACCCAGCCGCCCCAGGAGGAGCAGGAGCCGATGGAGATGACGGCGGCGGCCCCGGCGGCGCAGTCCTTCACCGCCTCGATGTAGGTCTTTCCGGCGACGCGGCAGTAATTCCCCCCGGCCCCGGTCGGCGCCGAGCCGTCCGTGACCATCAGATACTTGCCCCAATTGGCCTTCATCGCCTGCTGTTTCCAGTTTTCGGCCTGATGGCCGGAGCCTGTCATCAGCGTTTCGTTGTAATCGAGCGAGATGGTGTCGAGGATCAGGGTTTCGAGCGTCGGGTGGTTGGTGCGCAGCAGCGTTTCGGTGCAGCCGGTGCAGGCCTGCCCCGACAGCCAGATCACGGTTGGGCGGGGGGCGGCGACGGCGGCGTTGGCGATGCTGACGCCGAATCCCGGCTCCAGCCCCAGCGTGGCGGCGACGCCGGTGCAATAGGCCAGAAAATCCCGGCGGTTCAAACCGGCGAGCGCGTTCTCATAGGATTCGAGGTCGCCGATGTGTTCGGCGTCGTTGAGCACCTGACCGTCGGGCATTCCCTGCTCCCTCCCTGGGCGTTCCATATGATGGCGACAAACCGGCGAACCACGCCCGGCGCGCGCGCGACAAAGCCGCGCCGCACCCGGGAACGGATGCGGGAGGATTTGCACACCCATGTTTTTGATGGGCATGACGGCGCGCAGCCGCCTTGACGGGCATTGAGCCAGTTGCAGGGCAGACCAACATTGATCTGCATCAACGACCACATTCTTAATAGGGTTTTCCAGGCGCTTGCGGGCTGCGACGGATCGTCCCGTCCTGGTTGACCAGGATTTTTTCCAACCGCGTTAGCCCCTAGGGGTTGCGCGCGTATGGCGGTGCGCGATATAGGGCTAAGGCCCAACCTGTCTGACAACTGACATCAGGATCCCCGCCCGTGGACTCGCTGCTTCCCGAATTGATCGCGCTTGGTCAGGTCATGTTCATCGATCTGGTTCTGGCGGGCGACAACGCCATCGTCGTCGGCATGGCGGCGGCGGGGGTGGCGCGGGCGCAGCGGGCCAAGGTGATTTTCTGGGGCATCGCGGCGGCGGTCGTGCTGCGCATCGTCTTCGCCCTGCTGACCACCCAATTGTTGGCGATCATTGGTCTGACCCTTGCCGGCGGCATCCTGTTGATGTGGGTGTGTTGGAAGCTGTTCCGCGAATTGCGCGAACAGAAAGAGGAGGACGAGGCGGCTGATCTGGTGTCGGAGGACGACGCGTCCGTGGGCGGAACGGCGGGCGGCGGCAAGACGATGCAGGCGGCCATCTGGCAGGTGGTCGTCGCCGACGTGTCGATGTCGCTGGACAATGTGCTGGCGGTGGCGGGCGCCGCGCGCGAGCATCTGTGGGTGATGGCGGTTGGCCTGCTGCTGTCGGTGGCCTTGATGGGCGCGGCGGCCAGCGTGATCGCCCGGCTGCTCAGCCGCTACCACTGGATCGCCTACATCGGACTTGGCGTGATCGTCTATGTGGCTCTGATGATGATCTACAACGGCAGCGTCGAGGTGCTGGCGGTTGCGGGCGTGATGCGCTGAACGTCCGGCAAGCGGACGGTTCAGCGGGCGGCGCAGCTTTGAATCGCCGCGCCGATTTGGGCGCGGCCTTGGGCGTCCAGCCGGTCGGCGAGGAAGGCGTCCCATTGGCCGGTGGCGGTGATCGCGCTTTGCACGCAGCGGCAACGCGGCTCGCAGAGCGCGGCGGGTGTTCCGGTCTGGCCGCAACTGGCGACGCAGGAGCTTTGAAAACTGCGGGTCGATGGGGGTTCAACCGGCACAAGACCGCTGTGGGCGATCAGCCAGACCGCGCCGAACAGAATCGGTTGGTGAATCAGATAGACGGCCAGACTGTGCCGTCCGGCCAGGGCCAACCCCCGCCCGACCACGCCGCCGGGCAAGACGCCGCGTCCGACGCTTGGCCACAGCCGGGCCAGCGCGATTCCAACCAGCACGCCGGAGATCCAGGGCAGCAGAGGCACGAAATCGTTGGAATCCGGGGCGAAACTGGTCAAGCCGATCCAGCGCAGCCATGGGCTGTCAAAAAGCGGAAAACCGAAGCTCTGCCCAGCGGCCAAAGCCGCCGCCGCCGCGAGCAGCGTGACCAGGGCGGGCAGGCGGACGAAGGCCAAACCAACGACGCTGGCCGCCGCCGTGTGGTGCAGCACGCCGAAGAAAATCGGGCTGTTGGGAAAGATTGAGTAGGACGCCGCCGACACGGCGGCGGCGGCGGCGATCAGGCGGCCCAGACGGCGAAAATAGCGCGGGCGGTCCAAGCCGTTTTCCGTCGCCAGAACCAAACCGATCCCGGCGAGCAGCAGAAAACTCGACAGGATGGCGGTGCGGGCGGCCAGCCACAGCGGGTTTTCAAACAGATCAAAGTCGGCCAGCCCGACGAAAGTCAGATCCCAGCAGGCGTGATAAACCGCCATGGCGACCAGCGCCACCCCGCGCGCGGCGTCGAGACGCGGGCGGCGTTCCCTCTCCCCCCCGGGGAGAGGGGTAGGGTGAGGGGGATGCGTGGCGGTCATGATTGGGATTGCGCGAGCGAATCCGCAAACGCCGCCCCGAACAGGGCGGGCGGCGCGTCCCCCTCACCCCAGCCCTCTCCCCGGGGGGGAGAGGGGGAGGTCTGCGCGCTCACAACCAGTCTGGCACCCGTTCCGCCGCCAGCATCTCCTCCACCGTCGGGCGGGGGCGGATGACGGCGAAGCGGTCGCCGTTGACCAGAACCTCCGGGATCAACGGGCGGGTGTTGTAGGTCGAGGACATCGCCGCGCCATAGGCGCCCGCCGACAGGAAGGCGACCAGATCATCGTCGGCCAGCGGCGGCAGCGGGCGTTGCACGGCGAAGGTGTCGCCGCTTTCGCACACCGGGCCGACCACGTCATACGGCTCCAGCGTCACACCGGATTCCGGTTCGGCCACCGGGATGATGCCGTGATAGGCCTCATACAGCGACGGGCGGATCAAATCATTCATCGCGGCGTCAACGATGGCGAAGCGGCGGTGCAGCCCTTGCTTCACATAGATGATTCGGCTGACCAGGATCCCGGCGTTGCCGACCAGCGAGCGCCCCGGCTCCAGCGTCACGCGGCAACCGAGATTGCCGGTGATCGAGCGGACCATCGCCGCGTAATCGGCCAGATCGGGCGGGGCTTCGTTCTTGTAGGTGATGCCCAGACCGCCGCCAAGATCAAGCCGCTGGATGTCGTGCCCATCGGCGCGCAACTGGTGCAGCAGGGCGGCGACCCGCTCATACGCGGCGCGGAAGGGGGCCAGATCGGTCAATTGCGAACCGATGTGGACGGCGATGGAGACCGGCTTGATCCCCGGCAGCGACGCGGCGTGCTTGTAGATGTCGCGCGCTTGATCGTAGTCGATGCCGAACTTGTTCTCTTTCTTGCCGGTCGCGATCTTGGCGTGGGTCTTGGCGTCCACGTCCGGGTTGACGCGGATGGCGATGGGCGCGACCACGCCCAGGCTGGACGCCACGTCGCTCAACGCCTCCAACTCCGGGATGGATTCGACGTTGATCTGGTGGATTCCGGCTTCCAACGCCGCGCGCAGTTCCTCGCGCGTTTTGCCGACGCCGGAGAAGACGATGCGTTCGGGCGGAATGCCGCCCGCCAGCGCCCGCTTCATCTCGCCCACCGACACGACGTCGCCGCCCGCGCCCAGCCTGGCGAAGGTGCGGATGACCGCCAGATTGGAGTTGGCCTTCAACGCGTAGCACACGCCCGCGTCCTGCCCGGCGAAGGCGCCAGCATACGCGCTGTAATGCGCTTCCAGCGCCGCCGTGGAATAGAGGTAAAAGGGCGTGCCGACGGCGCGCGCCACCTCGTTCACCGACACCGATTCGGCGTGCAGCACGCCGTAACGGTAGGCGAAGGCCCCCATCGGCGCGCTGGGCTTGGGCGACGACGCGCTCATGGAAATTTGACTCCGGGGGCGGGTTCGCCGGGCTTGGGATCCAGCGACGGATTGGGATAGGCGCCTGGGAAGGGATCGGTCTGCCCCTCCGGCAGGGCTTCATCGACGTATTTCGGGCGCTTGCCGCAGGCCGACAGGGCCAGCGCGGCGGCAAGAACCAGGATGCTCACACGGATGGGGTGCTTCACAGGAAACGCTCCCGAGCGGCCTTGACCGCTTCTTTGACGCGGACGGGGGAGGCGCCGCCGAAGCTGCGGCGGCTGTCCAACGACGCCTCGATGCTCAGCGCCGGATAGACGGCCTCGGTGATGCGCGGTTCGATGGCCTGAAGTTCGGCCAGGGTCAGATCGGTCAGGCCGACGCGCCGGTCCTCCGCCGCCTTCACGGCGCGGCCCGTCACATGATGAGCCTCGCGGAACGGTATGTTCAGCGCGCGCACCAGCCAATCGGCCAGATCGGTGGCGTTGAGGAAGCCGCGATCCGCCGCCTCCCGCATCGCCGCCTTGTTGGGCTGCATGTCGCGGACCATGCCCTCCGTCGCGGCGATGCAGAGCGCCAGCGTGTCGTCGGTCTCGAAGACGGGTTCCTTGTCTTCCTGCATGTCCTTGGAATAGGCCAGCGGCAGCCCCTTCATCACCATCAAAAGGCCGGTCAGCGTGCCGACGACGCGGCCCGATTTGGCCCGCACCAGTTCCGCCGCGTCGGGGTTCTTCTTCTGCGGCATGATGGAGGAGCCGGTGGTGAAGGCGTCCGACAGCTTGATGAAGCGGAATTGCGCCGAGCACCAGACGACGATTTCCTCGGCGAAGCGCGACAGATGCACCGCGCAGATCGAGGCCGCCGCCAGATACTCCAGCGCGAAATCACGGTCGGACACGGCGTCCAGCGAATTGGCGGTCGGACGGTTGAAGCCCAGCGCCTCCGACGTCATGAAGCGGTCGATGGGGTAGGGAGTTCCGGCCAGCGCCGCCGATCCCAGCGGGCATTCGTTCAGCCGGGCGCGGGCGTCGCGCACGCGGCCCCGGTCGCGCCCGAACATCTCGACATAGGCGAGCAGGTGATGACCGAAGGAGACGGGCTGCGCCGCCTGCAAATGGGTGAAGCCAGGCATCACCGTGTCGGTGTTCTGTTCGGCCAGATCAATCAACGCGCTTTGCAGCGACATCAAGCCGCCGTCGAGCCGGTCCAGCGCGTCGCGCACCCACAGCTTGAAATCGGTGGCGACCTGATCGTTGCGCGAGCGCCCGGTGTGCAGGCGCTTGGCCGGTTCGCCGATCAATTCGGCCAGCCGGGCTTCCACATTCATGTGGATGTCTTCCAGCTCCACCTTGAAGGTGAAGGTTCCGGCGTCAATCTCTTCCTTCACCCGGTCCAGCCCGGCGCGGATGGCGTCGGCGTCGGCCTGGGTTATGATGCCCTGCTTGGCCAGCATCGCGGCGTGCGCCTTTGATCCGGCGATGTCCTGATCGGCCAAGCGCTTGTCAAAGCCGATGGAGGCGTTGATCTTCTCCATGATGGCGGCGGGGCCGCGCGCGAAGCGACCGCCCCACATTTGGCTGGCGGCCGGGGCGAGGGCGGCGGCGGTGTCTTGCGGGGCTTGTTCGGCGCTCATGTCGACGGCATTCAGGTAGGGGGGCGAGGAAGCGTGAGTATGCGGACTTTGACGGCCACCGCAACGGTTTGTGTGTGCGTGGCCGGCGCCGGGTTGTGGTGGAGCGCCGACGCGCTGCCCCTGGCCGCGCCCCCCGCGCCCGAGGTGGTGCGCCTGGGCGCGCCGATTCCGGTCGCCGGGCTGGAGAAATACAAGGGCGCCGAAACGCCAAAGCCGCTGCCGCCGCTGGCCTTCGTCGATGGCGAGGGGCGGCGGGTCGATCTCTCCCAATTTGGCGGGCGGGTCGCGCTGTTGAATCTGTGGGCGACCTGGTGCGGGCCGTGCGTGAAGGAAATGCCCTCGCTCGACCGTTTGCAGGGGCAATTGGGCGGCGACGCTTTTCAGGTGGTGGCGCTGTCGCTCGACCGGGGCGGCAAGGCGGCGGTGGAGCCGTTCTATCAGAAGACCGGCGTCAAGAATCTGGCGCTCTACCTCGACCCCGGCAGCGCGTCGATGCAGGCGCTGGGGCTGCGCGGGTTGCCGACGACCCTTCTGATCGACGCCCAGGGGCGCGAGTTGGGCCGGGTCGAGGGCGCGGTCGAATGGGATTCGCCCGAGGTTTTGGCCTTCCTGCGCGGCTACGCCGGGCGCGGCGCCGGTCCGGCGCAAGGCGGCGCTCCGGCGGGTGGCGGGCTGGTGAAAACTGGCGGCTGACTCGGCGGCGGGGCAATCGGTCGGAAATTTCACACAAATTCTTGACCTTTTGCGCCGGAGCGGATGACGATCTGGCGGAATGGTTGAACGCCTGTTCAACAATCCGCCGCCCGTCGTTCCGCTGGGAGTCTTTTCGCATGATGATCCTTCCCGTCCGGTCCCGCTTGGCCGGTTTGGCGCTTGTTCCGGCTGTCGTCGCGCTGTGCGTCGGTCTGGCGGCGCCGTCTTTGGCGCAAACGGCGGCGGCCTCGCCGATGGTGCGTTACGACATCGGTTACAACATCTTCTATCCGGCGCGCGCGCAGAACGGCATGGTCGCCGCCGAACACCGGCTGGCGACCGAGGTCGGCGTGGACATCCTGAAGCGGGGCGGCAACGCGGTGGACGCGGCGGTGGCGGTCGGATTCGCTTTGGCGGTGGTGCTGCCCAACGCGGGCAACGTCGGCGGCGGCGGCTTCATGGTGGTGCATGACGCCAAGACCGGGGAGGACGTCGCCATCGACTTCCGCGAGATGGCCCCGGCCAAGGCCAGCCGCGACATGTATCTGGACGAGCAGGGCAAGGTCGTCGCCAACCGCTCACTTTACACCCATCTGGCGGTCGGCGTCCCCGGCACGGTCGCCGGTCTGGCCCACGCCCTGGCGACCCATGGCACGATGACGCTGGCCGACGTTCTGGCTCCGGCGATCAAGCTGGCGCGCGAGGGCTATGACGTCACGCCGCAATTGGCCGGGCTGCTGGAGGTCGAGCGCGACCATCTGGCCGCCTGGGGCGCGACCCGCGCCATCTTCTTCAAGGGCGACCGTCCGCTGCGGGCCGGGGAAAAACTGGTCCAGACCGATTTGGCGAATTCGCTGGAGTTGATCGCCAAGGACGGGCCGAAGGCCTTTTACGAGGGGAGCATCGCCGAAAAGATCGCGGCGGAAATGGCCAAGCGCGGCGGCCTCATCACCGTTGAGGATCTGAAAAACTACAAGGTGGTGGATCGCGAGCCGGTCAGCGGAACCTATCGCGGCTACACGGTGAAATCGATGCCGCCGCCCAGCTCCGGCGGGACGCACATCGTGCAGATCCTCAACATTCTGGAACGCTACCCGCTGAAGGAGCAGGGCCTCGGCAGCGCCCAGAACATCCACCTGATGGCCGAGGCGATGAAGTTCGCCTACGCCGACCGCGCCGAATATCTGGGCGACCCCGATTTCACCAAGGTGCCGGTCAAGGGCCTGACCTCCCGCCGCTACGCCGACGAATTGGCGGCGAAGATCGACCCGGGCAAGGCGACCCCCGCCAACACCATCAAGCCGGGCAAGCCGCAGCCCTACGAAAGCGACCAGACCACCCATTTCTCGGTCGCCGACGCCCAGGGGAACGTGGTCAGCGCCACCTACACGCTGAATCTGAATTTCGGCAGCGGCATCGTCGCCGAAGGCACCGGCATCCTGCTGAACAACGAGATGGATGATTTCTCAGCCAAGCCGGGGGTTCCCAACGCCTTTGGCCTGATCGGCGGCGAGGCGAATTCGGTGCAGCCCTTCAAGCGCCCGCTCAGCTCGATGTCGCCGACCATTGTGTTGAAGGACGGCAAGCCTTGGCTGGTCACGGGCAGCCCCGGCGGCAGCCGCATCATCACCACCACGCTGGAAACCATCATCGACCACATTGATTTCGGCCTGAATCCGGCGGAAGCGACGGCGGTTCCCCGCGTTCACCATCAATGGACCCCCGACGAGCTGCGGGTGGAAAAGGGCCTCAGCCCCGACACCATCCGCCTGTTGGAGCAAAAGGGCCACAAGGTGGCGATCAAGCCGACCATGGGCCGCACCCAAACCATCCAACTGCGCGCCGACGGCCTTTACGGCGCGTCCGATCCGCGCAACCCGGATGGGCAGGCGCTGGGCTATTGATCCGAAAGGACGGTTGACCGCCGGGCGATTTTGACCATCACGGCGAACGGGCGGGAGTCTTCCAGGTTCCCGCCCGTTTTCGTTGCGGCGGCCCAGCCCTTAAATTTCCCGCATACAAAGAAAATCATTGGCGTATCTGTAACCAAAAGTCTGTTCCGGAGGCAAAAAAAGGCCGACTCTCCAAGGACTTTTCGAGATCGGGCAACGGAACAGTTGGCGTGGCGCGGTCGGTCGGCTAGCTTTCTAAAGAGCAAACCGGAGCATCTATCGTGGAACACGCCTTGGTCGACAAAAACCGCGAATGGACCTATCTGCGCATGGGCAAGGCGCCCGCCTCTGTCCGAGTCGCTGATTTTGAACGCGAGGGGAAGCGCATCGTCGCGTTCCTGGAGCAGACCGACATCGCCAAAACGGCGGGCGCTCCGCTGAACGCCGTCAATGAATGGCCGAACATCGCCCAGACCTACGCCGAAGAGCAGGGCGTGCCGTTGAGCGACATTTATTGGTACGAGGTGAATCCGCGCCGTTTCGCCAACGGTCGGCCCAACGTGTCGGAATATCGGCCGGGCCGCAACGAATGGCGGTTCGAGACCAGCATCCCGCTGGCCCGCGCCATCGTCGAACAGCTTGGCTTCGACCCGGACACCCTGCCGCTCGACATTTGAACACTGCGTCGCGCGGGGCGCGATCCTGCGCCCCCTGTCGCGCGTCCGTTTCCCGGTGTAGGATGCGCCCTATGGGATGATCGCGCTTCCGCGATCAGGAGGCGAACGATGAACGCGGTGTTCCGGGCTTTGGCGGTGGGTGTGGTGAGCGTCGGGGCGTTGGTGGCGCTGCCGTTGGGCGACGCTCAGGCGCGCGGATCGGTGAGGGTCGATATTGGCGTTGGCGGCTATTATCCGGCCTATGGTTATCACCATCACCGGCCTTATTACGGGCCGCCGCCGGTTGTCATGTATCCGGCGCCGCCCATCGTCGTGTATGAACCGCCGCCGCGCGTGGTCTACGCGCCGCAGCCCTATGTCGCCGCCGATCCGGCGGGGCCGATGTATCGGTCTGGTGATGGGCGTCAGTGCCGGGAATACCAGAGCACGGTGATGATCGGCGGTCGTCCGCAATCCAGCTATGGCACGGCCTGTCTGCAAGCCGATGGGACCTGGCGCATCGTCGATTGACGGGGCGCTCAGAAGTCCATCGGGTGCAGGTCCGTAAGATGCTCGTCCATGTGGGCGTGGTGGATCTCGCACACCTTGTCCCAGCGTGACAGAAAGGCGTCGACGAACACCGGATCGAAGTGGGTGGCCCGGTTCTGTTCAATGTAGGCGCGCGCCGCTTCCAGCGACCAGGACCGCTTGTAGGGCCGGGTCGAGGTGAGGGCGTCGAAGACGTCGGCGACGGCGACGATGCGGCCCGTCACAGGAATGGCGGCGCCGGACAGGCCGTTCGGATAGCCGGTTCCGTCAAATTTTTCATGGTGCGACAGAGCGATTTCCGCCGCCATGCGCAGCAGCGGAACGTCGCTGTCGGCCAGGATGCGGTGGCCGATGGTGGCGTGTTGGCGCATGATCGGCAATTCCGCCTCGCTCAACCGGCCCGGCTTCAGCAAAATCAAATCGGGAATGCCGATTTTGCCGATATCGTGCATCGGCGCGGCCTTCAGCAAGTCGTTGCAGAAATCAGCGTCGTACCCGGCGGCTTCGGCAATCAGGCGGGAATATTGGGACATCCGTTCCAGATGCGCCCCGGTTTCCGGATCGCGGTATTCGGCGGCGCAGGACAGGCGGAGAACCAGCTCCTCGCCCTGCCGTTGCAAGGCCGCCGTGACGCGCTGGACCTCTTCAGCCAACAAAGCGGCGCGGTCGCGCAGCAGGGCGCGGCTTTGGCGCAGGGCCAGAAGATTGCGCAACCGGGCCTGCACCTCGGGAATGATGATCGGTTTGGTCAGAAAATCACTGCACCCCTCATCCAGCGCCCGGATGCGGGTTTCCGCGCTGGTGTCCGCCGTGACGATGACGACCGGAACGGTGTCCAGCCTCTTGTTCTGGCGGATGCGCTGCAACAGGGCGAGGCCGTCCATGTCCGGCATCATCTGATCCAGCAGAATCAGGTCCGGTTCGTTGGCGTCGAGCCATCGGGCCGCCTCAAGCGGGTTGGAATAGGTGATCGGCTCCGCGTCATCCACACGGCGGACGACCGCCGCCATGATGATGAGGTTGGTTTGGTCATCGTCAACAATCAGAACATTCATGCCGCGCGTCCCGTCCGCCGGGCTTCGAGCAACTGTTTGATCGTGTCGAGCAGGAGATTGATGTCAACCGGCTTCTCAAACGCGGCGTCGGCACCCAAAAGTCGGGCCATGTTGGGCAACTCCATGCGCAGCCGCGCGCTGCCGCCGGAAACCGCGATCAAAGGCGGAGACGACGGAGAGCTTTTCAGTTTTTTGATGATTTCATAGCCATCGGCTTCCGGCATGATGATGTCGGTCAGAACGAGATCAATGATGCGGTCCTGCAACAGTTCCAGGGCCGCCCGGCCATTCTCCGCTTCATGAACGGTGTGGCCAGCGCGAGACAGGGCGGTGTGGACCATGTCGCGAAAATCGGGATCATCATCGACCAAAAGAATATGGGCGGGCCTTTTCGTCGGTTGCAGAACATACATGGTCATTTCCATGACGACGATCCTCAATGCACACGGTATCCACGTGCCCGGAGGCGGCTTGGCGCCGCGCGCCGGATTGAAAGCACCCAAAGATTGCGGCGGATGCCGGTCCGGGCGGGGCTTGGCAGGCCGCAAGGTTCAACGAAACCCACATCCACAATACAGCCGCGCCAGCGTTTGACGCCAGGATTGAGGGATAACGCTCTGGGGAAATGGGATATCCGAGGATAGTATCCTCTGGGAGGGAGGAGGGGTTGTCACGGAACGGATGACCGAAACCTAACATTTCCACTCTCATATTTGACTTTGATGGTACACTGCCCCATCAATCAGGAAGTCGGATGCCGGGGCGGCGGAGGCGGTCGATGAAGATACTGGTGGCGGATGACCACCCCTTGTTCCGGGACGCCCTTGAGTTGTCCATTCGGCAGGCTTGGGCCGACGCTGAGATTGTTTCCATTGGATCGTTGGAGCGGTTGGGCGCAGAGCGATTCGACTTGATCGTGCTTGATTGGCGAATGCCCGGCAGCGGCGTTGGCGATCCCGTGACGCGCTTGCGCAAGGCTGGCGTCGAAGGGCCGGTGGCGGTCGTCACCGGGGCCGAGGATTTGAACACGGCGGTTGAGGTTCTGCGCTGCGGGGCCGACGCCTTCCTGCCCAAGACCACCCCACGGCGCATTTTGGCCCAGGCTCTGCGCCTTGTTGCCGAGGGCGGCAGCTTTGTGCCGAAGGAAATTGCGCTGGAGCTTCTGTTGCATCACGGCGCCTTTGCCGAATGCGACGGGGCCGGGGATGATCTTCCAGAGCATGCCGATGGGGAGGGCGATGCGGAATCCGGGGTGTCGTCGCCCCTGACCGACCGCGAACAGCAGGTGCTCGGCATGTTGGCGACCGGCGCGACCAACAAGGAAATTGGCCGACAGCTCAGCTTGCAAGAGGTGACGGTGAAGCTGCACACCCGGCGGATCCTGCGCAAATTGGGCGCGCGCAACCGCACCGACGCGGTGCGTCGCGCCCAAGAGGCCGGGCTGCTGAACCATGGGTTGAGCGCGGCGTCCTAACGCTTTGCGCTCATCCGATCTCCAAAACCACCGCGTGACCGCGCTGCAAGCGTTCGAGTCTGGGGACGGTGCTTCCCCTAACTGTTGATCGTTTGTGCAAGTCGCTATGGTGATGCTTGCGCCGCGCCGAACCGGCCGGCGGTATCAAACGCTTCGTCATCAACGATGAGTGATCGATGCCTCTGACATCGCCGACCGCGCCCACCCAGACCACCGCTCTGCCGTCTTGGGGGGCTTGCATCGTGGTTCCGACCTTTTTGGCGGTGGTGGTCGGGCTGGCGACCTTGTGGCTGTCGCCGTCGCTCGTTGATCGGGCCTCGCTGGCGTGGCTGTTCGCGTCGTCGGCGGCCCTGGGCGGTTCCGGTTTGTTCGCCGCCTATGTCGCACGCGGTGAGATACGGCGGTTGGAGCGGGAACTCCGACGGGAAAAAGCGGCGGCGGCGTGGCGGAACGACGCCGCTCAGGATGATCTTCTGGACGATGACGGCGACGCGCCCCTGGATGTGGAATCGGCGCTGTCGATCACCCATCTGCGCGCCGCCTTCGACGCGGCGGATGAGGCGATGGTGATTCTCGACGCCGACCTGTGGGTGATCGCCAGCAACCCGGCGGCCACCTCCCTGCTTGGCGTGGCGGCGGCGTTGGAAACCCGGTGGGATGAGAACATTGTCTGGCCGACCTCGATCACGCCGGTTCGTGTGCCGCTGCCGGAGGGTGGCTTGCTGGTTGTCGGACGGGATTCGGCGCAGGAGCGCCTGCGCGCCGCTCAACTCGACCACATGGACGGTGTGGCGGATGTCGCCGGCATGATCGTTCATGACGTCAACAACGCGCTGGGCGCGGTTGCCGGTTACGCCGATTTTCTGGTGGCCGACTTGCCCAGCCATTCGTCGCAGGCCGACTTCGCCACGCGCATCCTCAGCGCGACCGACCGCAGCAAGACGGCGTTGCGGCGGATTTTGTCGGCTGCCCGCAATCTTGCGGTGGACATCCGTCCGGTTCCGTCCGACGTCGTTCTGAAGGAAACCGCCCATCTTTTGCGGGGCGCCGGGCGTTCCAACCTGTCGATGCGGAACGAGGCGGGACATGTGGGTTGCCTGGGCAATGGCGGGTTGCTCGCCCGGACCTTGGCCGGGTTGGTCCAGGGCTGCGCCGCCGATCCGGTCGGCGCGAGCGCGCCGGACGGTGGGAATGAGGGGGCCGCAGGCGTTGGTTTGACCTTGCGCGCGGCGCGTTGGGGTGGCGAGGAGGACGCGCTCAAAGCTCCCGTTGGCTGGCTGTCCCACCCGATCCTGCCGCCCCATCGTCGCCCCCAGGCGCTGTTTGAGTTGCGCGTGTCGGGGCCGCCACGTCCGATGGCGGTCCTGCGTGGGCTGATCGACCCCCTGCTGGCCGCGCGGGAGCATGCCCGCTCTGGGGAGGATGACACGCCCTCGGCCTTGGCGGTGGCCCGTGCGCTGGATGGCGGGTTTGTTGTCTGGACTCATCCCACCGAGGGCACGGTCTTGCGGCTGTTCGTGCCCATGGCGCCTTTGCTCCCGGCGGCGGTTCAACAACCCGTCGTGGTGGAGACCCGCCATGTTCTGGTGGTGGACGAGGAGCGGGAGACTGGGGATCGTCTGTCGATTGGTCTGGAGCGGCAAGGCTATGAGGTGGCGGTCTGCGAAAGCGCGGCCGACGCGCTGGAGATTCTGGTTGATGAGCCGGGTTTTTTCGACGTGGCGGTGGTGGCCGGGCCATCGGCTGGGGGGATGTCCGGGCTGTCCTTGATCGCTCGGTTCAAAGCCTTGCGTCCCGACTTGCCGTGCATCCTCTACACGGACCAACCCGTGGACGGCGATCCGGCCCGTTTGGCGTCGTCGGGGGTTGATCGTGTTCTCAGCAAGCCGATTGACGTCGAACGGTTGGCGCGCGGCATCGCGACCCTGCTGCCCGCCCGGAACGGACCAGAGGCGTCGGCATGAGGGCGCGGTCGCAACACCGCCGCTTCACCGCCGCCGTTTGGGCGGGAACCCTGGTCATCGCCTTTGGCTTGTGGTTGGCCGCTCTTTTCCTCGCCCGTTACGATGAATCCGAAGCGATGGCGTGGGCGGAGCGGGACACCGGCAATCTGGCCCGCGTCGTCGCCGAACAGACCACGCGGGCGATTGCCGAGGCCGATCAAGTGATGCTGTTCGTGATCGACGACGCGCAGCATCACGGCAGTTTTGCGGACGGCGAGATCCATCAACTGATCCGCAACGCCGTGCGGCGGTCAAGCATTCTGGTGCAGATCGCCCTGATCGACGAACGTGGGGATCTGATTCAAACCAGCGTGGAGGACGCTCCCGCGCGGGTTCATCTGGCCGATCGCGAGCATTTTCGCGTGCATGCCGCCGACCCCAACGTTGGCCTGTTCATCGGCAAGCCGGTGTTTGGGCGCGCGTCGGGGAAATGGTCGATCCAACTGACGCGACGGATCAACCACGCGGACGGGTCTTTTGCCGGGGTGATCGTCGCCTCAATGGATCCGTTCTACTTCAGCCGTTCTTTGGCCAGCCTGGACGTCGGTCCGGACGGCGTCGTCTCCATCGTTGGCAAGGATGGAATTCTGCGCGCCCGCTCGATTCTGAACGACCAGATCATCGGGCAGGATGTCAGCCAATCGGCGACCTTGCGGCAAGCGGCGACGCAGGAAAAGGGCTTTTTGCGGGTGAGCAGCGCGGTGGACAACATTCCCCGCCTTCAATCCTTCCGGGTCTTGACCGATTTTCCTTTGATCGTCACCGCCGCTTTTGGCGAGGACGCCTTTCTGGCCGACACCCGGCATCGCCAGCGCGTGTATCTGATCGGCGCCGCCATCAGCAATTTTGGCCTGTTCGCGCTGGCGCTGCTGGCGACGCGGCAATCGTCGCGGCTGGCGTCGTCGGCCTTGCGGTTGGCGGAGAGCGAGCAGCGGTTTCGCGATCAGGCGGAAACCGCGTCGGATTGGTTCTGGGAAATGGACGCGGAACTGCGTTTTTCCCAACTGATCGGGCCGTTGGTCCCGCAGACGCCGAATGGCGTTCTGCCCATCGGGTTGCGGCGCGACGAGGTGGCGTTGCGCGAACCCGGCGACGCCGCCAAATGGGCGGAGCATCAGGAAACGCTGGAACGGCGTGAGGCGTTCCGCAATTTCCGCTACCGGGTCAAAACCGCTGACGGGATGCGTTATTTCAGCGTCAGCGGGCGCCCGGTTTGGAGCGAGGACGGCTCGTTCCTCGGTTATCGTGGGTCGGCCACCGACACGACCGAACGGGAATTGTCCGCCCTGCGGCTGCAATCGAGCGAGGCCCGCTACCGCGCCATGTTCACGTCGGTTGGGCAGCCCATTGTCACCATTGACGAGGCCGGTGTGGTCGACGCCTTCAACCCGGCGGCGGAGCGGATGTTCGGTTACGCGGCCAACGATGTTGTGGGCGGGCCGATGGCCAAGCTGTTGCCGACCGCCTTCGCCGTGGCGCTTGACGGTCGGCTTGAGTTTTATCGGAGCGGCGGCGGGATGACGCCGTTGTCCGACGTGCGTGAATTTTCCGGTCGCCGCAAAGATGGCGGCGAGTTTCCGGTCGAGGTGACGCTGGCCAGTTGGCGGGATGGCGATCACCGCTATTACACGGGCGCTTTGCGCGACATCACGGCCCAACGCGAAATTGAAGCCAGCCTGCGCCGGGCCAAAGAGGCCGCCGACCACGCCAACCGCCTGAAAAGCGAATTTCTGGCGACGATGAGCCATGAAATCCGCACGCCGATGAACGGCGTGTTGGGCGCTTTGGCCCTGGTCGAGGGGCCAAATCTGGACGCCGATCAACGCCAGATGCTCGACATCGCCAACCGCTCCGGCAACGCCCTGTTGCAGATCATCGACGACATTCTTGATCTGTCCAAGCTGGAGGCGGGTAAAATCGAGGTTGAATGGGTTGATTTCAGCATTCGGAAGACTCTGGATGACGTCATTCAACGGCTGCGCCCGACCATTGCCGGGCGGACTGTGACGCTGTCGTCCAAGGTTGACGCGGCGACGCCGGAGACGCTGCGGGCGGATGTCCGACGGATCCAGCAGGTGTTGGTTCATTTGATCGGCAACGCGTTGAAATTCACCGACCATGGCGGTGTGGTCGTGCATGTTTCCTTGGATGACGAGGATCGATCCGAGACCGGCTGTTGCCTGCGGTTCGAGGTGATCGACACCGGCATCGGCATTCCCACGGACATGCTGCCCAACCTGTTTCGCCGCTTCACCCAAGCCGACAGTTCGACCACCCGCCGCTTCGGCGGCGTCGGCCTTGGCCTGGCGATCAGCCGCGAGTTGGTGACGGTGATGGGCGGGCGAATCGGGGCGCGCAGCGGCGACGGCAAAGGCGCCGTCTTCTGGTTCACCGTGCCGTGCCAAGCGAGCGGCGCGATGTCCGGGCAACGGGCCGAGGCGGCGAGGACGTTCCCAAGCGCCCCGGCGGTCGCCAAATCCGCCCCACGCGCGCTGCGTGTTTTGGTTGCCGAAGACAATGAAATCAACCGTGACATCGTGGTGACGATGTTGGAGCGGGCGGGCCATTCGGTGACTGCCGTCGCCGATGGGGTGCAGGCGGTTCGCGCTGTGGAGGAGCGGCCATTCGATCTGGTGCTGATGGATGTTGAGATGCCGGTGATGGACGGCGTCGCGGCGACCCAGCGCATCCGGGCGATGTCGGATGACGCGGCGCGCGTTCCCATCGTGGCCTTGACCGGCAACGCCATGCCAGGGCATCAGGCCGAATATCTGGATGCAGGGATGAACGCCTATCTGAGCAAACCCATCGTCACCGCCGATCTGTTCACCTTGCTGTCCACTCTCGCCTTCCCGCTCAATCCGATCAAACCATCGGACCCGTCCGCGTCGCCGATGGGAGAATTGGTGGATTGGCCTCACGCCATGTCTTTGCGTCAGGCGGTGGGCGAAGAGGCGTGGGAACGGGCGACCATGGCCTTCGGCAACGCGGCGCGACAGATTGTCGCGGAAATCCGAAGGGCGGTGGACGACAACGCGGGCGCATTGCCCGGCTTGGCGCACAATCTGAAAGGAACGGCGGCCAACATCGGCGCGCTGCGCCTGAGCCATTTTGCCGCTTTGCTGGAAAACAGCGAGAATCCAGGGGAACAGGCCAGACTTCTGGCGGATTTGAGCCTGGCGCTGGAGGAAACCTTGTCGATTCTGCGCAATCATCCACCGCCGCAGCAGACTTGATGAACGCTCAAATTTTTGCCTTTTCGGTGGGCAGGCCCGCTATGGCGGGGTAATCTGCCGGTCGTTTGTTGCGATCATTGACCATTCGTAAACATACGACACAGTTTCACTGGGTGTGGCGGTTTTTATGAGCTTTTTGCACGTCATTTCGATCCGGGCGAAGGTCGTCGCGGTGGCTGTTTTCGTGTTCACCGCTGTCGGTGTCTCTTCCTTCCTGACCATGCGGGACATGGAGCGGCAAACCGCGTATTTGTCCGAGATTCAGCAGGCGACCAACGATGTGGTCGGACGCGTGGTTCCCCTGGTCTCGGCGGTGGCGGAGATCCGGTACGACGTGGCCCAAACCCAGCAATGGCTGACCGACATTTCAGCCACGCGCGGCTTGGACGGGTTGGACGACGGCGAAAAGAAGGCCGCCGATTACGCCCGATTGTTTGACGAACACACGACGACCGCCGCCCGGCTGGCGCGGGAACTTGGTCTGACCGACGTGATCCGGCAGGTTGAAGAGACCCGGCGCGCTTACACGCCCTTCTACGAGATGGGCAAAAAGATGGCCCGCGCCTATGTCGACAACGGTCCGGCGTCGGGCAACACGATCATGGGCAAATTCGACAGCGTGGCCGACGCCATGGGCGACAGCCTGGAAAAGCTGGGCGAAAGCGTGGTCGCGGTCAGCAGCGCCAAGCTCACCGGCCTGACCGGATCCATCGCCCAGGTCCAGGACGCGTCCAGCGGTCTGCGCCTGACCTTGATCGGCGCTGGCCTTGCCATTGGGCTGATGGCGGCGGCCTGCGTGATCTTCCTGGAGGCGGCGATGATTCGCCCGCTGGAGCGGCTGCGCCGCGTGATGGTCGATCTGGCCGACGGCAAGCTGGAGGTGACGGTTGGCCTGGAGGAGCGCCGGGACGAGATCGGCCATATGGCCGACACGGTTCGGGTGTTCCAAACCGGCGCCCAGGAAAACGCCCGGCTGCGCGCGGCGCAGGAGGAAACCCGGCGGCATGGCGAAGAAGGGCGGCGTCTGGCGCTGGAGGCGATGGCCGACAAGGTCGAGCATGAAACCCGCCTCGCCGTCGATCACGTCGCTGAACGCACGACGATGATGAGCGGCAACGCCGGGGCCATGTCGGATTCAGCGGTGCAGGTCAGCGACAACGCGCAGAACGTCGCGGCGGCGGCCCAGCAAGCGTTGAGCAACGCCGAAACCGTCGCCGCCGCCACCGAAGAACTCTCGGCGTCCATCGGCGACATCGGCCATCAGGTGGCCAGCGCCGCCGCCGTGACCGGGCGCGCGGTGGACCGTTCCGGGGTGGCGCGCGCCACCATTGAAAAGCTGTCGGCGTCGGTGGAGCGAATTGGCGCGGTGGCCCGTCTCATCAACGACATCGCCAGCCAAACCAATTTGTTGGCCCTGAACGCCACCATCGAAGCCGCCCGCGCGGGCGAGGCTGGGCGCGGCTTCGCCGTGGTGGCGAACGAGGTGAAGAATCTCGCCAGCCAGACCGCGAAATCCACCGAAGAAATCGGATCGCTGATTGGCGAGGTCGAAAGCGTCACCGCCAGCGCCGTCAGCGCGGTGTCGGAGGTGGCCGACACCATCCAGGAGGTGGCGACGATTTCCTCGTCCATCGCGGCGGCGGTTGATGAGCAGGCGGCGGCCACCCATGAAATCGCCCGCTCGGTCGCCCAGACCAGCGACGCCGCCAAAGAGGTGTCGGCGCGCATTCGCCGGGTGTCGGCGGAGGCCGAGGCGACGCAAAGCCGCGCGGGCGAGGTGCGCGCCATCGCCAACGAGGTGGCGGGCGGCATCGACACTTTGCGCGACGTGCTGATCCGGGTGGTCCGCACCTCCACCACCGACGTGGACCGCCGTCGCCGCCCACGCTTCGCCGTGTCGATGGGCTGCGCCGTGGAGATGCCCGGTCAGGCGCCCACGCGGGCCAAGCTGGCGAATCTGTCGGCGGGCGGCGCCATGCTGGTGAACGGCCCGGACGGGGTGGCGGGCGGCAAGCTGGCGCTGCGGATCGACGGCCTGTCCCGCGCCTTGCCCTGCCATGTCAAATCCTGCGAGCATGGCCGGATGCATGTGAAGTTTGAACTGTCGCCTGCCGAGCAAGAGGCGGTGGACCGCGAGATCGGCGGGATGACCCGTGGCCTGACCCCGCTGGAAAACGCCGCCTGATCGCCGGGCGCTTGCGCCCACAATCAAGAGGCCGGGCGCTTGCGCCCCCAATCAAGAGACTGTGTGGACAATCCCGTTGAGCGCGTCGCCGTTCAGCGGGATTTTTGCGTTCAGTCCCTATCGCCTTCAGTCCTTAGCGCTCAGCAACCCTTGCAAGCGGGCGAAATCCACATATTGGCGGGGCCGGTCTTTCAACAGGTCGGGGGCCGCCTGGGCGTTTTCCGTCGCGCATTCGGCCACGTAACGGGCCAACAGATCGCGCATGACTTCGGCCAACGGCGTTTGCCGCTGCCGCGCGTAATTCTTGGCCGCCATCTTGATTTGGTGGTCCACGCGCAACGAAATCGTCGCCTTTCTTGGATGAAATGAATCTCCAATCATGATGAACACCTGTCAGCTCTGCCGATCCACCATGATTGGATATTTCAGATCTGGCGTGGATACAAGGAGAGCCGGGAAAGGGGGCGTTCTTTTCTGGGGATGATCGGGTGTGCATTTCTGTGAATTGGTGTGGATAAGTGAAAGGCCGTTTTTCTTCTCCACAGAATCTGTGGATAGATGTGTGCGCAATCCGCGAACAAGGATCTCGCCGCCCTTGGGAATCGCGCGTGCCGCCTGTGGATGAGTGGCTTTGCTCAAAAAATAGGCATATGTGGAGTGGGTTGTGGCGCCGGGTCTGTTGGCGGGTGGGATGGTTGGGACAAGCGTGTGGTTGCGAGGGCTGGACTTTGAGAATGGCGGAGCGACGTGTTAGGGTGCGCTCCACCCGAACCCTCTGGTAACGTGTGCGATGCGAGTGATTCAGTCGGGTTTCCCGGCCTGTCGAGAGGGGCTTAGGATGGCGAAATTGCTGGCGGCCTTGCTGCTGATGATGGTGGCGATCGGGCCAGCTTGCGCGGTGGCCCCGACCAGCCGGGCTGACACCGCCGCCGCATTGGATCGTTACCGCGCCGAATTCGCCAAGGCGCGCGGCTTTGGCGCGCTGTCCACCGCCGACCGCAATTACGTCCTGTTCGCCGACGCCATGCGCCGGGTGCAGACCGAGCATGTGAAGCCCTATGACCCGCAGGTTCTGGTCGACAAGGCGCTGGTCGGGCTGACCAAGAAGAAGACTGAGAATCCGCGCGCCACCGACCGCGTCCTGACCGAAGGCGCGCTGGACGGCATGCTGGGCACCTTGGACCCCTATTCCAGCTTCCTCGACGCCGAGCGTTACCGCTACCTGCGCGAACAGACGCAAGGGGAGTTTGGCGGGTTGGGGATCGAGGTGACGATGGACGAGGCCAGCGGCCTCATTCGCGTCGTTTCGCCCATCGACGGCTCCCCCGCCGCGCGTGCCGGTCTGCGCAGCGGCGATTTGATCGCCAAGATCGACGAGCTGGTGGTCAAGGGCCTGAACCTGCAAGACGCGGTGGCGCGCATGCGCGGCCCGGTCGGCAGTTCGGTCGCGCTCACCCTGCGCCGCCCGCCGACGCCCGACGCGACGACCCGCGTGTCCCTGACCCGCGCCATCGTGAAAATCCACCCGGTACGTTACCGGCTGGAGGGCGAGGTCGCTTACATCCGCATCGCCACCTTCAACCAGCAGACCACCTCGGCGCTCGAAGCGGCGGTTGAGGACATGCGGCGCCAGTCGGGCGGCCATTTGACTGGCGCGGTGCTCGATCTGCGCAACAATCCGGGCGGACTGCTCGATCAAGCGGTCAGCGTCGCCGACCGTTTCCTGGAGGCGGTGGACATCGTCAGCGTGCGCGGTCGCGACCCGGACGAGGCGCGGACCTACCATGGAACCTCCGGCGATCTGCTGCCGGGGCTGCCGGTGGTGCTGCTCATCAACAGCGGCTCGGCGTCGGCGTCGGAGATCGTCGCCGGGGCCTTGCAGGACCATGGCCGGGCGCTGCTGTTCGGCAGCCGGTCCTACGGCAAGGGATCGGTGCAGACGATTTCCTCGCTCAGTTCCGACACGGGCATCCGTTTGACCACGGCGCGCTATTTCCGCCCGTCGGGCGCGCTGGTCGATTGCTTTGGCGTGTCGCCGAACATCGAGGTCAAACCGGCCAATGGCGCCGGCGAGGAAACCCATCCCGATCCGGCCACCTGCGACCAAAACGCCCCGCCGCCGCCGCCGCCGCGCGTGTGGAAGATGGACGACATGTGCCCCGACGTCGCCAATGGCGCGCCCAAGCCGGACTCGGATCGTCCGTTGGAATGCGCCGTGGCGGCGATCCGCACCAAGCTGACCGGCACGCTGGCCGGGCGCTGACACGCGCTGAAAACAAAAAGGGCGGCCACCCAACCGGATGACCGCCCTTTTTCGTTGGATCAGGGCCTGTGCCGCCGGTCAGACGGTGATGACGCCTTCCAGATACAGCACGCCCTTGCCGCCGATCTTCACCCGGTCGCCGACCAACTCGCAGGCCAAATCGCCGCCACGGGCCGAGACTTGGCGCGCTGACAAAACGGTCTTGCCCAGCTTTTCCGCCCAATAAGGGATGAGCATGCAGTGGGTGGAGCCGGTGACGGGATCCTCCGGGATGCCCTGGGCCGGGGCGAACAGGCGCGAGACGAAATCGACGCCGTCGCGGCCCGGCGCGGTGACGCACACCGCGAAGCGGTCCAGCTTGCTCAGCGCCACCATGTCGGGGGTCAGCGCCCGCACCGTCGCCTCATCCTCATAGACCACCAGATAATCGCGGCCATCGAGGATCGCCAGCGGGGCGGGGCCGCCCAGCGCCGCGACCAGACCGGGGTGCGGGGCTGCGGCAGGGGCCGCTGGGCGGCTGGGGAAATCTAGGGTGAAGACGTCGCCGTCGCGGGTGACGGTCAGGGTTCCGGCTTGGCGGGTGACGAAATCCATCCGCGCGCGGCCCGGCTCCAGCAGGGTGGAGATGACGAAGGCGGTGGCCAGGGTGGCGTGGCCGCACAAATCGACCTCGACTGCCGGGGTGAACCAACGCAACTCGAACACGTCGTCGGTGCGCAGGAAATAGGCGGTTTCCGCCAAATTGTTTTCCGCCGCGATGGCCTGAAGCTGGGCGTCCGGCAACCAGGAGTCCAGCGGAACGACCGCCGCCGGATTGCCCGCGAACACGCGGTCGGTGAAGGCGTCAACCTGATAGATGGGCAAGCGCATGGGTGGCTCCCTTGAGGGGCAGGGGCGTGGAACGGATTTTGGTGGATAAGGCGTGAGAACGGGCGGCGTCAGGCCGCCTGCACCAGGGCGGCGAAGCGGGACAGGTCGATGTTGCCGCCGGTCAGAACGATTCCGACCCGCTTGCCCGCGACGTCCAGCTTGCCGGACAGCGCCGCCGCCGCGCCCAGGCAGCCGGTCGGCTCGACCATGATCTTCATGCTGCGGGCGAAAAAGCTCATGGCCTCGACCAGTTCGGCGTCGCTGACGGTCAGGATGTCTTCGACCAGCCTTTGCATCACCGGAAAGGTGTGCTGGCCGACGCTGCGGCTCTGCGCGCCATCGGCGATGGTGCGCGGCGGTTCGATGCGGACGATCTGGCCGCTGCGCAGGCTCTGTTGGGCGTCGTTGCCCGCCTCCGGCTCGACGCCGATGATCCGGCAGCCGGGGCTGAGCGCCTGGGCCGTCACCGCCGAACCAGCCAGCAATCCGCCGCCGCTGGTCGGAACGAGCAGCAGATCCAACGGCCCGACCTCCTCGATCAACTCCTTCACCGCCGTGCCTTGCCCGGCCATGATGTGGGGGTGGTCAAAGGGCGGCAGCAGGGTCGCGCCGCGTTCCTCCACCAGCCGGTTGGCGACGGTTTCGGGCGGACCGGCGTAACGGTCGTAAAGGACAACCTCCCCGCCATAGGCGCGGGTGGCGGCGACCTTGGATTCGGGCGCGTCCATCGGCATGACGATGACCGATTTGACGCCCTGCAACTGGGCCGCCAGCGCGATGGCCTGGGCGTGGTTGCCCGAGGAAAAGGCGACGACGCCCGCCGCGCGCCGGTCGGCGGGCAGTTGGGCGATGGCGTTGCCCGCGCCCCGGATCTTGAAGGCGCCGGTGCGCTGGAAATTCTCGCATTTGAAGAACAGCCGGGCGCCGGTGCGGGCGTCGGCGGTGCTGGAGGTCAAAACCGGAGTCCGGTGGGCGATGCCGACGATCCGCTCGGCAGCGCCGACGACGTCGGCGTAGGAAATCGCAAGGTCGGCCATGGCGCCCGGAACTCCGCGTTTGAGACTGTAACGTTTAAGACGCCGGGGGCAGATCGGTGAACAGGAAGGCCTGCTCATGCCGCTTCAGCCCGGCGTCCTCGTAAAAGCTGATGGCCTTGGGGGCCGACAGAAGAAGGCACATGGTGCCTTCCCCCATCGCGTCGCGGGTGCGGCGCATCAACTCCTTGCCGATTCCCTGCCCTTGATATGCGCGGTCAACCGCCAGATCGGACAGGTAGCAGCAATACACAAAGTCGGTGATCGAGCGGGCGACGCCGATCAAGGCGCCGTCCACGCGGGCGGTGATGATGAGACCGGCGTTCCGCAGCATCGCTTCGACCCGGGGCCGATCCGCCACCGGGCGGCGTTCGGCCAGCCCGGAGCGGTGCAGCACGTCGATGAAGGCGTCGGCGGTCAGATCGGGTTCGACGGCGTAGTGGATGACCGGAACAGCGGCGTTGGCGGTCATCGGCTCAACCCCGCCAGAAGGGCTTGGTGACTTCGTGATCGACGTCGGCGCGGCTGACGCCGATGTCCTTGAGGAGATGCTCGTCCAGCCCGGACAGGGCTTGACGCTGCCTGCGCCGTTCCAGCGCGCTGAACAGCCAATCCACCAGGGCCAGGGCGGAACGCTTGCCAACGCCGGTGACGCGGGTGTCGGCGTGGGCGGCGTCGTTGGCGACGGTCGCGAACGGGCCGGGGCTGGTCACATCGGTGTTGCGCATGGGATCCTCCATCATCTGGCGCTCTCGCCTCGAACAATCGAGACAATCAGGATTATGAACATCGGGGCGGCAGGGTCAATTCCAATATTGTCACCATGACATTTCCGATATCGGATGTATCTTTTCGGCAACAGGGTGCTTCCTGTCTCAAATTGGTTGGAAGGTTTCCGTTTCTTTTCAAGAGGGTGAGGGCATGTTTCCGGCTTTGCGCCCGGACAAAATGGGACATGCGCACAAGAAAAGCAGGACAATCACACGATCATGAGGACAATCGATACGATGCATGGCCGCCATGCGGGCGACGGCCCGGCTTTGGATCAGGGTTCCACCGCCCGATAGATCAAGACGCGGCCATAGGTCAACAGCAGCTTGTTGTATTCGTTGATGAGAAGGTTGGCGCTGCCCGGCCACATCCACCAGTCGGCCAGATGCACCGTCGGCGCGACCACGGGATTGGGCACTAGCTCGATGTTGGGCATCGCCATCCACAATTCCAACAGGCTGCGCCGCATGTGGTAATTGGCCGTCACCACCCGCAGCGACCGGAACCCCTGGTCGCGCATCCAGTCGGCTGTTTCATAGGCGTTGCCGATGGTGCTGTCGGCGGAATAGCCCAGCGCGATGCAGCATTCCATTTCCTTGGGCGAGCGGCGGGACAGCCGCAGCAGCTCTTGAACATCCACCCCATCATAGACGCCGGACACGAACAGCTTGCGCGCGCGGCCCGCCGCCAGCAGTTCCAGCCCGGCGCTCAAGCGGTTGCTGCCGCCGGTCAGCACGACGATGGCGTCGGTGGCGCGTTGGCTTTGCGAATCGGCGAGTTCCTGGGGCAGGCGCGGCACATTCGCCACGAACCAGACCAGCCCGGCCAACCACGCGCCAAGCACCAGAATGGCCAGAATGACCAGCCGTCCGGCGCTGCGCGTCAACGAGCCGGGCCGCCGCCGGGTCACGGCAGCGACTCCAGTCGGCGCAAAACGGTCCAGCGCGCCGTCGCCAGCGCCAGCAGCGCCGCCGCCAGCGGGACCAAAGCCAACGCGGCCCATTGCCAGGGGGCCAACGTCAAATCAGGCAGCAGACTGGCCCGCAACCCGCGCGAGGCGTGATGCACCCCGGCCAGCGTGGCGAGCGCCAGAGCCAGCCCGACCATTCCACCGCGCAGACTCAGCCCCACGACGTGGCGTTCAAACTGGCGGGCGATGTAGCGGTCGGTGGCGCCCATCAGGTGCAGCAACTCGACGACATGACGGTGAATCGCCAGCCCGGCGCGCACCGAAAAGATCACCGACATCACACCGGCCCCGCCGATCAACCCCACCAGCCCCAACGCCGCCAGATGCACCGCCCCGGTGAAGGAGCGCAGATCGGCCAGCCACACCGCGTGGTCGTCCAAAATGGCGCCGGGGGCCGCCGATTTGAGATGTTGCGCCAATCCGGGGACGTCCACCGGCCCGTCGGTGGTCACGTCGATCAGGCGCGGCATCGGCAACAGCGGGTCCGCCGCTTCCGGCCCCAGCCAAGGCTCCAGCAAGCGGGCGGTGTCGGCGCTGGTCAGCGCGCGGGCCGTCTTGACGCCGGGGGAGGAGCGCAGGACGGTCAAGGCGGCCTCCACCCGCTCGTCCAACGGCGCGGCGCCGCCGCCGGGCAGGGGGGCGATCTGGACGGTCAAGCCGCCCGCAAGGCCGCTGTCCCAACGCTGGGCCATCTCCGACACCATCATCGCCCCGGCGAGCGCCAGAGTCGCCAGAAACACCATCAGCGCGGTGATCCAGACCAGAAAGCGTGCGGACGGGTCGCGGGCCAGTGGCAGGTCCGACGGGCGGCTGAGGAGGAACAGGGCCACGGCTCAGCCTCCCCGCGCGGTCTGGGCGGGGACGACGTGCAGGCGTCCATTGTCCAGATGCAGATGAGGATGGTTGAAGCGGCGGATCAGCGCCTCGTTGTGGGTGGCGATGACCACGGTGGTGCCGAGCTTGTGCAGTTCCTCGAACAGATAGAGCAGGCGCATGCCGATGCCGTCGTCGACGTTGCCGGTCGGCTCGTCGGCCAGCAGCAGGCGCGGGCGGTTGATGACCGAACGGGCGATGGCGACGCGCTGCTGCTGCCCGCCCGACAGGGTGGAGGGCTTGGCGTGCAAATGGCTGCCCAACCCGACCCAGCGCAGGATTTCGGTGCAATGCTCCACCATGTCGGCGTCCGAGGCGCCGGCCATGCGCAGCGGCAGCGCCACATTGTCCAGCGCCGACAGATGGTCGAGCAGGGCGAAATCCTGGAACACGACGCCGATCTGACGGCGCAGCTCCGGCAATTCGGGGCGGGTCACGCGGGCCATGTCGCGCCCGAACAGGGTAATCAAACCACGCGAGGGCCGGTGCGCCAGATACATCAGCTTCAGCAGCGATGATTTTCCCGCCCCGCTGGCCCCGGTCATGAAATGGAAGGAGCCGGGGTTCAGGGTGAAGCTGATGTCGCGCAGCACCTCCGACTCGATGCCGTAGCGCAGTCCGACATTCTCGAAACGGATCACGGTCTCACCACAGCCTCGCCTCTGACCGCGCGCTTGAGTCCAAGGGGGTGTTGCCGCCTGAACGCCGCGCACGGCATTGAACAATGCACCCGCCTATGGGCGGAAGTCCACAATTTCACCCGTTTCGCCCACCCGCGCGCTCTTTGAGCGACGCGCGACGCGTGCTTATCTTCGACAGAAAGCGTTTCATTTGGTGTGTTTTGCGCCGTCGATTGCCGGATCATTCTCAGAGTTGCGGGGTGGTGTTTGGAAAATTGCGCCACAGCCCGCCTTGCGGTTCAAAAATTCGCCAACAGTGAAAGCGGAGGCGCTCAATGGTTGACACGCAAACCTCTCCACCCGCTCCGCCGTCGCCCCCTGTTGTGATGGCCCCGATCACCGTGCCGCTCTCGGTGTTTTACGTGCCGGGAACGGGGATCAAGATTGGCATTCAGGTCAGCTTCAACGGCGCCGGGAACTTCAAATTTTATGAATTTGACACCGGCGCGGCGGGCGTTTTCGCCGCCTATCCGCCGCATCTTGTTTCGGACAAGCCCCCGGCTGTGGGCAAATGCCCGTGGTGGCCGACGTCTGTGAAGCCGTCGCTGCCGCTGCCGCAGCCCATCAACATCCTGCCGGACAATTACGTCGCGATCAAATATTCAAGCGGCAAGGAATACACCGCTGAAGTCTTTTCCGTTCCGGTCAGCTTCACCCAAGACGGCGTCACGCCGTGCGTGACCGTTCAGGCCGATGTTGGTTGCATCGTCGAATCGAACATTCCCGGTTGGGCGGGCGATCTCAACGCCACGCCGCCCCAAGCGCCATTGTATGATTTCTTCTTTGGCGATTTTGGCGTGTCGGTGGGGGCTGGCAACGGCAGCCTGATGTCGATTTTGCCGCAAATGCCCAATGGGTTGAACAACGGCTTCAAGATCAATCTGGGCCGCTATCCCACGCAAGCGGAGATTGACCGTCAACTCGTGCAGGGACCGATTCAGGTTGGCTCTCTGACCTTGGGTCTCCTTCCCGCCGACATGCAGAATTGCACGATGGTGACGCCCATGGCCATCCAGGAGCCGCGCAGCACCTATCCGAATTCTGGTTTGCAGAGCTTTTCCGAACGGCTGGGCGCCGGATACATCAGCGTCAGTCAGCCTGCGAGCGACGCCGTCACGCCGCCGCCGCTGGTCTATCCGACGACCTTCTGCTTCGACACCGGCGCGCCGACCACCGAAATCCATTATGGCGCCGATGGGCAGAGCGATCTGACCGAGACGACCCTGGCGCCCGTCCTGGAGTCGAAGGGGGCCAAGCTTCAATCCATCAAAAGCGGCCTCACCGTCCAGATGATCGGCGATGGCGTCCCTGGATCGACCGTCGCCAATTGGGATCTGTCCTTTCAGACCATGGCGGCTGACGGGAACACCATCAAACAAAACATCGTCAACGCGTCTGGGGTGACGGAAAGCACGGTTCCGGCGGGCTACGTCAACACCGGGCTGGAACCCTTCTTCAACGCCGAAGTCATCTACAATCTGGCGGAGGGCGTGATCGGCTTCATCCCCTATCCTCCCCAGACCTAAGGCAAGGTCGCGCCGCGCGCCCGCCAACCCTTGGCGGAACCGGGCGCGGCGCGACCACGCTTGAGAAAGCGGACGAATCCTGACAAGTTCGCCGCCATGATCTGGCTTCGCTCCCTTCTCTTCATCGTCGCGTTCTATGGTTGGACCGCGTTGATGTGCTTCGCCCTGTTGTGGATGCTGCTGTTGCCGCGCCCGCAGATGATCGCCGTCGTTGTCTGGTATCTGCGGACGCTGGCCTGGATGGAGCGCGTGATCGTTGGCATCCGATATGAGGTGCGCGGGGCCGAACACATCCCCGACGGCCCGTTCCTGCTGGCGGCCAAGCATCAATCCGCTTGGGAAACGATGAAGCTGCATCTTCTGGTGCGGGATCCGGCGGTCATTCTGAAACGCGAATTGATGTGGATCCCGATCTGGGGTTGGTACGCGTCCAAGGCCAAGATGATTCCGGTGGACCGGGGGGCCGGGGGCGCGGCGATCAAGTCGCTGATCCGCAACTCCCGCCCTGTGCGCGACGAAGGGCGGCCCATCGTGATTTTCCCGCAAGGCACGCGGGTTCCGGTTGGAACCTACACGCCCTATCGGGTCGGCGTCGGCGTGCTGTACGAAAGCCTGAAGATTCCGATTGTGCCGCTGGCGCTGAACGCCGGTCTCTATTGGCCGCGCCACAAATTCCTCAAGCGGCCCGGCACCATCGTGGTGGAGTTTTTGGCCCCGATTCCCCCCGGTCGGCCGCGCGCCGAGGCGATGCGCGATCTGGAGGAGCGGTTGGAGTCGGCCAGCGACCGGCTGGTGATGGCGGCGGGCGGCCCGCCGACGATTCGCCCGCCGGTGACGGCCCCGGCGGAACGGCGGGAGCGTTCGGCCCCCGCCTCCGTTTCCTGAACGGTTCGTCTTAAGCGTCGGTCGTCGGCTGGGCGGCGACGGCCATTCCGGTCATCGGTTCGATGCCGGTGAAGGCGATGCGGGCCGTCTGGCCGATGGTGATGGCGTGAACGCCGGTCAACGCGCCGGTGGACACCCATTGACCGGCGGTCAACGGACGGCCCAGCCGCGCCGTGACGCTCAACGCGAAGGCCAAGGCGGCGGCGATTCCGCCGGGCAGCTTGTCCGCCGCGCCGGTTCCGACGCTTTGGCCGTCGATGTCCGTTTCCGCGCGAATCGTTTCCAGGTCGCTTAAGGACTCGGCGATCTGCGGGCCGATCACCAGCCCGATGTTGTTGCCAAAGGACGGCACCGAGGCCATCGGCCCCAGCGTCATGACCGACGACAGGGCGTTGCCCGCAACCTCGATACCGGCGTGGATGGCGCCGACGAAGGCGGCGGCCTCCGCCGGGCTGTAGTCCAGACGGTCGGGCGGAGCGTCGGCGGCGACGCGCACCACGAACTCCGCCTCAACCGCGCCAAAACCGCCCGCGATCACTGGAAAGCGCAAAGGGTCGCCGGTCCAGGATGTCGCCGTGTTCGCGAACACCGGACCAATGAAGCGGATGGCGCCCAGGCGTTCGGTCAAGGCTGGCGGAATCAGGGCGACCTTCCAGCCCGCCACGGCGTCCGGCCATGCCGCCGTCGCCGCGTTCTGGATGGCGTAGGCGGTGGCCAGATCCTCGGGCAGAGGGCCGGGAAAGGCGTCGATTCCCGCCGCCACGCGGCGGGCGGCGACCAGCGCGGCGGCGGCGCTGGCGATGGTGGGATCATCGAAGGCCGGTTGGTCAAGCCCGGTGGGGGGTGAGACGGTCATCCTGCCTGCTCCTGAAACGCTGTGGGTCGGGGCTTGCGCCCGGATTGTCGCCAAAGAACCGCATGCCAAACATGGCGCGTCATGACTGTAGCGGCGCGTGCCTGTGGGGGAAAGCGCGGTATGGTGGCGGGGACTGGACGAGGCGATGGTCTGGGGCGCAGACTTGCGCGGTCCGCACATCGGGAGACGCCATGTCCGCCGCCCCCACAGCCGCCCCCACCGCCGTCATTGACCCGTTCCTTCGGGACGCGCTGTTCGCCCGTATCGCGGATCGCCGCGACGAGCTGGTCGCGCTGACCCAGGCGTTGATCCGCATCCCCACCATCAACCCGCCGGGCGACGTCTACGCCGACTGCGCCGCATTGATCGGGCGGCGGCTGGCGGCGCGCGGTTTTCAGGTGGAGTATGTGCGCGCCCATGGAAGTGCGGGCGACAGCGACCGTTACCCCCGCACCAACGTCATCGCCCGGATCGAAGGCCCCCGGCCCGGCCCTTGCGTGCATTTCAACGGCCACATCGACGTGGTGCCGCCGGGGCAGGGCTGGACCGTCGATCCCTTCGCCGGGGTGGTGAAGGACGGGCGGGTGTATGGGCGGGGCGCCTGCGACATGAAGGGGGGCATCGCCGCGTCGATCATCGCGGTGGAATCCCTGATCGACGCCGGGTTGCTGACGGCGGGGGCGTTGGAGATTTCCGGCACGGTGGACGAGGAGTCCGGCGGCTTCGGCGGGGTTGGGCATCTGGCCAAGCTGGGCTATTTCTCAAAACCGCGCGTCGACCACGTCATCATCCCCGAACCCTTGAATGTGGATCGGGTCTGCGTCGGCCATCGCGGCGTCTGGTGGGCGGAGATTGAGACCAAGGGCCGCGTCGCCCACGGCTCCATGCCCTTTCTGGGCAATTGCGCGGTGCGCCACATGGGGGCGGTGCTGCACCGGATCGAGGAGGAGTTGATCCCCCGTCTGTCCGAAAAACGCACCGACATGCCGGTGGTGCCGGAGGGCGCGCGGCAATCGACCATCAACATCAACGCCATCCATGGCGGCCAGCGCGAGGATCATGACGGGCTGCCCAGCCCGATGGTTCCCGACCGCTGCCGCATGGTCATCGACCGCCGCTATCTGATTGAGGAGGATCCCGACGCGGTGCGCGGCGAGATCGTCGCCATCCTTGACGATCTGCGCCAGCGGCGTCCGGGCTTCGATTACGATCTGCGCGAGATTCTGGCCTTCCTGCCGACGATGACCGACGCCGACGCGCCCGTCGTTCTGGCGGTGGCGGCGGCCATCGAAACCGTGCTGGGCCGCCCGGCGCAGCGGGTGGTGTCGCCCGGCACCTATGACCAAAAGCATATCGTCCGCATCGGCCATCTGAAGGACTGCATCGCCTACGGCCCCGGCATCCTCGATCTGGCCCACCAGCCCGACGAGTGTGTCGGCATCGACGACATGGTTCAGTCGGCGAAGGTCATGGCGCTGGCGACGCTGGGGCTGTTGGCTGGGCGGGCGGGGGGCTGACCGGGAGGGGGCAGACTGGCATGGCGCTGACCGGCACGGCGCGCAGGGCGGTGAGCTTGGCCAGCAACGGGTCCAACTGCTCCACCGGAACCGGGCGGCTGAACAGGAAGCCCTGGTAGCTTTCGCAGGTGAGGTCACGGAGCAACTGCAACTGCTCCTCCGTCTCCACCCCTTCGGCGATGACCGACAGGCCCAGGCTGCGGCCCAACCCGACGATGGCGCGCGGCACCGAGGCGTCGCTGACTCCGATCGACAGATCATGGATGAAGGAACGGTCGATCTTCAGCTTGTCGATGGGCAGCCGGTGCAGGTAGCTGAGCGACGAATAGCCGGTGCCGAAATCATCCAGCGCGATCAACACGCCGCGCTCCTTCAGCGCGTTCAGGGTGGCGGTGGCCCCGTCGATGTCCTCAATCAGCGTGCTTTCCGTCACCTCGATTTCCAGCTCCGGCCCGGTCAGCCCGTTGGCGTCGAGCGCGCGGGCGACCTTGATCGGCAATTGGCCGTCGCGGAACTGCGCGCCCGACACGTTGACGGCCACCGGGATGTCCAGGCCGAACATGTCCTTCCAACGGCGGATTTGGGCGCAAGCCTCGTTCAGCACCCAATCGCCCATGGCGACGATCAGCCCGGTTTCCTCGGCCACCGGCAGGAAGCGGCCGGGCAGGATCAACCCCTCATGCGGGTGGCGCCAGCGGATCAGCGCCTCCATCCCGACGATGTGGCCGTTGGCGGTGTCCACCTGCGGCTGATAGACCAGAAACAGCTCGCCCTGGGCGATGGCGTGCCGCAAATTGCCTTCCAAATCCATGCGGTCGCGCGATTTCGTCCCCATTTCGCGGGTGACGAAGCGATAGCCGTTCCGCCCGCTTTCCTTGGCGTTGTACATGGCGATGTCGGCGCAGCGGATCAGCCCTTCGGCGTCGTCGGCGTCGTCGGGGAACAGGCTGATGCCGACGCTGGGCGTGACGACGAAGCTTTGCCCACCAACGTTGAACGGGCTGGCGAGATGGGCCACCACCTTTTCCGCCACCTGCGCGGCGTCGCTGGGATCCTTCACCTGACGGGCGACGATCAGGAACTCGTCGCCGCCCAGCCGCCCGACCGTGTCCGATTCCCGCACCCCCGCTTGCAAGCGGCGGGCGACCGAGCGCAGCACCTCGTCGCCAAAGGAATGGCCCAAACTGTCGTTGATGACCTTGAAGCGGTCGAGGTCGATGAACAGGACGGCGACCTTGTCGCCGTCGCGCCGCGCCTCTTTCAACGCCTGGGCGATGCGGTCGAACAGCAGGACCCGGTTGGGCAGGCCGGTCAGCGCGTCGAAATGGGCCAGATACTGGATGTGCTGCTCCGCCCGCCGCTTGTCGCCGACATCCTCGACGAAGACGAGCGCGAACAGAAACTCCCGATCCGACGTCACCGGCTGGAAATGCAGACTGAAATGACCGCGCCGCCCGCCCATCAGCAGGGGTTGGTCGATCTCCAGCTTGCCGCTGTCGCCTTGAAGGGCGGCGTCGAGCGCGACGACCGCCGACTGGTCGGCGGCGCGCAGCCGCATGTCGGCGCCGATCAATTCAGCGCGCGACAGTCCAGCGGCTTGGGCAAAGGCCGGGTTGCAATCCATGATGAGACCATCATGGTCAATCAGGGCGATGCCAAGCGGGGCCTGGGTGAAGAGCTGGTGGCGTTCGACCTCCTGCCGCCGCAGCGACGCCGTGATGCGGTCGGCCAGAATCAACGCGCGGGCGCGAGTCGCGGTCATCGACCGCATCATCTGGAACAGCGCCAGACTGAGCGTGAGACCGGCGAACAGCACGGCGGGCGGCGTCCAGGGTTGTCCGCCAAGATCAGCGTCGGGATGGTTGCTGTAGCGAACGGTCCACGCCTGTCCGCCGACCATGACGCTCTGCATTGAGGAAAATTGTGGCGCGTCTTGCCGTTGCGGGCCGTTGCGGTACAGCGGAAAATCCGCCGCCGCCGGGGTGTCATAAATTTCGACGCCGACGTCGCGTTGGTCGTCGGTGAACAGGCCGTCGATTAGCGGCGCGATTCGCACCGGGGTGAGAACGACGCCGGTGAAGCCCGCGCGTCGGGCGGATGGGGTGGCGGCGGCGCGGTCGTCGCGGTAGGTCGCCTGATACAGGATGAAGGCGGGTTGCGCCCCGCTGGTTTCGTCGATCTTCAGCGTGATCGCGCGGGTCGCCGTTGGCTCGCCGCTGTCGCGCGCCCGTTCGATGGCGTTACGGCGGATGGCTTCGGACATCATGTCGAAGCCAAGCGCCCGGTTGTTCCCCTCGCTGGCTGGGGCGGCGAAGATGTTGACGACCCGCTCGGCCCCGGCGCTTTCCGGCCAGATGCGAAAATTGTCGGCCCCGTCGGCGCGCATGGCGGCGACGAGATCCTGTCCCCGGCTGGCCGGGGTTGCGCGGGCGTAGGCGACGGCGATGATGCCGGGGTAGCGTTCGGGAATGCGCAGCCCGTCGACGAAGTGCCGCCATTCGGCGCCGTGGATGGCGGGAAAGGCGGTGACGACCGACGCCGCCCCGCGCGCCACCTGCTCATACACCGCCAGCCGGTCGGCCAGTTGGCTGTGCAACGCGCCGACCCGCAGGGAAAAGCGGTGCTGCTGCTCGCTCTTCAGGGCGTGAACCGATTGATCCCAGGCGAACAGAGTCAGACCAAGGCCAACCGCCAGGGCAAGCCAGGGCGCGCGGCGGGCCAGCGTCGGCACGGATGACGGGGGCGTCAAGGGTTCCGCCCTCGGTCCCTGAAGCGCCGCGCTCATCAGAACTCCTTCAAAATCTTTGGGCTGTGGATCAACAAGGTCTCGATCATGCCCAAGATTTCTTCGATTTTGGTCCGGGTCGCGTCCAACTCGTCCGCCGTTTTGTCGTCGATGCCCGCCTCCATCAACATGGTGTCGAAGGTGTGCAGGGTCTCGTTGAAGGCTTTCTGTTCCGCTTCCAGCACGTCAAAGGCGCCGAGCGAACTGGTCAAGGCCAGGGGCGGGTCGCTGACAAAGCTGTAACTGATGTCGGTGAAAATGGCGATGGCGGTCAATTTCTGCCGCAACACCCATTGCGGAAAATTGTCGGGAAGCTCCTTCCCCGCCTCGCCCAACCGTTCCTGGATGGAAAAGATCAGTCCCTGGATGTCAAGGTAGGCGTTGCGGATCTCGCGAAAACGCGGAAAGGTTTTCGGTCTTCCCCCCGCCCGCAAACGAGCGAGAGTCGCAATGTCTTCCGTAAGCTTTCGGGCCATCCGAAGAACGACAATCGTCACCTTCGCCATAGGCAGCCTCCGCTCACGCTCACGCTCGCCTCTTCCGCTGCCGATTGCCGATGAAACCCGAGGTCAGCCTACACCAAGCTCATGCCGGTCCGGTAGCGTTACAGCAACGTAAGAATCAATTGCGGCGTTCTGCCACCAAGCCCCCTTGCAGGTAGGCAACGGATCGGCCCGGCGGTGAAGGCCGCGCGTGCGGTCAATCCACGCGCGCTTGATGTTGGGGGAAAGGGGCATGCTCATCACACCGCCCAGCAGGCGCAACCCAGCGCGCCCCAAAAGCTGCTGGCGTCCGATGTCGGGATCTCTGCGCCCCAGGCGCGGGCGGGGGCGTGGATGTTGCAACTGTTGGCGCAGCCGCAACCCGCCGCCGCCGCGCGATGCAGGGATTTGGCCCCTGCGCCGTCCGGCTCGCCCCACGCGGCGTAGCTCTTGAACGTACGGACCGGCGACCAATCCGGCATCGCCGACGGCACTGGGTTGTCGTCGAGCGCGGTGAAATCCCCGGCGCATAGACGATTTTGCCGCCCACCATGGCCAAATCGGCGGTCAGAAAGGCGATGTCATCCTCGGCGCGGTGGAAATAATCCTTATTCGGCACATTCAGATCGGCAAATTGACCGACTTCGATGCGCCCCCGCTTGTCCTCCTCGTTGGAGAACCAGGCGACGTTTTCCGTCCACATGCGCAGCGCGGTTTCCCGATCCAGGCAGTTGCGGCGGGGGTAGAGCGACGTGCCGCCAACGGTCAGGCCCGTGACCATCCAGGACAGCGAAACCCACGGGTTGTAGGAGGCGACGCGCGGCGCGTCCGTTGAGCAGAGCGCGGTCGTAAAGATGGAGGATGAAGACCGGGGTGTCGGGAGCCACGGCGTTGATTTCGTCGAGGGTCGGCGGCCGCCTTTCCGCGAACTGCTGTTCGGTGAAGCCGCCGATCACCCGCACCCATTGCGGCGGCGGGGTGATCGCCACCTGCCGCTTCAGCATGTCCATGGCGTCGGCCAGGGAGCGCACGCCGTCCCACCGCAGTTCCATGTTGAAATTCAGACCGCCGCGCACGACGTGGTTGTCGGTCAGCCCCGGCAGCACGCTGCGGCGGCGCAGGTCGATGACCCGCGTGGCCGGGCCGCGATGGCCGTCCATGTCGTTCTCGCGCCCGACGGCGATGAATGTGCCGTCCTTGATCGCCACAGCGCTGGCCGTGGGATTGCTGCGGTCGAGGGTGACGAACGCGCCGTGCGTTCTGGGGACTGGAGGCCGGGCAGGCGCCCGAACAGATGCGCGACCGCCTGGGATTTGTCGCAAGCGGCGCTGAAGGCCGATCCCGCCAACAATTGCCGCGTGATCGGAATCACCTGCTCGCCCACCAGCATGCCGAACAGACCGATCAGGGCGACGAAAGGCGGCGCTGGCGAACGCACGTTGATGAGGCTGTAAATCACGCCGACGAGAAGGCCGCCAGCCAACGACAGACACGTAACCTTCATGGTTTTCTCAAGCGGTCTTGCTCCAAACGGGATGACGCCCAGGCCTTCCGGGATCGTGGAAAATCCAAATTCACAGAGAGGGCGCGGTTTCCGACGACCAGGACATGGCGCGGCAGGATTGTTGCAGCCAGTCGATGAACAGGCGGACCTTGGCCGAACGGTGGCGCGAGGGCGCCGTCAGGGCGAAAATCCCCGGCATCGGGTGGGCATGATAATCGGGCAGAACATTCACGAGTTGACCCGACTTGATGAGGGTGTCCACGGAAAAGATCGGCAACAGGGCGATGCCCAGGCCATCCAGCGTCGCCTGCAACATCAATTCGGCGGTGTTGGCGTGGAAATGCCCGTTGGCGCGGAACACCCCGACGCGCCCGTCCGGCCCCTTGTGCCGCCACTGGGCGGCCCCGCCATTGACGACGTAAGAGATCAACGCATGGGTCTTCATGTCGTCCGGCGTGGTCGGGCGGCCATGGCGGGCGATGTAGGCGGGCGACGCCACCGGCAGAATTGGACAATCCCCCAAGGACCGCGCCACCAGGGTGGAATCATCGAGCGTGCCGATGCGGATCACCACATCATAGCCGTCGGCCTGAACATCGACGCGCCGGTCTTCAAACACCGTGTGAAGTTGGATTTCTGGATAGCGCTGGGCGAAGCCGGTAATCACCGGCATCAGATGCATGTGCCCGAACGACATCGGCGCGTTGACGCGCAATTCACCCTTGGGGGTTTCCCGCCGCTCCCGGATCTCGGCGGCGGCGGCGGTCAATTCGTCAAGCGCCAGCCGCGTCCGCTCATAATAGATCGCCCCCTCTTCGGTCAGAGACACATGGCGGGTGGTGCGGCGGAGCAGCTTGACTCCCAGCTCCTCCTCCAACGCTTGAATCTGCTTGCTGACCGCCGCGCCCGACAGCCCCAGTTTGCGGGCCGCCTTGGTGAAGCTGTTGTGCTGCGCGACTTCGACGAAGAGAGACACGCGGTCCAGGGTTGCCATATTGATAACCTGTGGTAAACAATGTTCTCAAAGAATGGCGTATTATCGCCGAATGGCAATCGAATTATGGTCTGTCTCAACGGAACACGGCCCCGACCATCGGGGCGGCACACCAACAGGAGACAGCGCCATGATCGCCGTTTATCCCTTCAACACGCTCGGTCACGCCAACCATGGCTGGTTGGACGCACGCCATCATTTCAGCTTCGCGCGTTACTGGAACCCGGCGCGGACCGGCTTTGGCAATCTGCTGGTGGTGAATGACGACACCGTGGCGTCGGGCAAAGGTTTTGGAACCCACCCGCACCGCGACATGGAAATCATCACCTATGTCCGTCAGGGGGCGATCACCCACAAGGACAGCATGGGAAATGTCGGTCGGACCTCGGCGGGCAATGTCCAGGTGATGAGCGCTGGAACCGGCGTCATGCATTCGGAATACAATCTGGAACAGGAAGACACCCGCCTTTACCAGATTTGGATCCAGCCGAATCAACAGAATGTTCAGCCGCGCTGGGAGGCCCGGCAGTTCCCCGAGGCCCCGATCACCGCAGGCGCGCTGCCGCTGCTGGTGTCCGGGCGGGCGGAAGACGCCGACAGCGGCGCGTTGTTCATCCATCAAGATGCGGCGATTTACGGCGGCAAAATCGCGGCGGGGACGGTCATCGAGCATCCGATCCGCGCCGGGGTCTATGTGCTGGCGTCGTCCGGTTCCTTCACCGTCAACGGCGCGCGGCTCAATCCGGGCGACGGCGCGGAAGTCACCGACGAAGCGGCGCTGCGCATCGTCGCTGAGAGCGACGCCGAAATCCTCATCATCGACGTCGGCGCCTAACGCGATTGTTCGATCACCGCAGACCTGTGGCGGCCCCATTGGCGTCGCCGCCACAGGCGAAACGCGCTCAACGCTTTGGAGATGATCCATGACGGACAAAACGACGATTGCGACCATCACGGAAACCGGCGACAGCCCCTATGCGGTTGCGATCGCCATCGCGGGGCGGACGCTGACGGGGGATGAACCCGTGGCGGTCGGCGGGGGTGATCTGGGGCCGTCGCCCTTCGATTTTCTCACCGCCGCCTTGGGCGAGTGCACGGCGATGACGGTGCGCTGGTACGCCTTGCAACAGACATGGCCGTTGGAGAAAGTCGAGGTTCGGATCGCCCATTTCAAGGATGGTCGGCAGGATGTCTTTGAAAAGACAATTCATCTGACGGGCGACGCGCTGTCGTCCGATCAACGCGCCGCCTTGATGAGCATCGCCGCCAAATGCCCGGTCCAGCGCGTGCTGGAAGGCACGCCCCGGATCACGACGTTTGAGTATCCGACGGCCTGAGCCTTTCGGTCACAGCGCGCCTTTGCTGGAAGCCCGGCCAGAATCCGCCCACGCCCAGATCCGCCCACGCCCAGAATGGTCCGCTTGGTCAGAGATCGTGTTTGCGGATCTTGTCGTGCAGGGTTGTCTTTGCGATCTGCAACTCCTCGGCGGCGCGGGCGAGGCTGTCGCCGTTGCGGCGCAGAGAGTCGGCGATCAACGAGCGCTCGAACGCCGCGACCGCGTCGGCCAGCGGGCGGGGGCCGGTGGTCGCGCCGTCGCCGAAGGGGGGAAAGCCCTGCTCGATGCCCAAGGCGCAGCGGTCGGCGACGTTGCGCAATTCGCGGACGTTGCCCGGCCAGTCATAAGCCATCAGGCGCGCCATCCGTTCGGCGTCGGGTTGGGGAACCGGGCGTCCGTGGCGCAGGGCGGCCTGCAAGGCGAATTGCTCGAACAGCAGCGGAATGTCCTCCCGCCGGTCGCGCAGGGAGGGCAAGGGCAGGGTCGCCACATTCAGCCGGTAATAGAGATCGGCGCGGAACTGCCCGCGATCGGCCAAGGCGCGCAGATCGACCTTGGTCGCCGCCACCACCCGGCAATCGACCGGAATCATGGTGTTGGATCCCAGACGCTCCAACGCGCGCTCCTGCAACACGCGCAGAAACTTGATCTGCACCAGCATCGGCATGCTTTCGATTTCGTCCAGGAACAGGGTGCCGCCGTTGGCGTGTTCCACCTTGCCGATCCGGCGCTTGCCCGCCCCGGTGAAACTTCCGGCCTCATGCCCGAAAATTTCGCTGTCGAACAGGCTTTCCGGCAGGCCGCCGCAATTGATGGCGACGAAGTTTCCGGCGCGGCGCGGGCTGGCCTCGTGCAGGCAACGCGCCGTCAATTCCTTGCCGGTGCCGGTTTCGCCATGGATCAACACATCGACGGCGGAGTTGCCCAGATCCAGGATGAGCCGCCGCACCCGCTCCATCTGCGGGGAGTCGCCGACCAGCCGCGCCTCGATGCTCTGGCGGTTTTGCAAGCGGTCGCGCAGCTCGCGCACCTCCAGCGTCAGCCGCCGCTTGTCGAGCGCCCGGCGCACCACCTCGACCAGATAATCGGGGGAAAAGGGTTTTTCGATGAAGTCATGGGCACCCATCTTCATCGCCTGCACCGCCATCGCCACGTCGCCATGGCCGGTCATCAGCAAGACGGGCAATTCCGGGTCGGCGGCGTGCAGCGCGCGCAACAGCTCCATTCCGTCCATGCCGGGCAGGCGGATGTCGGTGACGACGACGGCGGGGCCGCCGCCGCCCGACGCTGCGGCGTTGACCAGGCGGCGGGCCTGCTCGGCGCTGCTCGCCACCTCGACCGCGATGTCCTCCAACTCCAACGCCTGTTGGCAGCCCAGGCGGACGTTGGCGTCGTCCTCGACGATCAGAACCTTCAGGGCGGTGGGCGTGGGCAGGGTGGGCGCGGTCATGCGGCCTCTCTCAACTCTCGGCGGCGGGCAGGTCGATGGTGAACAGCGCGCCGCCCTCCGGGCCGTTGGCCCCGGTCAGCGCGCCGCCGAAGTCACGCACGATCCCCGCCGAGATGGCAAGCCCCAAGCCCAGCCCGCCCCCCGTCTCGCGGTCGCCAGCGTCCTTTGTGGTGAAAAACGGCTCGAACAGGCGGGCGTGCACCGCGTCGGGCAATCCGGGGCCGTTGTCGGCGACCGCGATCCGCACCCGGTCGCCCGCGCGCGCGGCGGACAGGGTGAGCCGCCCGTCCGGTTGGCCGTGCAGCGCGTCGAGCGCGTTGGCGATCACATTCACCAGAACCTGTTCCAGTCGGTTGGCGTCGCACAGGGCCACCGCGTCGTCCGCCGCCGTCACCGACACGGCGACGCCGCCCCGGCTCAACCGTTGGTCCAGCAGAAACAGCGCGTTGCCGATGGCGCGCGCCGCCGCCACCGGCTGGGGGGCGCCGGTGGATTTGCGGGCGAAGGATTTCAGCTCCCCCGTCAGCGCGCCCATGCGGTCCACCAACTGGCCGATGCGGTCGAGGTTGCTTTGCGCGGCCTCCAGATTGCCGCGTTGGAGAAACTTCACCGTGTTGCCCGACAGGGTGCGCAGGGCGGCCAACGGCTGGTTCAGCTCATGCACCAACCCGGCGGACAATTGGCCGATCACCGCCAGCTTGCCCGCATGAACCAACTCGCCCTGGGCGGCGCGCAGGGTGTGGGTGCGTTCCTCCACCTTGCGCTCCAGCGCGTCGTTGGCGCGGCGCAGAGCGCGCAGATGCCGCCGGTGCTGGCGCCACAAAATCATCAGGATGCCGACAAGCGCGCTGCCAACCGCGCTCAACGCCGCGCGGGTCCAGGCCATCGCCGTCACCGGGGCGACCGGCGACAGCACGGTCAAGGTCCAGGGCGTGCCGTGCAGCGGCGCGGTCTGCGCCAGCACAAGGCCGGAGGCGAAGAAGGGGGAGGCGCTCTCCGCCGTCGCCCCGCCAAGGGACGGCAGCCGGGCCAGTTCGGCGTCCTCGGACAGCCGCCGCAGCGGGGTGAGGCCCAGCGGCGGCAGCGGGCGCGCGTTGTATTGCAGGGTTTGTTCAAAGCGCTGGCGCAGCGGTTCGTCCAGCGGGCGCAAGGTGGCGTAACGCCAGGACGGGACCGACGCCAAAATCGTCACGCCGTTGTCGTCGGCGACCAGGACCGGGGCCTCGACCGTCGCCCAGGATTGTTCAAGCTGCTCCAGGCTGATCTTGACCACGGCGACGCCGATCACTTCGCCATTTTCGGTCAAGGGGGAGGACAGGAAATAGCCCGGCTCGTTCCGCGTGGTGCCGACGCCGTAAAAACGCCCCGGTCGGCCCGCCGCCGCCGCCACGAAATAGGGGCGGTAAAACAGATCCTCGCCGATGAAACTGTCGGGCCGGTTCCAATTGCTGGCGGCGACGACCCGGCCTTGCAAATTCATCGCGTAGATGGCCAGCGTCCCCGTCCGCTGGTTCAACCGTTCCAGATAGCGGTTGACCGCGTGGGGCGACGACAAACGCCCGGCCACCAGATCCAGAACGTCGCGTTCCAGTTCCAGCGTCGCCGGGAAGAAGGCGTATTTGTCGATTTCCCGTTCCAGGCTGGCCGCGTAGAGATCCAGCCGGTGACGCCCGGTGTCGCGCAACGCGTCCAGCCCCGCCGTTTCGCTGACGCGAAAACCGACGACGCCCGCCAGCAGGGCCAGCGCCAGCAGAAGAAGCGGGACGGGGCCGACCCGACGCAGGCGGCGGATGGCGGGCGAAAGGAGCATCGACGGATCCGCGCTGTTGCACCGGCGGCTTATACCCCTGCCGCGCCGGGCGTGAAAGCGCCCGGCGCGGGAAGGGGATTACTTGGCGACCGCCGCCGCCAGGACGGGATCGGAGGCGTCGTCTTCGTCCTCTTCCTCCGCGCCCAGCGCGTTTTCCCATTTGGCGACGACGGTGGTGGCGATGGCGTTGCCCAGTACGTTGGTGACGGTGCGCCCCATGTCGAGGAAATGGTCGATGCCCAAAATCAGCAGGATGCCCGCCTCCGGCAGATTGAACATCGGCAGCACGGCGGCCACCACCACCAGGGAGGAGCGGGGAACCCCGGCGATGCCCTTGCTCGACACCATCAGCACCAGCAGCATCAGGATCTGTTGGTCGAGGCTGAGCGGAATGTTGAACGCCTGGGCGATGAACAGCGACGCGAAGGTCGTGTAGATCATCGAACCGTCCAGGTTGAAGGAATAGCCCAGCGGCAGGACGAAGCCGATCACCCGCTCGTTCACGCCGAATTTCTTCAGCGTCTCCATCAGGCGCGGATAGGCGGACTCGCTCGACGCGGTGGAGAAGCCCAGCAGCATCGGCTGACGCACCGCCATGAACAGGCGGAAGACGTCGCCCTTCAGCACGACGAACCCAGCCCCGATCAGGGCCAGCCACAGAACCGCGAGCGTCACATAGAAGCCGCCCATGAATTTGCCATAGACCAGCAGCACGCCCAGACCCTGGGTGGCGACGACGTTGGCGACGGCGGCGAAGACGCCGATGGGGGCGAAGCGCATCACGTAATCGGTGACGCGCAGCATCACCGGCACCACCTCCTCAATCGCCTGGGCGAGCAGCCCAGCCTTGGTGTCGCGCAGTTGGCCCAACGCCAGACCGAAGAACAGGGAGAAGACCAGAATTTGCAAAATCTCGTTGTTCGCCATCGCTTCAAAGATGTTGCGCGGGAAGACGTGGATCAGGAATTCCTTCAGGTTCAGCGACGCGGTTTTCAACCCGGCGCTGGCCGTCGCCTCGGGCAGCGGAACGCCGACGTTCGCGCCGGGTTGCAGCAAATTGGCGAAGACCAGCCCGATGAACAGCGACGCGAAGGACGCCATCAGGAACCAGCCCACCGCCTTGCCGCCGATGCGGCCCACCGCCTTCGCGTCGCCCATTCCCGCCATCCCCGCCACCAGGGTGGAGAAGATCAACGGGGCGAGGATCATCTTGATGAGGCGCAGGAAAATGTCGGTGACGATCACGAAGTAACCGGCGACGGTCTTCGCGTCCGCCGGGGACAGAGAGGCGTTGCAGAGATAGCCGGTGAGGATGCCCAGCAGCATCGCCAGGATGATTTGCGTGGTTTGTTTGTTCATAAGGCGTTTCCTTCCCTGCCCGGCGGCGTCGAGGCCGCCGGGGCGCGCGTGAACGGGATGTCGTGAGGCGGGCGGGTCAGCCTGCGGCGGGGATGTGTTGGGGCCGGGTCAACACCTCGGGCCGCAGCACTTCGGCCAGCGCCTGCGCGGTCATCAGGCCGCGCGCCTCGACCAGTTCGGCGACGCCCTTGCCGGTGCGGTGCGCCTCGGCGGCGATCTCCGTGGCGTTGGCGTAACCGATGTAGGGGTTGAGCGCGGTGACGATGCCGATGGAGTTGCGCACGCCGGCGGCCAGATGGTCGCGGTTGGCGGTGATGCCGTCCACGCACAGATCGGCCAGCGTCAGACAGCCCTGGCGCAGATGGGTGATGCTCTTGAACAGGCTGTGGGCGATGATCGGTTCAAAGGCGTTGAGCTGCAACTGCCCCGCCTCGGCGGCGAAGGTCACGGTCATGTCGTTGCCGATCACCTCGAAAGCGATCTGGTTCATCACTTCGGGGATCACCGGGTTGACCTTGCCCGGCATGATCGACGACCCGGCCTGACGGGCGGGCAGGTTGATTTCGCCAAACCCGGCGCGCGGGCCGCTCGACAGCAGGCGCAGATCGTTGCAGGTCTTGGACAGCTTGACCGCCACCCGCTTCAGCACGCCCGACAGTTGGACGAAGCTGCCGCAATCCTGCGTGGCTTCCACCAGATTGGGGGCGGTGACGACCGGCACGCCGCTGATTTCGGCCAGCAGGCGGCAGACGCGCGGCGCGTAATCGGGGTGGGCGTTGATGCCGGTGCCGATGGCGGTGGCGCCCAGATTGATTTCGCGGATCAGCAGGGCCGCTTCCTTCAGCCGCTCCTCATCCTCGGCCAGCATGACGGCGTAGGTGGAGAATTCCTGACCCAGCGTCATGGGCACCGCGTCCTGCAACTGGGTCCGGCCCATCTTCAGAACGTCGCCGAACTCGTCGGCCTTGCGCTGGAAGGCGGCGCGCAGATGGCCCATCGCCTCGACCAGCCGGAAAATGCCGGTGTAGGTCGCCAGCTTCAACGCCGTCGGATAGACGTCGTTGGTGGACTGGCTCATGTTGACATGTTCGTTGGGGTGCAGGTGGGTGTACGCCCCGCGCTCCTGCCCCAGAATCTCCAACGCGCGGTTGGCGATCACCTCGTTGGCGTTCATGTTGGTCGAGGTGCCCGCCCCGCCCTGGATGACGTCCACCACGAATTGGTCGATCAGCTTGCCCGCGCGGATTTCGCGGCAGGCGGCGACGATGGCGTCGGCCTTGTCGGCGCTCAACAGCCCCAGCTCGTGATTGACCCGCGCGGCGGCCATCTTGATGTCGGCCAGCGCCTGGACCAGATCGGGGTAATGGGAAATCGGCGTGCCGGTGATCGGGAAATTTTCCACGGCGCGCAGGGTGTGAACGCCGTAATAGGCGTGCGCGGGAACCTCGCGGTCGCCGAGCAGATCATGTTCGAGGCGGGTGGCGGCGGCAGGCATCGGACGTTTCGCTCCGTAAATGGTCGCCCGTCTGTGCGGGTTGCCACCAGCAAGAGCAACGCGCGTGCCACCGTCACGCCTCCGTATTGAGATTCTATAGCGTTGTCTTTTCATGGATGTTTTGTCTGTTGGCGTCGCCAGCGTTCGGATTTCCGAACCAGCGGCGCGCGGTCCGTTCGGAAATCCGAACGCTGGCGCGGGGGTGGCCGTCTTGGGTTTGGGCGAGACCATCGCCGTGTCGGAAAACTGCTTGATGCTTGGCGTTGGATCGCCCGTGGCGGCGTCGCCATCGACACCGCGCGCCGGGACTGAGCAGACCGTCCGAACTTACGCTGCAAGCTCCAGCGCTTGGCGGGTTTGCGTGAAGGGGCGGCGAGCCAGCAGGGTGAACAAACCGCCCAGCAGGATGGCGGGCAAGGCGGCCACCAGGATCGACGCGGCGACCGCCGTGTCGTCGTGGAAAATCTTGTGCGTTGCATTGGGAAGAGCGAAAGCCCGTTCGTCCGCGTCAAGGTGGTTTTGTCGAGAAACGAAATTTTGGCGATACCTTGGACAAAACAGCGCATCACGACCGTTGACTTCGCAAACCAAATTGGTATGGTCAATAACAGTTATTGCGAATTTCAAAAATGAGCGGCGCGCGCCGCCGCACGCCCGAAGGGAGGACGTGTTGCCTCAGACGATTCCGACACGCGCGGTTCACCTGGGCGCTCTCGACGTGTCGGTCGAGCGCCGATCCGATGGAACAGCCCTGGTGAGCGCCGCGCAGCGGCTGCCGCCCTATCCCGACAAGCTGACCCTGCGGCTGGAGCATTGGGCGAAGGAGACGCCCGACCGGCTGTTCCTGGCCCAGCGCGGCGCCGATGGCGCTTGGCGGGAGATCACCTACGCCCAGGCGCTGGCGAGCGTGCGCGCGCTGGGGCAAGCTTTTCTGGATCGCGGCCTGTCGGTGACGCGCGGCGTGGTGGTGCTGTCCAACAACAGCGTCGAACACGCGCTGATGATGCTGGCGGCGCAATATGTCGGCGTGCCTTACGCCCCGGTGTCGCCCGCCTATTCGCTCATCAGCAGCGATTTCGGCAAGCTGCGCCATGTGCTGGGGCTGTTTCCGCCCGGCCTGGTCTACGCCGACGACGGCCATCGGTTCGAGCGCGCCTTCCGCGTCGCCGTGCCACCCGACGTGGATCGGGTGATCGCCCGCAACCCGCCCGACGATTTGCGCGTCACCCTGTTTGACGATCTGCTCAAAACCCCGGTGACGGCGGCGGTGGACGCCGCCCATGATCGGGTTGGGCCGGACACCATCGCCAAGATCCTGTTCACCTCGGGATCCACCGGCATGCCCAAGGGGGTCATCAACACCCAGCGCATGCTGTGCAGCAACCAGGAAATTCTGACCTATCTCTTCGCCTTCCTGCGCGATGAGCCGCCGGTTCTGGTCGATTGGCTGCCATGGAATCACACCTTTGGCGGCAACCACAATTTCGGCATCGCCCTGAACAACGGCGGGACGCTCTACATCGACGAAGGCAAGCCGATGGGCAGCGGCGTCGACGTCACCGTGCGGAACCTGCGCGACGTCTCGCCGACCATGTATTTCAACGTGCCCAAGGGCTATGAGGCGCTGTTGCCGCATCTGGAGGCCGATCCCGACCTGTGCGAGCGTTTTTTCCGCCGGGTCAAGGTGCTGTTCTACGCCGGCGCCGGCCTCGCCCCGCATGTCTGGCGCAAGCTGGACGAGTTGGCCATCCGCTCGGTGGGGGAGCGAATCGTCATGCTGACCGGGTTGGGCGCGACGGAAACCGGACCGATGGCGCTGAACGCCAACCGTCAATACGACCAGCCGGGCCGCATCGGTCTGCCGATGCCCGACGTGGTGGTGAAGCTGGTGCCGTCCGGCGACAAGCTGGAGGCGCGGATCAAGGGGCCGAGCGTCACGCCGGGCTATTGGCGGCAAGAGGAGTTGAGCGGCAAGGCGTTTGACGAGGAAGGTTTCTACTGCTTGGGTGACGCCATCCGCTTCGCCGACCCCGACAACATCGACGAGGGCTTCGTCTTCGATGGCCGCATCGCCGAGGATTTCAAGCTGGCGACCGGAACCTGGGTCAGCGTCGGAACCTTGCGGGCGCAGGTGATCCAGCATTGCGCCCCGCTGGTCGAGGATGTGGTGGTGGCGGGGCATGACCGCGACGACATCGCCATCATGATCTTCCCCCACGCGGCCTCCTGCCGGGAGCTGTGCCCGCATCTGGAGCCTTCGGCGACGTTGGAGGAGCTGTTGAGCGACCACGCGGTGTTGCTGCGGTTCCGCGTGTTGCTGTCCAGCTTGGCCGGGGCCAGCACCGGCAGCTCGACCCGCATCGTCCGCGCCGCGCTGTTGAGCGAGCCGCCCTCCCTCGACGTCGGCGAGATCACCGACAAGGGATCGATCAACCAGCGCGCGGTGTTGAAGAACCGGGCCGCTCTGGTCGAGTCCCTCTACGATCCGGCCCCCGGCCCCCGCGTCATCGCCATCGACGGGTGATGGCGGTCGGTTGACGGCTTTTCTGGCTTCATCCTGCGCAGCCTCCCTTCCAAGCCGCGCAGACACTGAAAACCGGGCGCTTTGCGGCGCCCGGTTCTTTTTTTGGCGGATCGGCGTTCGGCAGATCGGCGTCGGATCAGGCGGCGCTTTTCAGGCCGAGGAGTTTGACGGCGTTGTCCTTCAGGATCAGTTGGCGCACCTCGTCCTTGATCGGCAGCTTGTTGAAATCGGCGATCCAGCGGTCCGGGGTGATGAGCGGGAAGTCGGACCCGAACAGAACCTTGTGCTTCAACAGGCTGTTGGCGTACTGGACCAGGATCGGCGGGAAATATTTCGGCGACCAACCCGACAGGTCGATGTAGACGTTCGGCTTGTGGGTCGCCACCGCCAGCGCCTCTTCCTGCCAGGGGAAGGAGGGGTGGGCGAGGATGATCGGCATGTCGGGGAAATCCGCAGCCACGTCGTCCATATACATCGGGTTGGAGTATTTCAGGCGCAGACCGGCGCCGCCCGGCATGCCCGCCCCAATCCCGGTTTGGCCGGTGTGGAACAGGGCGGGCAGTTTGTGTTCCGCGATGACCTCATAGAGCGGGTAGGCCATGCGGTCGTTGGGGTAAAAGCCCTGGACGGTCGGGTGGAATTTGAAGCCGCGCACGCCATACTGTTCGATCAGCTTGCGGGCTTCGCGCACGCCCATCTTGCCGCGCGCCGGGTCGATGCTGGCGAAGGGGATCATCACGTCCTTGTTTTGGGCGACCAGTTCGGCCACCTCGTCGTTGGGGACGCGGGGCATGCCGGTGCAGCATTCGGCGTCCACCGGGAAGATGACGCAGGCCATCTTGCGCTGGCGGTAATATTCGGCGATTTCCGGGATGCCCGGCTGGCCCAAATCATTCTTAAAGTATTTCGCCTTCGCCTCTTCCATCGCCAACGCCTCTTCCAGCAGCGGGGCGCGGCAGGATTTTTCGGCGTGGGTGTGGATGTCGATGGCGACGAGTTCGTCGACGTTCATGGTGGGGTCTCCGGCCTTCCGGCTCTGGGATGGTTCAGGATGATGGTGGGCGCTGCGGTTGACACTGCGTCGTCAGGCGGAAAATCATCTTCCAATGACTATAATGCACAATAACATTTATGGCGATACCATATCGCGGCGGCCTCTGTTACGATCACCGCTTGTTTCCAAACCAGAGTCGCAAAGCAATGACCGACAGCCGCCCAACCCGCTCCACCGCCCGCCGCACGCCCGTCTCGTCAACGACCAGCGCCGAACCGGACGGCGAGACGGCGATCGATTACGGGGTGCTGGGCGAATCGGTGGGCTTTTTGCTGAAGCGGGCGCAGATGGCGGTTTTCGCCGACTTCATCGCGACCTTCGCCGCCGCCGACATCCGACCGGCGCAATTTTCGGTTCTGGTGATCGTCGGGCGGAATCCCGGACTGAAGCAATCGCAGGTCAGCGCCGCGCTCAGCATCAAGCGCACCAACTTCGTGCCGCTGCTCGATTCCCTGGAGGATCGCGGGCTGGTCAAGCGCAAGATGGCGGCGACCGACCGTCGGTCCCACGCGCTGCATCTGACGCCCAAAGGCGTGGCGTTGCTGAAGGAGCTGAGCCTGTTGTGGGAGCAGCATGAACAGCGGATTCAGGACAAGCTGGGCGGCGATGGCCGGGCGCAATTGTTGACGCTGCTGACCGGCCTTGAGGGATTCGGCGGCGCGTCTGGCCTGGACGAGGCCGATCTCGTCGAACTGCCGCCGCCCACGGCCAAGCCGCGCGGGCGACGGGCGGCCAAACCCGCCGCCGAATCGGCCTGATCCACGTTCAGCGCGGCGGCAGCCGCAACGCGCCGTCCAGCCGGATGACCTCGCCGTTCAAGGCCGGGTTGGCGACGCAATGCGCCACCAGATCGGCGAACTCCTCTGGCTTTCCCAACCGTTTGGGGAAGGGGATCGAGGCGCCCAGGCTGGCCTGAACCTCGTCCGGCAAATTGCGCATCATCGGGGTTAGGAACAGGCCGGGGGCGATGGCCAGCACGCGGATGCCGAACTGCGCCAACTCGCGGGCGGCGGGCAGGGTCAGCGACGCGATGCCGCCCTTGGACGCGGCGTAGGCGGCTTGCCCAACCTGCCCCTCGAACGCGGCGACCGAAGCGGTGGAGATGACGACGCCGCGCTCCCCGTCCGCCAACGGGTCGAGCGTCGCCATGTCATTGGCGGCCAACCGCAGCATGTTGAAGCTGCCGATCAGATTCACCTGGACGATTCGGGCGAAATCCTCCAGCGGCTGCGGCCCGTCGCGGCCCAAGATCCGCTTGGCGACGCCGATGCCCGCGCAATTGACCAGAATGCGGGCCGGTCCATGGGCTTCGCGTGCCGTCGCCAACGCCGCGATGGCCCCGTTCGGGTCGGTGACGTCGCAGGCGACGCCGACGCCACCCAGCTCCGCCGCCACCGCGCGGGCGGCGTCGGCGTTGACGTCAAACACCGCGACCTTGGCCCCGGCGGCGGCCAGCGCGCGCGCCGTCGCCGCGCCCAAACCCGATCCGCCGCCGGTGACGATGGCGGCCTGTCCCTGGATGTTCATGATGCGCTGTCCTTTCCGCTGTGCCGGATGGTCAGAATTCGGTGACTTTCTTGGCGCGCTTTTCCAGGAAGGCGCGCAGCCGGTCCTTGGCGTCGTCGCTGCCCTGGGCGACGGCGGCCATCAGCGCTTCCATCATGAAGCCCTGGCGGGGGTCGGCCTCGGCGATGCGGGGCAGGGCGTGGATCACGGCGAAGTTGGTGATCGGCGCGTTCGCCGCGATTTTTCCGGCCAATTCCAGCGCCTTGGCCAACCCGTCGCCCGGCTCCACCAGATATTGGGCGAGGCCCATGGCGTAGGCGGCCTCGGCGTCATGAACGCGCCCGGTCAGCATCATGTCGGCCATCCGCGACACGCCAATCAAGCGCGGCAAGCGGATGGAGCCGCCGCCGCCGACAAAGATGCCGCGCTGGCCTTCGGGCAAGGCGAAATAGGCCCCGCGCTCGGCGACGCGGATGTGGGTGGCGCAAGCCAACTCCAGCCCGCCGCCGACCACCGCCCCCTTCAGGACCGAGACCACCGGCACGCGCCCGAACTCGATCCGCTCGAACACCCGGTGCCACATCATGGAGTGGGTCACGCCCTCCACCGTGCTGCGCTCCGACAATTCCGACAGGTCGAGACCGGCGGAAAAATTGTCGCCGTCGGTGGCCAGCACCACCGCCTTCACGCTGTCCGGCAGGGCGGCGAAGAAGGCTTCCAAGCCCAGGATGGCCTCGTCGTTCAGCGCGTTGCGCTTTTCCGGGCGGTCCAGCCGCAAGATGGCGACCGCGCCGCTCTGTTCGGCGCGCAGGGAGGCGGGCAGAATGCCGGTCAGGATTGGCTCGGTCGGGGGCATGGCGTCACCACTTAATTCTTCGGAATGATGGTTATATACAATAACAGTTTATGGGACGTCGGTCAACCACCCCATGCGAACAGCAAGGGGGGGTAAAGCCAGCACAGCGCACGCAAGCGCGGCGCGGAGGTTGATCCGCGCCGCGCGTGTTTTCACTTGGTTTCCGACAGACGGTCGATCTGGCGCAGGGCTGGAAAGCGCCACGCCCAGACGACGGCCAGACCGACCGCGCCGACGCCGCCCGCCACGACAGCCGGAACCGCGCCGAAGGCCGCCGCCGCCGCGCCGGATTCAAACTCGCCCAACTGGTTCGACGCGCCGATGAACAACGACGCCACCGCGCCGACCCGCCCGCGCATGTCGTCGGGGGTGGACAGTTGGATCAGGGTTTGGCGCACGAACATGCTGACTTGATCGGTCGCGCCCACCGCCAGCAGGGCGATGAAGGACAGGACCGGGTCGGCGGACAGGCCGAACAGGATGGTCGCCACGCCGAATCCGGCCACCGCGATCAACATCCAACGCCCGGCGTGGCGCCGCACCCCCCAACGGGTGATCGCCACCGCCATCACCAGCGCCCCCAGCGCGGGCGCGCTGCGCAGCAGCCCCAGCCCCCAGGGGCCGACATGCAGGATGTCGCGGGCGTAGATCGGCAGCAGCGCCGTCGCCCCGCCCAGCAGCACGGCGAACAGATCGAGCGAGATGGCGCCGAGGATCTCCGGGCGGCTGCGGATGAAGGCCGCGCCAGCCAGCAGCGTGGACCAGCTCATCGACCGGCGCACCATGGTGACGGGGCGCGGGCGGGTCGCCAGGATCAACAGAACCGCGACCAGCAGCATCGCCGCGCTGACGCCATAGACCACCGTTGGCCCCGCGATGTAGAGCAGCCCGCCCAGCGCCGGGCCGGAGATTTGCGCGACCTGGACGCCCGACGATTGCCAAGCGACGGCGTTGGGCAAATCCTCCAACGGGACCATGGCCGACAGCAGGGCTTGGTTGGCCGGTCCCTCGAACGCCTTGGCCACGCCAATCAGCGCCACGGTGGCGAAGATCGCCGTCGGCGACAGGGCGCCCGCCAGCGTCGCCGCGAACAGCCCGGCCACCGCCACGCATTCGATGGTCAACGCGCCGAAGAGGATCCCTTTGCGGTCGTGGCTGTCCACCACATGCCCGGCGAACAGCGCCAGCGCCAGCGACGGCAAGAACTGGAACAGCCCGACCAACCCCAGATCCAGCGGGTTGCTGGTCATGTCGTAGATTTGCCAACCGACCGCGACCACCTGCATTTGGATCGCCAGCATCGAACAGACGCGTGCGGTCCAGAACAGGGCGAAGGCCCGGTGACGGAAGGCCGAGCGAAAGGCGCTCCCGGACTGGGAAACAGCGGTCATGGAATCGGTTCCACCAAGGTTGCCAGCCCCAGGCCGCCGCCGATGCCCAGCGTGGCCAAGCCGCGCCGAGGCCGAAGCGGGCCGGTTGGGGTGAGGATTTCGGAAAACAGCCGGGTCATCAAAATGGCCCCCGACGCGCCATAGGGGTGGCCGAGCGCCAGCGCCCCGCCGCCGACGCACACGCGCGCCTCGTCCACGCCCAGCGCGTCGAGGCTGGCGAGAACCTGCGCGGCGAACGCCTCGTTGAACTCGACGAGATCAATGTCGGCGACGCTCAAGCCCGGATGGCGGGCCAGAAGCTTTTTCACCGCCGGGATCGGCCCGGTTCCCAACAGCTTGGGATCGACGCCCGCCGCCTGGGAATCGACGACCCACAGGCCGCGCGTCAGGCCCAGCGCCCGAAATTTTCGTTCCGAAACGACAACGACCACCGCCGCGCCGTCGTTCACCGGGCAGGCGTTGCCCGCCGTGACGCTGCCGCCGTCGCGGAAGACCGGGAGCAGGCTGGCCAGCTTGGCGAGGCTGCTGTCGGCGCGTGGGCACTCGTCGCGGTCGATGATCCGCCCGTCGGGCAGGATCATGGGGACGATTTCGCGGGCGAAACGACCGGCCTCTTGCGCGGCGACCGCCTTGCGATGGCTGGCCAGGGCGTAGGAATCTTGACGGTCTCGGCTGATTCCATAGGCGGCGGCGACGTTTTCGGCGGCCTCGCCCATCGACGGATCGCCGACGCAGTCCGGCGCGAAGCGGGCGCGGTCGTAAAAGACCGGGCTGCGGTAGAGGCTGGTTGGTTTGGCGACGCGCCAGGGCGCGGTGCTGACGCTCTCCACCCCGCCCGCGAGAAAGACGTCCCCGGCCCCCGCCTGGATCAGCCGGGCGGCGAGGTTGATCGCCTCCAACCCCGATCCGCATTGGCGGTCCACCGTCACCCCCGGCACAGAGACCGGCAGCCCGGCGGCGAGCGCCGACAGCCGGGCGACGTTGCCGCCGGGGCCGACGGCGTTGCCCAACAGCACGTCGTCGACCTCCGCCCCATCCAGACCGACGTCCGCCAAGACGGCGCGGATCACCGGGGCGGCCAGCGCCTCGACCGGCAATTCCCGCAGGCTGCCGCCGACGCGCCCGACCGGGCTGCGGCGCGCGGCGACGATGATGGCGCGGTCGCTCACGCGATGTCCTCCAAGCCGCCCGCGCGGGCGCGGTCGCGCACGTCGGCGCGGGCGATCTTGCCGCTGCCGGTCAGCGGCATGTCGGTCGCCGCGAAGACGCGCCGGGGGGCCTTGTAACCCTCCAGCCGCTCGTGACACCAAGCGCGCAGATCGGCGGACGACGCGCGGTCGGTTCCGCGCCACCACAGCACGGCGGACACCGCGTCGCCCCAATAGGGATCGGGCAGGCCGAAGACCACGGCCTCGGCCACCGCCGGATGGGCGCGCAGGGCGGCTTCGACCTCCGCCGGGTAAACGTTCAGGCCGCCGGAAATCAGCATGTCGCCCGCCCGCCCGATCAACCGCAGCCAACCATGCGCGTCGAGCCAACCGTAATCGCCGACCGTTCCCCAGCCGTCTTCCGCGCGAAAGCCCGCCCCGTCCGACCCGCCGATGTAGCTGTCGCTGAGCATGGCGCTGCGCACCCAGACCGTGCCGGGCTGGCCCATGGGAACCGGCTGGCCGTCATCGTCGCGCAAGGACAGCTCCACCCCGTGAAAGGGGCGGCCGACGCTGTCGGGCGGGGCGCCTTCGCGGGAATCGCGCAGGCTGACGAAGCTCAGCTCCGACGCGCCGTAATATTCCAGAACCACCACGCCGGGGCAGCGGGCGAGCAGCCGCTCATGCGCGGCGGGGGCGAGCTTGGCCCCAGAGCAGACGACGCGGCGCAGGGCCGGAAAGCGCAAGCCTTGCCGCTCCGCCGCGTCGAGGATGCCGACCAGCATGGTGGGAACGACGACCAGCGTGGTGATGGCGGTCCCTGGATCGGCCAGCCGCCGCGCGGCGTCGGCGGCGTTGAATTTCGGTTGGACATGGACGACGGCCCCCGCCGACAGCCCTTCGACCGCGCCATACAGGCCAAGCCCATGGACCAGCGGACCCGGCACCAGAACGGCGTCGTCGGCGCCGATGCCGAACTCCACCCGGCTGGCGTCGAGCGTCGCCAGCCAAGAGCCTTGGTTGCGGATGAAGGCCTTGGGCCGCCCGGTGGTGCCGGAGGTGAAACCGATGAGAAAGGGCGTGGCCGGATCGACCGGCGGCAGGCCCCAACCGCCGTGCTGCGCGTCCAACCACGCGGCGACGCTGGCGTCGTCCAGCAGCAGATCCGGTTGCAGGGTGGCGAGCGCGCTGGCGCTTTGCTCGGCGCTCCATTTCAGATCCAGCAGGGCGACGACGCCCCCCGCCGCGACGATTCCGAAAAACAGCGCCAGCAACTCCGCCCGGTTGCCCAGCCGCAGGGCGACGCGCGGCGGCGCGGCCTTGGCGTGTGTGAGCGCGGCGACGCCCGCCCCCGCCCGCGTCACGGCGTCGAACAGCGCGCCATAGCTCAGCGGAGCGCCGTCGAAGACCAGGGCGGGGCGATCCGGGGCGCGCGTGGCCGCCTCGGCGAAGGGGTGGGCGAGGCTCATCGGTTCAGGCGTGGGCGGTCGGCAGCACGCCCGCGCGGCGCACGGCGGCGGCGGCGAAGGCGGCGATTCCCGCCTTGATGAAATCGCCTGGAATGAAGGCCATGACGGCCAGCGCCGCCTTTTCCAACGGCATGCCTGCGACGACCGACAGCCAGGGAATTCCACCGGCGTAGACGGCCAGGATGCCGCCGACGGCGCAGACGGCGAACAGCCGGATCGGGTTGGCCCCGGTGGCGAAGCGTTCGGCCAGCAGGCCGGTGACGAAGGCCCCGACCGGGAAGGCCAGGACGAAGCCGCCCGACGGCCCCATCAGAACGCCGACCCCGCCGCGCCCACCGGCCAGCAACGGCAGCCCGGCGGCGACCAGCAGCACGAACAGCAGCAGCGCCAAGCCGCCGCGCTTGGCCCCCAGCAACGCGCCGGCCAGCATCACCCCCAGCGATTGCGCGGTGATCGGCACGGGCAGGAAGCCCAACGGAATGGGGGGAGCCATGCCAAGACCGGCCACCAGGGCGGCGAACAGGGCGCTGAGGACAAGATCGCGGGTGCTCAACATGGTCGGGCGAGTCCTTATGTGTGGCGACCGTCGTCGGTCGGGTCATACCCCCGCGCGTCCAGCGCGGCGGTGAGATCATCGGCCAAGCGGAGAATCTTGACCAGCAGCGGAACGAACAGGGCGGCTATGTTCCGCTCGACGCCCCGCGCCTGTTGCGCCATCCGCACCTCGCGCACCTGTTCGGCCAGCAGCGGGATGAAACGGATGGTCAGGGCCAGCATCAGGGCCATTTTCGCCGGATTGACGCCCAACGGGCGCAGGGCCGAAAACAGCCGTTCGAACAGATCGACCATGTCGGCGACCTTGGTGGTCAGCGTCATCAGCGTCGCCAGCAGGATCAGCGCGGCGAAGCGGGCGACGGCGGCCAGCGTCTCCGCCCAGCCGGTTCCGGCCAGCAGCGCTTGGCAGCCGAACAGCAGCGTCAGCATGACCACCGGCGCGCGCAACTCGCGCAGCACCCGGCCAACCGGCAGCTTCGCGGCGACCAGCAGCCCCAGACCCAGCAGCCCGGCGGCCAACGCCCCCAGCGCGCCGGGCAGAGCCAGTACGGCCAGCGTCGCCGCCAGCAGCCCGCCCATCTTCACCCCGGCCCCCAGCCGGTGAATGACGGAATCCCGGTGCAGATAGAGGCCCAGCATCAGCCGAGCCGCGCGACATAGGCGGGAACGGCGACCGCCGGAACGTCGTCGATCACGACACGCCCCTCCTCCAGCACCAGCGCCCGGTCGAAATCCATCACCATGTCCAGATCATGGGTGACGACGACGGCCTTTTGCGGCAACTCGCGGATCACCTGGATCACCGTGCGGCGGTTGCGCAGATCCAAGAGGGTGGTCGGCTCGTCAAACACGACGTGGGCCGGTTCCAGCACCAGCACCCCGGCGATGGCCAGCAACTGCTTTTCCCCGCCGCTCATATGGTGGGCGGGCTGGTGGCGGTAACGGGTCAAATTGTAACGGTCGAGCACCGCCGTCACCCGCCGGGCGATCTCGTCCTTTGGCACCCTGCGGGCCTTCAGGCCGAAGCCGACATCCTCCTCGACGGTTGGATAGACGATCTGGACGTCGGGGTTTTGAAAAACGAAACCGACGCGCTGGCGCACCGCCCGCCCGTCGGTCCGCGTGTCCAACCCATCGACCGTGACCGTGCCGGAGGAGGGCAGGATCAACCCGTTCAGCATCCGGGCCAGCGTGCTCTTGCCCGACCCGTTGCCGCCGAGAATGGCGACGCGCGGCTCGCGGATCGACACGGACAGGTCGCGCAGAACGGGGCGGTCGCCGTAGACGTGGGTGACGGCGCGAAGCTCGATCATGGGGCCAAGTCGGTTCTGTTGCGATTCGGTTGCACCGGCGAGCACTCTCTTAACCGCTTTGCCCTCACCCCGCCAGCACGACCTTGCCCCGACGTCCGGGCTGTTCGGCGAGTCGCATGGCGGCGGCGATGTCGGCGAACGGGATGGGCGGTGCGGCGGTCAGGGTCAGCGCGCCGCTCGCCACCCGCGCCATCAGGGCGGCGAAGGCGGTCTGCCAGTCTTCGGGCGAGCAGCGGTCAACCCAGCGCTTCAGCCAGAAACTCAGGACGCGGACGCCGCGTTCGGCGGCGGCGGGCAGGTCGGGCGACAGCAGGGAACCAGACAGCAGGCCGTAAGACGCCAGCGTGCCGCCCGGCGCGATCAGCCCGGCCAGCGCCGTCCCCTCCGCCCCGCCGATGGCGTCGAGCGCGGCGGCGGCCCCGCGCCCATCGGTCAAGGCGGCGACGGTCGCGGCCAGATCGTCGCGCCCGCTGTTCACCACGGCGACGGCCCCCAGGCTCAACAGCTCGTCCCGGTGATCCTCGCGGCGGACCACGGCGACCATGCGCAGCCCCAGCGCGCGGGCGGTTTGCGCGGCGATGCGCCCGCAGGCCGATCCGGCGGCGTTGACGATCACGACATCCCCGGCGCTCAACGGAAGGTCGCGCGTCAGCAGCCGGTCGATGGTGAGCGGGTTGATGTAGCATTGCGTCGCCACCGCGTCGGGGATGGCGTCGGGCACGGGAACCGCCCATTGGGCGGGGCTGGCCACCAGCTCGGCCCAGGTCCCCGACCCGCGCAGGGGCAGCACGCGCCGCCCGATCCAGTCGGCGGACAGGCCCGCGCCCACCGCGACGACCCGCCCGACCGCCTCGAACCCCGGAATGAAGGGCAGGGCGGTCGCGCGCGCGTAAGCGCCGCGCACGGTCAGCAGATCCGACGGGTTGACGCTGGCCGCCGCCGTGCGGACCAGCAATTCGCCGGGGGCCGGAACCGGGTCCGCTTGGTCGCGGCAGCGCAGAACCGTCGCCGGGTCGCCGAATTGGTCGCAGAAAATCGCCCGCAAGACGCCGCTCCCCACCGATGAGGCCCCGATTGCCGGAGGCCCTTGGACGGGGTCTTCATGCCGACATCAGGCGCGGCTGTCGAGCGCCGTCTCAGCGTTCCCTCAGCGTTCGATGACCAGATCGCTGACCGGGCGGCTGCAACACAACAGGATTAGGCCCTGGTCGATTTCCCGCTGGCGGATACCGCCGCCATGGCTCATCGCCACTTGACCGGACAGCAGGCGGCTTTTGCAGGTGCCGCACAGCCCGCGCGAGCAGGAAGACGGCAGGCGCAGCCCGGCGGCGGCGGCGGCGGTCAGGATGGGGGTGTCGGGTCCGCAGGTGATCGTTCGCCCGCTTTTGGTGAATTCAACCGTGAAGCCGCTGACCGCCGCCGGTTCTGTTTCGGTTGGGGCTGGGGGCGCGTTGCCGGGCAGATCCTCGAAGCTGAAGCTTTCCTCGTGATAGCGGGACGGATCGACACCAGCCTCCAGCGCCATGGCGCGCACAGCGGCCATGAAGGGGGCCGGGCCGCACACATAGAGGTCACGGTCCAGCAGATCGGGGGCGATCACGCGCAGCATTGGCGGCGACAGCCGCCCGGTGTAGCCCGGCCATTGCCCATCCGTCCCGGTCGCCTCGCACAGATGGGCCAGCCGAACGCCGGTTCCGCCGCGCGCCAGCACGTCCAACTCGGCGCGAAAGATGATGTCGGCGGGGGTGCGGGCGGCGTGGACGAACAGCAGGTCGCGCTCCAGCGCCAGATCGTCGAGCGTGCGGGCCATCGACATCAAGGGCGTGATCCCGCTGCCCGCCGACAGGAACAGCAGCTTGGTCAACGGACGCCCCGCCGGGGTGAAATCGCCCATTGGGCCGGTCGCCCGCAACTCGCGCCCCGGAACCATGTGGTCGTGCAGCCAGTTGGACGCCGGGCCGCCGGGAACCCGCTTCACCGTGATGGCGATGCGGTGCGGTCGCGCCGCCGAGGAGGCGATTGTGTAGCAGCGGTTCACCGTCGCGCCGTCGATGGGCAGATCCAGCGTGATGAATTGGCCCGGCGTGAAGCGGAAGCGGCAAGGGCTGCGCCCGGAAAAGACGAAGGTCTTGACGTCGTGGGTTTCCTGCCGCACCGCCCGACAGACCAGCCGGTCGTCGCGGTCGGGATCCCACAGCGGCGGTTCAGCCGCCGCCGACAGTTCGGCGTCCCAAGTCGATCCCCCACTCATGCCGCGACCTCAACCGCCGCCGCGTCGCCGCGATGGGCCGACAGGCGGTCGATGTACCATGCGCAGAATTTCTCCACCAACCCCTCGGTGTGGGGGGAATAGGGGCCGGGTTCATAGGCCGGGCTGGCGGCGCCCGCCTGGGCGATGGCGACGAGATCGCCGTCCTGCCGGTTGGTGGCGTTCCACACCTCCGTCAGAGCCTTCAGGTCGTAATCCACGCCCTCCACCGCGTCCTTGTGGACCAACCAGCGCGTGCGCAGCAGCGTGCGGTCGGGCGACAGCGGCAGGACCGAGAAGGTGACGATGTGGTCGCTCATGAAATGGTGCCAGGAGTTCGGCTGAGTCCAGAAGGACAGGCCGCCCAGACTGCGCTCGCTCAAACTCCCCAAAATCTTGCGACTGGCGACGCGGGTGTCTTTCGTCTGGGATTCGCCGCTGCCGTCAATCGGCAGCCGCTGGGTGCGGAAGCCGGTGACGTCGGTCAGCCGGTCGATCTCGCGGGAGGGCAGGCCCATGCCTTCCCAGCGCTGGCATGATTCGTTTAGCAGCGCGTCGTATCGCTCCGCATGGACGCGCCGGTTGTCGTCCAGACTGTCGGGGGAAAAGCCAAAGCCATACTCAAACAGCGGCACCGTCAGTTCCGGGTGGTTGCCGACGCAATGGTAACATTCGCGGTTGTTCTCCATCGTCAGCTTCCAGTTGCCCAGCTCGATCAGGTCTTCAGAATAAGCGACCTTGCAATGGCGCAGATCATGCGGGGCGATGTACGGCTCGATGGCGGCGGCCAGCGCGTCGATGTCGCTTGGCGCGTCCTTGGCCAGACAGACGAACAGCAGCCCGCCGACGCTGCGGACATGAACCGGCTTCAACCCGTGACAGGACGTGTCGAACTCCCGCCCCATATGCTCGGCGAACAGCAGGCGACCGTCCAGGCCGTAGGTCCATTGGTGATAGGGGCAGACCAGATTGCCGACCGTGGACGCGCCTTCCGGCGTCAACCGTGCGCCGCGATGGCGGCAGACGTTGTGAAAGGCGCGCACTTGCAGATCGTCGTCGCGCAGGATGATGACCGACGCCCGCCCGATGTCCACCGTCACGCAATCGCCCGGCTCTGGGATTTCCGGCTCGACGGCCACATAGATCCAATGGCGACCGAAGATCGCCGTCATGTCCAGATCGAAGACGCTCTGGCTGGTGTAGAACGGCGCTTCCAGCGAATGGCCCGGCTTGCGGCGCGCAATCAGGGCATCGACGGAGACGGATTCGGGCATGGACGGCTCCCCTGGTTCAAGGCATCGGCGGGTTCAGTCTTTCACCGGCGGCGGCGGTCGGGATGCTCAAATGCGACAGCTTCTTTGTTGGGACCGACAGCGAGGGGCGTCCAGGCTTCCGGTTTAGGGTGCGACACACTGTCATCATGCGGCAAGGTTACGCGGGTATCCCGCAGCGTCGCAATTGCCTATAGTGACCGTCGTCCGTTCATCGACCGAAAGCGTTCGTGCTGGTGTCTCCATACCGCCGCCTTGCCCTGGGATGTCGCCGCGTCGGCCTGATGGCTGGCGTGCTGGCGTTTCTGTGCCAAGTGTTGGCGTGGAGCGTGGCGATGCCCGCCGTTTCGCTGGCGGCGTCTGGCGAGCGCATCACCATCTGTTCGGTCGATGGGGTCAAGACGATCAAGATCGGCCCCGACGGGCAGGCGATCCCTGATGATGAGCAGGGCAAGGCGGGCGCGTCCGGCCATTGCCCGCTGTGCCCGCTGGTCGGCGGGGCGGGCTTGCCGCCGGTTCCGCCGCTGGTCGTGCCGAATGAGCGCGTCGCCGCCCATGACGCGCGCGCCCTGCCCGGCGATGTGATCGCGGCGGGGTGGTTCCTCTCCAGTCTCCAAGCGCGCGGTCCGCCGCCGATCGGCTGACCGGAGCGCTTTTTCGCGCGCGGCCCCATTGCGCCCATCCATTCCGCCCAACAATGTCGTTGCGCGGTTGGCGTTGACTGGGCAACCCCCGCGTCGCGTTTTGAAAGCCCCGGCATCTCCAGCGGTCGCTGCGGCCCGTCCGAGCACACCAAGCCTCCTCCGTGCCGGGGATCCGTTTCGCTGCGGATTCAATACAAACGGAAAGGATGCGTGGCCGTTTTTCGCCCGCCGGTTTCTCTCTTGATCGAGTCCCATGATCCGTCATGTCTGGAGTCCGTCATGAGCGCGCGCCGTCATCACACCACCGCCCGACCGCTTTCGGGCGAAGGGACGTGTTTCGTCATGCCAAATCTTAATCGTAATGATGACCCGGGCGCCGCCTTGCGGCCGCCGCCCGGATGGACGCTGCTGTGCCGTCTTCTGCCCGGCTTCGCCGCCGGGGCCTTTGGCGGCGGGCTGTTCGTGGCCCTGCTGCTGACCCTCGACGTCGCGGGCCTGCGCACGCTGCTGGCCAGCGCCGACCGACCGCCGCATTGGAGCCTGTTCCTGTCCATCCCGTTGCTGTTCGGCCTGCTGGGCATGGTGATCGCGCCATCCCTGTCCGCGCCCGCGAACCCAACGGAGATGGACCGATGACGGACCACCCGCTTGCCCGCGCCATCACCCTCACCCTGGCTGTCAAGCTGTGCGTGGTGGTGGCGATGCGGCTTTTCCTGTTCGACGGCGCCCACCGCCCGGTCATCGACGAGTCCGTGATGGACGCCCGTCTGACCGCCCCGGAACCGCGCCGTTTTTGAGGATTCCCATCCGCCATGTTCGATTTTGACCCTGCGAGCCTGTCGCGCCTGCAATTCGGCATGACCGCGCTCTATCACTTTCTGTTCGTGCCCCTGACGCTGGGGCTGTCCTTCCTGCTGGCCATCATGGAAAGCGTTTACGTGATGACCGGGCGCCCGATCTGGCGCGACATGACCAAATTTTGGGGAAAGCTGTTCGGCATCAACTTCGCCATGGGGGTGGCCACCGGCATCACCATGGAGTTCCAGTTCGGCACGAATTGGGCCTATTACAGCCATTATGTCGGCGACATCTTCGGCGCGCCGCTGGCCATCGAAGGGCTGATGGCCTTCTTCCTGGAATCGAGCTTCGTCGGCCTGTTCTTCTTCGGCTGGGATCGGCTGTCGAAAACCGGGCATCTGGCGGTGACGTGGCTGGTCGCTATCGGATCCAACCTGTCGGCCTTGTGGATTTTGATCGCCAACGGCTGGATGCAAAATCCGGTCGGCGCCGTCTTCAACCCAGACACCATGCGGATGGAACTGACCTCCTTTTGGGAGTTGATGTTCAACCCGGTGGCTCAGGCGAAATTCGTCCACACCGTCAGCGCCGGTTACGTCACCGGATCGGTCTTCATGCTGTCGGTCAGCGCGTATTATCTGCTGAAGGGGCGGCACCTCGCCTTCGCCAAGCGCTCGATGATCGTCGCCTCGGCCTTCGGGCTGGCGTCCGCCCTGTCGGTGGTGGTGCTGGGGGATGAGAGCGGCTATTCGGTGTCCGAACATCAGAAAATGAAGCTCGCCGCCATTGAGGCGATGTGGGAGACGGAGGCCGCGCCCGCCGGTTTCACCCTGTTCGCCATCCCCGACAGCAAGGCGCGGGAAAATCACGCGGAGGTGAAGATCCCCTGGGCGCTGGGGCTGATCGCCACCCGCTCCACCGACACGGTTCTTCCCGGCATCGACGATCTGGTGGTGAAGGCGGAAGGGCGCATCCGCGACGGGTTGATCGCCTATGACGCGCTGGAGCGGCTGCGCGCCAATCGCGCCGACGCGGAGGCCCGCGCCACGCTGGCCGCGCACGCCGACAATCTGGGCCACGCGCTGCTGTTGAAACGTTACCTCGCCGATCCGCGCAAGGCCGACGACGCCATGATCGTCAAGGCGGCGCGCGACACCGTGCCGGGCGTGGGGCCGCTGTTTTGGAGCTTCCGCGTCATGGTGGCGCTGGGATTCTTCTTCATCGGGCTGTTCGTCGCGGCCTTCGCGCTGTCCTGCCGCCGCGACTTCAGCCACCCGCTGTTCCTGAAAATCTGCTTGTGGTCCATGCCGTTGCCCTGGCTCGCCGCCGAACTGGGCTGGTTCGTCGCCGAATATGGGCGGCAACCCTGGTCCATCGACGGGGTGCTGCCGACCTTCCTCGCCGTCTCCTCGGTGTCCGTCGGGCAGGTGCTGTTCACTCTGACCGGCTTCGTCCTGTTCTATTCGTCGCTGGCGGTCGTCGATGTCGTGTTGATGCGCAAATACGTCCGCATGGGTCCGGCGGAGGCGTTGCGCCCCAGCCACGGCGCCACCGTCGCCGCCATGCCCGCCGAGTGAGGAAACCACCATGCACACGCTGATCGATTACGAGATCCTCCGCCTGATCTGGTGGCTGTTTCTGGGCGTCCTGCTGATCGGCTTCGCCATCATGGACGGCTTTGATCTGGGGGTGGCGGCGCTTCTGCCCTTTGTCGCGCGCACCGATGTGGAGCGGCGCGTCGCCATCAACAGCATCGGCCCGGTGTGGGAGGGCAACCAGGTTTGGTTGATCCTGGGGGCCGGGGCGATCTTCGCCGCCTGGCCCGCCATTTACGCGACGGCCTTTTCCGGCTTTTACATCGCGCTGTTCCTGGTGCTGGCCACGCTGATTTTGCGCCCGGTGGGGTTCGAGTTCCGCAACAAGATCGCCGCCCCGCGTTGGCGGGCCTTTTGGGATTGGTCGCTGTTCGCTGGCGGGTTGGTTCCTTCGCTGGTGTTCGGCGTCGCCTTCGGCAATCTGTTGCAAGGCGTTCCCTTCCGCATCGACGGCGAGTTGCGGGTCGCCTATGAGGGCGGCGGCCTGTTCGAGTTGCTGAACCCGTTCGGCCTGCTGGCCGGTCTGGTCTCGCTGGCCATGCTGACCACCCATGGGGCGCTGTATCTGTCGTTGAAGACGCAAGGCCGGGTGCGCGACCGGGCGCGGGCCTATGTCCGGGTCGGCGCGCCGGTGACGGTGGCGCTGTTCGCGCTGGCCGGTCTGTGGGTCGCCTTTGGGATTCCCGGCTACGCGCTGACCAAGGCGGCGGTGATGGACGGCCCGTCCAACCCGCTGTTCAAGGAGGCGGTGCGCCAGCCCGGCGCATGGTTGGCCAATTACGCGGCTTATCCCTGGTTGGTCGCGGTCCCGGCGGTGGGTCTGCTGGCGCCGTTGGCGGCGTGGTGGTTGTCGGCGCGGGAGCGTCCGGGAACCGCCTTCATCGCCAGCGGGCTGGGCATCGCCGGGGTGATCGGCACGGCGGGGGTCAGCATGTTCCCCTTCCTGATGCCGTCCAACATCGCCCCGTCGGCCAGCCTGACGGTGTGGGACGCCTCGTCCAGCCAGAACACGCTGTTCGTCATGCTGGTGGCGACCTTGATCTTCCTGCCCATCGTGCTGGCCTACACCGGCTTCGTCTTCCGCACCCTGCGCGGAACGATCAGCCCGGCGGACGTCGAGCGCCAGACCAACAGCCTGTACTGAGGAGGTTTCCGCCATGTGGTATTTCGCCTGGGTTCTCGGCGTCGGCTTCGCCTGCACCTGCGCCATCCTGAACGCCGTCTGGCATGAGCATCATTTGCCCGCCACCGACACGGTGGATTGACCCCTTGCCCGGCGCGCGGCGGGGTGAAGACTCCCGCCGCGCGCCCTTTTTGAACACAAGACGGAGACGGCGCGATGCGCGCGAAAACATGGATGTGGGGCGCCGGCGCGGCCTTGGCGCTGGCTCTGACGGTGGGCGCGCTGTGGTCGCAAATCGGCGCGGCCACGCACACGGCGGACAATGGCAAGGCTCTGCTGGCGGCGTTGGGCGGCCCCTTTTCCCTGACCGACCAAAACGGGCGCGCCGTGACCGACCGCGATTTCCACGGTCGGGTGGTGGCGCTGTTCTTCGGTTACACCTTTTGCCCGGACATCTGCCCGACCGATTTGCAGATCCTGGCGGAGGCGCTGGACAAGCTCGGCCCGCGCGCCGACGGGGTGCAGCCGCTGTTCGTCACCATCGACCCGCAGCGCGACACACCGGCCCAATTGGCGGAGTTCACCACGATGTTCAGCCCGCGCATTCTGGGCCTGACCGGAACCCCCGAGCAAATCGCCGACGCCGCCAAACGCTACCGCGCCTATTACGCCCGCGCCAAGGGCGGCGACGGGGACGCCTACACCATGGATCACTCGGCCTTTCTCTATTTGCTCGACCGTCAAGGCAAACTGGCGGAGGTTCTGCCCCACGCCACCCCGGCGGATCGGGTGGCGGCGGCGCTCACCAATCTGCTCGACCAAAAGCCCGGTCCGCAATCCTGACGACTCAGGCGGCCTTGCGGCTGGCCACGCTGGACGCGGCGAAGGCGAAGCAGGCGGCGGCGGCGAAAAAGGCCAGCCCGTGCGGAACGAGGTCCATCGCCAGCCCGGCCAGAACCGGGCCGACCAGCGCGCCGACTCCCCACATCAGGCCCATGGCGGCGTAGATGCCAATCAGGTCGGATCCCTGGAACCGGCTGCCGACCACCGCCAGCATGATGGTGTAAACGCCGACGAAGGCCCCGCCCCAGACGAACAGCAGGGCGTAGGTGGCGATCTCGCTGCTCAGCGCCAGCGGCCAGACCAGCGCGCCGACGCCCGCCGCCAGCGCCAGCCCGCTGACCAGCCGCATCCGGTCCATCCGGTCGCCCAGCCAGCCGATGGGCAGTTGCAGCAGAATGGCGCCGACCATCATGCAGGACATCAGCCGAGTCGCCCCGACTTCGTTCCAACCCAGGCTGACCGCGTAGAGCGCCAGAAAGGACAGGCCAGCGGTTTCGATGGCCGCGTTCAAGGTGATGGCGGCGATGGCCACTGGGGCCAGACGCATGAAATACAGCGGGGTTTCCTTGGCCGGATGGTCGAAGGCGGGGGCCGTGACCCGTGGCGAGGCGACGAACAGCGCCGCCGTCAAGGCGACCGCCGACCCGATCAGGAACGGCGTCGCCCCCGTCGTGCCGACGCCCGACAGGATCAACGGCCCGGCGGCGAAGCCCACCGACAGCGCCGCCGTGTAGGCCGCCATGGCGCGGGCGCGGGTGGCTTCCGTGCTCAGGCTGTTGGTCCAGGTTTCCGACAGGACGAACATCACCTCTGACGCCGCGCCCAGCAGGATCCGCAAGGGGAACCACAGCCACACCGGAGTGACGGGAAACAGCGCCAGAGTCGCGGCGGACAGAATCAACGCCAGGATGACCAGACGGCGGATGCCGACCCGCGCGACGATGCGCGGCAGCAGAAAGGCCATGACCAGCACGCCCAGCGCGTGCATGGCGGCGTTCACGCCGATCAGCGCCTCGTTCATGTTCAGCTTCGCCAGATCCAGCGCGATCAGCGCGGCGCTGAGGCTGTAGGTCAGGCCGAACATCATCGCCGTGGCGATGACGGCGCCGCGCGACAGCAGGTTTCCCGGCGCCATGTCGGCAGAGTTTTGTTCGGTCATGAGGCGACAATGTCCAGGCTGGGGTTTTCACGGCGCCGATGGGCCAGCGCCGCGCGCAGCCGCGCGATCCAGGATTGCTCCGGCCGCTCCACAATGTTGGCCAGCGCGCGGGCGTAGTCCAGCAGCAGACCCGGCGTCCAGGTCATCGAGGAGGCTCGGCTGCGGATCATCGACGCCACCCACAGATCGGGATTCAGCAACAGCCGGACCAGCCGCGACCAGGGCGAATCGCTGACCAGCACCCCTTCCAACGCGGCGTCGAGCGCGGCGGCGACGAGCACCGAACAATTGCGGTTGGTCAGGTTGTAACGGCTGTCCTGCCGGTATCCGGCCCAATAGACCCGCAAGCGCCGTTGGCTGTAGGTGCGGAACGTCACGCAGGCGTCCGCCTCGCACCAGGACGCGACCTCTTCCGCGTAAGAGCCGATGAAACGGCCCGCGACGTCGTTCTCGGGTTTGGAACTGACCATCGTCAAAAAACTCTGTTCAGTATGCTCGATCTCAACCGCCGGGTAATGGCTGATGTAGAGGTCGGGCGACAGCTCCAGCGCGGTGTGCCCGGTGGAAATCACGCCGTTTTGATCGACGGCGGCCAGATAGCGGTCGATCAGCGGGCGGCGCTCCGGCGCGCCAATCGACCCGGCGGGGGTCCAGACGCGGACGATGATCGGGTGTTCATGCTCCTGCGGCGGATCCTCGCCAATCAGCACCGGCGCGTTGTCGTACCAGCCCCGATTCGAGAAGACCGGCAGCAGCAGGATCGCCGCCTCATCCTCCAGCGTGCGCAGAAGGAATCCCAATCGCAACAGCAACCAGCCGGACAGGCCGAGGAACAGCCCGACGCACAGCGCCGCGTTCCGGTCGGCGGGAAGCGGCCATTCCACCAGGATCATCAGCGCCATCGCCACCTCGCCCAGGCCGCACAGGGTGATGGCCCACCAACCGGAATAGCGGTAGAGCAGCGCCGAGGTCATGCGCGCCGCGCCGTCCACAATCAGGGCGATGGCGAAGAGGATGGCCAGCGCCCAATCGCTCTGAAAGGGCGCGGCCAGGATGAGGCCGCCGACCATCGCCGAGACGACGGCCTTTGCCAGTCCAAAGCGGCGATCAACACCGACCGGGGCGCACAGCGCCATCAGCCCGCCGATCAACCCATTGCCGACGAACACCAGCCCCAACGCCGCGTAGGTCAAATCTGTGACCAGCGCCGACACGTCCAAGGCGAGAAGAAGCGCCAACACGACGAAGACGGCGCCGATCATGGCCAGAACGCTCCATTGGCGGCGGAACGCGCTTGGACCAATCAACAACAAGGCCAACTTCACCATGCCATCACCCGAAACCGAAAATCCCCATCACCATAAGGGGTGAATTCGCGGGCGGGAAGGGTGATGGCCGGTTGTTCAGGTGGGTTTCAGCAACCAACGATGTTCCGGCGCGGTGTTGAAATGCCAGGCCCGGCGCGGTCCGGCCATCACGTTCAGGTAATAGCCGGTGTAGCCGTGCGCCGCCCCGACCGGGTGATAGCCGCGCGGCACCAGCACCAGATCGCCATTTTCCACCGCCATCGCCTCGTCCAGCGAACGGTCGTCGGTGTAGACGCGTTGGAAGGCGAAGCCCTGCGGCGGGTCGATTCGATGGTAATAGGTCTCTTCAAGCTGGGTTTCCGCCCCGCCATCATCCTGGTCATGCTTGTGCGGTGGGTAGCTCGACCAGTTGCCGGGCGGGGTGATGACCTCGACCACCAGCAGGCTGTCGGCGGGTTGCGAGTCGGGCAGGATGTCGAAGACATGGCGGGTGTTGCTGCCTTGGCCGCGCACCGAGGCCGCGACGTCCTCGGGCCGGATCAAGCGCACGGGGAGGCCGCCGTTCAGGCCGGGGGCGCTGCACACCGCCAATTCCAGCGCGCTGGTCGCCCGCACCCGCCACGCAGCGCCCTGTGGGATATAGACAGCGTAGGGGCGCTTGTCCTCGAACGGACTCATGCGGTCGCCGATTTCGGCCCAGTCTTGATCGCCCGCCATCACCGACGCCCGCCCGGCGACCAGAACCAAACAGGTTTCGCGGTCGGCGCTGTGACCGCTCACGCTTTGCCCGATTTCCAACTGGTAGAGGTCAAAACCGACGCACGCCCAACCCGCCGAGTCCGGGGTCACATGATGGACGCGTCCGGCTTCGTCGGGCGCGTGGTTGCGCAGCAGCAGTTTGCTCATGGTCTGGTCGTCCCTGTTCACGCGCTTGACATGGCCGCGCCCAACCTTGGGCGGCGGGATATAAAGATTTTACATTCCGTCGCGCCGCGCAGATAGAATTTTTTTTCTACAATCCTATTTCGCAATGCGGCTTCGCAGGCGCGAAGAAGCGCATGTGCGGCGTTTTTGACACAGTTTTGTATGAAAGCATATAAATCCATGATTCCGGATTGCCCATATTTCAGAATTATCGTTCTGTCTCTTGGGACGGGCGCAGAAGGCGTTTCGGTTTCGGAACTCTTTTGGAACGTCCAGTTCACCGGCTTTGCCCATCGTGTTCAAGAACGACCACAAAGGTCGAGGTTTCGGTCCGCTGGACCAACGAACCATCAATTTGGAGGAAAAATCCGCATGTCACGTATTGCCCTTTGTCTTGGCGCCGCCGCTGTCGCGCTGGCGTCTGGTTCGGCCTTCGCGCAGTCGAAATCGAAGTTCGACATTGTTGTGGGGGGCGACGCCTATTTTGAGGCTGGCTTTGTCAATCAGGATCTTGGCCAGAACCTGCGCTCGAATGATTTCCGCAACCGTCTGCGCCTGACCGTGTCGCCGACCGCCAAGGCCGACAACGG
>Ga0066602_10000013_pt1 | contig 139250 bp, 120 predicted proteins | sample Higcelweek5metaG_FD_59481 | JGI IMG/M metagenome (GOLD analysis project Ga0066602, IMG submission 59481) | Freshwater pond sediment microbial communities from the University of Edinburgh, under environmental carbon perturbations - High... | ecosystem: Environmental > Aquatic > Freshwater >...
CGCCGCCGCCGCTCCGGTCGCGGCTCCGGCCCCGGTCGCCGCCGCTCCGGCCCCGAAGGCCGCCGGCGTGGACGCGAAGGATCTGTCCGACAAGCTCGGCATGACCTACACGGCCATCCCGAACAGCGGCATGCGCAAGGTCATCGCCCGTCGTCTGGGCGAGGCCAAGCAGACCGTCCCGCACTTCTACCTGACCGTCGACATCGAACTCGACGCTCTGCTGAAGACGCGGACGGAGCTGAACAGCCGGTCGGACGCCTACAAGCTGTCGGTCAACGACTTCGTCATCCGCGCGGTCGCGCTGGCGCTGAAGAAGGTTCCGGCGGCCAACGCCGCCTGGACCGACGAGGCGATCCTGCAATATGACCACGCCGACGTGTCGGTGGCGGTCGCCACCCCGACCGGCCTCATCACCCCGATCATCAAGAAGGCCGAGGGCAAGGGTCTGGCCCAAATCTCGTCCGAGATGAAGGATCTGGCCAAGCGCGCCCGCGATGGCAAGCTGAAGCCAGAAGAGTTCCAGGGCGGCACCTTCTCGATCTCCAACCTCGGCATGTTCGGGGTCAAGGAGTTCGCGGCGATCATCAACCCGCCCCAGGGCTGCATCCTGGCGGTGGGCGCGGGCGAACAGCGTCCGGTGGTGAAAAACGGCGCGTTGGCCGTCGCCACCGTGATGAGCTGCACCCTATCGGTCGATCACCGCGTGGTGGACGGCGCGGTCGGCGCGGAATTCCTTGCGGCTTTCAAGAAGCTGGTCGAGGATCCGTTGTCGATGCTGCTGTAACCAGACCGAGGGAGCCGGATTTTGTCCAACAGCCTTGCCCCGCTGCGCGCCGAGATCGACGCCATCGACGACGAGATCGTCGCGTTGCTGGGAAAACGCCTGTCCGTCGTCCACCGCGTCGCCGTGGTGAAACAGGCGGAAGGTTTGCCCGCCGTCCTGCCCGACCGCGTCGAAGCGGTCAAGGCGCGGGCGGCGGAGCGCGGCAAGGCGCATGGCCTGGATCCGGCTTTCATGGCCACCCTGTACCAGACGATCATCGACGAGGCGTGCCGGGTCGAAGAGGGCATCTTCGCCGCCGGAACCCAGGACGCGCCTCGCTCCTGAATGGGGAGAACACCCTTGGCCGACATGAATTACGACGTCATCGTCATCGGCGGCGGGCCGGGCGGTTACGTGGCGGCGATCCGCGCCGCGCAGCTTGGCCTGCACACCGCCGTCATCGAGCGTGAAAACCTCGGCGGCATCTGCCTGAACTGGGGCTGCATTCCGACCAAGGCGCTGCTGCGCTCGGCCGAAGTGCTGCATCTGGCCAAACACGCCGCCGATTACGGTCTGGTCGTGCAGAACCCGACCTTCGACCTGGACAAGGTCGTCCAGCGCTCGCGCAAGGTCGCGGCCCAGCTCAACGGCGGCGTCAAGCATCTGTTGAAGAAGAACAAGGTCACGGTCATCGAGGGCGCCGCCAAGCTGGCGGGCAAGGGCCTGGTGGCTGTGTCGAAGGGCAACGCGCCCGTCGGCACCTTTGGGGCCAAGCACATCATCATCGCGACGGGCGCCCGCGCCCGCACGCTGCCCGGCCTGGAAGACGACGGCAAGCTGGTCTGGACCTACCGCAAGGCGATGACGCCCGACGTCATGCCGAAGTCTCTGCTGGTCATCGGCTCGGGCGCCATCGGCATCGAGTTCGCCAGCTTCTACAACGCGTTGGGCGCCAAGGTGACGGTGGTCGAGGTGATGGACCGCATCCTCCCGGTCGAGGATGAGGAAATCTCCGGCCTCGCCCGCAAGGCGTTTGAAAAGCAGGGGATGCGCGTCATCACCGGCGGCAAGGCCGGGAACCTGCGCAAGGGCGCCGACAACGTGACGGTCGCCGTCGAGCATGGTGGCAAGATCGAAGACATCACGGTGGACCGCGTGATCGTCGCCGTCGGCATCTCGCCGAACACCGAAAATCTCGGGCTGGAAACCACCAAGGTCAAGACCGACCGTGGCCACATCCTGGCCAACCAATATTGCGAGACGGACGAGCCGGGCGTGTACGCCATCGGCGACGTCACCGGCGCGCCCTGGCTCGCCCACAAGGCCAGCCACGAGGGCGTGATCGTCGCGGAACACATCGCGGGCAAGCATCCGCACCCGCTGAACGTCCGCAACATCCCCGGCTGCACCTATTCCCATCCCCAGGTCGCTTCGGTCGGCCTGACGGAGAAGAAGGCCAAGGAGCTGGGTTACGAGCTGAAGGTCGGCCGCTTCCCCTTCATGGGCAACGGCAAGGCCATCGCGCTTGGCGAACCGGAGGGTCTGGTCAAGACCATCTTCGACGCCAAGACCGGCGAATTGCTCGGCGCCCACATGATCGGGGCCGAGGTCACGGAGTTGATCCAGGGTTACGGCGTCGCCAAGACCATGGAGACGACCGAGGCCGAACTGATGCACACGGTGTTCCCGCACCCGACCCTGTCGGAAATGATGCATGAGTCGGTCCTTGATGCCTATGGCCGCGCGATCCACTTCTAAACAGGCTTAGGATCGCCGTTCTTTCGTCGCGACGTCATGCCCGGCCCTTGCGCCGGGCATGACGCTGTGATGGGAATGGGCGTCTGCGGGTCTGGACAGGTCGCGTTCACCCTTGACCGGGCGCGCGATCCGGCCTATCCGCCCGAGCTGTTTCCGCCTGAAGGGCGGGTCTGACCGCTTTTTCCGTTCATTCCTTCGGGGCCGCCCTGTCGTCGGCCGTCGGGAGTCTTTCAGCCATGTCCCTCGTCGACCAGACCGAAAAGCCGCGCCACCCCGAAAAGGCTCACAAGCCCGACAACCCGATCCAGCGCAAGCCCGCCTGGATTCGCGTCAAGGCGCCGATGAGCCAGGAATACAACGAGACCCGCAGCCTGATGCGCGGCCTCAAGCTGAACACCGTGTGCGAAGAGGCGGCCTGCCCGAACATCGGCGAATGCTGGAAGCAGAAACACGCCACCTTCATGATCTTGGGCGCGATCTGCACGCGCGGCTGCGCCTTCTGCAACGTCGAGACCGGACGCCCGGACAAGCTCGACCCGCATGAGCCGGAGAAGGTGGCGGAGGCCGTCGGCCAGTTGAAGCTGCACCACGTCGTCATCACCTCGGTGGATCGCGACGATCTGGACGATGGCGGAGCCGAGCATTTCGCCCGCACCATCCGCGCCGTGCGCGCCGCCTCGCCCAACACGACGATTGAAATCCTGACGCCCGATTTCCAAAAGAAGAAGGGCGCGCTGGAGGTGGTGGTCGCCGCCAAGCCCGACGTCTTCAACCACAATCTGGAAACCGTTCCGCGCCTGTACCCGACGATCCGTCCGGGCGCCCGTTACTTCACCTCGCTGCAACTGCTGGCGCGGGTGAAGGAGCTGGATCCGACGATCTTCACCAAATCCGGCATGATGGCCGGTCTGGGCGAGACGAAGGAGGAGGTTGGGCAGGTGATGGACGATCTGCGCGCCGCCGATGTGGACTTTTTGACGATTGGGCAGTATCTCCAGCCGACGCCCAAGCATGTGGCGGTTGATCGTTTCGTGACGCCGGAGGAATTCGACGGCTATTCGACGGTGGGCCGTGGCAAGGGCTTCCTGCTGGTGGCGTCGTCGCCCTTGACGCGCTCGTCCTACCACGCGGGCGCCGATTTCGAAAAGCTGCGGGACGCCCGGCTGCGCAAGCTGGGGATCGCGGCGGGATAAGGGACAGGACAGGGTACGGGAATGCCGACGCACGCGGAAAAGAAGATACTTCCCTACACGCCGCAGCAGATGTACGCGCTGGTCGCCGATGTGGAGAAATATCCCGAATTTCTGCCCTGGTGTTTGGCGTCCCGCATCCGCAAACGCGAAGGCGTCGTGATGTTCGCGGACCTCATCATCGGTTTCAAGATGGTCCGCGAACGTTTCACCTCACGCGTCGAACTGAACGAGGCGGAGCGCCGCATCAACGTTCAGTACACCGACGGGCCGTTCCAGTATCTGAACAACCACTGGATTTTCCTGGAGCATGAGGGCGGTTGCTGCGTCGATTTCTACGTCGACTTTGAGTTCCGCTCCAAAATGCTGCAAAAAATCATGGGCCTGTTGTTCAACGAGGCGGTGCGCCGCATGGTCCAGGCTTTCGAGACGCGGGCTGACAACCTGTATGGCCGCGCGTCTCCCCCGCCATCAGCCTGAATTGGCTGAACCCAGCCTCTCACCGCAAACTTGACGTCGGACGCACTGTGCGAAGCCGCTCCAGCGCCGCCTGCACCGTGGCCATGCGCACCGCGTCACGGTCGCCGGGAAAGGTGTATTCCTTGGCGCGCGCGTCGCCGCCGCGCACGGCGGTTGCGATGTAGACTCGGCCAACCGGCTTTTCCTCTGAACCGCCCCCTGGTCCGGCAACCCCCGTCACCGCCACCGTGACATCGGCGCGCGAGCGGGCCAAGGCCCCCACCGCCATGGCCACCGCCACCTCTGGGCTGACCGCGCCGTGGGCGTGCAGCAGGCTGGCGGGCACCCGCAGCATCTCCGTCTTGGCGATGTTGGTGTAGGTGACGAAGCCACGATCCACCACCTTCGAGGAACCGGCGATGTCGGTCAGCGCCCCGGCGATCAACCCGCCAGTGCAGGATTCCGCCGTCGCCAGCATGTAACCGGCCAAGCCGTATTCGGCGAGGGTCACGGCGGCAAGTTCACGGATGTGATCGGGAAACATTGTTTGGTCGTCTCCGGGAACGGCTTGAAGAAGTCAGTTGGGCGAAGTCTAACGTGTTTTTTGTTCACCCCGGAAGGCGGATGGTGGCGACCGCCTGGGCGGCGATTCCCTCGCCGCGCCCGGTGAAGCCCAGCCGTTCGGTGGTCGTCGCCTTGACGCTGACGCGGTCCTCGGCGATTCCCAGAATGTCGGCGATCCGGGCGGCCATCGCCGTGCGGTGCGGGCCGACTTTGGGGCGCTCGCAAATGATGGTGACGTCGGCGTGGGCGATGATCCCGCCGCGTTCGGCCACAAGGTCGGCGGCGTGGCGCAGGAAGCGGGCGCTGTCGGCCCCGCGCCAACGCGGATCGCTGGGCGGGAAATGGCTGCCGATGTCCCCGGCGGCCAGCGCGCCCAAAATTGCGTCGGTCAGCGCGTGCAGCCCGACGTCGGCGTCGGAATGGCCGTCCAGCCCCTGATCGTGCGGCACGCGCAGGCCGCACAGCGTGACGAAATCCCCCTCGGTGAAACGGTGAACGTCAAAGCCCGTGCCGGTGCGGATGTCGCCCAGCCCAGCCATCAGGACGCGGGCGGCGCGGGTCAGATCGTCGGGGGTCGTCACCTTGAAATTGTCCTCCGTGGCGGGGATGAGGCGCACCGGCAACCCGGCCTGTTCGGCGACCGCCGCGTCGTCGGTCAGGGCCAGCCCGGCGGCGGCGCGGTGGGCGCCCAGAATGTCGGCGAAGCGGAAGCCCTGCGGGGTCTGCGCCCGCCACAGCCCGTCGCGGTCCACCGTGGCCCCGACCAGCCCGTGCGCGCCGCGCTTGAGCGTGTCGGCCACCGGAACGGCGGCGACGGCGCCCGGCGTCTCGTCCAGCGCATCGATGACGGCGCCGATGGTCGCCGCGTCGGTCAACGGGCGGGCGGCGTCGTGGATCAGCACGCGGGCGGGCGGGACAGCAAGCCCTGCCAGCGCCTCCAATCCGTTGCGCACCGAATCCTGGCGGGTCGCCCCGCCCGTCACCGGCTCCGGCAGGGTCAGACCGGCGACGGCGCGGTCATACTGCGCGCGCCATGTTGGGTCGATCACCACCTGCACGCCGGTGATCCGGGGATGGCTGAGGAAGGCGTCCACGGTGCGGCGCAGGATCGGTTTGCCGAGCAGGTCGAGATATTGTTTGGGCCGCTCCGCCCCGAAACGCTGGCCGGAACCACCGGCGACGATGAGGGCGATGCAGGGCAGGGGCGCGCTGGCGGGCATGGGTCAAACCGTAAAAGGACGTCAAGGACACTTGACGGGATCGCGGCGGAGCCTAGCCTGTCGCCGTGGTTCCGCCAAGACCCGCGACCGGCGCGCCCCCATCGGGGCGGCGCTCGGGATCGCGGCAGCGGGAAACAGGAGCGCGGTCGGCCTGATGTCGCAGAATTTTCTTTTGAGCCTCACGGCGTTGCTGGCGCTGTTGCCGGCGTCGATCTACCCCTACCGCCGCGTCGCCGGACGGGGAGAGGATGGGCGCGGCTGGGCCTTTTGGGGGGCGCTGCTGCTGGCCGCCGCCGGGCCGGGCATGTGGGCGCTTCTTCAGGTCGCCGGGCAATGGCAGACCGGCTTTTCCACGGCGCTGTGGGTGACGGTCGCCGCCTGCATGGCGCTGTTTCTGCCGCTCAGCCGCTTTCACCGGGCGGCGTGGCGGTTGGCCCCGCTGCTGTTGCCCTATCTGCTGGTGGTCGGCGCGCTGGCGACGCTGACGGAGGACGCGCCCGCCCCGGTGTTGCGCGGTGGCGCGCCGGGGGTGTGGATCGACCTGCACATCGCCGTGTCGGTCTTCACCTACGCCCTGTTGACCTTGAGCGCCGTCGCCTCGCTCGCCGCCTTCCTGCAAGAGCGGGCGTTGAAGAGCAAGCGCCCGACTCCGCTGACCCGTTTCCTGCCGCCGGTGGCCGAGAGCGAGCGTTTGCAGGTCGCCCTGCTGGTGGCGTCGGAGGTCGTGTTGGGCGTCGGTCTTGCCAGCGGCATGGCCGTGCTGCATTTCGAACAGATGCCGTTGCGCGTCGATCACAAGACGCTGCTGTCGTTGGCGACCTTCGTGGTGGTCGGCGTCCTGCTGTTCGCCCAATACCGCACCGGCATGCGCGGGCGGACGGCGGCGCGGCTGGTGCTGATCGCCTATCTGCTGCTGACGCTGGCCTATCCGGGGGTGAAGTTCGTGTCCAACATCCTGTTGGGCCAACCGGCTTGGGCGTGACGCTTGCGGCAATTGCGTCTCCGAATCGGGCTTCGCGCTTGCACAATGGCGCGTTTGCGTGCTACTGTGCCTAATTCATCGGCATATTTCTGTTTTGCCCAACAAACGGGCAGGTGTGAATGACCCTTCAAATCGGCCCCCTCACGCTCGCCGGCCCCGTCATCCTGGCGCCCATGTCGGGCGTCACCGACCTGCCGTTTCGGCGTCTGGTCAAGCGCGCGGGCTGCGGCCTCGTCGTGTCGGAGATGGTCGCCAGCCAGGCGATGATCCGCGAGAACCGCGAAACCCTGCGCATGGTGCAGACCGAACCGGAAGAATTTCCGATGGCGGTTCAACTGGCGGGCTGCGAGCCGGAGGTGATGGCCGAGGCGGCCAAGCTGAACGAGGATCGCGGCGCCGCCCTGATCGACCTGAATTTCGGCTGTCCGGTTAAAAAAGTGGTGAACGGCAACGCCGGATCGTCCCTGATGCGCGACGAGCGGCACGCCGCCCGCATTCTGGAGGCGACGGTCAAGGCGGTGAAAATCCCCGTCACCTTGAAGATGCGCACCGGCTGGGACGAGAGCAACCGCAACGCCCCGTCGCTGGCCCGCATCGCCGAGAACGCCGGCATCAAAATGGTGACGGTCCATGGCCGCACCCGCAACCAATTCTACACCGGCTCCGCCGACTGGACCTTCGTCCGTCAGGTGAAAGACGCGGTGTCGATCCCGGTGATCGTCAACGGCGACATTGGAACGCTGGAGGATGTGGACGCGGCGTTGGCGCAATCCGGGGCCGACGGCGTGATGATCGGGCGCGGCGCCTATGGCCGCCCCTGGTTCCCCGCGCAGGCGATGCGGCATCTGCAAGACGGCGTTCGTCTGCCCGATCCATCCCTGTTGGAGCGGATGGAGACGCTGTTGGAGCATTTCGACGCCATGCTCAGCCATTACGGGATCGAGGGCGGCGTCCGCGTCGCCCGCAAGCATGTGGCTTGGTATTCCACCGGCGTGCGCGGCTCCAACGAGTTCCGGCAGGAGGTCAACCGCTTGGGCGATCCCGAGGCGGTGCGCCAATGCATCCGTGATTTTTTCGTTCCGGCAATCGAAAGGATGGCCGCCTGATGGATCCTGTGCCGACTGGCGCACCGACGCGCAGCCGCAACCGGACTCGCGCCGGAAACCCGCGCGCCCCCCGCATCGACGCCTCCGTGGTGCTGAACACGCTGCCCGATCCGGTTCTGGTCGTGGACGCCGCCAACGAGATCCGCTTCGTCAATCTGGAGGCGCAGGAGTTTTTCGACCTGTCCTTCAGCTCGATGGATGGCATGCCGTTGGCCGAGCTTCTGCCGGCCGACAGCCCGGTGGTCGGGTTGATCGAGCAGGTGCGGCGGGGCAACCGCCGCGTCTCGCAAGAGGGCGTCATCATCGACACCCCGCGCATCGGCCCGCATCATGTGACGGTCCAGGTGGCCAGCATGGGCGATCCGCCCGACCATGTGCTGCTGACGGTGCATGAGCGGTCCATCGCCCGCAAAATCGACAATTCATTGACCCACCGCCACGCCGCCCGTTCCGTGACCGCCATGGCGTCGATGCTGGCGCATGAGGTGAAAAACCCGCTGTCGGGAATCCGGGGCGCGGCCCAGCTTTTGGAAGAGAACGCGGACGAGCAGGACCGCGTGTTGACCCGGCTGATCTGCGACGAGGCCGACCGCATCGTCGCCCTGGTCAACCGGATGGAGGTGTTTTCCGACGAGCGCCCGTTGGAGCGCGCCGACGTCAACATCCACACGGTGCTGGAGCATGTCCGCAACGTCGCCCAGAGCGGCTTTGCCCGAAAAATACGCTTTGTTGAGCGGTATGACCCATCTTTGCCCGCTGTTTACGGAAATCGCGACCAACTTGTGCAGGTTTTCCTGAATCTGATTAAAAATGCGGCAGAAGCTGCCCCAGAATCAGGCGGCGAGATCACGCTCAGCACATCCTATCAGCAGGGGGTGCGCATGGCGCTTCCCGGCGGCGACACCCGCCTGCATCTGCCGTTGCTGGTTTCCGTCCAGGATAATGGCGACGGCATTCCCGAAGACTTGCGGTCCAACCTGTTCGATCCGTTCGTGACCAGCAAAGTGAACGGAACTGGCCTTGGTCTTGCATTGGTGGCGAAACTCATCGGCGATCACGGCGGAACCATCGAGTTCGACAGCCAGCCGCGCCGTACCGTCTTCAAGGTGTCGTTGCCCATGTATGATGATTCGCAGATTTCCCACAATGTCTCGCTGGTCCGGGGCGGTCGAGGGGGTCGTTGATGACTGCGGCGACCATCCTGATCGCGGACGACGATCGCGCCATCCGCACCGTTCTGACGCAAGCCCTGGGCCGTCTGGGGCACGAGGTGCGCACCACCGGCAACGCCGCCACCCTGTGGCGCTGGGTGGCGGACGGGCAGGGCGATCTGGTCATCACCGACGTGGTGATGCCCGATGAAAACGGCCTGGATCTGATTCCACGCATCAAGAAACTGCGGCCCGAGCTGCGCGTCATCGTGATGAGCGCGCAGAACACGCTGATAACCGCCCTGAAGGCGGCGGAGCGTGGGGCGTTCGAGTATCTGCCCAAGCCGTTTGACCTGAAGGAGCTGGTGTCGGTCGTCGAGCGGGCGTTGAATTCCAACACCCACGCCGCGCCGATGGTGAACGATCCGAACGACGGCGAAGAACAATTGCCGTTGATTGGCCGTTCCCCGGCCATGCAGGAAATCTACCGGGTGCTCGCCCGGTTGATGGGCACCGACCTGACGGTGATGATCACCGGCGAGTCCGGCACCGGCAAGGAACTGGTGGCCCGGGCGCTCCATGATTACGGCAAACGCCGGAACGGGGCCTTCGTCGCCATCAACATGGCGGCGATCCCGCGCGAATTGATCGAATCCGAACTGTTCGGGCATGAGAAGGGGGCTTTCACCGGGGCGACCAACCGCTCGACCGGGCGCTTCGAGCAGGCCCAGGGCGGCACCCTGTTCCTCGACGAAATCGGCGACATGCCGTTGGAGGCGCAAACCCGCCTGCTGCGCGTGTTGCAGGAGGGCGAGTACACCACGGTCGGCGGGCGCACCCCGATCAAGACCGACGTCCGCATCATCGCGGCGACCCACCGCGATCTGCGCACGCTGATCCGCCAGGGCTTGTTCCGCGAGGATCTGTTCTACCGCCTGTGCGTCGTGCCGATCCGCCTGCCGCCGCTGCGCGAGCGGACGGAGGACATCCCGCTGCTGGTCCGCCATTTCCTCAACATCGGCATCAGCCAGGGTTTGCCCGCCAAGAGCATCGACCAAGGGGCGATGGACCGGCTGAAGCGTTACCGCTGGCCCGGCAACGTCCGCGAGTTGGAAAATCTGGTCCGCCGTCTGGCTGCGCTCTATTCGCAAGAGGTCATCAGCCTGGACGTGGTGGAGGCCGAGTTGGCCGACGCCACCCCCGCCGCCCAGCCGGTCGAGGAAACCCAGAGCGAGGGGCTTTCGGCGGCGGTCGAACGGCATCTGAAGGATTACTTCGCCGCGCACAAGGATGGCATCCCGTCCAACGGCCTCTATGACCGGGTGTTGCGCGAGATCGAGCGGCCTTTGATTTCGCTCAGCCTGTCGGCGACGCGCGGCAACCAGATCAAGGCGGCGCAGATGCTGGGGCTGAACCGCAACACCCTGCGCAAGAAGATCCGCGATCTCGACATCCAGGTGATGCGCGGCATCAAGTAGGGACGACTTCACAACACAACCTGTAACTTTTTTGCGACAGGCTTTCGCCTCACCCAATTCGCGCCGGGGTTGGGGCGAAAGCCTGTCGCAAAGGCCATGCGGTTGTCGCTTGGCAATGCGGCAACAGAGGTGTATCTTTCCGGCAACAGATTAGCGCCGGATCATGCCAACGACGTCTGAAAACCCATCCCCAGTGTGGCAACGCTTTCTCCGCTGGTCGGCGCGCATGGGGCTGACCAAGCGGCTGGCCTTCGCCCTGTCGCTGGCGGCCTTGGCGGCGGGCTTCGCCACCTACGCGGCGATGACGGAAAGCGCCCCCTTCGGCCAATCCAACCCACGCACCGTCACCCTGCTGCTGACGCTGGATTTGGCCCTGCTGCTGACCCTGGGCGTGCTGATTTCGCGCCGGATCGTCGGCATCTGGATGGGGCGACGGCGCGGCTTGGCCGGATCGCGGCTGCACACGCGGCTGGTTCTGGTTTTCAGCCTGCTGGCCGTGGCCCCCGCCATCATCATGGCGGTGTTTTCCACCATCTTTTTCTATGTCGGGGTGCAAAGCTGGTTCAGCGACCGGGTGCGCACGGCGGTCAACGAGTCGCTGGTCGTCGCCAGCGCCTATCTGCACGAACACCAGCAAAACATCCGCGCCGACGCGCTGGCGATGGCGAATGACCTGTCGCAAGAAGCGCGCCTGTCGAGCGATCCGCAGCGGTTCGAGCAGATCGTCGCCACTCAATCCATGCTGCGCGCGCTGTCGGAGGCCATCGTCTTCAACGGCACCACCGGGGCCATCATCGCCCGCTCCGGCTACACCTTCACCCTGGAATTCGACCCGATCCCGGAGGAAAAACTCCAGATCGCCCGGCGTGGCGAGGTGGTGTTGATCGTCAGCGAGAACGACGACCGCGTGCGGGCGCTGGTCGGGCTGGACCGGGTGTCCGACAGCTTCCTCTATGTCGGGCGCATGGTGGAGCCGCGCGTGCTGTCCCACATGGCCGCCGCGCAAGGGGCGGTGAAGGAATACGCCGATCTGGAAAACCAGCGCGGCAGCCTGCAAATCACCTTCACCTTGATTTTCCTGGTGGTGGCGCTGCTGCTGCTGCTGGCGGCGGTGTGGGCCGGGTTGAACTTCGCCACGCGGCTGGCCCGCCCGATCAGCGCCTTGATTGGCGCGGCGGAGCGGGTGCGCGCCGGTGATTTGACCGTGCGGGTGACGGAACCGCCGGGCGAGGATGATTTCGTCCTGCTGTCCCGCGCCTTCAACCGCATGACGACCGAGATCGAGGGGCAGCGGCGCGAGCTGCTTTCCACCAACCGATTGTTGGACGAGCGGCGGCGCTTCACTGAAACCGTGCTGGCGGGTGTGTCGGCGGGCGTGCTGGGGTTGGACGGGGCCGGACGGATCAATCTGCCGAACCTGTCGGCGGCGCGCCTGCTGGGCGTCGAGGATCCCGAAACGCTGATGGGCGTCGCCCTGGTCGATCTGTCGCCGGACATGGCCGATCTGCTGGAAAACGCGCCCAAACGGCCGGGCCGCGTGGTGCAGGACCAGATTCAGTTGCGCCGCCCCGGTTCCGCCACCCTCACCCTGCTGGTCCGCATCGCGGCGGAAGGTCGTGGCGGCGAGGTGCGCGGCTATGTCGTGACCTTCGACGACATCACCGAACTGGTGTCGGCCCAACGCAAGGCGGCCTGGGCCGACGTGGCCCGGCGCATCGCGCACGAGATCAAGAATCCGCTGACGCCGATTCAACTGTCCGCCGAGCGTCTGCGCCGCAAATATCTGAAGGAAATCACCAGCGACACCGAGGTGTTCACCATGTGCACGGACACCATCGTCCGGCAGGTGGACGACATCCGGCGTATGGTGGATGAATTCTCCGCCTTTGCGCGGATGCCGCAGCCGGTGATGAAGCCCTGCAACATCAACGATCTGGTTCGGCAGGCGGTGTTCCTGCAATCCAGCGCCCACAGCGGCAGCATTCGGTTCGACACCCGTCTGCCGTCGGGGCCGCTGACGGTGGCGTGTGACAGCCGCCAGATTTCCCAGGCGCTGACCAACCTGTTGCAGAACGCCGCTGACGCCATCGAAGGCCGCGCGCCGTTGGTCGACGGCGCGCCCCTGCCGGGCGGCGAGGTGTCGATCACGGTGGTGAGCGATGACGAAAAGGTCACGCTGACCATCGAGGACAATGGCAGAGGTCTGCCGACCGACGAGCAGCGCGACCGGCTGACCGAACCCTATGTGACGACGCGGGCCAAAGGCACCGGCCTTGGGCTGGCCATCGTCAAGAAGATCATGGAAGACCATGGCGGCGCGTTGACGCTGAGCGACCGCGAGAGCGGCCCCGGCGCACGCGTGGCTTTGGTGATTCCGCACCCTGTTGCGACTGTGGCGAACGCCGCCGGGCGCGACGACAGGCCGGCGGAGACCGGCGGAGAGATGAGGCACGCGGCCCATGGCGCATGACATTCTGATCGTCGATGACGAGGCCGACATTCGGATGCTGATCGCCGGCATTCTGAACGACGAAGGCATCAAGACGCGCGAGGCCGCTGACGCCGATCAAGCCTTTGCCCAGGTGTCGGCGCGGCGGCCCAGTCTGGTGGTGCTCGACATCTGGCTTCAGGGCAGCCGACTGGACGGTTTGCAAATTCTTGAGCAGTTGATGCGCGACCACGCGAACCTGCCAGTCATCATGATTTCTGGCCATGGCAACATCGAAACCGCCGTCCAGGCGATCAAGATCGGCGCCTACGACTTCATCGAAAAGCCGTTCAAGGCCGACCGCTTGCTGCTGATGGTCGAACGCGCGGTCGAAGCGTCGCGGTTGAAGCGGGAAAATCAGGAGCTGAAGCTGCGGGCCGGGGGCGACGTCGAACTGATCGGCCGCTCCTCCGCCGTCAACCAGATGCGGCAGAGCATTGAAAAGGTCGCGCCGACGGGCAGCCGCGTGCTCATCACCGGCCCCGCCGGGTCGGGCAAGGAGGTGGTGGCCCGGCTGATCCACGCCCGCTCCCGCCGCAACGACGGCCCCTTCGTCGGGCTGAATTGCGCAACCATGCGCCCGGAACGGCTGGAGATGGAGCTGTTCGGCACCGAATCCGGGGTGGACGGCCATGGCCGCAAGATCGGCACCTTCGAGCAGGCCCACGGCGGCACGCTGCTGCTGGACGAGGTGGCCGACATGCCGTTGGAAACCCAGGGCAAGATCGTCCGCGCCCTGCAAGAGCAGGTGTTCGAGCGGGTTGGCGGCGGCCAGCGGGTCGAGGTGGACGTCCGGGTGATCGCCACCTCCAACCGCGACCTTCAGGCGGAGATCGACCAGGGACGATTTCGCCAGGATCTGTTCTACCGTCTGTCGGTGGTTCCGATCCGCGTGCCGTCGCTGACCGAACGGCGCGAAGACATCCCGCATCTGGCACGCCACTTCATGCTGCGCTCCGCCGAAGGCTCCGGCCTGCCGGTGCGCGAGTTCGGCGAGGACGCGATGGCGGCGCTTCAAGCCTATGACTGGCCGGGCAACGTCCGCCAACTGCGCAACGTCGTCGATTGGCTGCTGATTATGGCGCAAGGCGACGTGAAGGAGCCGATTCGCGCCGACAGCCTGCCGCCGGAAATCGGCGCCATCACCCCAACCGTGCTGAAATGGGACAAGGGCGGCGAAATCATGGGCCTGCCGCTGCGCGAAGCCCGCGAGGTGTTCGAGCGCGAGTATCTGCTGGCCCAAGTCACGCGCTTTGGCGGCAACATCTCACGCACCGCGTCCTTCGTCGGCATGGAACGCTCGGCCTTGCATCGCAAGCTCAAATCGCTGGGTGTGCATGGCAGCGAAAAGGGCAAGCTGTTCATCGAGTGATGGGCAGGCTCCGCCTGCGCATGGTTCTTTCCGCTGGTTCAGGCGGTGCGGACGGAGTTCTGACGTTTCTGATTGATCGTACAAATTTGGGTTTTGACGACAGTACGGGCGGCCATCGATAAAATTGTGATCTTGCTGGTCGAGAGGTGCTTCACGAGCATTGAGGTCGTGGTTGATGCAGTCCGCATCGTTCTTGAGTCTACGCGAGCATGCGGAAGACAAGGGGCGCTGAACGTCGCCCCTTGTCACTCACAATTCAACGCCTGTTTGTGGGCTGAATTGTGAGCAAAAATCAGCGGCCTGCTGATTTGTTTATATTTTCAACAATGCAATGATTTCATTTGGCGGATGGGGTGGGATTCGAACCCACGGTAGGCTCACACCTACGGCGGTTTTCAAGACCGCTGCCTTAAACCACTCGGCCACCCATCCAGCGCGCGTTGAACTGCGTGGAAGACCGGATTAACGAAAGTGACGGCGGCGGTCAAGCGTTGCGCGCGTCGTCGTCGCGTTTTGGCATTCTCAGTTGCGGATTGGGCGGCCCAAAGTGCGCAACCGTTTGACCGCGCGCGGGGCGGAGGGGCTGTCGGAGAAGTCGGGCAGGCTGGGCGCGCGGATAATGGTTTTGCGGATCATCACGGCGGTCGCGTCCAGATCTTCCAGAACGTCAGGGGACACGCGGCCTTCGTAACGGGGATGGGACAGGCGTTGCCGGGTCTGGTCGATGGCCTTCAATTCCGGCTCGAACAGCTCGCGGGCGCCGATGGGGAGAACCTGATCGTCGCGCATGGTGGCGAAATAGCTGCGCGTCGCCTTCGCCAGCATGCCCATCAGCAGCAGATCCATGCGCTCGAACTCGTTGCGCAGGTCGGAAAGCTTGCCGTCGTCAACGCCTTGCAAACGATCCTCGGTCAGGGCGAACAGCGCGCGGATCTCCTCCACCTTCTTGCGGAAGTCGAGGAAGGAGGCGAAACGGTCGTCGCCGATGTCGCGCTGCGCCTTTTCGGCCAGACGCGCGGCGTCGATGGCTTGGCGTTCGATGGCCGAGAGAAGTTCGCGAACCTCTTCGCGGCTGTAGCTGCGCCCCCACACCATCCCGCCCTGATCCTCCGTGGGTCTGTCGGGCGGCGGATGGCCTATCCCGAATTGGCTACTCTAACCACGAAACTTTTAACAAAATACTTCTCAACTGTCAGGGAAAACACGATCAGGCGTCCCGCAGGTCCAGAATGACCGGGGTGTGGTCGGACGCTTTCTCGCCGCCGCGCGGGCCTCGGTCGATGACGCATTCGGCCAGCCGGTCGGCGGCCTGCGGCGACAGCAGGAAATGGTCGATGCGCAAGCCCTTGTCGCGCGGCCAACAGCCGGCCTGATAATCCCAGAAACTGTAAGCCCGGTCGTCGTCGTGCAGCGCCCGATAAGCTTCGGTAAGGCCGAGGTTGAGCAGGGCGCGGAACTTGGCCCGCGTTTCTGGCTGGGCCAAGGCGTCGCCTGCGAAATCGGCGGGGGAATAGACGTCGCGGTCCTGCGGAATGACGTTGTAGTCGCCGCCCAGCACGAAGGGAATCTCGCGGGCCAGCAGATCGCGGGCGTGGGCGTAAAGCCGATCCATCCAGCGCAGCTTGTAGGCGAACTTATCGCCCGGAATCGGGTTGCCGTTGGGCAGGTAAAGCGAGGCGATGCGGACGCCCGCCACCGTCGCCTCGATGTAGCGGGCCTGTTCGTCCTCCGGCTCGCCGGGCAGGCGGGTCAGGATGTCCTCGGCGGGCGTCTTGGACAGCAGGGCGACGCCGTTGTAGGCCTTCTGACCGACCACGGCGACATGATAGCCAAGCTCCTCAAAGGCCGCGCCGGGGAAGGCGGCGGTCTCGCATTTGATTTCCTGGAAGAGAACGACGTCGGGCGACGTCAGACGCAGCCAATCGGTGATGAGCGGCAGGCGGGCCTTGGCGGAATTGACGTTCCAGGTGGCGATTTTCACGAAACGGATCCGTTTTCAGGCGGCGAAGGAATTGCCGCAGCCGCAAGAGGCGGTGGCGTTCGGGTTCTTGATCTGGAAGGCGGCGCCCATCAGATCCTCGACGTAATCCAAAATCGCCCCGGCCAGCAGGTCGAGCGAGGAATCGTCGGTGACGACCTTGGTTCCGTTCCGCTCGAACACGAAATCATCCTCGTTGACGGAATCGTCAAATCCGAAGCCGTATTGGAAGCCGGAGCAGCCGCCGCCCGACACGGTCAGGCGCAGCATCAGCGCCGGGTTGCCTTCCTGCGCGATCAGAAAGGCGACGCGCTTGGCGGCGCTTTCGCTGACGGTCAGAACGCGGTCGGTCGCGGCGGTGGACCCCTTGGTCGGAGCGCGGTCGGCGGGAATCGCGGTGTCGGGCATGGCGGTCGCCTCTGGTGCGGTGCGGGAAGCTGTTGAGACGAATGTAGGGTGGAAAGGCTTCCGCGTCAAAGTTCCGCCATGTCATAGCACGCCTTCTCCGTTGCGCGGGCGGTTCCCCATGGGTAGTGTCCGCCCCATGAAGGCGGATTTCACCCAGGAACGGCTGGCTCCCTACGCTTGCGACCCGGCGGACACGCGCGGGCGTCTGGTGGCGGAGCCGGAAAGCCCGACGCGCTCGTGCTTCCAGCGCGACCGCGACCGCATTGTGCATTCCGGCGGCTTCCGCAAGCTGAAATACAAGACGCAGGTCTTCGTCTATCACGAGGGCGATTATTACCGCACTCGGCTGACCCACAGCTTGGAGGTCGCGCAGATCGCCCGGTCGATCAGCCGCACGCTGGGCCTGAACGAGGATTTGGCCGAGGCAGTGGCGCTGGCCCATGATCTTGGCCACACGCCCTTCGGTCACGCGGGCGAAGAGGCGCTGAACGCCTGCATGGCCCCCTATGGCGGCTTCGCCCACAACGACCAGACCTTGCGCATCCTGACCCGGTTGGAGCGTCGTTACGCCGAGTTCGACGGGCTGAACCTGACCTGGGAAACGCTGGAGGGGGTGGTCAAGCACAATGGGCCGCTGCTGCCGACCAAAACGGGCGCGGCCCTGCCGACGACCATCGCCGCCTTTCGCGACGTCTGGGATCTGGAGCTTCACACCAATCCAGGAGCGGAGGCGCAGGTCGCCGCCCTGGCCGACGACATCGCCTACAACAACCACGACATCGACGACGGCCTGCGCGCCGGTCTGTTCACGGTGGAGGAGGTGGCGGAATTGCCGCTGGTTGGGCCGGTGATCCGTCAGGTGCTGGAAAAATACCCCGATCTGGAACGCTCGCGCCTGATCCACGAGACGGTGCGGCGGATGATAAACGTGATGGTCAGCGACCTGCTGGCGGAAACCCGCCGCCGTCTGGCCGAACACAAGCCGGGCAGCGCCGTTGAGTTGCGCGGGTTGCCCCTGCCGATGGTCAGCTTTTCCCCGGCGATGTGGGAGGCGCATGGCCCCGTCCGCGCCTTCCTGCGCCAGCGCATGTACCGCCATTTCCGGGTGAACCGGGAGATGAGCAAGTGCAAGCGCGTGGTGCGCGCGCTGTTCGAGCTGTTCATGGCCGAACCCAACACCTTGCCGACCGAATGGCAGCGCGACATCACCACGCAGGGCGGCGACGCTGACGCGGTGGTGCGGGCGCGCCACGTCGCCGATTACATCGCGGGCATGACCGACCGCTTTGCGCTGGCCGAGTACGGCCGTCTTTTCGACATGGATGCCAAGACCTAAGACGATGAATATTTTCAAGGCTTTCGAGACCGATATTCGCAAACTGCTGGAAGAACTGGCCGCCGAGGGTTCGATCCCGGCGGGGTTGGACAGCAGCCGTCTGACGGTCGAGCCGCCGCGCGAAGCGGCCCATGGCGACCTGTCGACCAACGCGGCGATGATCCTGGCGAAGCCCGCCAAGATGGCCCCGCGCGCGCTCGCCGAATTGCTGGTGGCCAAGCTGAAGACGCGGCCCGATGTGGCCTCGGTCGAGATCGCCGGGCCGGGCTTCGTCAATCTGCGCCTGACGGCGGAGGTCTGGCGTGACCGGGTCCGCGACGTGCTGACCGCTGGCGTCGCCTATGGCGACAGCGCGATGGGCAAGGGCGAGCCGGTGAATGTCGAGTATGTCTCGGCCAACCCCACCGGCCCGTTGCACGCGGCGCACGGGCGCGGCGCGGTGTTCGGCGACGCCCTGGCGGCGTTGCTGGAAAAGGCCGGTTACGCGGTCAGCCGCGAATATTACATCAACGACGCGGGCGCCCAGGTCGATGTGCTGGGGCGCTCCACCTATCTGCGCTATTGCGAGGCGTTGGGCGACGACATTGGCGAGATTCCCGCCGGTCTCTACCCCGGCGAATATCTCAAAGAGGTGGGCGAGGCTCTGGCCAAGCGCGACGGCGCCGCCTGGAAGGGCAAGGACGAGTCCGAATGGCTGCCCGCCTGCCGTGACTTCGCCATCGCCATGATCCTGGAATGGATCAAGGAGGATTTGGGCGTTCTCGGCGTCACCATGGACGTGTACAGCAGCGAACGCGCGCTGGTGAACGCCGGGGCGGTGGACACGGCGTTGACCACGCTGGAACAGCGCGGCCTGATCTACACCGGCGTGCTGGAGCCGCCGAAGGGCAAGAAGCCCGACGATTGGGAGCCGCGCCCGCAGACCCTGTTCAAGTCCACCGATTTTGGCGACGACGTGGATCGGCCCCTGAAAAAATCGGATGGCTCCTTCACCTACTTCTCGAACGACATCGCCTATCACTTTGATAAATATCGCCGAGGCTTCGCCAACCTGATCGACGTCTGGGGCGCCGACCATGGCGGTTACGTCAAGCGCATGCAGTCGGCCACCACCGCCGTGACCGAGGGCAAGGCGTCGCTGGACGTCAAGCTGTGCCAGTTGGTCCACCTGATGCAGAACGGCCAGCCGGTGAAGATGTCGAAGCGGGCGGGCACCTTCGTGACGCTGCGCGACGTGATCGAGCAGGTCGGCAAGGACGTCGTCCGCTTTATCATGCTGACCCGCCGCAACGACCAGACGCTGGACTTCGATTTCGCCAAGGTGACGGAGCAGTCGAAGGACAACCCGGTGTTCTACGTGCAATACGCGCACGCTCGCTGCCGCTCGGTCCTGCGCCATGCGGCGACGGCGCTGCCGCACGTCGATCAAACTCCGGCGTCGCTCGCCGCCGCCGCCAACCTCAACCGGCTCGACGCCGAGGAGGAAATGGCGCTCGCCAAGCGGATGGCGACCTGGCCGCGTCTGGTGGAATCGGCGGCGGACGCGCATGAGCCGCACCGCGTCGCCTTCTACCTCTATGATCTGGCCAGCGATTTCCACGCCCTGTGGAACCGGGGCCGCGACGACACATCGTTGCGCTTCTTGATCGAGGGGGATGAGGAGGTGACGGTCGCCCGTCTGGCTCTCCTCTCGGCGGTCTCCACCGTGATCGCCTCGGGTTTGAAGGTGATGGGCGTGGAACCGGCGGAGGAACTGCGTTCATGAATCAGACGGGTAACGGAGTGGGCGACGGATCCTACGCCTCGTCCCCCTATGGCGCGCCGCCGCCATCATCGGGGGGCGGGGGCGGATCAGGGCAGGGCAAGCGCGGCCTTTTGGGGCTGGGCTTCGCCGTGGTCGGCATCGTCGCCTTCGCCGGGACCATTCTGGTCAGCTATCGCGGCGGCGATCGGATGTCGGGGGATGGTCCGCCGCTCCTGACCGCCGATCCGTCGCCCACCAAGTCGCGGCCCGAGCAGCCGGGCGGCATGGACGTGCCGCACCAGGACAAGCTGGTCTATGAGCGGTTGCACGAGCGCGGCGGCAACCACCCGAACGTCGAACGGCTGCTGCCGCCGCCCGAGGTGGCCTTGCCCCGTCCGGTGGTGACGCCGCAAATGCCGTCGCTGCCGCCGATGCTTGCCGCGCCGGTGATCGGCCAGTTGCCGCCCCCGCCACCCGGCTCGACCGCGACGGTTCCACGGGATTCTTTGGAGCCGACGGTCGCCGCTGTCCCGCAAGCGCCCGCGCCAACGTCGGCGACGAAGCCAAGCGCGACGCCGACGACGGCCAAGCCAACGGTCTCGCCGCAAAATCCGACCAAACCACCCGCCGCTCCGGCATCGCAAACCGCAGCGGTCAAGCCCGCGCCGACCGTGACCGTAGCCCCATTGGCCAAACCGACCACAACAGCGGCGCTTCCGGCTCCAACGCCCGCGCCGGTGACGGTCAAGCCCGCACCCGCGCCGATTGCGCCGCCTCCGCCCGTCGCCGCCCCGCGCGCGTCGATCACAGCCGCGCCGGTCGCGCCGCAGCCGAGCGCCACACCCCAGACTCCGCCGCAGAACGCGGCCAAACCGGCGGCCCCGTCCCCTGCGCCCCAGCAAGTCGCCGCCGCTCCCGCTCCGCCCCCCGCGCAACCCGCCAAACCCGCGCCCGCCATCACCGGCGGTTCGGGGAACTGGCGCATTCAGCTCGCCTCCGTGCGCAGCGAGACCGAAGCGGCGGCGGAGTGGAAACGCATCGCCAGCCGTCATCCGGACGCGCTGGGCGGCCTGTCCCTCCAGGTCGCCAAGGTCGATCTGGCGGGAAAGGGCATATTCTACCGCGTCCAAGGCAATGGCGCCGACGAGACGCGGGCCAAATCCATTTGCGCCCAGTTGCGCGCCCAAAATGTGGGGTGTGTGGTTGTCCGTCCTTAAGCCCGTCACGCCCTCCTCGGCGACGACGTCTCCCGTCAAGACCAACCGCCCGCGCGCCGTCGTGTTCGGCTGCGCGGGCACGGTCCTTGATCCCGCCGAGGCGGCTTTCTTCGCCAGCGCCGATCCGCTTGGCTTCATCCTGTTCCGCCGGAATTGCGACACGCCCGCGCAGGTGGCGGCCCTGGTTCGTGACTTGCGCGCCAGCGTCGGACGCCCCGACGCGCCGGTGTTGATCGACCAAGAGGGCGGCCGCGTCGCGCGCATGCGCCCGCCGCACTGGCCCGCTCACCCGCCGATGGGGGTGATTGGCGCCTTGGCTCTGCGCGACCGCGCCGCCGGGCGCGAGGCGGCTTGGATCAACGGACGCCTGCTCGCCCACATGCTGACCGAGGTCGGCGTGACGGTGGATTGCGCGCCCGTGTGCGACGTGCCGGTTGATGGCGCGCATGACATCATCGGCGACCGCGCCTTTGGCCGCGATCCCGAACTGGTGGCGGATCTGGCGCGGGCGACCGCCGACGGCCTGATGGCGGGCGGCGTTCTGCCGGTCATCAAGCACATTCCCGGCCATGGCCGCGCCTTCGCCGACAGCCACGCCGAATTGCCGGTGGTGGACGCGCCGCGCGCCGCGTTGGAAGCCACCGACTTCGCGCCCTTCCGCGCTCTGGCCGATTTGCCGCTGGCGATGGTGGCCCACGTCGTGTTGAAGGCCATCGACCCGACATCCCCGGCCAGCACCTCGGCCATCGTCATGCGCGATGTGGTGCGCGGTCCGGCCATTGGCTTCGACGGTTTGCTGTTCGCCGATGATCTGTCGATGAACGCCTTGGCAGGCGACGTGCGGACGCGCGCCAAAGCCGTGATGGCGGCGGGCAACGACATCGTGCTTCACTGCAACGGTGTGCTGGACGAGATGCAAGCGGTGGCCGAGGTGGTTCCGCCGATGAGCTACGCGGCGGCCCAACGCTGGGCGCGTGCGCAAGCAATGCGCGGCGCGCCCAAACCCGCCGACGTGGCGAGGCTAACGGAACGCCTTGCCGAATTGCTCCAACCAATCAACGCCTAACATTATTTTTCTTAGAAACACGTTTAAAGACAGGAGAGCGGGCGATGGAGGAATGGATCTTCCGCGTGACGGCGGTGGCCCTTCCGGCCATCCTGGCGATCACGCTGCACGAGGCGGCGCACGGCTTTGTCGCGTGGCGGCTGGGCGACGACACCGCGTATCAGCTTGGGCGCGTCACCTTCAACCCACTGCGCCACATCGACCCATTCGGCACGGTGCTGCTGCCCGCCTTGATGTATTTCACCACCGGATTCGTCTTTGGTTGGGCCAAGCCGGTGCCGGTGAATTTCGGGCGGCTCAACCATCCGCGCCGCGATATGGTGTGGGTGGCCTTGGCTGGACCGGGGACCAACTTCGTGCTGGCGCTGCTGTCCGCCATCCTGTGGGGGCTGGTCAATCCAGAGCATGGAATCATCGAGCATTGGTTGCGCGCGGCGGCGGAGGTGTCGATCCTCGTCAACGTCATCCTGATGGTCTTCAATCTTATCCCTTTGCCTCCGTTGGATGGCGGGCGGGTCGCCGTCGGGATTCTGCCCGATGTTCTGGCCTTTCCGTTGGCGCGGCTGGAGCGGTTCGGCCTGCCGATCCTGCTCGCCGCCTTTTTCCTGCTGCCGATGCTGGGGCGGCAGATCGGCGTCGATTTGAACGTGATGACGTGGCTGATGGGGCCGCCGGTTGACGCGGTCATCGACCTGATTCAGATCCTGACCGGAAACGGCTAGGGCGGGGCCATGACGGAAGATTTGTTCGGAAGCCCGTCGGAGCCAGTCGCGGCGCCCGACCAGTTGATGTTGGTGCTCGACGGGTTCGAGGGGCCGCTCGACCTGTTGCTGATTCTGGGGCGTGAGCAAAAGGTCGATCTGACCCGCATCTCCATCCTGCAACTGGCCGACCAGTATCTCGCCTTCGTCGCCGAGGCGCGCAAGGTTCGGCTGGAACTGGCCGCCGACTATTTGGTGATGGCGGCGTGGCTGGCCTATCTGAAATCGCGCCTGCTGATTCCAGCGCAGGAGGATGACGAACCATCCGGCGAGGACATGGCCGCCGCGCTCGCCTTCCAACTCCAGCGGTTGGAAGCGATGAAGGGCGCGGCGCAAGCATTGTTCGCCCGCCCGCGTCTGGGCCAGGACGTCTTTTCCCGTGGCGCGCCGGAGGACATCGACATCCGGCGCAAGTCGGTCTACGAGATCACGCTTTACGATTTGCTGCGCGCCTATGGCGATCACCGCAAGCGCCAGGATGGCGGGGTTCTGCGCATTACGCCGGTTCGCCTCTATTCGCTGGAGGACGCCGTCCGCCGCCTGTCCGATCTGCTTGGCCACATGCCCGATTGGGCGACGCTGGCCAGCTTCCTTCCCGGCGAGGCGGGGGGGGCGCTGCTGACCCGCTCCGCGATGGCGGCGCATTTCGCGGCGACGCTGGAATTGGCGAAAGCCGGACAGCTTGAGTTGCGCCAGGATGGCGCTTTCGCCCCTCTTTACCTCCGCCGCGCCACACGCGATGGCGACGACTGACGACACAGGCATGGGATGATTAAGGAAGTCACCAACGCGGAAGAGGCCCGCATGGGCAAGCTGCGGCTGCTCGAAGCGCTGCTGTTCGCCTCCGCCGATCCGCTGGACGAAGACACGTTGGCGACGCGGATCGGCCCGGAGGTCGGTGCGCTTTTGGAATCGCTGCGTGCGCATTACGCGCCGCGCGGGATCAATTTGGTGCGCACCGGGGCGGGATGGGCCTTTCGCACCGCCGCCGATCTGGCCCCGATCCTGCGGCAGGAGGAGGAGGTTTCCAAAAAGCTCTCCCGCGCCGCCATCGAAACGCTGGCGATCATCGCCTATCACCAGCCGGTGACGCGCGCCGAGATCGAGGCGATCCGGGGCGTGGTGACGAGCAAGGGGACGCTGGACATCCTGATGGAGCACGGCTGGATCCGTCCGGGCCGCCGCCGGGAAACGCCGGGCCGTCCGTTGACCTGGATCACCACCGACCATTTTCTGGACCATTTCGGCCTGGAAAGCCTGCGCGATCTGCCGAGCGTCGAGGATCTGCGCGCCGCCGGTCTGCTCGATTCCCGCCCTGTGCTGTTGGGATTGGGAGGAACAGGCGAAGACACGCTGGTTTCCCCGGCGGATTCGGACGAGGATTGAGCGCGCTCAACGGCTTGATGAACGCTTTGTGAACAAAGGTTAAGCCAGGCGGGGCGGGCGTTGCGACCCCACCCCCTTTCTGCCATAGTGCCGTCCCGTCTCAGGGGCTTTCATTTGGGATGCACGCGTCATGGGCTTTTCCAGCATCTGGCATTGGGTCATCGTTCTTCTCATCGTGCTGCTGTTGTTCGGCGCCGGGAAGCTGCCCAAGGTGATGGGCGATCTGGCCAAGGGCGTGAAGTCCTTCAAGGCCGGTCTGAAGGACGAGGATGAGGCCGATCCTGCGGCGACCGCCAAGGTCATCCCGAACCAGTCGGCCAACAGCGCCGATCTCGCGGCCAAAAAGGACGAAGCGGCGCGCGGCTAAGGGCGGCGCCCTCGGCGTCTCCCGACCCTTCCGTTTCGCAATTGCCGGAATGCCATGTTTGATATTGCCTGGTCGGAACTGATGCTGATCGCGGTCGTGGCCCTGGTGGTCATTGGCCCGAAGGATCTGCCAAAGGCGATCTACGCCCTTGGAAAATGGGTGCGGAAGGCGCGCGTCGTGGCACGCGAGTTCCAAACCCACATCGACGACATGATGCGCGAGACCGAGTTGGACGAGCTTCGCAAGGAAGCGCTGAAAACCCGCGACATGAACATCAAGAAGATGATGGAAGACACCATCGACCCGCAGGGCGAGGTTTCCAAGGCGTTCGACGTCGGCTTGACCGGCCATGCGGGCAGCCCGGTGGAGAGCGAACCGGAACCGGCGGTCGCCGCCCCGTCAGTCGTGGCGGCCTCGCCGACGACGGACGAGCAACCGCAACCGGCCCCGGTCGTCGCCACGGCGGTCGCGCCGGTCATCTCCCATTCGACGGACAAGCAGGCGTGACACAGCCATGAGCGGCGACACCCAGGACGAGATTGAAGAAAGCAAGATGCCGCTGATCGATCATTTGATCGAACTGCGCAACCGGCTGATGTACGCGATTGCCGCGATTTTGATCGCGTTTTTGCTGTGCTACGCAGTGTCGGACAAAATTTACAATTTCCTGGTCCAGCCCTTGGCCGACATTCTGGCCGGGCAGGGGCGCCGAATGATCTACACCGGCTTGACCGAAGCCTTTTTCACCTATGTGAAGGTGGCCTTCTGGGCCGGCTGCTTCATCTCCTTCCCCATCGTCGCCAGTCAGATCTGGATGTTCATCGCGCCGGGCCTGTACAAGCACGAGCGGCGGGCCTTCCTGCCCTTTCTCGCCGCCACGCCGCTTCTGTTCCTGCTGGGCGCGTCGATGGTCTATTACCTCATCTTCCCGATGGCCTGGCGCTTCTTCCTTGGGTTTGAGTTCCATCCAGGTGGCGACGCTCCGGCCCTGCCCATCGAGTTCGAGGCGCGCGTCGGCGAGTATCTGCATCTGGTCATGTCGCTGATTTTCGCCTTCGGCATCGCCTTTCAATTGCCGGTTCTGTTGACGCTGCTGATCCGCGCCGGGTTGGTGACGACGGAGATGCTGGCGTCCAAGCGCCGTTACGCCATCGTCTTCGCCTTCGTCATCGCCGCCGTTCTGACGCCGCCGGACATCATCAGCCAAGTCAGCCTGGCCATTCCCCTGCTGGCGCTCTATGAGATCTCCATTCTCATCGGACGCCAGATGGAAAAGAAACGCGCCGCCGCAGAGGCTGAATAACAACGAGATCCCCTTATCCGCCTTGGTCGGAAAGGGGCGGATTCTTGCGCGCCGGATGGCGTTGTGTGGACAGGTGGTCAAACTCGCGCTAAAAGCAGTGTCCGGCTGAAAACTGGCCGCCTCGCCTATTCGGAGCCACGACCGTCCTATGCAGACCGCCAACGACATCCGCCGCACGTTCCTGGATTATTTCGCCAAGCAGGGCCACCAGATCGTCGAATCGTCGCCGCTTGTGCCGCGCAACGACCCGACGCTGATGTTCACCAACGCGGGCATGGTCCAGTTCAAGAACGTCTTCACCGGGGCGGAACAGCGACCGTACAAGCGGGCGACGACCTCGCAGAAATGCGTGCGCGCGGGCGGCAAGCACAACGACCTGGACAATGTCGGCTACACGGCGCGCCATCATACCTTCTTTGAAATGCTGGGGAACTTCTCCTTCGGCGATTATTTCAAGGACGACGCCATCGCGTTCGCCTGGAACCTCATCACCAAGGAATATGGCCTGCCCGCCGACAAGCTGTTGGTGACGGTCCACAGCAGCGACGAGGACGCGGCGGGGATCTGGCGCAAGGTCGCCGGGCTGTCGGACGACCGCATCATCCGCATCCCGACCGACGACAATTTCTGGCGCATGGGCGACACCGGCCCCTGCGGCCCGTGTTCGGAGATCTTCTTCGATCACGGCCCGTCGATCGCTGGGGGGCCGCCGGGCAGCCCGGAGCAGGACGGCGACCGCTTCATCGAGATCTGGAATCTCGTGTTCATGCAGTATGAACAGCTTGGCCCGGACAATCTGGTGGCGCTGCCCAAGCCGTCCATCGACACCGGCATGGGGCTGGAGCGTCTGGCCGCCGTGCTGCAAGGCCAGCACGACAATTACGACATCGACCTGATGCGGGCGCTGATCGTCGCGTCCGCCGACGCGACCAAGACCTCGCCGGACGGCGCGCACGCCGTGTCGCACCGCGTCATCGCCGACCATCTGCGCTCCTCCTCCTTCCTGATCGCCGACGGCGTGTTGCCGTCGAACGAAGGCCGGGGCTATGTGCTGCGCCGCATCATGCGCCGCGCCATGCGCCACGCCCACATGATCGGCGCGGTCGAGCCGCTGATGCACCGTTTGGTCTCGGCGCTGGTCCAGCAGATGGGCGACGCCTACCCCGAATTGATCCGCGCCCGCGCGCTCATCGTCGAAACGCTGAAGCTGGAGGAAACCCGCTTCAAGCAGACTCTCGACCGTGGCCTGCGCCTGCTGGAAGACGAAGTTGGCCGGTTGGGCGAAAGCCAGCCGCTGGCGGGCGAAGTCGCTTTCAAGCTTTATGACACCTACGGGTTCCCGCTGGATCTGACGCAGGACGTTCTGCGCAGCCAAGGCCGCGCGGTGGACGAGGCCGGGTTCAAGGCGTCGATGGACGAGCAGCGACGCAAGGCGCGCGAATCCTGGGCTGGGTCGGGCGAGGTCGGCACTGAAAAGCTGTGGTACGAGGTCAAGGACGAACTCGGCGCGACGGAGTTCTTCGGCTACGACACCGAAGTCGCCGAAGGCAAGGTGACGGCGCTCATCAAGGGCGACGCCCGTGTCGAGAGCGCGGCGGCGGGCGAGGAGGTTCTCGTCGTCGTCAACCAGACTCCCTTCTACGGCGAATCGGGCGGTCAGGCGGGCGACACCGGCGTGATCTTCAGCGCCAACGGCGCCGAATTCACCGTGTCGGACACCCAGAAGAAGCTGGGTGCGGTGTGGGCGCATGTCGGCGCCGTGACCAAGGGAAGCCTGAAGGTTGGCGACGTGGTGGAGTTGCGGGTGGACAGCGCCCGCCGGTCGGCGATCCGCGCCAACCATTCGGCCACCCATCTGCTGCACGAGGCGCTGCGCAACCGTTTGGGCGACCACGTCACGCAAAAAGGCTCGCTGGTCGCGCCGGAGCGACTGCGCTTTGACATCAGCCAGCCGGTTGGTCTGACCGCCGAGGACATCGCGGCGGTCGAGGATGAGGTCAACCGCCGCATTCTGGGCAACAGCGACGTCATCACCCGCCTGATGTCCCCGGACGAGGCGCGGGCGGACGGCGCCATGGCGCTGTTCGGCGAAAAATACGGCGACGAGGTCCGCGTGGTGTCGATGGGCGGCGCCCATGGCTCCGCCGACCGCGCTTACTCCATCGAGCTGTGCGGCGGCACCCATGTGCGGCGCACCGGCGACATCGGCGTCTTCAAAATCGTGTCGGAAGGCGCGGTCGCCGCTGGCGTCCGCCGTATCGAGGCGCTGACCGGGGCCGGAGCCAAGGCGTGGTTGACCGAACGCGACCATTGGCTGACGGAAGCGGCCTCCACCTTGAAGGTGAAGCCCGACGAGGTTCCGGCCCGCGTCGCCGTGCTGGTCGATGAACGCCGCAAGATGGAACGTGAATTGACCGATCTGCGCCGTCAGGTCGCGCTCAGCGGCTCGGCGAGCGGTGGGGCGAAGGCCGATGGGGCGGGCGAAGCCAAGGACGTGGCGGGGGTGAAGCTCGCCGCCCGCGTCATCGATGGTCTGCCCGCCAAGGATCTGAAGCCGATGACCGACGCGCTGAAGGCGCAGATTGGTTCCGGCGTCGTCGTGCTGATCGCCGGGAACGAGGGCAAGGCCTCCATCGTCATCGGCGTCACCGACGATCTGACCGGCGGTTTGAGCGCCGTCGATCTGGTCCGCGTCGCCGCCGAAGCGCTGGGCGGCAAGGGTGGCGGCGGTCGCCCGGACATGGCGCAGGCTGGCGGCCCGGACGTCGCGCTCGCTCCGGCGGCCATCGCCGCGATTGAACAGGCGATCACGGCCAAGCGCGCGTCCTGATCCTCACCTTGTTTTGAGAAGGCCCGCCCAACCGGCGGGCCTTTTTCTTGCCCGGCCCGATTGTATCCCCCTTTCAAGGACGCCGACCGATGAAGCTGCCGACTCTGCCCTTCACCGTCACCGACTGGAGCCGCGTCGCCGTCACCGAGCATCCCGGCGAAACCGGAATGGCGCTGTGGCGGACCTTCAGCGCGGGCGTCCTGCGGGTGCGGCTGGTCGAATACACGCCGGGCTATCTGGCCGATCACTGGTGCGACCGGGGCCATGTGCTGTTTGTGATGAGCGGCGAACTGGTGACGGAGTTGAAGGATGGCCGCCGCTTTACCCTGAAAGCCGGGATGAGCTATCAGGTGTCGGATTTCGGCGACGCGGCGCACCGCTCCTCCACCGAAACGGGCGCGACGCTGTTCATCGTCGATTGACGGTGAACAGCGTCGGCGGATGTTTCAGGTCGATTTGATGAAGTTCTGAAGCTCCGCCTTCAAGGTGTCCGACAGGTTGGACACGGTGCTGGCGATGTCATGCACCGACCTTGCCGCCCGGTCGGTGTTCTGCGTGGCGTCGCTGACGCCGACAATGCTGCGCGAAACCTCTTGCGTCGCCGCCTCTTGGAACTCCATCGACGCGGTGACGCTTTGGGCAATGTCCTGAACGTTGCGAATCGCCGCCCCGATGCGGTCAAAGGCGGTGATGGTGCCGTTCGCCGCCTGTTGGATTTCCTTCACCCGCGTGGCGATGTCGTCGGTCGCCTTCGCGGTTTGGCTGGCCAAGCTCTTCACCTCGCTGGCGACCACGGCGAATCCCTTTCCGGCTTCTCCGGCGCGGGCGGCTTCAATGGTGGCGTTCAGCGCCAAAAGATTGGTTTGCCCCGCTATCGACGCGATGATTTGGACAATCTGACCAATGGCCTGTGCGCTTTGTGACAGAGTTAAAACCAACTGATCGGACTCCTCGGCCTCCTTCACCGCGTTGATCGCCATGGCGGAGACGTTGGCCATCTGCTGGGTGATCTCGCTGACCGACGCTCTGATCTCCTCGATGGCGGACGACGCGCTGGTGGCCTGCTCGCTGGCGACGCCCCCGGCGCTCACCAACTCTTCGGCGGCGGCGGTCATCCGTTCGGCGGCGCCCGCCATGGTGCCGACGATTTCGGTGACATTCTCGGCCATGCGATGGCTCGCCGTCACCACCGACCAGGACAGCATCGCGGCCTGATACCGCCCTTGATCGTCATGAATCGCCGAGACCCGCAGCTTCAAAACCTCCGGCCCCAACCGGATGATGGCGTTGCAGGGAAGCTGACTGGGATCAGAGATCACACGCCGCTGGTGGTGTGGGTTTTTGTGAAAAATATCAATGGATTGACCAACCATTTTGTCGAGCGTGATCGGAAGATGCTGTTCCAGCGGTTTCAATGTCTTCCGGCTGGTTTCGTTGATGTAGGTGATGCGGAAATCATCGTTCGGGTCGCAAACCATGACGGCGGTGGGCATCTCGTCCAGCATGCGCAGCAGGCGGGCGTTGCGTTCGTTGGCCTGCACCGCGTCGGTGACGACGTTCCAGATCAGCATCGCCGCCGTGTAGCGCCCCTTCTCGTACACCGCCGTGACGTGCAGATCGAGAACCTCGTCGCCCAGATGGATGCGGGTGTTGATCGGCAGATTGGCCGGGTCGGCCAGCAAACGCCGTTGATGCTCCGGGTTGCGATGAAACACGTCGATGCTGGACCCGATCACATCATCGGCGGACAGCTTCAACAGATGACCGATGGAGCGCAGCATCTCCATGGATTTTGGGTTGGCGTGGATGATGTCGAAACTCTTGATGTCGCACAGCATGATCGCGGTCGGCGCGTGGTCGATCAGGGCGTAGGCCCCTGGGCCAAACAGATCGGGAGACTGGGACATCCGGGCGAAGGCTGCAAACATGTCGATTGTCTCCTTATCGCCACAGAACGTGGTTTGATGGAGCACGAAGCAAACCACGTACCAGTCGCTTTTGCCGCTCTGCGCCACGCGCGCGCACTTGCCAGAGGGACGCGAAACCTCAACTATGGGCGCTGATTTTGACCAAGAGGGCATCGATGCGCTTCACCGGAACCGACAGCTACGTCGCCACCGAGGATCTGATGGTGGCGGTCAACGCGGCGATCACGCTGGAACGCCCGTTGCTGGTGAAGGGCGAGCCCGGCACCGGCAAGACGGTGCTGGCGGTGGAGATCGCCCGCGCGTTGAACAAGCCGCTGCTGTCCTGGCACGTCAAATCCACCACCAAGGCGCAGCAGGGGCTGTATGAATATGACGCGGTCAGCCGTCTGCGCGACAGCCAGCTTGGCGAGGCCAAGGTTCACGACATTGGCAACTACATCGTGCGCGGCAAGCTGTGGGAGGCGTTCGACGCGCCGACGCCGCCAGTGCTGCTGATCGACGAAATCGACAAGGCCGACATCGAGTTTCCCAACGATCTTCTGCTCGAACTCGACCGCATGGAGTTCCACGTCTACGAGACCCGCCAGACCATCAAGGCGGCCAAGCGGCCCATCGTCATCATCACGTCGAACAATGAAAAGGAGTTGCCGGACGCCTTCCTGCGCCGCTGCTTCTTCCATTACATCCGCTTTCCCGACCGGGCGACGATGGAACAGATCGTCGAGGTGCATTATCCCGGCCTGAAGGCCGCCTTGCTGCGCGAGGCGCTGAACCTGTTCTATGATCTGCGCGACGTGCCGGGGTTGAAGAAAAAGCCATCGACCTCGGAACTGCTCGACTGGATCAAGCTGTTGATGGTCGAGGACATTGACCCGGAAACCCTGCGGGTGAAGGACGCGCGCAAGTTGATTCCGCCGCTGTGCGGGGCGCTGCTGAAGAACGAACAGGACGTTCACACCCTGGAACGCTTGGCCTTTCTGGCCAAGCGCGAGGGCCGTTGATCCTTTTCGATCATCACCCCGACAGAAAATTGATTGCGGTGGCGGATGATGGGTTGACGGACCGCCGCCGCAACGGGTAAGCAAAGAGCATGACGTACGCCCACACCATGCGAATGCGAATTACCGGCCCGGCGCTCTGACAGCGTCGGTGAGTTGCCGTCTTCGTGTTTGATGATTGTGTGGAGTGTGTGGCGTGACGCTGCACGATGTGGTCGCTGGAACCCTCAATCCAGTTTCTTCTCTGTCTGTTGTTCGTCATCCGATCACGGTTCCGCGTTGCGGGACCGTTCTTGGCGAGCGAATGCGTGGCTTGGCGCGAATTACTCCCCCGGTTCGCTGAGGCGATCCGGGTTACGCCCGACACCCCCACGTCATTCCGCTCCCAAGGATTTTTCCGATGCACACCGCGCATCTCGATGCCGCGCGCACGCTGTCCGTCTGCGCCTCCTCCGAAGACCGTCTGCCCGCTTGGTTGCCGCTGAGCGCCGTCACCAACGCGGCGGAGCGTTTGCACGGCCACATCGTCCGCACGCCGCTGCTGCACGCCCCGGCGCTAGGGCGTGATTTGTGGCTGAAGGCGGAAACCTTCCAGGCGACTGGGGCCTTCAAAGAGCGCGGGGCGCTGAACCGTCTGCTGCGCCTGACGGCGTTGGAGCGGGCGGGCGGCGTCGTCGCCATGTCAGCGGGCAACCACGCGCAGGGGGTGGCGCTGCACGCGCGGCGGCTGGGGGTGAAGGCCACCATCGTCATGCCGGTGACGGCCCCGCGCTGCAAGGTGGACCGCACGGCGGAGTTGGGGGCCGAGGTGGTGTTGCACGGCGCCACGGTGGGGGAGGCCAAGGGCAAGGCGCTGGAACTGGCGGCGGAGCGGCGCCTGACCTTCGTTCATCCCTACGACGATCCCGACGTCATCGCCGGGCAGGGCACCGTTGGGCTTGAGGTGCTGGCGGACCGGCCGGATGTGGAAACGCTGGTGGTTCCGGTCGGCGGCGGCGGGCTTCTGGCCGGGATTGCGGCGGCGGTGAAGGCGATCAAGCCGTCGGTGCGGGTGATTGGCGTGCGGTTGGGCGAGCGCGGCGGCCTGACCCTGGCCGATGGCATCAACGTCCACGCCCTTGGCAAGCTGCCGCAAGAGGTGGTGGCGACGCTGGTTGACGACCTGGTCGAGGTGACGGAAAACGAGATCGCCACCGCGATGCGCGCCCTGCATGGCTCCTTCGGCATGGTGGCGGAGGGGGCTGGCGCGGCGGCGGTGGCGGCTCTGTTGACCGGACGGCTGGGCCGAACCGGGCGGACGGTCGCCGTGCTGTCGGGCCGCAACGTCGATGGCGACACGCTGGCGCGGACTCTGGCGGCGGCGTGATGGAAACGGTGCGGGAGGAGGCGAGGGCGGGTTACTCCCGCCCCAGCACCCGATCCACCACAGCGTCGGCCCATTCACGGGACCGGAAGCTGGCCTTGGCCTCCACCGGATCATAGACGCGCTCGACCCACTCCCAAAAGGGGGTCGGACGCTTGTCGTTGTAGGCGGCGTAGAGGTCAAAGAAATAATCGAGGATGCCGGTCTTGGCCTGCTTGAAATGGCCGTATTTCCACGACAATTGCTTGGTGGCGTCGGGCAGCGCCTGTTGCTCATGGATGAACATGAACAACGCCGCCATGAAACCGGCGCGATCCGCCCCTGATTTGCAATGCATCAACGCCGGATATTGCATGGTGGTGAACAGGTCGCGCGCCTTCAGCAGCGTTTCCTTTTTCGGCATGTCGCGGGAGTTGACGGGGAAATCGACCAACTCGACCCCATGCGCCCGGCAGGCTTCCGCCTCCAAAATGTAAGACGCGCAGTCGCGCCCGCCGCGCAGGTTCAAGATGGTCCGCACGCCGTTGCGCGCCGCCGCCGCGATGTGCGAGGGCGAGGGCTGGCTCGCCCGGAACATGTTGGGGGAGATGCGGTGCGTGTTGGAATAGATCAGCCGGAAACAGGCGTGGTCGATGAACACGCTTTCAAAATGGCCAAGCGCCCGCTGCCAGGGCGTCGCCATGCGGCCACGCCCCTGCTTGATGCCATCCGCAAGCGCCGTGGTGATGCGGCGCAGGAACCATTTCTTGTTGGCCAACGGGAACCCTTCCAACTGCATACGCGCGCCAACATAGGGGCGGAACGGCCCACGTCAAGCGGTCAGGCCAGCGCCCTTGCCCTGCAAACGCTGATAGATCCCATAGCGGGCGGCCAGCGCCAACACGATTTCCATATAGAGGTTGATGAGGCCGTTGGCGTAAAAGGCCGGGCAGCCGGTGTAATGGCGCTCCCCCACCATCGCCGTCGGCTCGATCAGGGCGGCGTTCAGCAGGATGACGTCCTGCTCCTCGTCATAGACGAAAGCCAACTGGTCGGCGCGCAGCGGGTGAATCGCCTGATGGTCGTCCGCCTCGATCCGTCCCGCCGCCATGAACTGGCAGAGCATGCCCAGGCTGCCCATCGACAAGGGCAGGATCTGTTTCAGGCTGCGGCGGGCGAGATCGTCATAGGCGGCGGCGTCCAGGTCGGGCCGCAGCAGAGGGGCCGATTCGACCAGATTCCAGCAAACATGCAACGCGGTGTGGCTGCCGGTTTTGGTGATCGACATCATGTCGTAACCCGATGGCGAATGCAGAACCGAGTTTTGCAGCGCCTGCGACAGCACGAAACAGGCGGCGGCCAGTTCGCTGATCGTCCCCTCGGTGCGGCAACGGTCCTCTTCGACCATCACCTTGATCGTCCATTCATTGATGATGGCGTCCAGCAGATGACAGATGGCGTCGCGTAGGAAACCGACCATGCGGTCGGGATCGGCGGCGTCCAACCCGGCGGGATCGGCGACGTCAAGCCCATGGGGTGAATCCGGCGGGTTGGCGAGGAGGATGTGTCCATCCTCGCCCAGCGGCAGCCGATTTGTGATGTGCGCGCGCAGGTCGCCATAGAGCAGGGCCAGCAGCGTGTTGATGACGACCTTCTCGTAATCCTCCTTGCGGGTGTCGCCATGGATCGGGCATTGGCCGCCAAGCTGTTGCAGCTCCTGGCCGAACAGATAGTTCGGGTCTTCGGCGATGCGGTGAAGGATCGGCGCCAGATTGACGCGGGTCATGCCCGCCGTCTCGTGGGCGGCCAGATAGGTCAGGGCGAAATCATTGGCGCGCGCCATGGATCTCAAGCCTCCTGCAAGCGTTGATACGCGTTGTAATCCGTCGCCAACCCGCCGACGATGTCGAGATACAGCTTGATGAGGCCGGTGGTGTAGAAGGCCGGGCAGCCGGTGTAATAGCGTTCGCCGGGCTTGGCGAAGCTCGTGATCGGATCGACGTTCAGACGGATCAACCCGGACTCGTCCAGCACGAAGGCGGTTTGCTCTTTGGGCAGCCGGTGAACCGCCAAGCCGTCAGGCGGCTCGATTCCGCTTTTTTCCATGTAATGAACCAACATGCCCAGGCTGGCCATCGACAGCGGCACGATTTGCTTCAGGCTGCGGCGAATGAGATCGTCGTAAAACGCGTTGTCCTTGCCGGGAACCAGCAGCGGCGCGGCTTCGACCAGCGCCCAACAAATGTGGATGGCCGTGTGGCTGCCGGTCTTGGTGATCGACAGCATGTCGTACCCGGCGCGCTGGTAGAGCGGGGAATTGTCCAGCGTCAGCCGCAAGATGAAGGTCGCCGCCGCGTCGATGGAGATCTCGCCCGAGCCGAGCGCGCGGTAATGCTCCTCCTCCAGGAGTAGATCCTTGACCCAGCCGGTGATGAGCGCGTCGAGCAGATGGCAGGTGGCGTCGCGCAGCACCGAACAGAACACGTCGGGCGGGGCCGCCGCCATGGCGTCGCGGTGCGCCGGGTTCAGGCCGTGGGGTGACAGCGGCGGAATCGGCAGCATCAGCATGCCCGCCTCGTCAAACGGCATCTTCACCGCGATGTGGTCGCGCAGCCGGTTGAACAGAAAGGCCAGCAGGGTGTTGACGACGATCTTGTCGGCGTCGTCCTGGGGCAGGCCGGGCGCGGCTTCCCCCTCGGTGGGTTCTGGGGCTTCTCCCTCGGCAGCGTCACCCTCGGAGGCGGCGGCGCTGTGGAAGGGGCATTGCCCGGCCCCGCGCTTCAACTCCTCACCAAACAGGTAAGAGGGGTCGGACTGGATGCGTTGCAGCACATGGGCGACGGAGACCCGCGACAGCCCGACCTCGCCATGGGCGGCGTTGAAGGTCTGGGCGAAGTCGTTGGAACGGGACTGCGGGGCTTTGGACATCGGGGCGTCTTCGTCGCAGGAAAAGGGGCAGCCCTTGCACCCTAAAGTGAAAGGGCCGCCCCATGCAACGCGGCGACGGCGGGCGGGTCGATTATGACGCGCCTTGCGATTATTTCGCCACGACGCGGCCCTCGATCCCGACCGAAACGGTCTTCAAGGCTTCGACATGGTTCATGACGATGGTGGCGAGCAGCACCGCGCCGGAGGCGTCAACCAGCACCTTGGAACGCGGGAAGGCGTCGTAACCGTCGCCACCCTTCAGCAGATAGTCGTTGGTGGCGACGCGGTAGGTCGCCGCCGGATCCAGCGGCTTGCCGCCCACCGTCACCGCGATCACCCGCTTGCCGGCGGCGGCCTTGGGATCGTAGGTCATGGTCAGGCCCGACACCTGCGGGAAGCGCCCAGCCTTGTCCTCCACCTTGCTGACGCCATGCTCCAGCGAGGCCAGCAGATCGGCGCCGCTCATCTCCACCAGCACCCCGACATTGCCGAAGGGCAGTTCGGCGAAAATGTCCTTGCGGGTCAGGGCGGTTCCCGCCGGGCGCAGGGCGTCGGCGCGGATGCCGCCGCCGTTGGTGATGGCGACGTCGGCCTTCAACGCGCCGCGCATGGCGTCGGCGATCAGGTTGCCCATCGTCGCCTCGCGGGTGCGGACGCTGTCCTTGCGGCTGTCGAGATCGACGCTGGTGGTGCCGATCACGGCGGCCAGATCGCTGTCCAGCTTCTGCGTGTAGCCGCCGACCACGCGTTCGACCTCCGCGTCCGGGGCGACGCCAGCGGTGGAGACGAAGCGCCATTCCGTCGGCAGGGTGGTGGTGGCCGGTCCCTTGTCCGTCGTTTTGGTGGAGACCAGCAGTTTGACGACGCCCAAATATTGCGCGTCGTGACCAGCCTTCAAAATCAGGGTCGAACCTTCGTAAAAGCTGATCGGGTCATGGTCGTGACCGCCGAGAATAAGATCAATGCCCTTGACCTTGCTGGCCAGCTCGCGGTCTTCTTCGATGGTCAGATGGGTCAGGGCGACGATCACCGTCGCGCCGTCGGCCTTCAACGCCTTGATCGCCGTCGTGGCGCTGTCCTGCACCGGGGCGAAGGACAGGCTTGGCCCGCCGCTCGACAGCCGGGCGCTTTCCGGGGTTATCAGGCCGAGAAAGCCGATTTTGACGTCGCCGACAATTTTGGTCCAATGCGGGACGGTGGTGGCGAAGGCCGAGCCGTCGGCTGATTTGACGTTGGTGCCGATCCAGGGAAAGGCGGCTTCGGCCATCCGCTTTTTCAACGGCTCCACGCCGAAATCGAATTCATGGTTGCCGAAGGTGACGGCGTCCACCTTGATGGCGTTGAACAGCGCGATCATCTGCTCGCCCTGCGTCGTTCCCGACAGCAGGGACGGCGACAGGAAATCGCCGCCAACCGTGGTGATCGCCTGCCCGTCGCGCTGCCGTTCCTGCCGCAGCAGGGTCATCAGGGGGCCGAAACCGCCCTGGCCCTTCACCGGGGCGATTTCATACACGTCGTTGACGTGCAGAAAGGTCAGGCTGCCGTTCTGCGCCCAGGCGTCGCCGGTCAAAGCCAGCGAACCAAGACCAAGCGAACCGGCGAACACCGACGCGGCGAGCAGCGTGCGAAGGGGGGCGAACATGCGGGTCAAACCTCTGAGTGCGGCGAACGTCGGCGCAGTCTAAACCAGATCATCGACGCCGCGCATAGCCGCTTTGCGCGGCCACCGCCCGGCTTGAACTCCGCGTCGGCTCCCCTCACAACAAGGGAACGGTTCATCGAAGCTCGCGAGCGTGGTCCATCATGCGCATCCTGGTCGTGCAAAACAGCCAAACCGCCCCCATCGGCATCGTTGGCGAGGCGCTGGTCGACAATGGCGCCAGCCTGGTGACAATCGCCGCGAATGAGGGGGAGGCCATCCCCGACCGCGACGGCTTCGCCGGTCTGGTCGTGCTGGGCGGCCCGCAAGACGCCTGGGACGACAGCCACGGCCCGCACTTCCCCGAGGTGATGGAGACGATCCGCGCCTTCGCCGACGCCGACCGCCCGGTGATGGGGATTTGTCTGGGCGCGCAATTGACCGCGCGGGCCTATGGCGCGCGGGTCTACCGGCATGAGGCGGCGGAGCTGGGCGTTTGCCCGGTGACGCTGCACGACCACGCCGCCGAGGATCCGGTGCTGGGCGGCTTTGGCCCGTCGCTCAACCTCGTGCAATGGCATTACGACACCTTCGAGTTTCCTGACGGCGCGGTTCCGCTGGCCCACAGCGCGGTTTGCGGGCGGCAGGCCTTCCGGTTGGGCCGCGCCACCTACGCCTTTCAGTTTCACCCGGAGGCGACGGCGGGCATCGTTCGGGGCTGGGCCTCGCGCTTTGGCGAAGAGGCGCGGGAGAAGAACCGCAGCGTGCTTGACGGGTTGGACCACGCGCTCGACGCCCATCTTCCGGCGGCGGAGGAGTTCGCCCGCGCCATCACCCGGCGCTGGCTGGCGCTGGCCTGAGGGCAGGTTTACCCCGCGCGGAACTGGGCCAGAAGGTCGGGCGTGTCCACGTCGTACAGAACGCCCGCGTCGTCCACCGACACCTCGCACAATTGGTCGGCGTGCTGGCCAATCAGGCGCTTTGCTCCGGAATCGCCGGTCAAGCCCGCCATTTCAGTGAAATAGCCGCGATCCCACAGCACCGGGTTGCCCTGCTTGCCGTGGGTGGTCGGAACGCAGATGGCGCGGCCTTCCAGCGGGTTGTAGGCGGCGATCAGCCGGTCGATCACTCCGGCGGCGACGCGCGGCATGTCGCCCAAACAGACGACCACCGCGTCGGCGTCCGCCGGAACCGCCGCCAGCCCGACCCGCAGCGAAGCGCTGAGGCCGTCGGCGAAATGCGGGTTGTGAACGAAGCGAACCGGCTTGCCCGCCAACGCGGCGGCCACCGCCTCGCCCTGGTGGCCGGTGACGACGATGACGCTGTCGGCTTGCGAGGCCAACGCGGCGTCCACCGCGCGGGCGACCAGGGGCGCGCCGCCGACATCGGCCAGAAGCTTGTTCGTTCCGCCCATCCGGCTCGACCGTCCAGCGGCGAGAACCAGGGCGGTGACGCGCGGCGCGCGCGGCGCCTCCGGTGTCGGCGCAGCGCCCGCGCGGGGCAGGGGACGGCTGGGGATCTCGGCGAGCAGGCCGCCCACCCCCATCCGCATGACGTCCTGGCGGGTCGGCGGAACCCCCGCCGCGATCCGTTGCAACACCCAGTCGAAGCCGTTCAGCTTGGGCGAGCGGGCGCAGCCGGGCAGGCCCAGCACAGGAACGTCGCCAAGCCGGGCCAACAGCAGCAGATTGCCCGGATCAACCGGCATGCCGAAATGCTCGACCACGCCACCCGCTCGCGCGATGGCGGCGGGCAACACGTCGCGCCGGTCGGTGATGGCCGACGCCCCGGCGATCAGCAGCAAATCGACCGGAGGGAACGCCTGGACGCAGGCGGCAAGGTCGGCTTCGTCATGGGCGCAACGGGTCTCGGCGGCCAGGGAGCCGCCCAGCGCCTCCACCCGCTCGCGGGTCACCGCGACGGTCTTGTCGAGCACGCTGTCTTTGACGCCGGGCAGGCGGGTTTGAATCAACCCGACGGAGAGCGGGCGAAAGGCGGCGACGGTCAGCGGCGGGGAACCGGCGGCGGCCAGTTCCTCCGCTTGGGCGACAACGGATTCCGGGGCGGCGAAGGGGATGATTTTGACGGTCGCCAGCATCTGGCCCGGATCGACGACAGCGAAGTCGGGCAGGGTGGCGATGGTGACGCTTTCGTCGATCAGATTGATGGCGTCGATCCGCGTCGGATCCAGCCGCAGCAGGCCGCGCGATGCGGCGAAGATGTTGACCCGCCCGGTGAAGGGGGCGGCGACGGTCACGCCAACGCCCAACCGGGAATCTCCGGCGACCGCGCGGGCCACCCGCGCCGCCGCCGCGTCTTCGCCGACGTCCTGCGGGTCGAGCGCGACGGCGACCACCGTTTCAACGCCAGCGTTGCGCAGCGCGGCGACATCCTCGGCGGACAGACGGCGGCCTTTTTTGAACGACAGACCGTCGCGCCGCAGGGAATGCGCCAGGATGGCGCCCTCGGCCTCGTCAAGCGGCAGGGAGCCGAATCGCATGGGCGCGGTGGTTCCTGTTCAAACGGTCAGCAGGGGTGGTTTTCGCCACGGCGGACGCAGGTGATCTGCCCCAGAATCGACAGGGCGATTTCGGCGGGCGTCACCGCGCCGATGGATAGGCCGACCGGCCCCCGGATGCGCTTCACCTGCGACTCGCTCAAGCCCTCGTCGCGCAGACGGTCGAGCCGCAGGGCGTGGGTGCGCTTGCTGCCCAACGCGCCGACGTAAAAGGCGGGGGAGCGCAAGGCGGCGATCAACGCCGGATCGTCCAGCTTGGGATCGTGCGACAGGGTGACGATGGCGGTGCGGACGTCGGGGGCGAGCGCGGTCAACCCCTCGTCCGGCCAGTCGTGATTCAGTTTGATGCCGGGAAAACGCGCTTCCGTGGCGAAGGCCCCGCGCGGGTCGATCACCGTCACGTCATAGCCGCTGAGCACGGCCAAGGGGGCCAGCGCCTGGGCGATGTGAACGGCGCCGACGATCAACAGGCGCATCGCTGGGTTGTGGACATGGACGAACAGGCGAAAGCCGTCCTCGTCCTGCGGGTCGGTCAGAACGCCGGAACGGTCCTGGCGGATGCGTCGTCGCACCTCCTCCAGGATTTCCGGCTCCAGGCCGAAGCCGCCATGCACGGCGTCGTCAAGGACCAGCGATTGCAGGCCGCTGTTCAGATCGGTGACGATGGCCACCGGGGTCGCGGCGGCTTTCGCGGCGACCAGACGATCCAGGATGTCGCGTTTCATTCCACGGCCTCGACATAGACTTGAACCTGCCCGCCGCAGGCCAGCCCGACTTCCCAGGCCATTTCGTTGGTGATGCCGAAGGACAGCAGACGCGGTTCGCCGTCCTCCATGGTTTTCGCCGCTTCGTGCGCGACGGCGCTTTCGATGCAGCCGCCCGACACCGAACCGGCCATGGCGCCAGCCTCGTCAACCGCCATCTGGCTGCCGACCGGGCGGGGGGAGGATCCCCAGGTCGCGATCACGGTGGCCAACGCCACCTTGCGCCCGGCGGATCGCCACACGGCGGCCTGTTCTATGATGTTGTCCGCCATCAGGGTGTCGTTCATCCCGCCGCCTCCTTGACCCAACGGCGCAAGCCCGCTTGGCGACGCGGCTCTTGCCGCGACAAGGCGTCGGCAAGGTTGGCGAGGCTGTTCAGGTTGTGCGTCGCGCGAAAATCGTCCACATGCGGCAGCAACGCCCGAATGCCGGAGGATTTTGGCGCGAAGCCTTCCCACCGCAGCAATGGATTCAGCCAGACGAGCCGCCGACAGCTTTTGTGCAACCGTTCGGCCTCCTCCGCAAGCCCTTCCCCTGCATCCCTGTCCAGCCCGTCGGTAATGAGCAAAATGATCGCGCCCTGGCCCAAGACCCGACGCGCCCATTGCCGGTTGAAGGCGCGCAGCGCCGTGCCGATCCGCGTTCCGCCCGACCAGTCGGCCACCGCGCTCGACACCGCGTCCAGCGCCACATCCACATCCTTGTGGCGCAGGTGGCGGGTGATGTTGGTCAACCGCGTGCCAAAGACGAAACTGTGCACCCGGTCACGATCGTTCGTGACGGCGTGCATGAAATGCAAAATCATGCGCGAATAGCGCGTCATGGAACCGGAAATGTCGCACAAGACCACAAGCGGCGGAGGACGGGTGCGTTTGCGCTTGCGCGCCAGATCGGCCAGATCGCCGCCCGACCGCAACATCCGCCGCAGCGTGCCGCGCGGATCGACGCGCGGCCCATGCGGATCGGGCTGGTGACGCCGGGTCGTGACCTCCGCCAGCGGCAGGGCGAGGCGGGCGAGCATGCTTTTCGCCTGCGCCATCTCCTCGGCGCTCATCGTCTCGAAATCCTTCGCCTGCAACCGTTCGGCGGCGGACATGGTGAAGGTGGCGTCGATCTCGATTTCGGTTTTTTCCTTGCCCTCCACCTCCGGCGCGGTTCCGTGCAGGGCGTCGGCCAGACGCTGCGCCATCTCCGGCTTGTCCGGCGCGGGGTCCGTCCGCACCGTCGGCAGCATCATCGCCATCATCTTTTTCAGGATGTCGGGATTGCGCCAGAAGACGTGAAAGGCTTGGTCGAACAGCTCGCTCTGGTCATGGCGGTTGACCAGAACGGCGTGCAGCGCCCAATAGAAATCGCTGCGGCTGGCCAAGCCCACCGCCTCCACCGCCTCCACCGCCTGCAAGACCTTGCCCGGCCCGACCGGCAGACCGGCGGCGCGCAGGGCGCGGGCGAAATGCATCAGGTTCAGGGCCAGACGGTCCCGGTTGGCGGGCGTGGCGTCGCTGCCGGTCATGCCGTCCTCACCGCGCCGTGGTGGCGGCCAGTTCGGTCTTGACCTGGGACAGGATGCGGGCGGCCTCGCTGCCCTGGATGCGGGCGATGTCGTCCTGATACTTCAGCAGCGTGCCCAGCGTGTCGTTGATGACGGAGGGTTCCAACTCCAACTGGTTCAGTTCGACCAACGCCTGCGCCCAATCCAGCGTTTCCGCCACGCCGGGCGACTTGTACAGGTCCAACCCCCGCAGGGATTGGACGAACCCCACCACCTGCGCCGCCAGCCGGGCGTCCGCCTGCGGCGCCTTCAGCGCGACGATTTGCCGTTCGCGCGCCGCCGAGGGGTAATCGACCCAATGATAAAAGCAGCGGCGTTTCAGCGCGTCGTGGATCTCGCGGGTCCGGTTGGACGTCAGGATGACGATGGGCGGTTCCGGGGCGTGGATGGCGCCGAATTCCGGGATCGTCACCTGGAAGTCGGAGAGGATTTCCAGCAGATACGCCTCGAACGGCTCGTCGGTGCGGTCCAACTCGTCGATCAACAGCACTGGCGGCCCGGCGAGGTCCGGCTCCAGCGCCTGCAACAGCGGGCGTTTGATGAGGAAGCGCTCGGAAAACAGATCCGACGCCAGCGCGTCGCGGTCTTTCGCCCCCGACGCCTCGGCCAGCCGGATTTCCATCATCTGGCGGGCGTAGTTCCACTCATAGACGGCGGACGACGCGTCCAACCCCTCATAGCATTGCAAACGCAGCAGGCGACGGCCCAGCGTGGCCGACAGCACTTTGGCGATCTCGGTCTTGCCGACCCCGGCCTCGCCCTCCAAAAACAGCGGGCGCTTGAGCTTCAGCGCGAGAAACAGCGCGGTCGCCAGCGAACGGTCGGCGACGTAATCGCCACGGGCAAGCAGGGCCGCCGTGTCATCGACGGAGGCGGGGAGGGCAATCGGCATGGGATCCGTGGGGTGACGGGGAGAGGACAATCAGGCGGCGGCGGAACGTTGCGTTTGCGCGTGATGCCAGAGACGATCCGCAGGGTAATCAATCTCCGGCTCTTCATCATCGCCCCCCCACCCAATCGCCCACCCCCAGGCCACGCATTTGACCGTGGCGAACAAGGATGGATCGGCGAGCGGACGAAGGACCGTGAAGCGGCGGATCGGATCGGACAGATCGACGACATCGCGGGCGCCGTCGATCCAGGTGACGGCGACCGACAGGGTTCCGGGCAGAGCCTCGACGGAGACGACGCGGGGTTGGTCCATGATTACTCCTCGCCGTTGATCTCGATCCAGCGCAGGGCCAGATGCGGACGGTTGTCCGCCGCCCATTCCAGAACCTTGCGCGTCGTGTCCTGTGGCGCGCTGCCCTTCAACGTTACCAGATCATTGATCCGAACCAACAGGTTGAAATCCGGCCCGACCACATGGAAGTGGGGCGGGTTGTGGTCGTCAGCGTAGATGTAGACGCGGGCGCTCCCGATGCGGGCAAGAATGGGCATGCCGACCAAGCGCTGAAAGACGGTGAACGCAGAGGTTGCCCACGCCGCCCGAACACTTGAAAGGGCGGGCGGCGTGGGCGCGACATTTCCTTACCCCGCCGCCTCAACCGCCCGCTTGGCCATCACGGTGACGAGATGGGCGCGGTAATCGGCGCTGGCGTGCAGGTCGGCGTTCAAATCGTCGGCGCTGACCGACAGGCCGTTCAAGGCTTCGGCCTTGAAGTTGGCGGCGAGCGCCGCTTCAAAGGCCGGGAGACGGAACACCGATCCGGCGGCCCCCGTCACCGCGACGCGGACCTCCGCCCCGAACTTGGCCACGAACACGCCGACGATGGCGTAGCGGCTGGCCGGGTTGCGGAACTTGGCGTAGGCCGCCTTGTCGGGCGTGGCGAAACGCACCGAGGTGACGATCTCGCCCGGCTCCAACGCCGTCTCGAACATGCCGGTGAAGAAATCATCCCCGGCGATGGTCCGGCGGTCGGTGGTCAGCGTCGCTTTCAACGCCACCACCGCCGACGGGTAATCCGCCGACGGGTCGGCGTTGGCGATGGAGCCGCCGAGCGTCCCCATGTTGCGCACCTGCCGGTCGCCGATCCCCTCGGCCAGTTGGGTCAGCGCCGGGATGGTCGCCTTGACCAGGGCGGAATGCGCCACCTCGGCGTGGCGGGTGAAGGCGCCGACCGTCAGGCCGCCATCGACCGCCGCGACGCCCTTCATGTCGGGCACGGCGCTGAGATCGACCAGAACCGACGGCTGGGCCAGCCGCTGTTTCAGCGTCGGCAGCAGGGTTTGCCCGCCGCTCAACAATTTGGCCTCGTCCGCCTGGATGGCGGCGACCGCCTCAGCGAGCGACGTGGGCCGTTGGTACGAGAACGCGTACATCGGATCTTCTCCTTCTTACTCGGCGGCCATGGCGGGCGTCGCGTCTTGAATGACACGCCAGATCTTTTCCGGCGTGGCGGGCATGTCGAGATGGGTGACGCCGAAATCGCCCAGCGCGTCGACCACCGCGTTCATCACGGCGGCGGACGCGCCGATGGTCCCGGCCTCGCCGCAGCCCTTCACGCCCAGCGGGTTGTGGGTGCAAGGCTGGTCTTCGTGGTAACGCACGGTGAAAGACGGCACGTCGTCGGCGCGCGGCATGCAGTAATCCATGTAGGAGCCGGTCAGAAGCTGGCCGGATTCATCGTCGTAGACGCAATTTTCAAGCAGCGCCTGCCCGATGCCCTGGACGATGCCGCCATGCACCTGTCCCTCGACGATCAGCGGGTTGATGACGTTGCCGAAATCATCGACCGCCGAGAAGGCGACGACCTGGGTCACGCCGGTGTCGGGATCAATCTCCACCTCGCAAACATGGCAACCGTTCGGGTAGGTGAAGTTTTTCGGATCATAGAAAGCCTGCTCGTCCAACCCCGGCTCCAACTCGTCGAGCGGGAAATTGTGCGGGACATAGGCTTGCAGGGCGATGTCGCCGATGCCCAGACTCTTGTCCGTTCCGGCGACGGTGAAGCGGCCTTCCTTCACCTCGATGTCGGTTTCGGCGGCTTCGAGCATGTGGGCGGCGATCTTCTTGGCCTTGCGCTCCACCTTGTCCATCGCCTTGACGATGGCCGAACCGCCGACCGCCAAGGAGCGGGAGCCGTAGGTGCCCATGCCGAACGGGATCTTGGCGGTGTCGCCATGGACGATCTCGACATTCTCAATCGGCACGCCGAAACGCTGGGACACCAGTTGGGCGAAGGTGGTTTCGTGGCCCTGGCCGTGGCTGTGCGACCCGGTGAAGACCGTCACCGAGCCTGTGGGGTGAAAGCGGACCTCCGCGCTTTCGTACAGACCGGCCCGCGCGCCCAACGCCCCGGCGACGTTGCTGGGGGCGATGCCGCAGGCTTCGATGTAGGTGGAGAAACCAATGCCGCGCAGCTTGCCCTTGGCCTTCGACGCCGCCTTGCGCGCCGCGAAGCCGTCGTAATCGACCAGCGGCAGGGCGATGTCGAGATTCTTGGCGAAGTCGCCGCTGTCATACTGCAAGGCGACCGGCGTCTGATAAGGCATGGCGGAGGCTGGGACGAAGTTCCGCCGCCGAATCTCGACGCGGTCGAGACCAGCCACCCCCGCCGCGATGTCCACCAGCCGCTCGATCAAATAGCAGGCTTCCGGGCGACCGGCCCCGCGATAGGCGTCCACCGGGGCGGTGTTGGTGAAGACGGCCTTCACCTCGGCGTAGATCGCCGGGGTCTTGTACTGACCGGCCAGCAGGGTGGCGTAGAGGTAGGTCGGAATCGACGGCGCGAAGGTCGACAGATAGGCGCCGAGATTGGCGAGGGTCGCGACGCGCAGCCCCAGGAAATGGCCGTCCTTGTCCATCGCCAATTCGGCGTGGCTGACATGGTCGCGGCCATGGGCGTCGGTCAGGAAGCTTTCGGAACGGTCGGCGGTCCATTTCACCGGGCGCCCGATCTTCTTCGCCGCCCAGGTGACGACGGCCTCCTCGCCATAATGGAAAATCTTGGAGCCGAAACCGCCGCCGACGTCCGGCGCCACCACCCGCAGTTTGTGCTCGGGAATCCCCAGAACGAAGGCCCCCATCAGCAGACGGATGACGTGGGGGTTCTGGCTGGTGGTGGTCAGCGTGTGTTCGCCGCTGGACGGGTCATACTCGCCCAGCGCCGCGCGCGGCTCCATCGCGTTGGGAACCAGCCGGTTGTTGACCAGATCAATTTTCGCCACATGGGCGGCCTGGGCGAAGGCGGAATCCACCGCCGCCTTGTCGCCGAGATGCCAATCGTAACAGACGTTGCCCGGCGCCTCGTCATGCACCTGCGGGGCCTCGGGCGTCGCGGCGCGGGTGGAGGCGGCGACGGCGGGCAACTCCTCGTAATCGACCATGACCAGTTCGGCGGCGTCGCGCGCCTGATCCTTGGTCTCGGCGATCACCACGGCGACGGCGTCGCCGACGTAACGGACCCGGCCACGGGCCAGCGGGAAATGTCCCGGCTCCTTCATCGGCGAGCCGTCTTTGGAGTGGATTTGCCAGCCGCAGGGCAGGCTGCCGACCTTGTCGGCCTCCATGTCGGCCCCGGTCAGCACGGCGACCACGCCGGGGGCGGCCAGCGCGGCGCTGGCGTCGATGCCCTTGACCAGAGCGTGGGCGTAGGGCGAGCGGACATGAACCATGTGGGTCATGTTCGGGCGCTTGAAGTCGTCCGTGTAATTGCCACGGCCCGTCAGAAACCGAGGATCTTCGCGCCGACGCACCGACGCGCCGACGCCATTGGGGTTCGCCATCTGGTGATTCCTCCCATCGGAACGCTTATTTTTTGGAACTGCGGAAAGGCTTACTCGGCGGCGATCTTCGCCGCTTGATCGGCGTTCATCGCCTCGGCCCCGGCCTGCACCGCCTTCACGATGTTGTGGTAGCCGGTGCAGCGGCAGATGTTGCCCTCCAACCCCTCGCGAATGTCCTGTTCGGACAAGGACGGGTTGCTGTTCACCAGATCCACCGCGCTCATCACCATGCCCGGCGTGCAGAAGCCGCATTGCAGACCGTGATGCTCGCGAAAGGCCGCCTGCATCGGGTGCAGCGCGCCGTCGGCCGCCGCCAGCCCCTCGATCGTCGTCACGGTCGCGCCGTCGACCTGGAGCGCCAGGGTGGCGCAGGACTTCACCGAACGGCCATCGACATGGACGACGCAGGCGCCGCATTGGCTGGTGTCGCACCCGACATGGGTGCCGGTCAGGCCCACATGCTCGCGAAGGAAGGTGACGAGCAGGGTCCGCTCCTCCACCTCGCGCGAGACCGTCTTGCCGTTGACGGTCATCGTAACGGTACAGGGCATTGATAATCCTCCCGCTGGCTTTTGAATGGCTGGCTGTTCTTTGGGTCGAGAGTCGGTTGCTGGATCAAGGATAGGGTGTGTCGATGGGCCAAGGTCAAGCCGTCCGATGGCGGATGGCCAAAAGAAGTGTCTTGAAACCGTCCAAGACTCGGATAGTCCGTACTGGCGCGCAATTTTTCGCCGCGTTACAGTGGCTTGGCGATCCCCGCAACACGCGGGCGCGCCAACGACAATCGGGAGAGCCAGCATGAAACGCCTTGTCGCCGCCGTCGGAGTCTGCCTGTTCGCGTCACTGCCGGCTCAGGCCGAGTCGTTCATCACCGTGCTGACCGGGGGAACCAGCGGGGTCTATTATCCCCTGGGCGTCGCCCTGTCCAACGTCTATGGCAAGGCGCTGCCGGGGGCCAAGGTCACGGCGCAGGCGACCAAGGCGTCGGTGGAAAACCTCAATCTGCTCCAGGCCGGGCGTGGGGAGATCGGTTTCACGCTGGGCGATTCGCTGGGCGACGCCTGGAAGGGCAACGAGGAAGCGGGCTTCAAGACCAAGCTGGACAAGCTGCGCACCATCGCCGCCATCTACCCCAATTACATCCAGGTGGTGGCCAGCAAAGAATCCGGCATCAAGACGCTGGCCGATCTGAAGGGCAAACGGATTTCCGTCGGCGCGCCGAAATCGGGGACGGAGTTGAACGCGCGGGCGATTTTCGGGGCCGCCGGGTTGGCCTATAAGGATTTCGCCCGCACCGAATATCTGCCCTTTGGCGAATCGGTCGATCTCATCAAGAATCGCCAGTTGGACGCCACGCTGATTTCCGCTGGGCTGGGCGTCGCCGCGATCAAGGATTTGTCAGCCTCGCAAGAGGTGACGATCGTCAGCATTCCGGCGAACGTGGTGGCCAAGGTCGGCGATCCAGCCTTCATCCCCGAGACGGTTCCGGCCAACACCTATCCCGGTCAAACCGACGCGGTGCCGACCGCCGCCGTCCGCAACCTGCTGGTCAGCCATTCCGGCGTGTCCGACGACGCGGTCTACGCCATGACCAAGACGTTGTTCGAGAATCTTGACGCGCTGGCCGCCGCCCATGTCGCCGCCAAGCAGATCAAGCTGGACGCCGGGGCCACCCAGTCGCCGGTGCCGCTGCATCCCGGCGCGATCAAGTTCTTCAAGGAAAAGGGCCTGATGTGAGCGCGCACGGTTCGGAGCGGGCGCCATGAGCGCGAAGACAAGCGACGCGGACGCCCAGATCCGTCAGGCCATCGACCGCGAAAACCCGTCCACCGTCATCGCGTTCGAGGGCTTTGACGGCAAGGCCGTGTTTCTCATCGCCGTGGCCTTTTCCACCTTCCAATTGTGGACCGCCACCTTCAACCCGCTGTCCAGCATGGTGGTGCGGTCGGTCCATGTCGGCTTTCTGTTGCTGATGACCTACGCCCTGTTCGGCTTCCGTCAGGAGGCGGAGCGCAAGCGGGTTCCCTGGTATGATTGGCTGCTGGGGCTGACCGCCTTCGCCATCGGCCTCTATCATTATGTCTTCGAGGTGGATCTGATTCAGCGTTCGGGCGATCCGACCACCACCGATCTGGTGGTCGGAACCATCGCCGTGGCGCTGGTGTTTGAGGGCGCGCGGCGCATCATGGGCATCGCCTTGCCAATCATGTGCGGCGTGTTCGTCCCTTACGCGTTGTTTGGTCGCTATCTGCCCTTCGGGCTGGGGCATCGTGGCTATGATTTTGACCAAGTCATTGACACGCTGTTCCTTTCGACGGAGGGAATCTACGGCACGCCAACCTTTGTGTCGTCCAGCTACATCTTCTTGTTCATCCTGTTCGGCGCCTTTCTGGAACGGGCTGGGATGATTAAACTGTTCAATGATCTCTCTTTGGGGTTGGTCGGCCACGCCAAGGGCGGACCGGCCAAGGTGGCTGTCATTTCCTCCGGCCTTATGGGAACGATCAACGGCTCGGGCGTGGCCAACGTGCTGACCACCGGGCAATTCACCATCCCGTTGATGACGCGCTTTGGCTACCGCCCGGCCTTCGCCGGGGCGGTTGAGGCGACGGCCAGCATGGGCGGCCAATTGATGCCGCCGGTGATGGGGGCCGCCGCCTTCATCATGGCGGAAACCATCGGGGTTCCTTACAGCGAGGTGGCGATGGCCGCCACCATCCCTGCCATTCTTTATTTCGGCAGCGCTTTCTGGATGGTCCATCTGGAAGCCGGGATGCGCAACCTCGTTGGCCTGCCGCGCGACCAATGCCCGAACGCCCTGAAGGCGGTGATTGAGGGTTGGTATCTGATTCTGCCGCTGGCCGCTTTGGTCTATCTGCTGTTTTCCGGCTTCACCCCGCTGTTCGCCGGGGTGATGGGGATCGCGGCGACGGCGGCGCTGATTTTGGGCATGCGCGTCGTCACCACCATCGGGCCGTTTGGGTTGCGGGTGGCCTTTTGGGTGGTGGTCGGTCTGGTCGCCGCCGGGTTGTGGCGGTTGGGGTTGCGCACCGAGCATCTGGCCTTCACCATGGTGGTTCTGCTCATCATTCCCTGTCTGCTGTTCCGGGGTGGGCGGGAAACCTTGTCGCTGGTGGTGCGCAGCGTCGCCGACGGGGCGAAGAACGCCATCGGCGTCGGCGTCGCCTGCGCGCTGGTCGGCGTGCTGATCGGCATGATGACGTTGACCGGGCTGGCGTCGAGCTTCGCCTCCACCATCGTCGATTGGTCGGGCGGGAATCTGCTGGCGGCGTTGGTGCTGACGATGATCGCCTGCATCGTGCTTGGCACCGGGCTGCCGACGACGGCCAACTACATCATCACCGCGTCCATCGCCGCGCCAGCCTTGCTGACCATGGGCGTGCCGTTGATCGTCTCGCACATGTTCGTCTTCTATTTCGGCATCATGGCCGATCTGACGCCGCCGGTGGCGTTGGCGGCGCTGGCCGCCTCGTCGATCTGCAAGGCCGATCACATGGACATCGGCTGGATCGCCACCCGCATCGCGATGGCGGGCTACGTCGTGCCCTTCATGGCGGTCTATGATCCGGCGCTGATGCTGCAAAGCGGCGATTGGTTCGACGTCGCTTACATTTTCTTCAAGGCCTGTGTCGCCATCGGGCTGTGGGGCGCGGCGACCATCGGCTTTTTCTGGACCCCGCTGTCCTGGGCGGCGCGGGTCTACGCCGCCGCCGTGTCCTTCCTGTTCGTGGTGGCCCTGCCGATGACCGACGAGGCGGCCTTCGTCATGACCGGCCTGTTCCTGCTTTGGCAACACCGCCAGCGGCGGGCCTTGGCGACCGCCCCGGCGTGAGCGGGCTGTGCGTGACGGCGGCGCTGGGCGGCGCTTTGCTCGCCACGCTGCCGGGGGCGTCCTTCACCCTGTCCTGGACCCATTCGGTGGAGAAGACCGAATGGCGGGAGGAGTGGCGGGTGGAGGAGGGGCGTTTGATCCTGGCCGAGGCCCGCGTTCGGGGAACCGGGGCGGGCATGGAGCCTGGACCAGACGCCCGCCTGATCGGCGGCTGGTGGGTGTGGACGCCGCGCTTGGCCCCGCAGGACAGCGTGACCCTGGCGGCGTCCGGATTCACCGCCGATCATCGGCTGTGCGCTGGAAAGGACTGCCGGTTGTTGAGCGCCTGGACCGGACGGGTGGGGGAGGTGGTGACGCTCCACCCCTGCCGACCCGGCTACAAAAGTTCGCCGCCGTCCGCGCCATAGCGTCTTGGCTTGGCCGGGATCAAACCGCATACTCCGCCACCCTTTCCAGCCGGTGCCTTGGACCGATGACCATGCAGATTTTCCCCCACCGCGCCGCTGCGCTGTCGCTTCTTCTGATTGGTCTTGTCGGCATCGGCATGCCTGATTTCGCCCTGGCGGCGGAGGCGGGCGCGCCGCATCTCGACGGGCGGGCGATGGGGGCGCTGTGGGTGGTTCCCTTCGCTGGGATCCTGCTGTCCATCGCGCTGTTTCCGCTGCTGGCCCCGATGGTCTGGCACCATCATTTCGGCAAAATCTCCGCCGCCTGGGCCTTGGCCTTCCTGCTGCCCTTCGCGGCGTCTTATGGCGTGGAACTGGCGACCTACGAGCTGCTGCACACCGTTCTGTTGGAATACATCCCCTTCATTGTGTTGCTGACCGCGTTGTTCACCGTGGCGGGCGGGGTGCGGTTGGTCGGATCGCTGGTGGGAACGCCGCTGGCCAACACGGTCGGTTTGGCGCTGGGAACGGCGCTGGCCAGCCTGATGGGAACCACCGGCGCGTCCATGCTGCTGATTCGTCCGCTTTTGCGCGCCAACGAACATCGCCGCCACAAGGTCCACACGGTGGTGTTCTTCATCTTCCTGGTGTCGAACGTTGGCGGCTCGCTGACGCCGCTGGGCGATCCGCCGCTTTTCCTGGGCTTTCTGAAGGGCGTCGATTTCTTTTGGCCGACGACTCATCTGTTGGCGCCGATGGCCTTCCTATCCGGCCTGTTGCTGGCGATCTATTTCGTCCTGGATCTGGTCTTGCACACCCGCGACCCAGGGAAACACCCGTTGATCGAGGGCGTGCATGAGCGGGAGCCGGTGCGGGTCGAGGGCGGCGTCAATCTGCTGCTGCTGGTCGCCATCATCGGCGCGGTGCTGCTGAGCGGCGTCTGGCATCCCGGGATCGGCGTCACGCTGCACCACGTCACTGTCCCGTTGGAGAGCATCGTCTCGCAAATCCTGCTGATCGGCATCACTGTTTTGTCGTTGAAGCTGACCAGCGAAAAAAGCCGCCGCCTGAACGGCTTCAGTTGGGGGCCGATGATCGAGGTGGCCAAGCTGTTCGCCGCGATCTTCCTGACCATCATTCCCGCCATCGCCATCTTGAAAGCGGGAACCGACGGCGCGCTGGGCGCGATCATCGCGGCGGTGAACGATGGCGGAAAACCCAACCCCGCCGCCTATTTCTGGGCGGCGGGCATCCTGTCGAGCTTCCTCGACAACGCGCCGACCTATCTGATCTTCTTCAACACGGCGGGCGGCGACGCCGCGACGCTGATGGGCGATCTGGCCCTGACCCTGACGGCGATTTCCGCCGGGGCGGTCTTCATGGGGGCCAACAGCTACATCGGCAACGCCCCCAACTTCATGGTCAAGGCGATCGCCGAAGAGCGCGGCGTCGCCATGCCGAGCTTCTTCGGTTATATGGCGTGGTCCTTTGGCATCCTGGTGCCGCTGTTGGGCTTGACGACGTTGGTCTTTTTTCTCTGACGGAAAGGGCCGGGCAGGGGCGGGGCGTCACGCCTCGCCGCGTTCCTCTCGCTTGGCTTGCTGCCAGAAGGCTTCCATCTCGTCGAGCGTGGCGTCTTCCGGTTTGCGGCCTTGGTCAGCCAGCAGGGCTTCGATGCGGTGGAAACGGCGCTCAAACTTGGCGTTGGTGCCGCGCAGCGCCGATTCCGGCTCCACTTTCAGGCGACGGCCGAGGTTGACCAGGGCGAACAGCAGGTCGCCCAACTCGTCGGCGACGCGGTCTTGCGCCGAACCGGAATCCATCTCGGCGCGCAGTTCCTGCACCTCCTCCTCGATCTTGTCGAGGATGTCGCGGGCGTCGGTCCAGTCGAAGCCGACCCGCGCCGCGCGGTTTTGCAGCTTCAGCGCACGGGTCAAGGCGGGCAGGGCAGGGATGACTCCCTCCAGCGCCGACGGGGCGCGGCCTTCCTCGGCGGCCTTCGCGGCACGTTCGGCGGCCTTGTGCTCTTCCCAGCGCGAGGTCTGTTGGTCGGCGCTGTTGATTTCTTCGGGGCCGAAGACGTGGGGATGGCGGCGGATCATCTTGTCGGTGATGACTCCGGCGACCTCCTCGAAATCAAACAGCCCTTCCTCGCGCGCCATTTGGCTGTAATAAACGACCTGGAACAGCAGATCGCCCAACTCTTCCCGCAGCGCCGTCTTGTCGTCCTTTTCAATGGCGTCGGCGACCTCATAGGCTTCTTCGATGGTGTGCGGCGCGATGGTCTTGTAGGTTTGCACCAGATCCCACGGGCAACCGCCGTTGGGATCGCGCAGCCGCGCCATGACGTCGATGAGCCGGTCGATGTTGCGGGCCATGATCTTCGGGTCTCCGAGAAGCGAAAAAGCCTGTTGAATTTGGCCGAAACCATAGCCGACCGGCCCGGACATTTCCACGCTCCATCAAAAACACATAATTATGATTATGGAAAATAATAGATCGAATTCGGGAGTAGGGCGGCTTTGCCGAACGATGCGTCTGTGACATGTCGCGCCTTTGGCCATTCTTCCGATCCGGCGGGCAATGGTCTATCGTCGCCAGCGATGATTGTCCAACACAAGGCGATGCGAGGATGGCGCGTTTGACGGTGCGGTTTCTTGGCTTGGCCGCTCTTCTGGCGGGACTGGCGGCGGGCGGAGGGCTAATCGCCAACGCCCAAACACCCGGAACCGTGCAAACTGCGCCGCTTAACTGCGTCAAGCCCGCGACCCCGGTGAACCGAACGCTGTGCGCCAGCGCCGACCTCAAGGTTTCGGTGGAGGACGTCGCCACCACGCTGCGCGAGACGCTGGCCAACACGCCGGTCAGCGAACGCGACGCGGTTCTGCGCGGCCAGCAAAGCTTTCTGGCTGAACGCGACCGGACCTGCGCGGACCGCGCCAACACCGACGCCTGCCTGCGGCTGTACAACAAGCGCGTCGGCGACATCCAGGCGCTGAACAGCGCCGCGCAAAAGAAGCTTGCGGGCATCGCCGCCGCCATTCCCAAGGATCCGAAGGCCGCCGTCGCCGCGCTCCAGCGCTATGACGGGCCAGCAGCCAAGGCGTGGTTGGTCTATCTGCTTCAGTCCGGCATGGCCGCGCCACCGGACAAGGACACGACCCGCGAAGCCATGGTGCGGGCGCTGACCACCGCCATCCTCCGCGATCTGACGCCCGATCCCGACATGAAAGAGGAACTGGTCAAATTGGGCGACGTCGCCGCCGCCCCGGTGGGATCCGCCTTGCTGCTGCTGCGCCATGTGCTGTCCACCACCGAAATGGACGCCCCCTGCTTCCTGTTCACCAAACACGGCGTAACCGCCTTCGAGGCCTTTGGCGCCTTCTGGAACAACAGCCGGGACGCCTCCCCCGCCCTGTGCAACCCGCCAGTCTCCGTGTTCGATTTGCCGGAATGGAAGAAGGTCGAAGCGCGGATGTCGCCGAACACGCTCCCGGGGCAAGAGGACAGCGGCGGCCTCCTCCGCCAGAATGGCGGTCGTCAAACCGAGATCGACGCGCTGCAAGCTTCGCTGATGCCCGCCACCCTGCTCGACCCGCCGCAGTCCGACGACTCCAAACTGGCGGCGGAACAGCGCAAGGCCGTGCTGGCCGCCTTCCGCGCGTGGCGGGATTTCAATGTGTGGTCAGAGGCCGATTACAAGGCGACCGTCGCCGCCCTGCCCGCCGCGATCACCGCCACCACCAAGCTGTACCGGGACACATTCAACCTCGCCCCGACGCTGGCCGAACAGGCGGCGCGCGCCGCCGCCGACCGACTCATCGCGTCCCACCTGTCGGCGCTGATGCAGGACGACTGAGCGACAGAGAAAGAACAGGTCGGACGCCGCCTCGTCCCCGCTCACGCGGTCAACCACTTGGCCAGTTCCTCGGGCTTCGGCAGCCCCCCTGCATGAACCAGCGTTTCATCAATGACGATTCCGGGCGTCGAAACGACCCCATACCCGGCGATCACGGCATAGTCGGTGATCTTCTCGATCTGAACAGCGACGCCCAAAAGCGGTCCGCCTCCGTCCGCAGCATATCGGCGGTGGTCTGACAGCGTTTGCATCCGGGGCCAAGCACTTTGATGGTCTTCATCGAACCCTCCCCGTTTTTAGGCAAACAACGCGTTGAAGAGGAAGCCGACCGTCAAAATGCCAAGGCCGACGACGCCGATGAACACGGCGATCAGACGGAGCGTCAGCACCTTGCGGAGGATAATCATCTCGGGAAGCGACAGGGCGATCACCGACATCATGAAGGCCAGCACGGTGCCGAGAGCAGCGCCCTTGCCGATCAGCGCCTCAACGATGGGGATGATCCCAGCGGCGTTGGAGTACATGGGAATGCCGATGAGCACCGCCGCAGGCACCGACCACCAGGAGTCCCGGCCCATGATGGCGGCGAGAAGTTCCGCTGGCGCGTAGCCGTGGATGCCCGCTCCGACAGCGATGCCGAGGATGATCCACAGCCAGACCTTGGCGACAATCTCGCGAACGGCGTCGACGCCCGCCTTGACGCGGTCGGCAACGGTGACGTGATTCACAGGCGGAGTGTCGGCGCTGGACCGCACATTGCGCACCCACTCCTCAAGCCATCCCTCAAGATGCAGTCGCCCGATGATCCACCCGGCGATGATGGCGACGCCGAGTCCAAAGACGAGGTAGGTCAGGGCGACCTTTCAGCCAACCAAAGCAAACAGCAGGCCCAACGCCACCTCGTTGACCATCGGCGCGGCGATCGTAGACGAAGAAGCGAACGGCTTCCTCGAAATGCCAGCCCCGCTCCAGGGGAAGAACGGACACCACCCAATCGGAAAAGGCTGGAAGTTGGGCGTAGAGCGCCACCCAGGTGATGACAAACGCCGCTGTCCCGGCAATCCAGGGCCATGCCGCCGGTCGAGACTCCCCATCGGGAATCATGTGCGCATTGACGGTCATGCGATTTCCTTTCGCGCGCCGGGCATCGCCATCACGACGGCGTCGACAACGGCGACGACCGGGGCGGCGATGATTGGATTCCGCCGGTAGCGAACCCACTGGGCGTCCCGACGGTCGATCACAAGGCCAATGGCCTTCAGAACCCCCAAATGGCGCGACATGCGGGACTGGGTGACGCCAAGCGTTTCCATCAGTTCGCAGACGCAATGCTCACGGCCATCCCAAAGCAATCGCAACGCCCCAAGGCGCGTTGGGTCGGCCAGAGCGGACATCAGTTCGTGCATTGGAGGCATCCGACCATCCGCTTATGCGGTGAAGCGCATAACTGAGACTGTGCGCTCCCCACCGCCGAAAAAGTACGGGGCATTCTGACGCACCCCAAACAAGTGGACGTTAAGCGGGAGTTGGCCAGGATAGAGAGCGGATCAACGCTTTCCCCACTCCCCCAGCGGGGAAAGCGTCCGATCAAAATCAGGCGGCTTGCGCCCGCGCCGACTGAACGTCGCCCTTGCGGTTCAGCGCCTTGGCCAGCGCGTCCACCCGGCGCTGCACCGCTTCGCCCGACGGCACGCTGCCATCTTCCGGCAGGGTCAGAACCAGCCGCTCGCCGCTGACCTTCAGCGAGGTGCGCTTGAGCAGGCCAGTGGCCCCACCTGACAAGGTGTGCGCCAAACGCAACGCCAGCCCCAGAACCAGAGCGCGCAACCCCTGCCCTTCCGAGGCCAGAGACCGCGCGCCGACCGTGGTCGGCGATTCAATCGTCCCGGCGTAACGCGCGTAGGCCGACAGCGCCAGAAACGCCCGCTCGTCATGGTCCAACGCCGGGAACGGGTAGCGCAGGATGCGCAAAAAGGCGTGATCGGCCCGGTAATCGGGATGTTCAGCCCAACCAATGTCGCTCAACAGACAGGCGGCGTGGCGCAGGCGGATGGCGTTGTCGTCCTCGCCCGCGAACAGACCGGCGGTCCAGTCGGTCAGCAGAGACGAATCGCCCATGCGAACGAAGCGCCGCGCCCAATCGGCGGCGGAGGCCAGCAACGGATCCTCGCGCTGGCCTTCGGGCGACAGCAGCGAGAAAAGATGCCCTTCGCGCAGGCCATAGGCGGAAAACACCACCTTGGACGGTTGCGCCGCCCGCAACAGCCGCTCGAACACCAGGGCGGCGAAGGGCAGCGTGTCCAGACGGCGGCGCGATCCGGCCATCTTTTCCAGCGAAGAGCGGCTTTGCCGTCCCATCAGCGCGGCGAACTCCCGCGCCTCAAGCGCCGGAAGGGTGTAATGATGGATGATGTGCAAGGGCGCGCTGGTCTGCTCCATGTGCAGCTTGGCGATGGCGCGCCAGCTTCCGCCCACCGGGTAGAAGGGGCGACCCTTGGCTTTGTGCAGCCAGGGCAGCGATTCCAAATGCTGGTCGATCAGGCGGATCAGGCCATTTTGGCGGGTGACTCCGGTTTCCATCAGCCGCAGCGGGCCGAGCGGCAACGTCACCTGCTCGCCAATCACGCCCTGATCCAAGCCAACCAGTTCCAGGCTGCCGCCGCCCAAATCGCCGACCAGCCCGTCGGCCTCCGGCGTGCCGGACAGCACGCCCATGGCGGACAGCCGCGCCTCTTCCTCGCCGCTGATGACGCGGACGGTCAGGCCGGTGCGGCGTTCAATCGCTTCGACAAAGGCCGTGCCGTCCTTGGCGTCGCGCACCGCCGCCGTGGCGATCACGTCGAGCCGGGCGATTTCCATTCCGGCGGTCAGGCTGGCGAAACGTTCCAGCGCGACCAACGCCTGAGCGACGCCGTCGGGGTTGAGCGTTCCCGCCTTTTCCACGCCGCGCCCCAGACCGCACAGAACCTTTTCGTTGAACAGCGCCATCGGCGAGCGCGTCAACCCATCATAGACGACCAACCGGATCGAGTTTGATCCGATGTCGATCACCGCGACCCGCTCGGCCCCATGCCGGTCAAGGCCGGACCCCAGCGAGGGCGTGACCGAGGCGATCACGCGATTGTCGTCCATCACCATCATCGACTCCATCACCCGGGCGTCACGACACCGTGCGGAGCATCAAACGCGGCGGCGTGCGTTTGCTGCTCAAGGCGCTGCCCCGGCCCGACAGGCTGGGGTTGGTCATGAAGTAATTGTGGACGCTGAACGCGTCTTGGCCAGCCTTGATGCGATGATACACGCCATCGGGGCCAAGCTTCCAGGTGCTGGCCTCGTCCTTCAGATTGCCGACCATGATCTGGTCGAGCACCTGCTCGTGGACCGTCGGGTTTTCGATGGGCACCAAAGTCTCGATTCGACGATCCAGATTGCGGGTCATCCAATCCGCCGAGGAGATGAAGATCTTCGCCTGCGCGCTGGGCAGACCATGGCCGTTGCCAAAGCAGATCACCCGGCCATGCTCCAGGAATCGACCGACGACGCTGCGCACACGGATGTTTTCAGACAGCCCCTTGACGCCCGGACGCAGGCAGCAGATGCCGCGAATCACCATGTCAATCTGCACGCCCGCCTGCGAGGCCTTGTAAAGTTGGTCGATGATGGTCGGATCGACCAGCGAGTTCAGCTTCACCCAGATGGCCGCCGGGCGACCGGCGTTGGCGTGGGTGATTTCCGCCTCGATCAGGTCGGTCAGGCGTTGGCGCAAGGTGATCGGCGCGATGGCGATCTTTTCCAGAACCTTCGGTGTGGCGTAGCCGGTCATGAAGTTGAACATCACCGCCGCGTCGTGGCAGAGCGCCGGATCGCAGGTGAAAAAGGACAGATCGGTGTAAATCTTCGCGGTGATCGGGTGATAGTTGCCCGTCCCGAAATGGACGTAGCTGCGCAGCGCCTTGTTCTCGCGCCGCACCACCATCGACACCTTGGCGTGCGTCTTCAGATCGACAAAGCCATAGACGACCTGGGCGCCCGCGCGCTCCAGATCGCGCGCCCAGCGGATGTTGGCCTCTTCGTCGAAGCGAGCCTTCAACTCGATCAGCGCCGTCACCGATTTGCCGGCCTCCGCCGCCTCGATCAACGCGGCGACGATGGGACTGTCCTTGCTGGTGCGGTAGAGCGTTTGCTTGATGGCGACGACCTGCGGGTCACGCGCCGCCTGCCGGATGAACTGCACCACCACGTCAAAGCTCTCATACGGGTGGTGGACGACGATGTCCTTGTGACGGATGGCGGCGAAGCAATCGCCGCCGAAATCGCGGATCCGCTCCGGGAAGCGGGCGTTGAACGGGCGGAACACCAGATCCGGGCGCTCATCGACGATCAGATGCTTGGTGTCGACCAAACCAATCAAGCCATCAAGCGAAAACACGTCGTCCTGCGCCACCTTCAACTCGCTGCGCAAGAACTCGCGCAGGTCGGTCGCCATGCCGCTGTCGGTCGCCAGACGGATGACGCTGCCCCGGCGGCGGCGCTTCAGCGCGGATTCGAAGGTGCTGACCAGATCCTCGGCCTCTTCCTCAATTTCCATTTCACTGTCGCGCAGGACGCGGAAAACGCCATTCGCCTTGACCTGAAACGGCGGGAACAGACGGTCGATGAACAGCATCACCGTCTTTTCCAATTGGATGAAGCGGATCTCCGATCCTGGCAGGCGGATGAAGCGTTCAAGCTGCGAGGGCAGCGGCACCAGCGCGTCGATGTGGCGCAGCTTCACCGGGTCGTGCAGTTGCAGCGCGATGGAAAAGCCCAGATTGGGCAAAAACGGGAAGGGATGCGCCGGATCGACGGCGATCGGGGTCAAAATCGGGAAAATATCGTCGAGGAACTTGGCCTCCAGCCAATCCTTTTCCGATTCGGTCAGCTCCTCGGGATCGACGACGGAGATCCCCGCTTCGCGCATTTCGCCCTTCAACGTGCGCCACATCGCCTGTTGGCTGGCCATCAGCTCGACGATGCGCGCCTTCACGGCGCTCAACTGCTGGGCCGGGGTGAGGTTTTCCGGGCTGGGAGTCTTCACCCCCGCCGCCACCTGCCCCTTCAGACCGGCGACGCGCACCATGTAGAATTCATCGAGGTTGCTGGCCGAAATCGACAGGAAGCGCAGCCGCTCCAGCAACGGGTGGCTAGGATTTTCCGCTTCGTCCAGGACGCGCTGGTTGAACGCCAGCCACGACAACTCACGGTTGATGAAGCGTTCCGGGGCAGTCGCCTCAATGCAAACCGTATCGAGATCCTGGAGATTGGTCACGGCAGCCTCTGATGTTCGTTCGGGTGCGCCGGTGATCGGCGCGGTCAAAGCTCTGGGCGACAACTCTACCCCATTTGCGTTACGATTTCAGGACTCCCGTTGCTTTCCCTCTCGCCGCCCCGCGCGTTTTCCTGGAATCGCCTCGCCATGAAGACATTGTTCCTGCTCCGCCACGCCAAATCCTCCTGGGATTGCCCCGTCACCGGCGATCACGACCGTCCGCTCGCCCCACGCGGGGAAAAGGCGGCGACTCTGGTCGGCAACCATTTGCGGATGCACCACGCCCGCGTCGATCTGGTGCTCTGCTCGACGGCGCTGCGCGCGGTGGAGACCCGCAAGCGGGTGATGGCGGCCATGGGATCGCCCTTTCCCCCCGTGGAGCATGAGCGGGGCCTCTATCTGTGCGGGGCGCGGACGCTGTTGGAACGGCTGCGCGACGCGCCGGAATCCGCGAAGGGGTTAATGCTGATCGCCCACAACCCCGACCTGCACGAATTGGCGCAGGAGTTGACGGGAAGCGGCGACCACGACCACCGCCAGGATCTGGCGGAAAAATACCCGACCGGCTCCTGCGCCGTTCTGCTGTTCGAGACGATGCGGTGGCGCGATCTGGATCTGGGGGCTGGGCGGCTGGCCGATTTTGTGCAGCCGCGCAAACTTACTTAACGCGGCGCCGCATCTTAGAGTATCCACGGATCCGACCGACCGGAAGGAACCACCCGTTTGCCCCCCGTCACGCCCGACGCGCCGCCCAACAGTCTCACCAGCACGGCGCCCTCCCCGGTCGCCAAGGGAACCGCCGTCCGCGAGGTGGAGCTGAAACTCCACGTCGCCCCGGCGGATCTGGCGCGCGTGGCTGCTCTTCCCAGCGTGTTGGAGCAGGCGGAAGGCGCGGCGACGGTTCGCCATTTGCGCACGGTTTATTTCGACACCCCCGATTTGCGCCTGTTCGCCCAAGGCGTTGCCCTGCGGGTGCGGCGAGACGGCGGCCGCTTCACCCAAACCTTGAAGACGGTGAACAGCGCCACCTCCAGCGATTCGGCGGGTGTGGCGGTGCGCCGCGAGTGGGATTGGCCGGTGGCTGGCGAGGCGCTGGATCTGTCGGTCTTCTCCGCCGAAAGCCTCGCCGGTCTGGTGCCCACGGATGCGCGCGCCGCGCTCACCCCACAATTCGTGACTGACTTTCGCCGCACCACGCTGTTGGTCCGCCCGGATCCGCGAACCGCCATCGAATTGGCGGTGGATGAGGGGGTGATTGAGGCGGGTGGACGCTCTCACCCGATCAGCGAGGTTGAGCTGGAATTGAAGGCGGGCCGGGTCGCTCGCCTGTTTGATGTGGCCTTGCGCCTGCAAAACGCCGTGCCGATGCGCATCGGCACGGAAAGCAAGGCGGAGGTCGGCTTGCGGCTGGTCACGGGACGCTTGCCCACCCCAGTCGATTCCCCCCCGCTCGCCCTATCGCCCGTCACCACGGTGGCCGAGGCCTACCGCCACATCCTGCGCCACGCCCTGCGCCAATTCCTCGCCAACGAAGCCTGCGCGCTGGCGGGAAGCGACGTCGAGGGGCTGCACCGGATGCGGGTCGCCCTGCGCCGTCTGCGCACCGCGCACCGGCTGTTCGCGCCGCTCGTCGCCTCGACCCAGGCCGACCGCTTGGTGGAAGACAGCCGCGCGCTCGCCAAGCAGCTTGGCCCGGCGCGCGGCTGGGACGTCGCCCTGTCGGGCGTCATCGACCCGCTGTCGGCCAGCCCGAAAGCGCCGGAAGGGCTGCCCGCGCTGGCAGCCGCCGCCCGCAGCGCCGGGGCTGGACCCGCGCGCGAGGCGGTCGCCGCCATCCTCGCCCCGCGCTGCACCACCAACGTCCTGGCTCTGGCCGCTTGGTTGGAGGATGGGTTGTGGCTGAGCAACGCCGACGAAACGCGGCGAGCGGCCTTGAACGCCCCCATCGCCAGCGTCGCCGCCGATTGGCTGGCCGCCCGCATGGCCAAGATCGAAAAGGCGCCAAAGATCCCCGACGAGGCCAAGGCGCGGGAAAAGCTGCGGCGGCGCTTGCGCACCCTGCGCTACACGGCGGAGTTCTTTCGCGGCCTTTACCCGGAAACCGCCACCCTGCCCTTCATCGGCGTCGTCGAGGCGCTGTTGCAGGCGCTTGATGCCGATCACGACGCGGCGACCAGCCGCAAGATGCTGGCGGCCCTGCCCGGCGTGGATGCGAAGACGTTGGCCGCAACCGCCGCCTGGATCGACCGACAGGCCGACAAGCGCCGCCGCGCTCTGCCCGATCTGTGGAAACGCTTTCACGACACCCCGGCGTTCTGGGCGTGACCGAGAGCTTGCCGCCGCCTGGTGGCAATCGCTGGCCTTGCGCCTATATCGTCACGGCGGCTTTGTCGGGGCCGAACCTTTGGGCATGATGCCTCTTCCCAACCGGACAGGCTTCGGGTAAAAGAACACACCATGAACAAATTCATCAGCGTCCGTGGCGCGCGGGAACACAATCTAAAGAACGTCGATGTGGATCTGCCGCGCGACGAACTGATTGTCATCACCGGCCTGTCGGGTTCCGGCAAATCGTCGTTGGCCTTCGACACGATTTACGCCGAAGGGCAACGCCGTTACGTCGAAAGCCTGTCGGCCTACGCGCGCCAGTTCCTAGAGCTGATGCAAAAGCCCGACGTCGATTCGATTGAAGGGCTGTCGCCCGCCATCTCCATCGAACAGAAAACGACCTCGCGCAATCCCCGCTCCACCGTCGGCACGGTGACGGAGATTTACGATTACATGCGCCTGCTGTGGGCGCGGGTCGGCGTTCCTTACTCCCCCGCCACTGGGCTGCCCATCGAAAGCCAGACGGTCAGCCAGATGGTGGACCGCATCATGGCGATGCCGGAGGGAACGCGCCTGCTGCTGCTGGCCCCCTTCGTGCGCGGTCGCAAGGGCGAGTACAAAAAGGAAATCCAGGATCTCCGCAAACGCGGCTTCCAGCGCGTGCGCGTCGATGGCGCGATGCACGAGATCGACGAGGTGCCCGCCCTCAACAAAAAGCTCAAGCACGACATCGAGGTGGTGGTTGACCGCATCGTCGTGCGCGACGGTCTGGGCAACCGGCTGGCCGATTCGCTGGAAACCGCGTTGGGGCTGGCCGACGGCATTGTTTGGGTGGAAAACGCCGAAACCGCCGAACAAACGGTGTTTTCGCAGAAATTCGCCTGCCCGGTGTCGGGCTTCACCATCCCGGAAATCGAACCCCGGCTGTTCTCCTTCAACAATCCGTTCGGCGCTTGCCCGGCCTGCGACGGGTTGGGCAGCAAGATCTATTTCGACCCGATGCTGGTGGTTCCCGACGAACGGCTGCCGCTGTCCAAGGGCGTGATCGCGCCCTGGGCTGGGTCCACCTCCAAATATTATGACCAGACGCTCGACAGCATCGCCCGCCATTTCGGCGTGGCGATGACGACGCCGTGGGAAGAGTTGCCGGACGTGGTGCGGCAAACCATCCTCTACGGCTCCGGCGAAACGCCGATCACGATGACCTACGAGGATGGGCTGCGCAGCTACCAGACCGCCAAGCCGTTCGAGGGCATCATCAACAATCTGGAGCGCCGTTACCGCGAGACCGACAGCGCATGGTCGCGCGATGAAATGGCGAAATTCCAATCCTCCCAACCCTGCGAGGTCTGCAAAGGCGCGCGGCTGAAACCGGAGGCGTTGGCCGTCAAGGTCCGTGGCCGTCACATTTCCGAGGCGACGGAGCTGTCAATCGCCGAGGCGGCGGCGTGGTTTGGCGAGTTGAACGCGCATCTGCGCCCCAAGGATCAGGAAATCGCTTACCGCATCCTGAAGGAAATCAACGAGCGGCTGGGCTTCCTGAACGCCGTCGGCTTGGAGTATCTGACGCTGGCGCGCGGCTCCGGCACCCTGTCCGGTGGCGAAAGCCAGCGCATCCGCTTGGCCTCGCAGATCGGTTCCGGCCTGACCGGGGTGTTGTATGTGCTGGACGAACCGTCCATCGGCCTGCACCAGCGCGACAACGACCGCCTGCTGGAAACCCTGAAGCGGCTGCGCGACATCGGCAACACGGTGATCGTCGTCGAGCATGACGAGGACGCCATCCGCAGCGCCGATTATCTGGTCGATATGGGGCCGGGCGCCGGGCAGCATGGCGGAACCGTCATCGCCCAAGGCACGCCGGAGGAGGTCTGCCGCCACCCCGACAGCGTGACGGCGCAATTCCTCAACGGAACCCGCTTCGTGCCGATCCCCGAGCGTCGCCGCCCCGGTCATCCCGGCCAATTTCTGGAGGTGACGGGCGCGCGGGCGAACAATCTGAAGAACGTTTCGACCAAGATTCCGCTGGGCACCTTCACCTGCGTCACCGGCGTGTCGGGCGGCGGAAAATCCACCCTCATCATCGAAACGCTCTACAAGGCGGTGGCGCGCAAGCTGATGGGCGCGCGCGAGCATCCCGCCGAACATGATTCGGTGCTGGGCTTGGAGCATCTCGACAAGGTCATCGATATCGACCAGTCGCCGATTGGCCGCACCCCGCGCTCCAACCCGGCGACCTACACCGGGGCCTTCACGCCGATGCGCGACTGGTTCGCCGGATTGCCTGAGGCCAAGGCGCGCGGCTATGGTCCGGGCCGCTTCTCCTTCAACGTCAAGGGCGGACGGTGCGAGGCCTGCCAGGGCGACGGCGTCATCAAGATCGAGATGCACTTTCTGCCCGACGTCTACGTCACCTGCGACGTCTGCCACGGCAAGCGTTACAACCGCGAGACGCTCGACGTCACCTACCGAGACAAGACCATCGCCGACGTCCTCGACATGACGGTGGAAGAGGGCAAGGAGTTCTTCAAGGCGGTGCCGGGCATTCGCGACAAGCTCGACACGCTGGAACGGGTGGGCCTCGGTTACATCCATGTCGGGCAGGCGGCGACCACCCTGTCGGGCGGCGAGGCGCAGCGCGTCAAGCTGTCCAAGGAACTCAGCCGCCGCGCCACCGGACGCACACTCTACATCCTCGACGAACCGACCACCGGGCTGCATTTCGCCGACGTCGAAAAGCTGATGGAGGTTCTCCACGCGTTGGTCGATCAGGGCAACACGGTTCTGGTGATCGAACACAATCTGGAGGTCATCAAGACAGCCGACTGGATCATCGACCTTGGCCCGGAGGGCGGCACCGGCGGCGGCGAGATCGTCGCCGAAGGCACGCCCGAACAGGTCGCCAAGGTCAAGCGCAGCTACACCGGGCGTTATCTGGCGCCCTATCTGGCGGCGGCGAAAAGCAAGGCGCGTGAAGAGGCGTGATGCTAGTCTGACCCTATGCTGAACGATGTCCGCCTGCGCGCGCTCGACACCGTCAAGCGGATCATTCTTGATCGGCTTGCGGGTCGGGAGGCGCGCGTCTTCCTCTTCGGCTCCTGCGCGCGCGGCGACGTGCGGCACTGGAGCGACATCGACGTCGCCATTGATCCGGCGGAGGCGATTCCCGCCGGGCTGATGGCCGACATCGCCGAGGATCTTGACGAAAGCACGGTTCCCTATTTCGTCGATGTGGTGGATCTGACCCACGCCCGGCCCGAGTTCCGCGCGGTTGTTTTGAGCGAGGGCGTCGAATGGACCCGGTCGTGAAAACTGCGCGCTGGCTTCTGGCGCTGCGCGCCGCTATGACGCGCGTGTGACGCAAACTTCTGTTCGTTGGAACCATCCATGACCGACACCCTTCGCCCCGTCCATGTCGTCGGCGGCGGTCTCGCCGGGTCCGAATCCGCGTGGCAAATAGCCGAACGCGGCATCCCCGTCGTCCTGCACGAGATGCGGCCTGTCCGCAAAACCGACGCTCACGACACCGACAAGCTGGCGGAACTGGTCTGCTCCAACTCCTTCCGCTCCGACGACGCCGAATACAACGCGGTCGGCCTGCTGCACGAAGAGATGCGGCGCTGCGGCTCGCTGATCCTGCGTTGCGCCGACGCGCACAAGGTTCCGGCGGGCGGCGCGCTGGCCATGGATCGTGACCATTTCGCCGCCGCCGTGACCGAGGCGATCACCGCCCACCCGCTCATCACCATCGAGCGTGGCGAGGTCGCCGGACTGCCGCCGGAAGACTGGGACAGCGTCGTCATCGCCACCGGCCCGCTGACCTCCCCGCCGCTGGCCGAGGCCATCCGCGCCTTCACCGGCGAAGAATCGCTGGCCTTCTTTGACGCCATCGCCCCGATTGTCTATCTGGAGAGCGTCGATCTGTCGAAGGCGTGGTTCCAGTCGCGCTACGACAAGCCCGGCCCCGGCGGCACCGGCAAGGATTACATCAACTGCGCCTTTGAGAAGGACGATTACCGCGCCTTCATCGACGCGCTGATCGGCGGCGAAAAGGTCGATTTCAAGGAGTGGGAGAAGACCACCCCCTATTTCGAGGGCTGCCTGCCGATCGAGGTGATGGCCGAACGCGGCGTCGACACCCTGCGCTACGGCCCGATGAAGCCGGTCGGCCTGACCAACCCGCACAAGCCCGAACGCCGCCCCTACGCCGTGGTGCAGTTGCGCCAGGACAACGCGTTGGGCACCCTCTACAACCTCGTCGGTTTCCAAACCAAGCTGCGCCACGCCGAACAAGCCCGCATCTTCCGCATGATTCCCGGTCTGGAAAACGCCGAATTCGCCCGGCTGGGCGGTTTGCACCGCAACACCTTCCTGAACAGCCCGCGCCTGCTCGACGGCGCGTTGCGCCTGAAGGCGCAGCCGCGCCTGCGCTTCGCCGGGCAGGTCACGGGCTGCGAGGGCTATGTGGAAAGCGCCGCCGTCGGTCTGCTCGCCGGGCGCTTCGCCGCCGCCGACCGCCTTGGGCAAGATTGCGTCGCCCCGCCGCCGACCACGGCGCTTGGCGCCATCCTCAGCCACATCACCGGCGGGGCGGAGGCGGAAACCTTCCAGCCGATGAACGTCAATTTCGGCCTGTTCCCCCCGGTTGACGACAAAATTCGCGGGCGCGACCGCAAGCTGGCCTACACGCGCCGCGCGTTGGCCGATCTGGCAGCCTGGGTGTAAAATCTTAAACCTTCGACGCCGCCGAACCGCTGATTGCGATTCGGCGGCGTCGTTGCCTTTGAGGTCAGTACCGACCGCGCAGCGCCGCCCAGCCCAAGCGCACATGCCGGAACGGGTGCGGCAACAGCACGCGCGGGGCGAAGACGTCATGGTCGGCTTTGGCGATCACGCCAAGATGCAGGTCGGCCAAAACGGCGGGCAGCAAGGCCGGAAGCGCGGCCTTCGGCAGGCCCCGGCGCAACCGGCGGGCTTGGCTCAAATGCTCCGCCGCCACCCGCGCCACGTCGGCGATCACCGGGCGCAGTTCCGATTTGGAGCGGCCCGCGAACAGATCCTCCGACTGAGCGCCATGCTCGGTCATCCGGTCGGCGGGCAGCAACTGGCGGTGCTGGCGGGCGAGAAAGGGAACGGCGCGCAGAATGCCGGTCAGCGCGTAGGCGATGCCGACATGCCGACCGACGGCCATCGCCTGCTCGCTCCGCACGTCGAGAATCTCAAGCGCCAATTGCACCAGCGGCGCGCCGGTGACGTCGGCGTAATTGACCAGACAGGTCAGGTCGGCGGGCGGCGTGTCGTCGAGATCGGCCTCGCGCGCGTCGATCAGCCGATCAAACAGAGACCGACTGAGGCTCAAGGTCTTTGCCGCCTCCGCCAACGGGTCCATCACGGCGTGGCGCGGTACGGGTCCGTCCTCATAGACAGCCTCGACGCCGTCGCGCCAGAATTGGAGCCGCATCTGACCAAGGATTGGTTCGCTGACGACTTCACGGGTCTTGGCGATTTCCACGTTGAAGGCGTGCAGCGCAAACAACGCCTCGCGCCGATCTTCTGGAGCGAAGAGTCCCGTCAAGAAATGATCGTTGTCGTGTTTTCGGACCGCCCGCCCGCAATAGGACAGGTCGGTCGTTGCCGTCGCCATGGGAATCCCGATTGGAAAAAAGAAAGGTGGTGTGGTTTGGAACGTAAGACAAATCCTCAGTCCAAGCCCATATTAAACGCGGAAGGCCACACCGCCAGCCCCGACGCGCAGCAGGCAAGGTTTCCCATGACCGATTTCAACCTCGCCCCGGCCAAACCCCGCAAGCCCAATCCGGTCGCCCGCAAGGACGAGAGTGGGGAAAATTTCCCCGTCGCCTCCCGCCTGCTGCCCAAGCGTCTGCGCCCGCACGTCATGGCCTTTTACCGTTTCCTGCGGCTGGCCGACGACATCGCCGACGACGCGGATCTGGAGCCGGAAACCAAGCTGTCCTATCTGGAGGCGCTGGAACGGACCTTGACCTCGGGCCAGGCCAAGCACGCCTATCTGAAACCGGCGCTGGATCTGCGGGACAGCCTGCAAGCCACCGGAGTCAGCGACCGCCACGCGCGCCAAGTGTTGCGCGCCTTCCGCCGCGACGCGGTCGGCGCCCGCTGCCACAGTTGGAGCGATCTTCTGCTCTATTGCCGTTATTCCGCCAACCCGGTCGGGCGCTATCTGCTGGAGTTGCACGGCGAGGGAATCGCCGCCGGCATGGCGTCCGACGCGCTGTGCGCCGCCTTGCAGGTGTTGAACCATCTTCAGGACGCGCGCGACGATTGGACGCTGTTGGGACGCTGCTACATCCCGTTGGTCTGGTTCGACGAGGCGGGCATCAGCGTGGAGAAGCTGGTCGAGCCGCAGAGCGATCCGCGTCTGCGCGCGATCTTCAACCAAACCCTTGATAAGACGGACGATCTTTTGGCGGACGCCGCCGCTCTGCCCGGCCTGATCCAGCATCGCGGCCTGCGGCTGGAGGCCTCGGTCATCCTCAGCGTCGCCGAAGCGCTGTCGCGGCGGCTGCGCGCGCACGACCCGTTGAAGACCCGCGTCGAGCTTGGCCCGCATCACAAGCTGCTGGCCGTGGCGCGGGGGCTGGCGCGAAGCGTCACCGCCTCCTAAACTCCGGGGCCGCGTTCGCTCGAACGTCCGGTTTGATCGTCGGCCCAGGATGTCTCGCGCATGATCAGCCCTTTGACCCACGCGGCCACGCCGCCGTGCGCCGAATCGCCCTCCATGGTCGCCCAACGGTCGGGAAGCAGCTTTTATTGGCCGATGCGCCTGCTGCCGCGTTCCAAACGCGCGGCGATGTTCGCCATTTACGCCTTTTGCCGCCGCATCGACGACATCGCCGACGAACCCGGTTCCCCAGCGGCCAAGCGCGCCGCGCTGGCGGAATGGCGGCGCGACATTCACGAGATTTACAGCGGCGGCGCGGCGACCAACCCCATCGCCGCCGCCTTGAAGGACTCCATCGACCGCTATGGCCTGCCGCGCGCCGAGTTGGACGCGCTGATCGACGGCATGACGATGGACGTCGGCGCAGGCTTGCGCGCGCCCGATCTGGCGACCCTGCGGACCTATTGCCGCCGCGTCGCCGGAGCCGTCGGGATGCTGGCGATTCGCGTCTTCGACCGCGCCGATTCGGACACCGAGGCCTTCGCGCTGGCCTTGGGCGAGGCGCTGCAACTGACCAACATTCTGCGCGACCTGAGCGAAGACGCGGCGCTGGGGCGGCTCTATTTGCCGCGCGAGGCGCTGGCGCTGGCGGGCATCCACACCCAGATCCCGGAGGAGGCTTTGGCCCACCCCAACCTCGCCCGCGCCTGCGAGGCGGTGGCCGATCTGGCGGAGGCTGATTTCGCCGACGCGCGCGACGCCATCGCGGGCAAGACCGGCGGATCGCTGTGGGCGGCGGTGGCGATGATGGTGCTGTATCACCGGCTGCTGCGGCGTCTGCGGGCGCGCGGCTGGCGCGATCCGTCCGAACGCGTGCGGGTCGGTCGGCGGGAAAGCGCCTGGGTCGCCCTGCGCTGCCTGCTCGGCTCCCCGCCCGCCGCCTGAACGACGCGCCCATCATGACCACCTGTCATGTGATCGGGGCCGGGCTGGCCGGGTTGGCCGCCGCGCTGCGGCTGGCCGAGTCGGGTCGGCGAGTCGCGCTGTACGAGCAGGCACCGCAGGCGGGCGGGCGCTGCCGGTCCTTTTACGACGCCACGCTCGACCGCATGATCGACAATGGCAGCCACATGGCCCTCAGTGGCAACCATGCGCTGGTCGATTATGCCCGGCGCAGCGGGGCCGGGGACGCGCTGACGGCGCTGCGCCCCGCCGCCTTCCCTTTCCTGGACCAGCGTGACGGCGCGCTCTGGACGTTGCGCCCCGGCGGGCTGTGGCTGTTCGACGAGGCCCGGCGGGTTCCAGGCAGCCGCCCTTGGCAGTATCTGGCGGCGCTGCGCGCGGTGGTCGCCGGAGCAAACCGCACCATGGATCAAGCCCTGCCGCCCGGCGGGCCGCTGCACGAGCGGCTGTGGCGACCACTGGCCGTATCGGCGCTGAACGGCCCGACGGCGCGCGTCTCAGCCCGCCTGTTCGGCGCGGTGATGCGGGACACGCTGCTGCGCGGCGAGGCGGCGTGCCGTCCGTTGGTCGCGCCGCGTGGGTTGACCGCCGCCTTCGTCGATCCGGCCTTGCGCTGTTTGGCGGCGCTGGGGGCAGATGTGCGGCTGGGCGCGCGGGTGGATGCCCTGCGCTTTGACGATGGAGGCTTTGACGGCGCGCGGGTGGTTGGCCTGTCGGTCGGCGGCGCGGCGGTGGATCTGCCCCCCGGCGAGTCGGTGATCCTCGCCGCGCCCGCCTGGGCGGCGGAGCGGTTGGTTCCCGGTCTGACCGTGCCGCCGCCCGGCCCGGCCATCGTCAACGTCCATTACCGGCTCGACGAATCGGCGCGCTTACCCGGCGGCCTGCCTTTTCTGGGGTTGATCGGCGGACAGGCCGAATGGCTGTTCGCGCGGGAGGACGTCGTCGCCGTCACCGTTAGCGACGCCGACGCCCTGGCCGACCAACCCGCCGAGGCCATCGCCGCCCGGCTGTGGCGCGACGTCGCCGCCGCGTTGCGGCTTGATGGCCCGATTCGCCCCTATCGGGTGGTGAAGGAACGCCGGGCGACCCCCGACCAAGCGCCCGACTCGGTTTTGCGCCGCCCGCCGACCCGCACCCGCTGGGGCAATCTGACGCTGGCCGGGGACTGGACGGACACCGGGCTTCCGGCCAGCCTGGAAGCCGCCGTTCGTTCGGGCGACCGCGCGGCAAAGCTCATACTTTCAGCCCGTTGATGCGCTTTCCGGCAGTCTAGAGCGTTTCCAGACTTCACATCGTTGCGCCTTCGGCCTATTTGGTCGGGTGGAGGCGCCGCGCTCCCAAGGCACGGCCCGGAAGGACATTTCAAGAAGAGAGGGTTTCGACATGGCGTTTGAACTTCCGCCGCTCCCCTACGCGTATGACGCTCTGGCCCCGTACATTTCGGAACAGACGCTGCGCCTGCACCACGGCAAGCATCACCAGACCTACGTCACCAACCTGAACAACCTGACCAAGGATTCGCCCTTGGCCGAGGCCAGCCTGGAAGACGTCATCAAGCAGACGGTCGGCGACGCCACCAAGGTCGGCATTTTCAACAACGCCGCCCAGATCTGGAACCACACCTTCTTCTGGCAGAGCCTGAAGAAGGACGGCGGCGTCATCCCGGCGGCGCTGGAAGCCCGCATCGTCGCCGATTTCGGCAGCGTGGAGAAGTTCAAGGAAGAGCTGACCCAGGCCGCCCTGACCCAGTTCGGTTCCGGCTGGGCGTGGCTGTACGAAGAGAACGGCACGCTGAAGGTCGGCAAGACCGGCAACGCCGACACCCCCTTCGCCCACGGCAAGAAGCCGCTGTTCACCATCGACGTCTGGGAACACGCCTATTACGTCGATTTCCAGAACCGCCGCGCCGATTTCGTGAAGGCGGTCATCGACCACCTTGCGAACTGGGATTTCGCCGCCGAACAGCTCGGCGTCTGATCTAGAAGCGTGCGTTGAAAATGGCAAAGGCGTCCCGGTTGGGACGCCTTTGTTGTTTCTGGCCGAGCGATTGAGCCGCGCCGCGTCACACCGGCAGCATCGCCACAGCGACCCGCCGCCCTTCGGCCAGCAGGACGTTGTAGGTCCGGCAGACCGCGCGGCTGTCCATGAACTCGACAACGATGCCCGCCGCGCGCAACTCCTGGCGCAGGGCCTTCGGCACGAACCGCATCGTCGGGCCGGTGCCGAGCAACAGAAGCTCCACTTTCGGCTCCGCCGCGACGATCTCCGCGAAATCGGCGGCGGTCAGCGCGGCCATATCCGCGCTGACGTCCGGGCCGACGCTCCACGGCAACGTGCGGTCGGGCAGCACGATGACCGCCCCGACCCACCAGCGCCCGGACACACAGAACTGCCCCTCGCCATAACCGTCGATGACCTGACGGTCAGACGAGATCATCGGTGTGATGTCGGCCATGGGGCAGTCCTTTCCGACGACGCCGCGCTTAGGGCGTCGTCGGGGCGTTGGTGGGCTGAACGTCCGGCGCGCCGCGACGCAGGCGGTTTTCGCCGAGGAACAGCAGGATCGGCGCGGCGATGAAGATGGACGAGGTGGTGGCGATGAACACGCCGAGCAGCAGCACGATGCCGAAATCCTGCAAGGCCTCGCCGCCGAACAGCGCCAGCGGAATGACCGACAGGAAGGTGCACATCGAGGTGCCGAGCGTGCGGTTCAGCGTCTCGTTGATCGACAGGTCGATCAGGTCGCGCAGCGGCATCTTCTTGTAGATGCGCAGATTTTCGCGCATCCGGTCATAGACCACGACCTTGTCGTTGATCGAATAGCCCATGATGGTCAGGATCGCGGCGACCGCCACCAGATTGAACTGCAAGCCGGTGACGGCGTAAAAGCCGACGATCTTGGTGATGTCGAGCAGCAGCGTCACCACCGCGCCCAAGCCGAATTGCCATTCAAAGCGGAACCAGATGTAGAGCAGCATCGCCAGCATGGCGAGGCCGAGCGCCATCATGCCGTTGGCGAACAGCTCACCACTGACCGAGGCGCCGACCGCTTCGACGCGGCGGACCTGGGTGCCGGGAACGGCGGTGGCCAGCGTGGAGCGCACCTTGTCGGCGGCGACCTGCTGGGCGGCGTCGTCGCCGGTCTGGCGCTCCAGGCGGATCAAGACGTCTTGATTCGATCCGAACTCCTGCAACGCCACCTGCCCCATGCCAAGCCCGGTCAGGGTGTGGCGCAGCGAGGCGAAATCGGTGGCCTGCGGCGTGCGGGCTTCGATGACGATGCCGCCACGGAAGTCGATGCCGTAATTCAGCCCCGGATGGAAGAACAGGATCAACGAGGCGATGGACAGGAACGCCGACGTGATAAGGCCAGCGTACCGGCCGTTCATGAAGGGGATCTTGGTGTTGTCGGGGACCAGGCGAAGCCGGAACATGGAATTACCTCCTCAAACCGGCAGCGCGGTGGGCCGCGTCTGGCGCAGCCATGTCACCATCATCAGGCGCACCAGCACCGTGGCGGTGAACATGGAAATCAGGATGCCGAAGGTGATGGTGACGGCGAAACCCTTGATGGTGCCAGTGCCGAAGATGAACAGCAGCGCCATCTTGATCGCCGTCGTCAGGTTGGAATCGACGATGGTGCTGTAGGCCCGGCTGAACCCGGCCTCCATCGAGGCGAACACGCCCCGGCCCTTCTTCGTCTCTTCGCGGATGCGCTCGTTGATGAGGATGTTGGCGTCCACCGCCAGCCCCAGCGTCAACAGCACGCCCGCGATGCCCGGCAGGGTCAAGGTGGCCTGCAGAAGCGACAAGGCCGCCAGCGTCAGCACGATGTTGATGAGCAGGGCGAAGCAGGCGAAGGCGCCAAACAGCCCATAGGACGCGATCATGTAGACGCAGACCATCACGAAGCCGACGACCACAGCCGTCAGACCGGCGCGGATCGAATCGGCGCCCAGATCGGGGCCGACCGTGCGCTCTTCGATCACCTTCAACGGCGCGGGCAAGGCGCCCGCGCGCAACAGCACCGCCAAATCGTTGGCCGACGCCGCGGAAAAATTGCCGCTGATCTGGCCGCGACCGCCGGTGATCGGCTCGCGGATGACCGGGGCGCTGATGACCTTGTTGTCGAGCACGATGGCGAAGGGACGACCGACATTCGCCTTGGTGATTTCGGCGAAACGGTTGGCTCCGACGCTGTTGAACTCGAAATTCACCACCCACTCGCCGCTCTGCGAGTTGGTGGAGGCCGTCGCGTTCTTCAGGGTGGCGCCATCCACCTCGACCTTCTTGCGGATGACGTAAGAGGTCTGGCCGCGTCCGCCTTCGCTCGACGGCAGAATCTCCGATCCCGGAGGGGCGCGGCCCGTCGAGGGATCGGCGCTGCTGTCCACCAGACGGAAGGTCATCTTCGCCGTGGTGCCGAGCAACCGCTTGACGCGGTCGGGATCCTCGACACCGGGAAGCTGGACCAGGATGCGGTCGGTTCCCTGACGGGCGATGGTCGGCTCGTTCACGCCGGTCTCGTCGATGCGGCGGCGAACGATTTCGATGGATTGCTCAATGGCCTGGGTGGCGCGGTCGCGCAGGGCGACCTCGCTCAAGGCCACCGTCACCGTCGGGCCGTTGACCGACACCGCGATGTCGGGCTGCCCACCGGCCATGGTCACGCCGCCGACCGGGTTGGACAGGCCACGCAGGGCCTTCACCGCGTCGTCGGCCTGAGCAAGGTCGCGAAGCTGAACGGTCACGCCGCGATCAGCGGCGGTGATGGCGGTGTAACCGACGTTGGCGGTGCGCAACTGCTGCCGCGCCCCGTCCACCAGCCCTTCGACCCGGTCACGGATGACCGTGACCATATCGACTTCGAGCAACAGATGCGATCCGCCGCGCAGGTCGAGACCCAGCGCCACCCGGCTGTTGGCGTACCAACTTGGCAGACTGGCCAGCGTCTCGCGGCCCAGGAAGTTCGGCAGCATCACGATGAACCCGGCGACGCAGGTCGCCACGATCATATAAATCTTCCAGCGCGAAAAATAGAGCATGCGTCACTCGAATCCGATTGGACGACCGGCCAAGCCGGGTTACTTGCGGCCCAACAGCTTGCCAAGGAACCCACCGGCGCCGGGCGCCTCGTCGGTCTTGGCGGCGCCGTCGGCGGGGGCGGCGGTTTCGCCGGGCTTGCCGCTGGCCGGTTCGGTCTTGGCGAGCACGAGGTTGACCGTCGAGCGCACGCAGCGCACGCGGACATTTTCGGCGATTTCGACGGTCAGCTCGTCGTCCGGGCCGACCTTGTTCACGACGCCGATGATGCCGCCGCCGGTCACGACGCGATCACCGCGACGGATGGCCGACAGCATGGCCTTGTGCTCCTTCATCTTCTTTTGCTGCGGACGGATCAGCAGGAAATAGAAGACGACGAAGATCAGAATCAGCGGCAGAAACTGCACAATCATGTCACCACCGGCAGCGGGCGCGGCGGTCTGTGCATAAGCCGTCGAAACGAACATCTGGGAGCTCCTTTTGGGTTGGTCTCGCGCGGGGTTCGGCGTTCCGCCGGGACGTCGCGACTATAGCCGCCCATGCTTGGGATGCAACGGTGATGCGCCGTCATCCGGGGTTTGGCGGCGGCTTGTGCGCCCGCACCGCTGTGATACCGTGCGGGCGCGTCGCAAAGATGGCGGCGCGGACGCCCGGTTTCCATGAAAATTCGCGCAGAGGCGCCAGGAAAACGATGCCAGACGACTCTTTAATCCCGCTCTTGACCCGCATCGCCGACGCGCTCGACCGTCTGGCCCCGCCGCCGCCGGTCGCGCTCGACATCGCCGCCGCCGACGCCTTCGTCTGGCACACCGACCCTGATCGGCTGGAGCCGGTGCCCTCGGTCAACCGGGTGGACATCGCCCTGTTGCAGGGCGTGGAGCGGCAGCGCGACATCCTGTTGGACAACACCCGGCGTTTCGCGGGCGGTCTGCCCGCCAACAACGCCCTGCTGTGGGGATCGCGCGGCACCGGCAAAAGCTCTCTGGTCAAGTCGATCCACGCCGTGGTGTGCCAGGAGCGTCCGAACGAGCTGGCGCTGGTGGAAATCCACCGCGAGGACATCCCCACCCTGCCCCGCCTGCTGACCCGGCTGAAGGGCGAGGCCCGCCGCTTCATCCTGTTTTGCGACGACCTGTCCTTTGACCATGACGACGCGCATTACAAGTCGCTGAAAGCGGTTCTGGACGGCGGGATCGAGGGTCGGCCCGACAATGTGGTGTTCTACGCCACGTCGAACCGTCGCCATCTGATGCCGCGCGACATGATCGAGAATGAACGATCCACCGCCATCAACCCGGCGGAAGCGGTCGAGGAGAAGGTCTCGCTGTCCGACCGTTTCGGCCTGTGGCTGGGCTTCCACAATTGCGACCAGACCACCTATTTCGCGATGATCGAGGGCTACGCCCGCCATTTCGGCTTGGAGATCGCCACCGAGCAGCTCCACGCCGAAGCGGTCGAATGGTCGGTCACGCGCGGCAGCCGGTCGGGCCGCGTCGCGTGGCAGTTCATCCAGGACCTGGCGGGCCGTCTCGGAACGCCCCTTCGCTGACCGGCTTGCGGTCCATCTGGCCGCTGGGGTCCACCGCTTGGCTGCCCTTGCGCAGCTCGAAATGAAGCTGCGGGCTGGTGACGGAGCCGGTTTGGCCGACCCGGCCCACCGTTTGCCCGCGCTTCACCGTCACCCCGCGCTCCACCTCGATCCGGTCGAGGTGGGCGTAGGCGGTGATCCAGCCGTCGGCGTGCTTCAGCAGCAGCAGATTGCCAAAGCCGCGCAGCTCGTTCCCGGCGTAGGCGACGACGCCATTGTCGGCGGCGACCACCGCCGCGCCCTTGCTGGCGGCGATGTTCAGCCCGTCATTGTGCAAACCGTCGGGCTTGGGCCCATAACCGGAAATCAAACGCCCCTTGACCGGCCACAGGAAACGCGCGCCGCCACGTGGGGGCGGCGCGGCGTCCGGCTTGGCTTCGGCGGGTTTGGCCTCTGGCTTGGCGGGGTCGGTCTTGGTGGGATCGGTCTTGGCGAAATCCGGTTTTGACGGCGGCGGCGGCGGAACGCCGGCGATTTCGGTCGGCGGCGCTTCGGCGGGCGCGGCGTTGCGTCCGGCGGGCAGGTTGGGCGGAGTCGGGGCTGCCGCCGAGGCGGCGGGCGCAGCCGGAACCGAAGACGCGGCGGCGTCCGCCGTCGTCTCGGGCTTGTGGCTCGGCGCGCGCAGATTGGTCGGTCCCTGCCCCGGTTGATAGGCCATTTCGGGTTCGGACACGCCCGCCGCCGGAGCCGTCGCCGCGCTCACCCCCATGGAGGGTTTGGTCAAGGGAATCGGCGCTCCGGCCACGCCGCCGCTTGGCCCAGGAGGGGGCGCGGAGTCCGCCGCCGCTGGAGCGGAGGGAGCGAGCGGAGCCAGAGCCGCCGCGCCGGGCGGCGCCAATTCGGCGGCCTGGATCGACGAACGTCCAGCCCCACGCCCGGACGACGGCGCTGTTGCGGTCGCCGGGGACGGCGCCTCGGCCACCATCGCGCCCGTGGCCGGAGCCTTGATGTCCGGCGTGCCGGTCGCCGGGCGGTTGTCCGCGCCGGGCAAACGCAGCGCCTGCCCGGCCTGCACCGCGAAGGGCGCCGTCAGACCGTTCAGCCGCGTCAATTCGCTGACGTCCACATTGTTCATGCGGGAAATGCCGTACAGCGTGTCGCCGCGCTGGACGATGTATTGCCGGGCGGTCGGTAGGACCAGCCGCTGACCGGCTTCCAGCTTGTAGGGCGGCGAGAGGCGATTCGCTTCGATCAGGTCGCGCAGCGGCACATTGTGGCGGCGCGCGACGGTGTAAGCGCTGTCGCCCTTCTGCACCATGATGGCGCCGCCCGTCGACTCCGGCGTGCCGCCGCTTCCCATGTTGACGACGGGGGCCAGCCCGCCGACCCGTTCGCAGGCGGCCAGCGCCAGAACGATCAGCGAGGCGGCGGCCAAACGTGAGGCGCGGCGCGCGGAGCGCCCAAGCGGAGTCGGGCAAGCGGCGGAGGTCATGCGGAACGAACCTGTTGCGGCGGGTCGGACAGCAGCGGAACGAAGCGAACGGGCCACAGATCCTCCCGAAGAATACCGGAATCGGTGCGCCGGAAGCGGACCATCGTCTGTTCACGATAATCCCCGCCCAGCGGAATGACCATGACACCACCAACGGCGAGTTGATCCGTCAAGTCTTTTGGCGGCTCCTGCCCCCCGGCGGCCGTCACCAGCACACGGGAAAACGGCGCCTGTTGCGGCCAACCACGGGTTCCATCACCCAGACGAGTCGTGATGTTGCCGATGTTCAGCAGACGAAACCGGCGTTCCGCCTCGTTCAACAGGGGGCGCAGACGCTCGATGGTGAAGACCCGGCGGCAGAGCTGCGCCAGGACCGCCGCCTGATACCCCGATCCGGTGCCGATCTCCAGCACCAGATGACGGGGGTGCAATTCCAGCGCCTGCGTCATAAGCGCCACGATCAACGGTTGGCTGATCGTCTGGCCGCAGTCGATGGGAAGCGCCATGTCGTCCCAGGCATGATCCTGAAAGGCGTCCGGCACAAACACATCGCGCGGGATCCTTTCGATGGCGCCGAGGATGGACGTGTCGGTCACGCCCGCCCCACGAAGCGCCATCAGCAAACGGATCTTGCGCGCGTCTGTGCTCACACAAAGGCCTGTTTCAGTGTCCGCAAGGTCGGCGTGTGGGTCAAATCAAGGAACACCGGCGTGATCGAGATCCCGCCGTTGAACACGGTGTAAATGTCGGTGTCCTCGGCCACGTCGGCCTCGCCGCGCAAGGTGCCAATCCAGAAATAGGTCTTGCCGCGCGGATCGACCCGCTCGATCAGTTCGTCGCCGATTTTGCGTTTGCCGTGCCGCACCACCCGCACGCCTGTGACCTCATCCGCCGGGCAAGCCGGGAAATTGACGTTCAGCAGGACGTTTTTCGGCCACGCCACCGTCACCGCCTTGCGCACCACGTCGGCGCCATGGGCGATGGCCGCCGACCAGTCGATGGGGTTGCCGGTTTCGTAATGCTGGCTCATGGCGATGGCGGGAACGCCGAGCAGCGTCGCCTCCATCGCGGCGGCGATGGTGCCGGAATAGGTCACGTCCTCGCCGATGTTGGAGCCTTGGTTGACGCCGGACAGGACCAGCGTCGGACGGGCGTCCTTCATCACATGGTTGATCGCCAGCAGCACGCAATCGGTCGGCGTGCCGTCCACCGTGAAGCGGCGGTCGTCCAGCTTGCGCAGGCGCAGGGGCCGGTTGATGGTCAGCGAATGGCTGGCCGCCGACTGCTCCATCTCCGGCGCCACCACCCACACGTCGTCGGACAGGGAGCGGGCAATGGCCTCCAGCACCTTCAGCCCTTGGGCGTGGATGCCGTCGTCGTTGGTGACGAGGATGCGGGTTTTCGACAGGTCGAGCGGCAAAACGAACATCAGGCGGAAATCCTCTCCATGCCGCGCATGTAGGGGCGAAGGGCGTCGGGAACCAGGATCGAGCCGTCGGGCTGCTGGTAATTTTCCAACACCGCGATCAAGCAACGCCCGACCGCCACACCCGACCCATTGAGGGTGTGCAGGAATTGAGTTTGTTTCTCGCCCTTCGGACGGCAACGGGCCTTCATGCGGCGGGCCTGGAAATCACCGCAATTCGACACGCTGGAGATCTCGCGGTAGGCGTTCTGCCCCGGCAGCCAGACCTCGACGTCGTAGGTCTTGCGCGAGGAAAAGCCCATGTCGCCGGTGCACAGCACGATGGTGCGGTAGGGCAGCCCCAGCCGCTCCAACACCGTTTCGGCGCAGCGGACCATGCGCTGATGCTCGGCCTCCGACTGTTCGGGCGTGGTCAGCCCGACCATTTCAACCTTCCAAAACTGATGCTGGCGGATCATGCCGCGCGTGTCGCGCCCCGCCGATCCGGCTTCGGCGCGGAAGCAGGGGGTCAGCGCCGTGTAACGCAACGGCAACTCCTCGCTGGCGACGATCTGGTCGGCGACAAGATTTGTCAGCGGCACTTCAGACGTCGGAATCAGGTAATGATCCGATCCGGTGGTCTTGAACAGATCCTCTTCAAACTTCGGCAACTGGCCGGTGCCGAACAGGGCGGTGTCGCGCACCATCAACGGCGGGGCGATTTCGGTGTAGCCGTGCTCCGACGTGTGGATGTCGAGCATGAAGTCGGCCAGGGCGCGCTCCAGACGGGCCAGCCCGCCCTTCAGCACGGTGAAGCGGGCGCCCGACATGCGGGCCGCCGCCTCGAAATCCATCAGGCCCAGCGCCTCGCCCAGCTCGTAATGCTGCTTGGCGTCGGCGATGGCGGGCGGCGTTCCCCAGCGGCGGATCTCGACGTTGGCGGTCTCGTCCGGCCCGTCCGGCACATCGTCGGCGGGGATGTTGGGCAGACCGGCGAGCAGCGTGTCGAGTTCGGCGCCCAGACGGCGCTCCTCCTCCTCCACCTGGGGCAGACGGTCCTTCAGGGCCGCCATCTCGTCCAGGATCGGCTGGGCGTCGCGCCCCTCGCGCTTGGCGAGGCCGATTTCCTTGGCCGCCTCGTTCCGGCGGGCCTGCATGTCCTGCAACTGGGTCTGCGCGGCGCGGCGGCGGCTGTCCAGGTCGATCACCGACGACGACAACGCCGCCAATCCCCGGCGGCCAAGGCCACGGTCGAAGGCTTCGGGATTCTCTCGGATGGCGCGAAGGTCGTGCATGGCTCGGACAGACTGCGAATGGGTGGGAGGTTGGTTATACGGCGCGGCTCCCCGAAGATCCAGCGCAAGGCCGGAGCGACGGTGGTTCTGCGCTCCCGGCATGGCCGCCACGCCGATGCAGCCTTGGACAGCGGCGGAAGGTCGCGCCACTGTCGATCCTGCCGCGTTGCAGCGGAGAACCGGGACCGAAGGGAACACGCGCGTGCGCGACGGAGTTGAGGCGGCCTATCTGGAGGCCGGAACCGCCGCCTATCGGTCGGCCAGCCGCATTCTGTTCGTCGCGGGTTTTTCCACCTTCGCCACGCTCTATTGCGTGCAGCCGTTGATGCCGGATTTTGTGCGTGAGTTTGGCGTCACCCCGGCGGAATCGAGTCTGACCCTGTCGCTCAGCACCGGGCTGCTGGCGGTGGCGTTGCTGATCGCCGGGGCCTTGTCGGACGGGATCGGGCGCAAGCCGGTGATGGTGGCGGCCCTGCTGGCGTCGGGGTTGCTGGGAATCGTCGGCGCGGTGATGCCGGATTGGCACGGATTCCTGATCCTGCGCGCGCTGGAGGGAATCGCCCTCAGCGGTCTGCCCGCCGTGGCCATGGCCTATGTTTCTGAAGAGGTTGACCCCAAATCCGCCGGGGTGGCCATGGGCCTCTACATCGGCGGAACGGCGATGGGCGGCATGTCGGGCCGGGTGATGACCGCGCTGGTCGCCGATCTGGGCAATTGGCGGATCGCCGTCGGGCTGGTCGGCGCCCTGGGCGTGGTCGCGGCGCTGACGGTGTGGAAGGCGCTGCCGCCGTCGCGCCATTTCGTGCGGCGACCGTCGGGGTTGCGCGCCCTGGCGCAGTCCTGGCGCGGGCTGTTGAGCGACCGGGGCATCCTCGCTTTGTTCTCGTTGGGCTTCCTGCTGATGGGCGGTTTCGTCACCGCCTTCAACTACATCGGCTTTCGGCTGACCGCTCCGCCCTTTGAGCTGCGCCCAGCCTTGGTTGGGGCGGTGTCCATCGTCTATTGCTTCGGCATGGTCAGTTCGCCGCTGTTCGGCTGGCTCGCCGGACGCTTTGGCAACGACCGCACGTTGGTGGCGGCGGTGCTGCTGATGATCGCCGGGCTGGCCGTGTTGGAGTTGGACCATCTTGCGACGATGTTGATCGGCATCGCGCTGTTCACCTTCGCCTTTTTCGGCGCGCACTCCATCGTGTCCGCCTGGATCGGCCAGCGCGCCCAAACCGCCCGTGGTCAGGCGTCGTCGATGTATCTGTTCTGCTACTACATGGGATCGACGGTGGCCGGAACGTTGGGCGGGCTGTTCTGGCACGGCTATGGCTGGACCGGGGTGGCGCTGTTCATCGGCGGGTTGCTGTCGGTCGCCGCGCTGGTCGCCTTCGGCCTGCTGCGCCGCCGTTGAGCCACAGCTTTTGGGGGTGCGACAACGGAACGCCGCACGCGTTCGCGTTTTCTTAAAAGGTCTCGCCCGATCCTGACCGCGCACGAGGCAAATCGGCGACGGCCCATGACCCATCTGACCGTTTACCGCGACCATGACCCGTTCTTCCCGGAACTGGCGACCCGAGATCTCATTGTTTTGGTTGGGCATCTGGCCATGACCGGCATTCTGTTCGAACGCTGGGCCGCCAGCCATTCCCTGCCCCACGACGCCGGAAGCGAGGATGTGCTCGCCGCCTACGCGACGGACGTCGCGCGCTTGCAAGCCGCCCGTGGTTACAAGACGGTTGACGTCGCCCGCGTGCCGCGCGGCGTCGCCAACGCCGCCGACTTGCGCGCCAAATTCCTTGACGAACACACCCACAGCGAGGATGAAGCCCGCTTTTTCGTCGAAGGCAGCGGAGCGTTCTATTTGCACATTGACCGTCGGGTGTTCCGCATCGTTTGCGAGACCGGCGACCTGTTGAGCGTTCCGGCGGGGGTGAAGCACTGGTTCGACATGGGGCCAGATCCCCATTTCACCGCGATCCGCTTTTTCAAGCGCCCGGACGGCTGGGTGGCCGAACCGACTGGCACCGACATCGCCACGCGCTTTCCCAAATATGACGGTCTCCCCGCCTCGCCCCGCTGAAACCGCGCCCGCATCGCAAAAAATTCACTTGAATTGCCGCGCAAAAAGCGTATTTCAGGGATCGAACGACGCACCCGCACGTGCCTATGGCCCTCTGTGGTTATGCTACGACGTACCGCGTCCTTTTTGGAAGAACCGGCCATTCCAGTGGGTCGGTCCCGAGAGGGAGGTTAGTATGTGTGCTGCCCACGGTGGGGCTTTGAGACGGTAGCCCTGTAGCCGGAAATCGACGCGCTGTTGCCCGGAGCTTCGCAGCCTGGGGCCGTGCCCGAACCGGCTTTTTCCGTCTTCCCCCCCTATCCGAACAATTCGTTGATCCCCGCATCGCAACGCCATTCCTGTCTTCAGGGTTTGGCGCGGCGTCGGCGGATCGCCGTCTGCTCACTGAACCGGATTGAAATCCGCGTTCAGGGTATGGAGTGCGCCATGGGCTTCCTGCGTTCCCGTTCCGCCGTCACCCCGCTGCGCCGCAACACGCTGGCCACGGTGTCCCTGTCCACCGCCCGCCGGACCAGCGTCGTTCAGGCGGTCGCCCTGCATCGCCCGGAAGAGCCGATGCATTGCGTTCGCCCCGGCGTTCTGGCCGACACCGCCCACAGCTTCGTCACCGCCTTTGACGCGACGACGGAGTCCGTTGGGCGCGGCGGCGATGTGCTCTACGCCGTAAAGTGCAACCCGGAACCGGCGGTTCTGCGCGCCCTGTGGGCGGGCGGCGTGCGCCATTTCGACGTCGCCTCCCCCGGCGAAATCCGCCTGATCCGCCAGATGTTCCCGGACGCGACGCTGCATTACATGCACCCGGTCAAGGGGCGTCAGGCGATCCGCGCCGCTTACGAGCAATATGGCGTCCGCGACTTCGTGCTCGACAGCGCGGAAGAACTGACCAAGATCCTGGAGGAGACCGGCCACGCCGCCGATCTTGGCCTAATCGTTCGTCTGGGGCTGCCCAAGGGCAACGCCGTCTATGACCTGTCGGGCAAGTTCGGCGCGGCGATGAACGAGGCGGCGGAGCTGCTGCGCGCCGCCCGCGCCGTCGCCGCCCGCGTTGGCGTCTCCTTCCATGTCGGCTCGCAGATGCTGGACCCGTCCGCCTATGAGCGGGCGTTGGAATTGGCCGGGCGCGTGATCGCCGACTCCGGCGTCGCCATTGACCTGCTGGACGTCGGCGGCGGCTTTCCGGTGTCCTATCCGGGAGTCACCCCGCCGCCGCTGGGCGACTTCATGGCCGCCATCGCGCGTGGCGTCCAGGCGCTCGACCTGCCCGACCATTGCCGCGTCTGGTGCGAGCCGGGCCGCGCCCTGGTGGCGCCCGGCGTCTCGCTGGTCGTTCAGGTGGTCAAGCGCCGGGGGAGCGAGCTGTTCATCAACGACGGCGTCTATGGCGCGCTCTCCGACGCCGGGGTTCCTGGCTTCCGCTTTCCCGCCCGCCTGATTCGCCCCTTCGCGGCGATGACCGACGCGGCGGACGAAGGTTTCAGCTTTTACGGCCCGACCTGCGACAGCGCCGACAAGATGAACGGCCCGTTCTTTTTGCCGTCGGACATCCAGGCCGGGGATTGGATCGAGCTTGGCCAACTGGGCGCCTATGGCTCCTGTTTGCGCACGGCCTTCAACGGATTCGATCAAGCCCGCGTGGTCGAAGTGGCGGACGCGCCGCTGCTCGAAACGCCCGGCTACCGCCTGCGGTCCTGCGCCGCGTAAGCGGAACGCTGGAAACTGTGGATAAAATCGAAGAAATTCCGTAACATTCACCGCTCTGACGCCCGATCATCCGCTCTTCACCGAAGAGGGGACGGGCGTCGGCGTATGTCGTTCGTTAAACTACCTCGGGGGAGACAAGCAATCATGGCCCTGGACACGAAGCTCTGCACGTTCACAGGCCGCATGGTCATCGTTGGTTTTGGATCGATTGGCCAGGGTGTTTTGCCGCTGCTTCTTCGTCACCTCGATGGTCTGACGTCGGATCGCATCACCATCGTGACCGCCGAAGAGCGCGGGCGCGAGGAGGCGGAGGAATATGGCGTCGCGTTCCACAACAACCCGTTGAACAACGACAATTTTTTCCAGGTTTTGAAGCCGTTGCTCGACAAGGGCGATTTCCTCGTCAACCTGTCGGTCGACGTGTCGTCGATCGCGTTGTTCGAGTTCTGCCATCGCATCGGCGCCTTCTACATCGACACCTGCACGGAGCCGTGGGCGGGCGGTTACACCGACTCCAGCCTGTCGCCCTCCCTGCGCTCCAACTACGCCCTGCGCGAGGCGGCGCTGGCCCGCCGCGCCGATTTCGCCGGTGGTCCGACGGCGGTGCTGACCCACGGGGCGAATCCCGGTCTGGTGTCGCACTTCGTCAAGCAGGCCCTGCTGAACATCGCCGCCGACACCGGGGTCGAGACGGAAATCCCGACCGACCGCGACGGCTGGGGCCGTTTGGCCGCGCGTTTGGGCGTCAAGACCATCCATGTGGCCGAACGCGACACCCAGGTGTCGAATCAGCCCAAGCAGATCGGCGAGTTCGTCAACACCTGGTCGATCGACGGTTTTGTCGGCGAAGGCTGCCAACCGGCTGAGTTGGGCTGGGGCACGCATGAAAAGCAATTGCCCGAGGATGGTCGCCGCCACGAGTTCGGCTGCGACGCCGCCATCTATCTGATGCGCCCCGGCGCCTCGACCAAGGTGCGGACCTGGACGCCGCTGGAAGGCCCCTTCCATGGCTTCCTCATCACCCACAGCGAGGCGATTTCGATCTCCGACTATTTCACGGTGCGCGAGGGCGACACGGTGGTTTACCGCCCGACCTGCCATTACGCCTACCACCCGTGCGACGACGCGGTGAAGTCGGTGCATGAGTTGGCGGGCAAGAACTGGGCGATCCAGGCCAGCCAGCGCCTGATGATGCACGAGATCGTCAGCGGCATGGACGAGTTGGGCGTTCTTCTGATGGGCCACGAGAAAGGCGCCTATTGGTACGGCTCGCGCCTGACCATCGAAGAGGCGCGCGAGCTTTGCCCCTACAACAACGCGACCTCCATGCAGGTGACGTCCACGGTGCTGGGCGGCATCATCTGGGCGCTGGAGAACCCGAATCGGGGCGTCGTCGAACCGGACGAGGTCGATTTCCGCCGGGTGTTGGAGATCGCCGCCCCCTATTTGGGCGAGGTCGTCGGCGCCTATGGCGATTGGACCCCGTTGCAGGATCGCGGCTTGCTGTTCCCCGAGGACATCGACGAGAGCGATCCGTGGCAGTTCAAGAACTTCCGCGTCGTCTGATCCGACAAGTCGGACAAAAATTCGGGTGGGCCGGACCTTTTTCGGCCCACCCGTCGTTCATTCCCGTGGGCGGTTGACCACAGTCGCGTCGTTACCGGCATGATCCCGTTGCGAAACCGTTGACTTGGGGGGGCGCTTCCCCCAATCGTTCCAACCATGCCCAAGCACGTCCTTCGGCGCCACCGCGCCACCGCCCCCCGACGCGCCAGCGTCACCGGCAAGACCGCCTTGTCGCCGATCCTCCGCTCCGGCATTGTCGGGTTGATGATCGCGTGCGGCGTCGTGACCGCCGATCTGGCGGACGCGCAATCACCCGCGCGGGCGCCCCAGCCGCCGACGCTGCTGACCGCCGATCAGGTGATGTTCGACGAGACGAACAATCTGGTCACGGCGACCGGCAATGTGGAGTTGGCGCAGGGCAAGCGCACCGTCCGCGCCGACAAGATCACCTACAACCAGAAAACCAAAATCGTCACCGCGACCGGGGCCATTCGTTTGGTTGAGCCGTCGGGCGAGATCACCTTTGCCGACTATGCCGAGCTGACGGACGATTTGAAGGACGTGTTCATCGAGAATGTCCGCGTTCTGATGATCGACAACAGCCGTATGGTTGGCAACGAGGGGCAACGACGCGACGGCAAGATCACCAAGGTCAGCCGTGGCGTCTACAGCCCTTGCGAACTGTGCAAGTCTGATCCGAACAAGGCGCCGCTGTGGCAGATCCGGGCCGTCCGCGTCGTTCACGACAACGAGGAGCATGAGGTCCGCTATCAGGACGCCACGATGGAATTCTTCGGAATTCCGTTTTTCTACACGCCCTATCTGTCGCACGCCGATCCGTCCGTGGACCGCAAGAGTGGCTTCCTGACGCCATCCTTCGGCAACAGCTCCGATCTCGGCGCCATTCTGAAAACCCGTTATTACTGGGACATTGGCGGCAACCAGGACGCCACGTTCGAGGTGAGCGGTTTTTCCAAGCAGGGGCTATTGCTTGGGGGAAATTACCGCAAACGGTTCGAAAATGGTCGGTTGGAACTGGACGGCGCCATCACTCAAGGTGAGTTGCCCAACGGATCCGCGACGGGAGCGCCCAAGGACAAGCGTCTTCGTGGCTACGCCGCCGCCAGAGGTCTGTTCGACATCAACGACACCTGGCGAGCCGGATTCGACGTCAAGAAGGCCAGCGATGAAACATTCTTGCGTCGCTATTACGATGTCCGCGACGATTACCTGACCAGCAAGGTTTTCGTCGAAGGCTTCCGTGGGCGCAACTACGCGGCCCTTGCGGCTTTCGGCTTCCAGGATCTGCGCTACGGCAACACGACCCCCGAACCAATTGCGCTTCCGACGGCGCGCTACAACGCGTTGGGTGAGCCTGGAAGCCTGTTTGGCGGGCGTTGGTCGTTGGACAGCAGCCTTCTCGCGATCACGCGTCCGAACGATGCCGGGCCGAATTCCCGGCGTGTCATGGTGCAACCTGGCTGGCAACGCGACATCGTGTCGAACGTTGGCTTCATCACCACGTTGTCAGCCAATGTTCTGGCCGCCGGTTATTCCGCCGACCGTTTCAACACCGCCGATCCGACCACGCGCGGCAGCAGCGACGTCAGCCGTTTCCGCTTCTTCCCGCAAGGTCAGGTCACGGTTCGTTATCCGTTCGTTCGCTATGGAGAGTCCTCGCAACAGTTGATCGAACCGATCATGCAAGCGACGGTGGCGCCCAAACTGCCGAATGGAAAGATTTTCCCGAACGAAGACAGCGTCGACGTTGAGTTCGACGAGGTCAATCTGCTGACCCCCAACCGTTACACCGGCATCGACCGGCTGGATGACGGCATGCGGGTCACATACGGCTTGCGCACCGCCTATTATGGCTACAAACAAGGCTCCGCAAGCCTGTTTCTTGGACAAAGCCATCGCTTGACCGACAGTTCGGGCTTCAAGGTTGGTTCGGGCTTGGAAGACCATGTGTCGGACTATGTCGGACGCCTTGATCTGCAACCGGCGGATTGGCTGGATGTGAATTACGGCTTCCGCATTGACCACGATACATTGAGGCCACGCCGCCATTCGTTGAACGCCTCAGCCGGCGTGCCGCTGCTGCGCTTGGGAACCTCCTACACCTTTGTCGACCAGACCTCTTCACGCACAGCGACGACCCTTGACCGGGTTGAACAAGCGACCTTTTCACTCAATTCCAGCTTTGTGCAAAATTGGGGGTTGGGAATCTCCCATGTGCAAGCGATGGAACCGCAACCAGGCCCGCGATCCACGCTCGCCACCCTCACGTATGGGGATGAGTGCCTTATTTTTCAGACCATCCTTCGCCGCGACTTCACCACGTCAAGCAACGGCGTGAAGGACGGCAACACGCTTTTCTTCCGGTTTGTCTTCAAGAATGTCGGTGAGTTCAAGACACCGAGCATCAGCATGAATTTCCTGGGAAATTCGGCGACGACCGGCCAGTAAGAATAGGGTCGGCAAGAAACGGAACAATATCCGAGAGACGGCCAACCACCCGGTTGGCCGTTTTCGTGTCCGCAACCGCTCCCATCGGATCCACCAACACCCGCAAGCCAACCCCCGCCGCCTGAGCCGCCTGCATGTCGGTCGGTTGATCGCCGACGAAGATCGACCGGGCCAGATCCAGATCATGCCGCCGCGCCGCCTCCAGGATCATGCCGGGGGCGGGCTTGCGCCAAAAGCTCTCGCGGGCGAAGCGTTCGACCGACCCAGCCCGATGGTATGGGCAATGGTAAACGCCCGCCAAATCGACGCCGCGCTCCCGGAACTCTTCGACCATCCAGGCGGTGAAGGCCAGAAACTCCGGCTCTGAAAAATACCCCCGCGCGATGCCCGACTGGTTGGTGATGACCGCGACGCGATAGCCACGATCCATCGCCGTTCGCGCCAGATCAAAAACACCGTCCACAAACTGGAAACGGTCATGGGTCACGACATAGCCGTGATCGACGTTGATGACGCCGTCGCGGTCCAGAAACAGTGCGGGGCAAGGCACGCGGGCATACTCGCGATGGTGAGAATCATGCGGTGTTAGCACGGGCGCGCGCCATCTGAAAACAATGTCCAGCCATCCCCTGTCAAGGGGTTGCATCGCACACGCGTTGTCGTTAGCCATAGGCGCTTTCCATTTCCTACGCCCGCGACGCATCCGATCATGACCCTGGGACGCTACGACTACGAACGCCGTTACCGCCGCCGCGTCTTGAGCGGGGTTGGCAAATTTGGCTTGATGGCCGCCGTGGTGCTCGGCGTCGGGCTGTTCGCGTACCAGATGGGCATCGAACAGTTGAAGGGCCGCGACATCACTTTGCGCGAGGAAATCGCCGCCTTGTCGCGCCAGAAGGCTGAATTCGAGTTGTTGGCGACCCAGATGCAGCATGCCGCCCGCACCGCCGAAAGCCGCAGCGCCGAGTTGGAAGTCCGCCTTCAGCGCGAAGTCCCAACCGGCGAGTTGGCGCGGCTGAGCCAGTTGCTGGCCGAACGTCTCAAGGGCGGCCTGGACGCCAACCGTCTGGCTTTCATCATCAGCCAGGCCCAGGCTCAACGCAATTGCCAGCCTGCCGACAGCAAGCGCTTCACCCTGACCACGCCGCTGCTCAAGGGCGGCGCGCGCGGCACGACCTTCTCCAACGGCGCCATCACCGTCACCGGCGAGGGGCAATCGGCCCACAACGCCCAGGGAAACCCCGAAAGCTGGTTCGATCCGGGGCAACCCGTGACCATCAAGATCACCGGGATCGGTGGCAAAAGCACGGTCGCCACCGGCGTTCTGCCGCTGCACCAGTCTCTGGTGATCGACAACAACGAATACCGCTTCACCTTCGCCCCCGGTCAGCGGTCCTTCGTGGACGTCACCGCCGACCGCTGCGCCTATCCCTAACGGACTAGGCTCAGCGGTGGGTCTCGCCCTGCGCATGGTCCGTCCATAGACGGACGAAAACCTCTTCCAGCGCGCGGGCAAAGCGGTCGGTGTCGAACAGAGCGGCGGTGGGCAAGGCCGCCGCCAGCCGCCCCTTCAGAAGCGCCAAAGCGCCAGGATCGCGGGCCAGCCGCAGCGCCGTCGCTTCATAGGCGTCCCAATCCGTCATCACCAAATCCGGCAGACCGACGGCGCGCGACAGGCTCGCCCCCACCCGTCCGGCGAAGGCGTTTCCCAGAACCGTCAGCACCGGCAACCCGGCCCACAGGGCGTCGCTCGCCGTGGTGTGGGCGCCGACTGGCCCGGTGTCGAGAAACAGGTCAGCCAAGCGGTAGCGCGCCAGATACTCCGGCCCCGGCAAGCGCGGCGAGAAGACCAGCCGTTCCGGCGCAATCCCCCGCGCCGCCGCCTCACGCCGCAGGTTGGGCGCCACTTCGGCGTGGCTGTCGAGCAGCCAAAGAACCGAACCGGGCACGTCGGCGAGAATCCGACACCAGCGGTCGAACAAGGCTGGGTTGATTTTGTAGGCGGCGTTGAAGCAGCAAAAAACGAATCCCTGCTCAGGCAAGCCGCAAGCCGCCCGGCTGGGCGTTTCCCCAATGCGCCGGGCGCCGTCGTTCGGCTGGTAACTTCCCGGCAGGCGGATGATCCGCTCGGAAAATTCCGCCGCCCGGTCAAGCGGAGCGACCACCGCGTCGGCGATGATCCAATCGACAAAGGCCGCGCCCATGCTTCCTGGATAGCCCAACCATTGCGCCTGAACCGGGGCCGGTCGGTGGGCGGCGATGCCGGGGCGGGCGTTGTTGGTGTGGCCCTTCAGATCAATCAGAACATCAACGCCTCGGTCGTGCAGACAGCGCGCGGCGGCCTCGTCAGACAAGGTGGAGAGATCAAGGAACTCGTCAAAGCCGCGTCGCAGCCGCGCCCGCAATGGCCCGCCATCGTCAGGACCGTAAGACGCGCCGATGATGGTGAAGCGGCTGCGATCATGGCGCTCAATCAGTTCGGCGATCAGCACCGCCGTGGCGTGCTCGTGAAAATCGGCGGACAGATAGCCGATGCGCAGCCGCTCGTCCTTTTTTGTCCGGCGGATGGGAAAGGCGGGTTGGACGCCACGCGCGCGCCACGCGCTGTAGCGTTCGGCGCACAATCGTTCCAGACGCGGCCCGGCCCCCTCGCCCAGAAAGATCCAGGGGTGAATCTGCTGGCTGGTTCCATCGCGGACCGCCGCGACCAGCCGTTCGGACAGAATCTCCAGACCATCCCAGCGGCACAGATGGCGGCGCTGCTGTATCAACTGCGCCAGCACCCCGCCATTGTCGGGCAGGCCCAGACGCAGGGCGCGCTCGAACCCCGGCAGGCTGTCGGGCAAACGCCCGACCTCCTTCAACGCCAGGGCCAAATTGGCTTGAGCCTCGGCCAGATCGGGGCGGAGGGCCAGCGTGTTGCGAAAGCCTTGGATGGCCTCCGCCATCTTGCCTTGATCGCGCCACACCGCCGCCAGATTGAGCCACCCGACGGCCAACCCGCCATCAAGCGCCACGGCCCGGCGCAGCGCCATCTCCGCCTCGGCCAGACGCCCCAGCTCGCGCAGCATGGCGCCTTGGTTGCACGCGGCGCCGACGAAATTCGGCATCAACCGGGCGGCCTCCCCATAGGCGTCCGCCGCTTCCGCGATCCTTCCCAGGGCTTGCAGCGTGACGCCAAGGTTGAAATGGTTGCCGCCGAAGCCCGGCAGCCACGCCACCGCTCTTCGGTGATGAGCTTCGGCCTCCGTGGTTCGACCTTGGCGACGCAGCGCTTCAGCATAGTTGGAGCGGGCCACCGCCTCTTCCGGCAAGCCGGGCTGCCCCAGCGCGTCCAGCGTGGCGAACAGGGCGCTCAGAGCCGCCGCGTCGTTCGGCTGTTCGGCCAAGCGACGGCGACAATCGGCCAGCGCCCCGCGAAGATCGGTGGTCGTGGTCACGTCACTTTCGCCGCCACTGCCCCGCCGGGGTCATCACGAACTGACCGGCGGGAGTCCGTTCCACCAGCTGCTCCCCGGCCACCGCCTGGACCTTGTCCAGCGCCGTGCCGTTGCCGCGCGCGATCTCCTGATAGCGGGCCAGACGCTGGGCGTTGATGTCGGAAGCCAGCGCACGCGCGGCGGCTGGAGCGTCGGGCAACGCGCCGACCAACCCATCGGGCCGCTCGCCGATCTGTCCCGCCGTCTTGGCGGCGCTCAGGGCGTCCTGGCCATAGACCAGCGTCGGCGCGCCCAGACTCAGGAGCAGGGCGAGAAGGGCGGGAATGAAGCGGCGCGTCATCATGGCGTTTGTCCCTTCACCGGAGCGGGCGGCAGGCCGAACAGGGCCGGATCGTTGCGGATGGCGCTGTCCACATCCCGCTCAACCCGCACGCGGACCTCTTGCTCGATCCGAATGTTCAGATTGATCTCGATGGGTTTGTCGGGCGCTTCGATTTTGATCGTCGGCGAACAGGCCGCCAGCGCCAAAATCGGAAGGCCAAGCGCGAGAGGAAGACGGACGCGTGGACGATGAGAGGGCCGGTGTTTCATGATGACGGTCACGGTTCCTTGTGGCCAACGCCGAGATGGTCAGCGCCGGGATGGTCGAAGCCGGTCATGCGTTCGCGCACCGCATCCGGGATGTGGTAGGCGTCGAGACTCTGCCGCAAAATCCGGTCAAGCGCGCCCGACAGAGTAAGATTAAGGGCGACTGGATAGCCATCGTAGAATGTGGGGTTGGTCCCGCGCACCGCCAAGCCCGCGCGCAACTCGCCCCCCGCTTCCCCATCAAGGGTCAACCGCAGGCTCTCGTAACGGAAATCGCTCAGCGCCCCCATCAACAGCGCGGTTGGGCTGCCTTCAGGACCGGACAGCCCCTCCGGTGGGCTGGCGGGCGCGTAGCGCAGCGTGCCGGGGGCGGAGGTCTCGAACACCCCTCCCACCAAACGCGCGCGTCCGTCTTGGATGCGGACCGGCAAAACGCCGGACAGAACCCCCGTCGCCGCCATCCCCTCAACCTGGATCATCTCCAGCAGCTTGGCCACGTCCACCCCCTGGGCGCGCAGGGTGATGAGGCCCTTGGGCGCCGTCGGAGACAGCTCGAACGGATCGGCGCGCACCGTGCCGCCGCCCCAGCGCCAAACCGCCTCGTCCACATCCACCCGCCGGTCTCGTCCATAGCCAAAGCGGATGACCCCGTCGGTCAGCGGCACGCCGACATCCAGCAACGCCATCGCCACGCTCTGCCCATCGGGAATGACCGGCGGCCACAGGCTGGACAGGGCAACGGCCCCGTTCAAGCCGACGACCGTCACCGGCCCGACCGAGCCGCCCAGGCTCTCAATCAGAAATTTTCCGCGCGATTGCAGGGCATCCCCGTTCCAGCTCAGCGCCGCCCGCGCGGTTAGCGCGCCGCTGACCTTGGTCAGGAGCGACGCCAGCAGCGGCGACAGATCGTTCAGCTTGGCTCCTTTGCCGCCAAGCCGCAGGGGTTTGCCGCGCAACTCCGCTTGTCCGGTCCCGGCGGCCGGATCATGGGAGCCGGAAAAATCCACCGTCAGCGCGCCATGACCGCCGGTCACGGCACCGGAAAACCGCCACGCCTCGCCCGCAGATTGATCGGCGTGCGCCACCAACGACAGAGGGGTGACGACGGGCAAGGCGCGGCTGTCGCGAATCGCGCCGACGCTCAGATCCAGCGTGACGGCGCTGTTTGAGGCTTGCGTCAGCGCCACAGACACGGCATCGGCGCGCAACTGGCGTGTCGGCGCGTCAATCCGTGGAACCAGCAGAGCGCCGGTCAGCGCCGCTCCCTGCGGAGACCAGCGAAGCAGCGGCCCGCCATCAACCGCGCACAGGCGCGCGCCTTCTGGCGCCAGCAGCGGCGTTCCCGCAACCGTCACATCCTCAACGCGCAGCGTCAGACAGCCGACCGGCGTCAGAGCAAAGTCGCCCCACCCCAGCCAACCAACCGCCAGCGCGCCAGACAGGTTGATGTGCCCGCCCATGGCGTCGCCGCCCACCGCCGGATCTTTCACCAGCGTGACGGCCAGGATCAGCCCCGGCGGCGAAAGCGTCAGTTCCAGAGCGTCGATGGTCGCAACGGTCCCCTCGATCCCGGCCTCCCGCAGGGCCGCCGTCGTCCGTTCGTCGAGACGGGCGCGCAAAAGGGAAAACGCTGTGACCGCAAGCGCCACCAGAATCGCCAGCGCCAGCGCCACCGTCATCGCCCATCGCCAGCGCATCCTCATTCCCCTGTCCCACCCCGTTCGTTCAACAACCTGATGAACACCCACGCACGACCCTATCGCCCGTGACCATTGAAGGATACAGTCCGCCGCGTCGGGCGGCTTTGCATGGGGCGGCTTTTCGCCTATGGTCCCCGGCGCGGAATTCGGCTCATCGGAGTGTTTCCCATGTTGCGGTGGACCCGCGTCTTGTTGGCGGCCCTGTTCGCCACGTTTCTATTCTCTCAGGGGGAGGCCAAGGCCTTGGAACCGGAAAACACCCTTTATCTCGACCTCAAAGACGGTCGCGTGGTGATCGAACTGCGCCCGGATCTGGCGCCGAATCACGTCGCGCGCATCAAGGAGCTGACTCGCGCGGGCTTCTACAACGGCGTCGTCTTCCACCGCGTGATTGACGGCTTCATGGCCCAGACGGGCGACCCGACCGGCACCGGCTCGGGTGGTTCGGGCAAGGCGAAGCTGAAGGCCGAATTCTCCAGCACGCCGCACATTCGCGGCACGCTGTCGATGGCCCGCACCAACGATCCCGACAGCGCGGACAGCCAGTTCTTCATTTGCTTCGCCCCGTCGTCCTTCCTCGACCGTCAGTACACGGTCTGGGGCCGGGTCGTCGAAGGCATGGATTTCGTTGACAAGATCAAGAAGGGCAGCCAGTCCCGGAACGGTCAAGTCACCGACCCCGACAAGATCATCAAGATGCAGGTTGCGGCGGACGCCAAGTAACGTCCTCGCTGTCTTTCAGACGAAAAAAGGGACTGGTTCGCCAGTCCCTTTTTTTGTTTTAAAAATCCGCCATTGCAAAGCGCCTTATGCGGTTCCCAGCGCGTTGTTCATCAAACGCTGCAAGTCGCGCATGCTCTGCGGACGTTCCTGCCAGCGCATGGAAAGACCCGACAGCAGCACTTTTTCAAAGGCGGGCGGCAGACCGGCCCCCAACTCGTTTGGTTTGGGCACCTTGTCGTTCATGAAGCGCGCGGTGGCGTCCGGCGGCGTCTTGCCGGTCAGGGCCTGATAGATCGTCGCGCACATGGCGTAGACGTCCGACCAAGGCCCTTGCTTGCCTTCGTTGGAATATTGCTCAGGCGGGGCGAAGCCGGGCTTGAGGATCACCGTCAACCCGGCCCCCTGCCCGCTGGTCGCCTGACGGGCCGCGCCGAAATCCAGCAACTTCCGCTCGCCGGCGTTGGTCAGAAAAATATTGTCGGGGCTGATGTCACGGTGGATCAGCCCCTGTTCATGGATGGTTTGCAACGCCTTCATGATCGGGCCAAGCACCGACAGGGTGCGGCGCACGTCCAGCCGCCCGCCGCTGTCAGCGAGGTATTTTTTCATGGTGCGGCCTTCCAGCAGCTCCATGACCAGATAGGCGGTGGCGTTTTCCTCAAAGAAATCCTGAACGCCAACGATCTCCTTGACGTCGCGCAGTCGGGCCAGCATGCGCGCCTCGTCCAGGAATTTGGTCAGACCGGCGGAAAAGCTCTGGGCGTGCTCATCGGAAAAGGGAATGACGTTGCTGGACCCTTGGGCACGGGAAATCAGGCTGGCCGGATAATACTCCTTGATCGCCACCTTCACATGCAGGCGATCATCCCAGCCCAAATAGGTCGCGCCAAAACCACCCTGCCCCAGCACCCGGCCAGCCTTGTAGCGTCTCATCAGCGTGGTGCCCGGCATCAAATGGACGCCGGGCCGGTTGTCGGATTTGGCCGGATAGCCGCAATCCCGGCAGGCGTCCGGCGCGGGGCGAGCGGCAAAGCAACTCGGGCAGATGTCCGAGGCGCCCGCCGCCGCCGAGTTGGCCGCGCTCGGGCCTCGCGGAGCCGCCACCGTCATCGCCATGCCCGGCGGTTGCGGGGGTTGCGCGGCGACTGGCGAACGGGCCGGGCCAACCATCACGGTTTCCGCCGCGAGGACCCGCATCACCGGCGTGGGCAACGGCGCCGCCACGGTGGCCGCCGTTTGAGCCATTGGAACCTGTGGAGCTGGAGCCGAAGCTGTCGGGATCTGCCGCAAACGCTCCAACAGCTCAAACAGGCGGCGAACCTCGGCCTGCGCCATCTCATTGTTCTGTTGGGCGGCTAGATCGGCCTGAAACTGCGGCTGACGAACGATCTCCAGGATGTGCTGGCGCATCAGAGGCAGCGCGCCATCGTCACGGATCAGGTTGGAACAGGCGATTTCCGCCAGCCGAATCGTGCGGCGGCGCAAAACCGGCTCCATCTGGCGAAGGCGGGCGGCGAGACGGCCCGACTTCACATAGTCGTCAACCGACCGTTCGGCCCGCGCGGCGATGCGCGCGCGCGCGTCTTCGGGCAAACCCGAGGCGCGGATGGACGCCACCGCCGCGCTGAATCCCTGCTCCAGCAACGCCGTGTCGGGCGTCTGGACCAGCATGTTTTCAATCAGAACCTCGTTGCCGACCGCCGCCTCCAGCGAAGCGACGATCTCGTCCATGTGCCGCTCGGCGGCGGGGGCGGCGGACACGGCGGTCAGATAATGGATGCGGCAGATCAGATCGGATTGCCCTTCGCTGACGCCGACGATGGATTTGCGGTAAGCGCTGGCCCCGCCCTGCTCCAAACGACGGGAATAGCGCACCGTCAGGCCATCAGCCATCCCGGGGCCGCCGATCAGACCGCCGCGAGTCAGAAGATAGCCGGTCAGCGTCTTGAGAATCTCACCCTCTTGATCGACGCTCCCCCGCCCCAACGGTTGCGGAGCCTTCAATTGCCGCCGGATGCGGTCGAGCAACGCCATCCGCGCTTGTGGAAGCTTTCCTTGGCGGAACAATGCGTTGAGAACGCCCAACCGATTCGGCCCCATAGCGTCCATGCTGACCCGACCGAACAGCAGTTCGCACAGCATCACAAGAAAGGAACCGGGCAGCAGAGTGTTGCCGAACAATTCCATCCCGGCGCCGACCGACGTCAATACATCGCCAATGACGCCATCGACCGCGTCGGACAGCCGCGTATCCTTGTCCCACTGATAAAGGTCGAGCAATCGGTCCAGCTTGACCGACCATGTGCGAAGCTCGTTCAACTCAACGCTGAGCGCCACCCGCAGATCATAAGCCACGTCGCCCGTCGGCGATTTCCCCGGCGGCGCCGCCAGCACCGAATCAATGGCCGAGCGCCCCTTGGGGATGCTGGCGAAGGCCACTTGGGCTATTCTCGCCTTGCCCCAGGTCTCGTCAATCGCGGTCTGGATCGCCAGCCGACGAGCGCGCTGCTCTTGCCCGGGCAAGCGCGCCTGGACCGTGGCGATCTTGGCCGCCGCGCTTTCGACAAGCTGGCCGCTGTCCATCAGCGCCTTCAAGGCTTTGGCGTGATGGATCACCTCGGTCGGCGTCAGCACCAGCGGGTCCAGATAGGACCGCAGCGCGACGCCGATCACAACGCGAGCCTGCCACGCGTGGTAATCGGCCAAGCTTGCGCAAAGCTCCGCCTCATCGACGACGCCGACGGAGGTGGAGGGCGAGGGAGCAACCGGGCGGTTTGGCAGCGGGCTGGACACACGAACCTTTCAGAGGCGGCAAACGGACGGCGACATCGCGGAGACGACAGTGTGATCTCGCGTCGGTAAAGGACGCGTATACGATAGCGAGATTTTTCGTCAAAAACACGGGGGTTCACTACCACCCGCGCCCGTTCCTTTCCTTCTTCGCATGTGCGATAAAAGCGGAGGGACAAGCAGCGGGGAACGCTCATGATTGAGACCGGCAATGATGTTGTGTTGCAGCATGGCGCCATGGTCTGCCGCCTTGCCCCCCTCTGCGGCGGGGCAATCGCCTCATGGACGAAAACCGGCGTCAACGGCTCCGTTGATCTGTTCCGCCCCGCGCCCACCAGCGCAGATTTCGGCCTGTCGCCAACGGACATGGCCTGTTTTCCGCTGGTTCCCTTTTCAAACCGGATCGCCGGGGGACGATTCACCTTTCAGGGGCGCTCCGTGACTCTGCCGCCCAACCCCGGCTTTTCACACGCCATCCACGGCCATGGCTGGACCGCGCCCTGGACCGTCGAGGAGCGCGGCGACCGGGCCGCCCGTCTGTCCTACCATCATCAAGCCGATGCTTGGCCGTGGCGCTACAGCGCCTTTCAGACCATCGCGCTCGACGATGACGGGTTGATCGTGACCCTGGATCTGGTGAACGATTCTGACAGCGACATGCCCGCTGGCTTGGGTTTGCACCCTTATTTTCCCAAGCCGCCCGGCACGCGGGTGACGGCGGGACTGACCGGCCTGTGGGAAAGCGACGGCAGCGTCTTGCCGCGTGCGCGCGCTCCGTTGCCGATCACCCTGGATTTTCCGGCGGGGGTCGCCATGGATGACGGCGTGATTCTCGACCACGGCTTCACCGGCTGGAATGGTTTGGCGACGGTGGTGTGGACCGATGGGGCGGCGGAGGGAACAAGCCTCAGCATTGTGGCCGACGGCCCCTTTGGACATCTGATTGTTTACGCCCCGGCGGGAGATAGCTTCCTCTGCCTGGAGCCGGTCAGTCACATGACCAATGCGGTCAACCATCCAGACGAGGCCGACGCTGGCGTCATCGCCCTGCCCCCCGGTGAACGACTGAGCGGCACGGTGCGCTTTCGCGTGTCACCGCTTTAAACCAGACGGGGTTGCAGGCGTCAGCGGCAGCGGACAAAGCTGGCGGCGAAGGTGGACGGCGCCGTCATCTGAACGGTCAAACGATCCAGGCGCGGCGTTTCCGCCGCGTCCAGGCGAACCAGCGCCCGAATGTCGCCGTTTGTGTCGATCACATTGACGCCCTTGCTGAATTCGCCGGTCGCAGCCAGACGACCTTCAACCGGAAAACCAGGAATGCGCGGATCGACCAGATTGGCCGTCTGCTCCCGCGTCACCTCAAGATACGAGCTGCGGCAATCATCAATGGCGGCGCGGCTGATCGGATCGGCCTTGGCCCAGCGCCCGACCAGGGCGTTGACCGACACCGGGCGTGTCAAGGTTGCCGGACGCGCCTGGACCGGGACCAAGCGCGGGGCGGCGGCGTCGGTGATGCTCAGCGGCAGGTCTGCGACCGGCTTGCCGCGCGCCGCCCGCTGCGCCTCAACCTGCGCCGTGCGCGTGGAAAAGCTGCGCGCCAAACACTCTGTTCGTGCTTTTGTGGCCTTGGCGTCGGTCAGATCACCGGGCGCGACCGGGCAAATCTCGTTGCGGCGGGACAGCCACAGGGTTTGCTGGGCGTCAATGGCCAACCGCCCGTTGGCGTCGGTGGTCTCGCCCAGTGCCGCCACGGCCCCATCCAAGCTGCTCGCCGCTTGGCTGAGCGCGGCGTCGCGGCAAATCAGTTGCGCCATCGGCGTGTCGGCGGTGGCGCAATCATCAGCGGCCAGGGCCGGAGCCACCGCCAGAAACCCAGCCAGAAGACCGCCAACCGAGCCAAGCAGAACAGACCGCATCGCAAAATCCCTCACGCCGCCGGGAACGCTTCCAGCACCGCTTTCACCTGACGCTGGAAATCCTGATCGCTGCGATAGCGCGTCACGACCGACTTGTCACGCTCCACGAAGAACATCATGGATTCACGGCTGGGCATGGCGCGCGGGCTGGGTTTGTCGAGCAGTTCGCCGTTCCAATCAACGCGCGCCATAAAATAGACGGCGCGGGCGAACAGCATGAACAGCTTGTTGTCGGGCGCCAATTTTTCCCGTCGAATCAAGGCGTAATAGTAATAATTGCGGCCATGAAAATAGCAGGTGTGGATGGCTTGCAAGGCGGCGAAACGCTCATCGGGGGAATTGACCTGCTTGAGAGCCTTTTCCATACGGAAACCAGAAAAAAAATACTCGCGCGCCTCATGCTCAAAGGAAAAGGCGCTGCCCTTCACCAACGCCATTTGCTCGCCATACCGCTTCAGCGCGCGGTTCATCAGCAGTTCCAGATACCGACGTTCGATCATCAGCGTGTCCGGGATCTGCGGCAGCATCTCGAACACATGGCGCAGATGATAAGGATGCCGAACGACGATGATCGGAACCGAGGATTTCTTGCGCTTGGCGGGCGCGCGTTTTTCCGCCACCAGAGTGACGGAGGGCGACAACGACGCCATGGTCGCCTGGATGGTGTCGTGCAGTTTCCAGCGCAGCTTGGTGTCCGCCGATTGGCTGCCCATGCTGAAGCGGGACATCGCGCGCTTGATGCGGCTGCCAAGGGTTTCCTTGGGCAATTTGTTGGTTGGCAGGTTGGGAACGACCAACGGGTTGCCCAAAATATCGTTCGTCGGCGGCAACGGTTTGAAATTAAAATATTTTCCCGTGACCACACCACGGCCAGCGCCCCCCATTCCGCCGGAGGACTGGGAATCGCCATCCATGGAAGAGGCCGCCAACGACACCATCCTATTTTTTAACCCTGACTTGAGAGAATTACCCAATCGTTAACCTATATAGAGGGGAACGCGAACGGATGAAAGTCTGGCCGCGTCCGTTGAGAAAGATCGTGACTTTTTCGCAACTGCGATAGAGCCACGACGCACGCGCCCTGTCAGGGCGGATTTATCAATGATACCGTGGTGGGCGAAGCGCCGGACAAACCGGCGCGTGCATAGATTTTGAACAGGCATGAGGTGGGGTACACATGGCGATCCACGTCGCGTTGAACCATAAGACCATTTACCGTTACGACCGGCTGGTCTCCCTCGGTCCACAGATCGTCCGCCTTCGCCCCGCTCCGCATTGTCGAACGCCGATCCTCAGCTATTCGCTGCGCGTGACGCCGAAACATCATTTCCTGAATTGGCAGCAGGATCCGCAATCCAACTATCAGGCTCGCTTCGTTTTCCCGGAAAAAACACGGGAATTCATCGTCGAGGTCGATCTGGTAGCCGAAATCGCCTCGATCAACCCGTTTGATTTCTTCTTGGAAGAGAAGGCCGGGCATTTCCCCTTCGCCTACGAAGACTGGCTGCAAAAGGAACTTCGCCCCTATCTGGAGACCGAAGAGGTCGAACCGGCGCTGGCGGAGTATCTGACCGGGATCCCGCGCGACAAGACTCCGACCATTGATTTCCTGATCGCCATCAACCAACGGCTTCAGGGCGAGATCGGCTATGTCATTCGGATGGAGCCGGGCATCCAGACCTGCCAGGAAACGCTGACCAAACGCACCGGGTCGTGCCGCGATTCGGCGTGGCTGCTGGTGCAGATCTTCCGCCATCTCGGTTTGGCCGCCCGCTTTGTCTCGGGCTATTTGATCCAGCTCACCGCCGATCAAAAATCGTTGGACGGCCCGTCCGGCACCGAAACCGACTTCACCGATTTGCACGCTTGGACCGAGGTTTTCTTGCCCGGCGCCGGTTGGGTTGGGTTGGACCCGACCTCTGGCTTGCTGGCGGGCGAGGGGCACATCCCGCTGGCCTGCACGCCCGACGCGTCGTCCGCCGCGCCGATTTCCGGCCTCGTTGACGAGGCGGAGGTTGAGTTCGAGCATGAGATGACCGTCACGCGCATTTTTGAAGCGCCGCGCGTGACCAAGCCCTACACGCCGCAGCAATGGACGGCCATCGAGGCGCTCGGCCATCGGGTGGATGAGGATCTGAAAGCGGGCGACGTCCGTCTGACCATGGGCGGTGAGCCGACCTTCGTGTCGATCGACGACATGGAAGGGGCGGAATGGAACACTGCCGCCGTCGGCCCCAACAAGCGCCGTCTGGCCGCCGACTTGGTCCACCGCATGATGACGCGCTTCGCCCCCGGCGGGCTGCTGCATTTTGGCCAAGGCAAATGGTATCCCGGCGAATCGCTGCCGCGCTGGGCGATGACCGTCTATTGGCGTCGCGACGGCGAAGCGCTGTGGGCCAACACCGACCTGCTGGCGCGCGAGAATGTCGATTACGGCCACACCGCGCAGGACGCGGGCGTCTTCCTGGTCACGCTGGCCAAGCGCCTGGGCGTCGATCCGGCGGTGGTGCTCGCCGCGTACGAAGATTCTTGGTATTACCTGAACAAGGAAGCCAAGCTTCCCGTCAACGTCGATCCGCTGGAAAGCAAGCTGGACGACAAGGAAGAACGCGCCCGCTTGGCCCGCGTCTTCACCAAGGGGCTGAACGAGCCGGTCGGCTTCGCCATGCCGATCAACCGCCGCATGACCCAGAAGGGTCCGGTGTGGCTGTCCAGCACATGGCCGCTGCGTCAGCAAAAGCTGGTGCTGATTCCCGGCGACAGCCCGGTCGGCTACCGCCTGCCGCTGGGATCCCTGCCCTGGGTGTCGAAGAGCGATTACCCCTACGCCTGGGAAACCGATCCCTTTGAGGAGCGGAAGCCCCTGCCCCCCCACCCGCTCCAACGAAGCCAGGACACCCGCCGCGCCGCGCGCGAGGCGGATCGCGGCGTGCATGGCGAGGCGCGCGAGGCGCAGCGCCAACGGGTGATGGCCGAGGTCCGTGCCGAGGTTCCCGAAGAAGGAAAATCGGCCTGGTGGATCGTCCGCACGGCGCTGACCTGCGAGGCGCGCAACGGTCGTCTGCACATGTTCATGCCACCGATGAGCACGCTGGAAGACTACATCGCCATGCTGGCGGAGATTGAGGCGACCGCCGTCGAACTCGACATGCCGGTGGTGATCGAAGGCTACCAGCCGCCCAAGGACCCGCGTCTGAACTCGCTGGCCGTCACCCCCGACCCCGGCGTGATCGAGGTGAACATCCACCCGGCCCACAGTTGGGACGAGTTGGTGCGCAACACCATCGACCTGTACGAAGACGCCCGGCAATCCCGCCTGTGCGCTGAGAAGTTCATGATCGACGGTCGCCATTCCGGCACCGGCGGCGGCAATCATGTGGTGATGGGCGGCATCACCGCGTCAGACAGCCCGTTCCTGCGCCGCCCCGATCTGCTGCGCAGCCTCATCACCTATTGGCAGAATCACCCGGCGCTGTCCTACGTCTTTTCGGGCATGTTCATCGGCCCGACCAGCCAGGCCCCGCGCGTGGACGAGGCGCGCGACGACCAGCTTTACGAGCTGGAAATCGCCTTCAACCAGATCGATCAGCAACTGGCCAGCTTTGGCCAGTGCCCGCCCTGGATGATCGACCGCATCCTGCGCAACCTGCTGGTGGATGTTCAGGGCAACACCCACCGGGCGGAATTCTGCATCGACAAGCTTTATTCGCCCGACAGCTCCACCGGGCGGCTTGGGCTGGTCGAGTTCCGCGCCTTTGAAATGCCGCCGCACGCGGAAATGAGCCTGACGCAGCAGCTTCTGATGCGGGCGCTGGTCGCGCGCTTCTGGAAGACGCCCTACAAGGGCAAGCTGGTGCGTTGGGGCAACGAGCTGCACGACCGTTTCATGCTGCCCTATTTCGTGCAGCAGGATTTGAACGACGTGTTGCAGGATTTGCGCGATCACGGCTATCCGCTTCAGGACAACTGGTTCGCCCCGCACATGAATTTCCGCTTCCCCACCTATGGGCAGGTCAACCAGCGGGGCATCAGCCTGGAACTGCGCATGGCGTTGGAGCCGTGGCATGTGCTGGGCGAGGAACCGGGCGGCGGCGGCACCGTGCGCTATGTGGACAGCTCGGTGGAGCGGGTGCAGGTGCGGGTCAACGGCCTGATCGACGCCCGTTTCGCCATCACCTGCAACGGGCGGCGCGTGCCGCTGGTCCCCACCGGGACGGAGGGCGAGTTCGTCGGCGGCGTGCGCTATCGCGCGTGGCAGCCGCCGTCTTGCCTGCACCCGACCATTCCGGTTCACACGCCGTTGATCTTCGACATCGTGGACACCTGGGCGGGTCGCTCCATCGGCGGCAGCACCTACCACGTCATGCATCCGGGCGGGCGCAACTACGACACTTTCCCGGTCAACGCGAACGAGGCGGAGGGCCGTCGTCTGGCCCGCTTCTTCCCCTTCGGCCACACGCCGGGGCCGATGACCGTGGCGGCGGAGGAGCGCAATCCGCAATTCCCGATGACGCTGGATCTGCGACGCGGCTAAGGCGGCGCGGCTAAAGTTGTTTTTATGAGTCGCGCGTGGGTTGTCTGAAATGACAATTCACGCGCCTCACAGCGCGTTCAATGGAGGGCAAACAGAGCGCGACGAGGGCCATCAATCCGTATTCTTGTATGATTCGACCTGTTTTTCACCCCACTTGCGCGATAAAACTACACGCAGTGCGGTTATCAGACCTAACCTCTCCCGTGGAAGGCGACACGCCATCAACCTGCTGGGGGAACAACAGGGATGAAAGCCACTCTTTTCGCCGCCGCCGCCGTCGGCAGCCTGCTGCTGACCGCTTGCGCGGAACAACCGCAACCGCCGCGTCCGGTGTCGGTCAAGCCGCCGTCGGAAATTGACGGAATCTGGTATCTTGACCAGAATTGGACGCAAGACGCGCGCCAGTGGTACTACAACACCACGCAAGGCTCGCAGATCATGCGCTATGACTGGTTCATGGCCTTGCAGGATCCGCAGACCAAGGCGCCCTTCGTCAAAAGCGTGCCGCGTTACGGCTACACCGCCGGCAGCGCCAGCAAATGGAACCCGGATCTGCTGCCGGTCGGCTTCGTCAAGGACACCGACCCGGACAAGACCGAATGGATCGGCATGACCTGCGCCTCTTGCCACACCGGCGATGTGCGGGTGAACGGCAAGACTCTGCGCGTCGATGGCGCGGTGACGACCGGCGATCTGTATGGCTTCATCAGCGGGCTGAGCGGGGCGGTTCACGCCACCGTCACCGACAACGCCGCCTTTGAGGCGTTCGCCGCCCGCGTTCTTGGCCCGACCGCCATCGACACCCAAAAGATCACCCTGTTCAACCAGTTGAAGGCGTTCGACGCGTCCTTCGCGACCTTCGTCGCGCAGAGCACGCCCGACACGCCATGGGGGCCGATGCGCACCGACGCGTTCGGCATGATCTTCAACCGCGTGTCGGTGATCGACCTCAATCTGCCGAAGAACAACCGCGCGCCCAACGCCCCGGTCAGCTACCCCTATCTGTGGGACGCGCCGCATCAGCCCTGGGTGCAGTGGAACGGCCTGCTCGCCAACGCGAATTCCTTTGAGGCGCTGGGCCGCAACGCGGGCGAGGTTCTGGGCGTGTTCGGCAAGATCACGCTGACGCCGCCGAAGGACGCCGCGCACTACTATTACAATTCGACGGTGCGCGGGCAGAATCTGGTCGCCATGGAAAACCAGCTTCGCAAGCTGCGTTCGCCGGTGTGGCCGGACAGCATCGCGGGCAACGTCGACATTGTGAAGGCGGCGGCCGGTCAGGATGTCTACAAGCAGAACTGCGAAAGCTGCCACGCGGTGCTGCCGCGCGACATGACCTACACCACGGCCCCGATCACCATGGTGCCGCTGTTCAACTGGGCCAAGCCAGATGATCCCAAGGCGGTCATCGCCGCCTTCGGGACGATCTGCGCCAAGGGCATCGACGCGGCGGTCGAGGCCAAGATGGTCACGATCAACTACGCCGCCGATCCGAAGATGGCGGTGGACGCCCTGTGCCGCCAGTCGGCCACTGGCGCGATCGCTGGCGTCGCCATGCCGCCAAAGCTGTTGGGCGGCACGCCGCTGAAGGATCCCGATCTGGCGGCGACCCTGCTGTCCAACGCGGTGATCGGCGCGGTGTTCGGCGACATCGCCAAAAACCCGGATCTGATCGGCGATCTGCTGTTGGGCGACGACGCTCCCGCACCCTGGGCGTCGGCCTCCTCGGCCAACTGGTCGGGGTCGGGCAAGGTCAAGTCGAACAAGACCATCGACACCTCGCCGCTGGTCTCGGCGGCGGCGGCGGGCAAGACGACCGACCAGCACCGGAAGATCGCTCAAATCCTGACCGAAACCGCCAAGACGGTCAGCTCGGTCAAGGAGTCGGCCGCCAACAAGGCCCCGCTGTCCAAGGTTGACGCGGCGGCCAAGGCCGAATCGGAGCTGGCTGGCACCATCAAGCGTCTGCTGGCCTACAAGGCCCGTCCGCTGGATGGCGTGTGGGCGACCGCGCCTTACATGCACAACGGCTCGGTGCCTAACCTGTATGAAATGCTGCTGCCGGTCGCCGACCGTTCGGCGACCTTCAAGATGGGGACCATCGCCATCGACCCGGTCAAGGTCGGCGTGGACAGCAAGGCACCGGAATCGACCTTCGTCTTCGACACGACCAAGCCGGGCAACCGCAACACTGGACACGAGTTCGGCGCCAGCCTGACCGACAGCCAGCGTTGGCAGTTGCTGGAATATCTGAAGACCCTGTGATCCGCTTGAGTCTGGGGTGAAATTGGGGCGCGTCGGGCAACCGGCGCGCCCCAATTTGTTTGGAATGGAACATCATCCTTCCGACAGGATATTGATTCAAAAATCCACTTTGGTTTCGCCAACCTTGCATCAGGGGGCCGGGACGTTCACAGTGTTGCTCCATTCTCAGGCAACGCACCCAAAAAGACCTTGTCCCAGTACGATCCGCCCTCCGCCGCCCCGTCCACTTCTCCTTTGATGGGGACGCAGCCGGTGCCGTTCGCCCAGGGATCGCTGTTTGGCGAGGCCGACGCCATCGGCTATGGCTCCGGCCATGTCTATGATGAAATGGTGACGGGCCAAGGGCGCCTGCGCCCGCATTGGCAAACCTTCATGAGCACGCTCGGCCCCCTCGACACCGACCTGATGGCGGTGCGGTGGGAAGAGGCGCGGCGGCTGCTGCACCAAAACGGCGTCACCTACAACATCTACGGCGACCCTAAGGGGATGGAGCGGCCCTGGCCGCTCGACATGATGCCGCTGCTGTTGCCCGCCCATGAATGGAAGGCCATCGAATCGGGGCTGATTCAGCGCGCCTCTCTGCTGAACGCCATTCTGACCGACCTGTACGGACCGCAGACGCTCACCCGCTATGGCCGCTTGCCGCCTGCCGTGATCCACGCCGATCCGGGATTCCGCCGGGCCGTGCATGGCATCCGGGTGCCGAACGACGTTCACCTTCATTATTACGCCGCCGATCTGGCCCGCGCGCCCGATGGCCGTTGGTGGGTGCTGTCCGACCGGACTCAGGCCCCCAGCGGCAGCGGCTATGCCCTGGAAAACCGCGCGGTGATGGCGAAGGTGCTGCCCGACAGCTTCCGCCATTGCCAGGTGGAGCGGCTGGCCCCCTTCTTCGACACCTTCAAGGACACCCTGCTGTCGCTCAGCCCGCGCCGGGATCGCCCGCGCGTGGTTTTGCTGACCCCCGGTCCTTACAACGAAACCTATTTCGAGCATGTCTACATCGCCCGCTACCTCGGCATCACGCTGGTGGAGGGGGCCGATCTGACCGTGCGCGACCGGCAGGTGTTCCTGAAAACCCTGTCGGGGCTGGAGCGGGTGGACGTCATTCTGCGGCGGCTGGACGCCGATTTCGCCGATCCGCTGGAGATGCGTTCCGACAGCTCGCTCGGCGTCGCCGGGCTGATTGAGGCGGTGCGCGCGGGCAACGTGGTGGTGGCGAACGCGCTGGGTTCCGGCCTGATGGAATCCATGGCGATGAAATCGTCGCTGCCGACGCTCTGCCGCCATCTGCTGGGCGAAGAGTTGCGCCTGCCCAGCGTGGCGAGCTGGTGGTGCGGCAACGACGCCGAACGCGCCTATGTCATCGATCATCTGCCCGGTCTGGTCATCAAGCCCGCTTTCCCGGCTCTGGGCTTCGAGCCGATCTTCGGGGCCACGCTCTCGACGATGGAGCGCAACGCGCTGATCGACAAGATCAAGCGCCGTCCCTGGTATTATGTGGCGCAAGAGCAGATGGCGCTGTCCACCGCCCCGGTCTGGCAGGACGGCAAGCTGCAACCGCGCCCGCTGGTGCTGCGCGTTTTCCTGTGCGCCACCCCCAGCGGCGGCTACACCGTTCTTCCCGGCGGCCTGACCCGCGTGTCGAGCGAACCGGGCCATCTGGTTGTGTCGATGCAGCGCGGCGGCGGCAGCAAGGACACCTGGGTGCTCGCCGCCCGCCGGGCCGAGGTTGCGCCCGCGCAGCCGCGCGCGGCGCTGGCGGTCGAGCCAACCCCCGCCGTCGCCCGCCCCGCCGCGAATGATTTGCCAAGCCGTGTGGCGGACGGGCTGTATTGGCTGGGCCGCTACGCCGAACGGTCGGAGGGCGCCGTCCGCCTGTTGCGCGCGACGCAAAGCCGCCTGACCGACGGCAACACGCCAGGCGCGTCGGCCCAGTTGCGCACCCTGCTGTCTCTTCTGGCCACCGAAGGCGTCATCCCCTGGGAGATGGCGCGGGCAACCGAGACGGGCGGCGGGCGCGGGCTGCGCGACGCGCTTTATTCCGCCGTCGTCGATCCCGAACACCCCAGCAGCCTGCGGGCGCAGGTGGTTCGCCTGCACCGCATCGCCTATTCGGTGCGCGACCGTCTGTCGATGGACATGTGGCGGGTGGTCTCGACCATCGACCGTCAGACCCAACCGCCGAAAATCCGTCTGGACGCCGCCGCCCTGTTGCTGCGGATGGACGACGTGATGACCAGCTTGGCCGCCGTCGCCGGGTTGGAACAGGAAAGCATGACGCGCGGGCCGGGCTGGCGCTTCCTGGACGTTGGCCGCCGGATCGAACGGGCGCTGCACATTGTGTCGGTCATGCGCGGCGTGCGCATCGCTGAACTGGATCGCCAGGACGAATCGGTGCAGTCGGCCACTCTGGCCGTGCTGCTGGAACTGGGCGAGAGCGTCATGACCTACCGCTCTCGCTATCTGACCAGCCTTCATCGGACCCCGGTCCTGGAACTGCTGCTGGCTGACGAGACCAACCCGCGCGCGCTGGCCTTCCAATTGGCGGCGCTGGAGCGTCACCTCACCGCCCTGCCCAATCTGGGGGCGGGAACCGCCAGCGACCCGACCGGCGGCGCGCTCGCCATCGTCGCCGATGGGCGCGAAATCCTGCGAAATTCCGACTCCTTGCGGTCCAGCGATGAGCTTCACACGTTGCTCGACACGCTGGCGATGTCGCTGCCCGACATATCCAACTTCCTCGCACACGCGTATTTCAGCCATGCCTTCGCCCGATCAGCCTGAAACCGACATGATCCAGCCGCCGGTCTCGGACGAGCCAGCCTCGGTGCGCTACCGCGTGCGCCACGCCACGGCTTATGACTATGGCGAAGACGTGCCGGTCTCTCACCATCTGCTGCATTTGGCCGCGCGCCCACACCCGCGCCAGCGGGTTCGCCGCAGCCTGTTGACGGTGGAGCCGACGCCCGCCGTGCGGAGCGACCGGGTGGATTATTTCGGCAACACCGTCACCTATGTGGCCGTGCAGGAGCCGCACCGCAGCTTCACCGTCATCGCCGAGAGCGAGGTCGAGGTCTTCGACGCCCCGGCGCTGGACGCTGACGAGACCACCCCCTGGGAGCAGGTGCGCGACGGTTTGCGCGCCCTGTCCGGCCCGGAGGATGGGGCGGAGATCACTCAATATTGCTTCGACAGCGCGCTCGTCGCCTCCAGCCCGGAGCTGTTGAACTACGCCCGCGCCTCCTTCACGCCCGGTCGTCCGGTGGCGGCGGCGGCGATTGATCTGACGATTCGAATGAATGACGAATTCGCCTTCGACCCGACGGCGACCACCGTGTCCACGCCGATCGCCGAGGTGATGCGCAAGCGGCGCGGCGTGTGCCAGGATTTCGCCCACGTCATCATCGGTTGTTTCCGCGCCGTCGGCCTGCCCGCCCGCTACGTGTCGGGCTATCTGCGCACTTTGCCGCCGCCCGGTCGCGAACGTCTGGTCGGCTCCGACGTCAGCCACGCCTGGGCGTCGGTCTGGTGCGGCGCGGCGGGTTGGCTCGATGTCTGCCCAACCAACGCCTGCGTCGCCAACCGCGATTTCATCACCGTGGCCTGGGGTCGCGATTACGACGACGTCAGTCCGGCGCGCGGCATCCTGGTCGGCGGCGCCGGGCATGGCTTGAGCGTCAGCGTCGATGTGGAGCCGGTTGAAGGCTGAGCGTCCGGCGCGAATCCGCGCAGACAAAAGGCCCCGCCGATGGTCGCATCGGCGGGGCCTTTTGCTTTCCGTCAACCGGACCAATGAACGCCAATCACGCCCCAGTGTGAACCTTCTTATTCTGCTCGCGCGTCTTCAGGAAACGCAACGCCGGGAAATCCTCCTGCGTGCGGTTCATGTGCCAGGCGTTGCGGGCCAGGAAAACCAGCGCGCCGTCGTGATCCTCGGCCAAGGCCGAACGGTTCAGGTCGATGAACTTCTTCAACTGCTCTTCGTCGTCGCTCTCGACCCAACGCGCCGCGTCCAGCCCGGCGCCCTCGAAGCGGGCGGAGATGCTGTATTCAGCCTCGATGCGCGCGGCCAGAACCTCGAACTGGAGTTGACCGACGACGCCGACCACCCAGTCGGCCCCGGTCAGCGGCTTGAAGACCTGGGACGCGCCCTCTTCGGCGAAATGCTCCAGCGCCTTGCGCAGATGCTTGATCCGCATCGGATCTTCCGGGCGGACGCGCTGCAACAATTCCGGCGCGAAGCTGGGAACGCCGGTGAAGCGCAGATCCTCGCCCTCGGTCAGCGTGTCGCCGATGCGCAAGGTGCCATGATTGGGAATGCCCATGATGTCGCCGGGCCACGCCTCTTCCGCCACCTCGCGGTCACGGGCCAGAAACAGCACCGCGTTGTTGACCGCCATCAGCTTGCCGGAACGGATGTGCTTCAGCTTGGCCCCGCGCTTGTAGCGGCCCGAGCAGATGCGGACGAAGGCGATGCGGTCGCGGTGGTTCGGGTCCATGTTGGCCTGAACCTTGAACACAAAACCCGTCACCTTGTCTTCGTCGGGCTGGACCACGCGCGGGTCGGCGGGTTGCGGGCGCGGCGGCGGGGCGTTTTCCGCCAGACCGGCCAAAAGCTCACGCACGCCGAAATTGTTGATCGCCGAACCGAAATAAATCGGCGTCAAGTGACCGGCGCGGTAGGATTCCAGATCGAAGGGCGGCATCAGGCCACGCGCCATCTCCACCTCTTCCCGCAGCTTGGCGGCGGCGTGGGCGGGCAGCAGCTCGTCCAGGCGCGGGTCGTCCAGGCCGTTGCACTCGATGCCGTCGTCGATCTCGTCACCCTTGCTGCGGTCCATCAGGATCAGCCGGTCGCGGATCAGGTCGTAGCAGCCCAGGAAATCGCGGCCCATGCCGATGGGCCAACTCGCCGGAGTCACCTCCAGCGCCAGGGAGCTTTCGATCTCCGAAATCAGCTCGAACGGATCGCGGGCCTCGCGGTCCATCTTGTTGCAGAAGGTGATGATCGGCACGTCGCGCAGGCGGCAAACCTCGAACAGCTTCAAGGTTTGGGCCTCGATGCCCTTCGCCCCGTCGATCACCATCACGGCGCTGTCCACGGCGGTCAGCGTCCGGTAGGTATCCTCCGAGAAATCCTCGTGGCCCGGCGTGTCGAGCAGGTTGAAGGTGCGCCCGTCATAGTCGAAGGTCATGACCGAGGCGGTCACGGAAATCCCGCGCTCGCGCTCCACCTTCATCCAGTCAGACTTGGCGCGGCGTTGTTCGCCGCGCGCCTTCACCGCGCCCGCCATCTGGATGGCGCCGCCGAACAGCAGCAGTTTTTCGGTGAGGGTGGTTTTGCCGGCGTCGGGGTGCGCGATGATGGCGAAGGTCCGACGCCGGGAAACAGCGTCCTGAAGCTCGGACATGCGCGATTCCCGTGACTGAAGCGAAAAAACGAAGCGAACAGCGAAAAGGGCCGACAGGCGGAACGCGCCCATCGGCCCTTGCGCACTACATAGCAGGCGACGGCCCCGGTTTCCAGAGGCTAGACCGTCTTACAGATCCAGTTCAGCGATCTGCACCGCGTTCAGCGCCGCGCCCTTCAGCAACTGGTCGCCGCAGACGAACAGATCCAGGCCATGGTCGCCAAACACCAGGTTGGCGCGGATGCGGCCAACCTCGACGTCATACTGGCTGGCGGCGGTCAGCGGCATCGGGTAGACGCCGTTGGCCGGATCATCGACCAGCTTGACGCCCGGCGCGTCGGCCAGAACGGCGCGGGCGGCGTCCGGCGTCACCGGCTGGATCGTCTCAATGGTGATCGCTTCGGAATGCGCGCGGTAGGTCGGGATGCGGACGGCGGTGCAGCTCAGCGGCAGATCGGCGATGCCCAGGATCTTCCGCGTCTCCCACGTCACCTTCATCTCTTCCTTGGTGTAGCCGTTTTCCTGGAAGGCGTCGATCTGCGGGATCAGGTTGAAGGGGATCGGGTGACGGAACACGCTGTTCGTCACCGGACGGCCTTCCAACTGGTTGCGCGTTTGCTCTTCCAACTCGGCCATGCCCTCCGCTCCGGCGCCGCTGGTCGCCTGATAGGTGGAGACAATGACGCGCTTCAAGCCAAACGCCTTGTGCAGCGGGCCGAGCGCGACCACCGCGATGGCCGTGGTGCAGTTGGGGTTGGCGATCAGACGACCGCCGCCCTGAAAGGCGTGGGCGTTGATCTCCGGCACGATCAACGGAATGTTGTCGTCGTAACGGAAGGCCGAGCTGTTGTCGATGACCAGCGCGCCCGCCGAGGCCAGCGTCGGGGCGTGCGCCTTGGCGAAATCGCCCGACACCGCCAGCAGCACGACGTCATAGCCCTTGACCACGTCGGCGTCGAACGCCTGGAGCGTCTTGGCGCCATAGGGGGTCTCCTGCACCTTGCCCGCGCTGCGTTCCGACGCGAACAGACCAAGTTCGCTGACCGGGAACTTGCGGTCGTGCAGAACATTGACCATTTCGCGGCCAACGGCGCCGGTGGCGCCAACGATGGCGACGCGACGGGGACCAGCGTTGCGGGAAGCGGGGTTGCTGCTGTTGCTCATCTCGGGGTTCCGTCCTTCATCTGTCCTGTTTGGACCGGACCGCAGACCCCAGATACGACGAGGCCCCGTCCGTGTCCGGCGGGGCCTGCTCGTGGGTGAAACGCTGGTCGAACCGATCAGCTCATGCCACGAGGCAGCCCGCCGAAGCGAGTCGCTTTTTTCGTAGTCATGGTGGTGGTCGCGATGCGGATCATGATGGCGTTTTCATAACGGAACGCGCGGGGCTTGTAAAGCGCCCGCGCGTTCCATTGTGTCAATTTTACCGGAAGCCTTCGCCGTCATGGGTCGGCTTCACCGGGTGAACGTCCCAGATCTCCGTCGCATACTCGTTGACCGTGCGGTCAGACGAGAACCACCCCATGCTGGCGGTGTTGATGATGGCCTTGCGGGTCCATTCCTCGGAATCGCGGTAGAGCTGCATCGCCGCGTCCTGCGCCCGGCAATAATCGGCGAAGTCCGCCGTCACCAGAAAATGGTCGCCGCCGTCGGTCAACGCCTGAAGGATCGGCTGGTAGCGGTTGCGGTCGTCCGGCGAAAAGGCCCCGGTCGCGATCATGTCCAACGCCCGCTTCAAAGCGGGATTCGACGCGATCACCTCGCGCGGGTTGAAGCCGCCGTTGGCCCGCAAATCATTCACCTCTTCGGCGGTCAGGCCGAAGATGAAGATGTTGTCGGCGCCGACCTGCTCGCGGATTTCGACGTTGGCGCCGTCCAGCGTGCCAATGGTCAGCGCGCCGTTCAGGGCCAGCTTCATGTTGCCGGTGCCCGACGCCTCCATCCCGGCGGTGGAGATCTGTTCGGAAATGTCGGCCGCCGGGATGATGATTTCGGCGGCGGTGACGTTGTAGTTGGGCAGATAGACCACCTTCAAATTGTCGTGCACCGACGGGTCATGGTTCACCACCTTGGCCACGTCGTTGATGAGTTTGATGATGAGCTTCGCCATGTGATAGGACGGCGCCGCCTTGCCCGCGAAGATCTTGGTGACGGGCACCCACGAAACGGTGGGATTGTCGCGCATCTCGTTGTAGAGCGCCACCGTGTGCAGCACGTTCAAAAGCTGGCGCTTGTATTCGTGCATGCGCTTGACCTGCACGTCAAAGATGCTGTCGATCTGCACCTCTTCGCCGGTCTGGCGGGCGATGTAGGCGGCCAGACGCTTCTTGTTCTTGCGCTTGGCCCGGCGGAATTCCTCGCGGAACACCACGTCGTCGGCCTTCTCCTTCAGCGCCGCAATCTGGCCGAGATCGGAAATCCACCCCTCGCCGATGCGCGAGGAGATCAGCTCCGACAGAGCCGGGTTGGCCTGCTTCAGCCAGCGGCGCGGCGTGATGCCGTTGGTCTTGTTGGTGATGCGGTCGGGGAATTCCGCGTGGAAATCGGCGAAGACCGTCTCTTTCATCAGCTCCGTGTGCAGGGCCGACACGCCGTTGACCTTGTGCGAGCCAAGGAAGGCGAGATTGCCCATGCGCACCCGGCGGTCGCCGCGTTCGTCGATCAGCGACAGATGCGACAGCCGCGCGTTGTCGCCCGCCGCCTTCGCCTTGGAACGGGTGAGGAATTTGGCGTTGATTTCATAGATGATCTGCATGTGGCGCGGCAGAATCCGCTCCACCATGCGCACCGGCCAGGCTTCCAGCGCCTCGGGCAACAGGGTGTGGTTGGTGTAGGCGAAGGTCGCCTGGGTGATTTCCCAAGCCCTCTCCCACCGCAGCCCATGCTGGTCGATCAACAGCCGCATCAACTCGGCGATGCCGATGGCCGGATGGGTGTCGTTGAGCTGGATCGCCGCCTTGTTGGGCAGATTGTCAAAGCTGGTGTGGTGTTGCAGATAACGGCGCAGGATGTCCTGCAACGAGGCGGAGGTGAAGAAATACTCCTGCTTGAAGCGCAGCTCCTTGCCGATCTCGGTCGCGTCGTTGGGGTAGAGGACGCGGCTGAGATTCTCCGACAGGATCTTTTGCTCCACAGCCTTCATATAGGCGCCTTCGTTGAAGTGCCCGAAATTGAAGTCGCTGGTGGCGCGCGCCGACCACAGGCGCAGCGTGTTGATGGTGTCGCCGCCATAGCCGACCACCGGGGTGTCGTAGGCCATCGCCAACACCCGTTCGGAATCCACCCAGCGATAGGCGCGTTCGCCGACGCTGTCGCGGAACTCTTCAACCCGGCCATAGAACTGGACCGGATAGAGCACCTCAGGCCGGGCGAACTCCCACGGGTTGCCGAATTGCAGCCATTGTTCGGGATGCTCGACCTGCCAGCCATTTTCAAAACGCTGCTCGAACAGGCCGAACTCGTACCGGATGCCATAGCCGTAGCCCGGCAGACCTTGCGAGGCCATGCTGTCGAGGAAGCAGGCGGCCAGACGGCCAAGGCCGCCGTTGCCCAGCGCCGCGTCCGGCTCGGAATCGACCACGTCGTCCATCGACAGGCCCAGCCGGTCGAGCGCCTGACGGCATTCGTCCATGATGCCCAGATTGGACAAGCTGTTGGTCAGCAGGCGACCGATCAGGAATTCAAGAGAAAGATAATATACGCGCTTGGCGTCCTCGTGATAATAACTGCGGGTCGTGTCCATCCAGCGGTCGACGACGCGGTCGCGCACCGCCAGGGCGACGGTGTGGAACCAATCGCGCCGGGTGGCGGCGCGGGCGTCCTTGCCGACCGAATAGACCAGCCATTCCAGGAACGACCGCTTCAGGCTGTCGACATCCAGACTGCGGCGTTCGATGTCACGGGATTTGTACCGAGCGTCCATGTCTTGACTTTCTGCGTTGAAAGGCCAACCGGAGCGAACGGCTGCGGGACGACGCTCCTTGACGGTGGAAGAGTGGGCGGAGTTGGTTAAGCAAAGCTTTCCGAAACCAGACGCGGCAAGGCTTCCCCTCTGACGCAAAGGGAGTAAGGTTGCGACCGCTTCCCGTTTTCGACCTTACAACGATGCGTCACGAAATCGCTCCTGTCCACTGCGCTGCAACACCACTGTCGTTTCGGCGCGCGGTGGTCGCCGATCTGCCCGCGCTGCTGCTCATCGAATCCGTCAGCTTTCCGACGGATCGGATGACCGCGCGCCATTTCCGTTACGCCATCACCCAGGCGAAGGGGGCCTGCATGGTCGCGGTGCGGGATGAACAGGTGGTCGGTTATGGCCAGATCGCCGTTCACGCGCGCACGCCCATCGGACGGTTGTCCTCCTTCGCGGTGCATTCCGAATGCCGCCGGTTGGGCGTCGCCCGCGCGTTGATCGCCGCGTTGGAGGGTGAGGCGGCGGCGCTGGGTTGCGGCGCGGTCCGGTTGGAGGTTCGGCGGGACAACACGGCGGCGTTGGCCCTCTATCTGCGCACCGGCTATGTCCAGTTCGGCCAGTATACCGATTATTATGAGGATGGCATGACGGCGCTGCGGTTGGAAAAACGCCTGCCGGGAACGCCTGCGAATCGCCGCACGGATTCCTTTCAGAACCGGATATGCACTTACTCATAAAGGATAATTGCTCTTTCGGAATGGTTTCCGTCGAAAGGGTGAACGCGTCCAAAGCGGGTTTCGTCGCCGACCTCCATTGCTCCTCTCCCCATTTTTTGAATGCGCCGCAGCGCGGGTTCGGTTATCGGATCCAGACTGGACCGGAATCGATTGAAATGGGTGGGCATGGCGCGCAAGCGGGCGGAGCCGAGCATCCTGCTCGGGCCAATTCTCTATTTCCGGGGCGAGCAGCGGGATCGTTGGTGGCTGTCCGCCCTGTTCATCCTGGATGGCGAGGTCGAACCGGACGATCTGCGGGTGGAGGGCGTCACCCTGCCCGTTCCGCCCCGCCATGTCACCGTTTGGCGCAACCGTCATGTCTGGCGTTTCGATTTCGCCGTGCCGCGCGGGATGCAGGACAGCAACCTTGCCTATGGATTTCCCGACGGGCCATCCTGGAGCATCGTTGTTCCGGGACGCTTCTCACACCCGCGCATAGCCTTTGTGTGCGGAGCCGGAATGACCCCGCCGCCTGTTTCAGGTGAAAACCCTTCCCCTGCCCCCCTCTGGCCTGAACTGCTGCGCCAGCATGAGACGGAGCGCTACCACCTGTTGGTCCAAGGCGGCGGCCAGATCGACGGCGAGGCTGTGCTCACCGCCTCGCCGCTGCTGACCGCGTGGCGGGGCGAGCCGAGCGCCGTTCAGACCGCTCATCCCTTTTCCCCCACCATGGCCGAAGAGTTGATGAACGCCGGTTTCGACCGTTACCTGCGCCAATGGGGACAGGCCGACGTGGCCGAGGTTCTGGCGCGCATCCCGTCGGTCATGATGTGGGACGACGCCGACATCGCCGATGGCTGGGGCGCCGCCCCGGACAGCGAGGCCACGAGCAAGGTGATGCGCGGCGTCTTCATGGCGGCCCGGCGCAACTACGCGCTGTTCCAACTGGGCGCGGTGATCGAGTCGCCGCCGGATTGCGCCTGGGGCGCCGCCCGCGCCACGATGACTCAAGGATTCCATCTGGGCGACACCGGCCTGCTGGCCCTGGATCTGCGCAGCGAGCGCAACCGACGGCGCGTGCTGTCGGAGCGCAGTTGGGCCTTGCTGCCCGGTTGGTTGGATCGTTTCGAGGGGTGCCGCCATCTGATCGTGATGACCGGGACGCCATTGCTGATCCCGGCCACGGCGGGAATCGAGCGTCTGAGCGGCTGGCTGCCCGGTCTGTCGGGCCTGACCCGCCGCTTGAGCGACCAATGGCGCAGCCGCAGCCATGTGGCGGAGTGGGCGCGCTTGATTGAGACCTTGGCCGATTTCTCCCGCCGCACCGGCTGCCGGATCACCATTCTGTCGAACGGATCGGGGGTGGGCGGACGCGGGGTGCTGCGTGGCGGCGGGGTGGAGTTGTGGCAGTTGCTCGGTTTGTCGCTCGCCGCGCCCGCGCCGACGGGCCTGCGTCGGCACGCCACCGAACGGCTGGCCGCCCACAGCGAACAGCCGCTTCCAGGGTATCGGTTGGAGATGCCGCGCTTTCCCGAAAGCGGGCGTCGAACCATCGGCAAGCGCGGCTGGCTTTCGCTGACGGTTGACGACAAGGGACAACTGCGCGCGCGCTGGTTCGCCGAAGGCGACGCGACGCGCTACAGCCAAGCGATTTGACGCCAGACGGGCCAGCCGCTCACCGCTCGACGATGAACAGCAGGCCAGGAACGGCGACGCCCTTTTCCCGGCGCGGCGTGCAGCTTTCCATCAGGCGAACCGTCAGACCAGCGGCCTCCGCCATGGCGCGGACATAGCCCTCGGCGTGCGCGTAACGCCGGGTCGGGCCAAGCGCGAAGTCCTTTTCCCCATCGGCGGCGCGTTCCACCGTGGCGGCGAAGCGCCCGCCGACAACCAGCGCCGTGGCCGCCGCCTGAAACACAGGAGCCAGATCGCCGATGTAGACCAGGACGTCGGCGGCGACCAGCAGATCCCAGGCCTCCCCCGCCTCATCCAGCGCCGCCACCACGTCGCCGACGCTGAGCCGGTCGTAGAGCGCCCGGTCACGCGCCTTGTCCACCATGCGCGGCGACAGATCGACCCCGGCGAGGAAGCCCGCCACTGGGCGGAAGGACACGCCCGCAAGCCCGGTGCCGCAACCTAAATCCAACACGCGCAACCCCGCCGAGGCGCCCAGCCGGTCCACCGCCGCCTTCAGCAGGTCCGGCGCGGCGTAACCGAGCTTACCCAGCAAATCCCGGTCGAAGCGGTCGGCGTAGCGGTCGAACAGAGCGCGGACGTAAGCCGCCGACAAATCCGCCCCCCCCCCAGCCTCCAACGCCAGAATGGCCGGAGCGCTTCCCAGCGCATCGCCGGGATCGAGATCACGGGCGCGTCGCAGGGCGGTCAACGCCTTCTCCGGCTCGCGCAGAGCGACCCAGGACTGCCCGATGGCGTGGTGCAAAGTTGGATCGTCGGGCAGACGCCGCGACAGCGGTTGCAGCAGTTCCACCGCCGCCAGAGCGTCGCCGCTGGCCGTCAACGCCTCGGCCAGTTCCAGAGCGGATTCGGGATCGTCGGGGCGCAGGGCGACGGCCTCGCGATACTCGGTCAGCGCCGCGTCGGCTTGTCCGTCGGCGGACAGCGCGCGGGCGTAGCCCAGGCGGACTTGGGCGGAATCCGGTCGCTCCGCCGCCAAATCCGAGAATTTCGCTATGGCCGCCGCGACCTCGCCGCAACGCCGCAACGCCTCAGCCCACCCCAAACACCACATCCAGGAGCCGGGATCGAGCGCCGCCGCGTGGCCATAAGCGTTCGCCGTCGCGCCATTATCTTTCGCGGCGCAGCAATCATCCGTCGAGTCGATGGTCGAGTCGTTCAGCGAATCCGCCAGGGCCGCCCACGCCTCGCCATGCGCTGGATCGACCGCGACCGCCCGGCGAAAGGCGTCAGCCGCGCCCGCCGGATCGGCGGCGTAAAGACGCTCGTACCCCCGCTGAAACAGAGCCTCGATCAAGGCACAAGGCGGCGTTTCGCCGATGGACGGGTCCGATGGCAAGGGGCGTGATCCTGGTTGGGGTGATCCGTTGGATGCGGGTCTGAGCGCCTGTCCCACAGGACGGCGGCAACGACGCGTCGCACGGTCAAAAGCCGAAAAAGGAGCGGGCAAGCTTATTGCCCGATCATGCTGCACCGCGCAAGGGGGGCCTGAAAATGATTCCAACGTGTGATTCCGGCGACACCCGGTCGCAGGGCAGCAATTTTTATCAGGGGGAAATTCGCCATTGCGACGGGCCTGTGCTCTTTTTGAACATTTTAGGAAAAACAGAGACTTATCGATGGTTTTTGGAAGAACGCCGCCCGCCTATGGCCGCCGCTTCCATCCCGATGAACCAGAGGGCACGGTATTACCAGGGCGTAATTGAGTTGACGATGGCTCAAATTTTTGGAAATGTTGCCCCGGCGCTCGATTGGGAGGCGTCGAACTTTGGGTAGGAGGCGGTTGCCGCAAGCGACTCGGCGACCGGAACAGAGACCCCGAGCAGGGGGTCAACAGCCACCGTTTGACACGGGGCGCCAGACTGAGGAGGTCGGAGATGCGAGGACGAAAACAGCGCGTACGCGCCACATGGGGTGGTGGAGTCGCACTGGCTGCCGGACTCTTGATGGCTCCGCTGACGACGACGTCAGCACAGGCTCAAGAAAGCTGCGTGACCCACGCGGTCGAGGCCGAGCAAAAACTGAACATTCCCTCTGGTTTGCTCGTGGCGATTTCCCTGGTCGAAAGCGGACAGGACGGCGCCCCCCACCCCTTCGCGATGAGCCTGCAAGGCCGCGCTTACTTCGCCCGCAACGTCAACGACGCCGCCAAACAGCTTCGCGACCGCAAGGGCCAAATCCGCTCCAACGTGTATGTCGGTTGCATGCAATTGTCCTTGGCCTCGCATCGCGGCCAGTTTCAACCCCTCGAACGCATCGTCGAACCGCGCGACAACGTGTTTTACGCCGGAAAGCTTCTGGTCCGTTTCCATGGGGAAGAGGGCAATTGGAAGACCGCTCTGGCCCGCTACAACGGCGGCTCCACCCGCAGCGCCCAGGCTTATGTCTGCAAGATTTGGCAGCATCTGAGCGATCTTGATCCGCAAAGCGCAAAACTTCTCGCCTCCTCCCGCTGTGAAGACAGCGATCCGGTCAGCGTCGCTCCCAAGACCCGCCGCAGCTTCCAGAACGCTCAGCAGGTTGCCGCCATCGATTGACGCAGCCAGTCGTTGCGCTTGATTGACAGGATTTGGACCGAATCCCCTGGCTTGGCCGGGATCGTCCGCCGCGTTTTTAAAGACACATCTGGTGTGGTTCGGCGTGATCGGGTAAATCCCGTTGCATGAACTATCGCCACATCTTCCACGCAGGCAACCCAGCCGACGTGATGAAGCACGCCGTCATGGCGTTGATCCTTGACCATCTGCGCGTCAAGCCCGCCCCCTTTTGCGTGCTGGACACCCATGCCGGGATCGGTCGTTATGATTTGACCTCCGAGGCGGCGCAAAAGACCCTGGAGTATGAGAGTGGCGTTGGCCGCCTGTTCGGCGCCCCCGCCCCTCACCCGTCGCTGACGCCCTATCTGGACGCAGTGGCGGCGATCAACCCCGATGGGGTGTTGCGCGCCTATCCGGGATCGCCCCGCATCGCCCGCGCCGCGCTGCGCCCGCAGGACCGTTTGGTGCTGGGTGAATTGCACCCTGATGACGCCCACGCGCTGCGCCGCGAGTTCCGCGACGATCCCCAGGTCGCCGTCCACGAGATCGACGCTTATGTCGCGCTGAAGGCTCATTTGCCGCCCAGGGAAAAGCGCGGCCTAGTCCTGATCGACCCGCCTTTCGAGCAGCCGGATGAATTTTCGCGCATGGTCGAGGGCTTGGCTGCCGCGCATCGTCGCTGGCCGACTGGAATCTACGCCCTGTGGTATCCGATCAAAGAGCGCGCGGCGGTCTGGCGTTTTCAGGACGCGGTGGAAAAGACCGGCATTCCCAAGATCCTGTTAGCCGAACTGACCTGGCATCCCGAAGACACCCATCTGCGCCTGAACGGCTCCGGCCTGCTGATCGTCAACCCGCCCTGGCGGTTGGATGAGACTCTGAAGGAGACTCTGGCCGCCCTGCACGCTGTCCTGCCGACCACCGGCGGCGGCGTGTCGGTCACTTGGCTGGCGCCCGAAGCCTGAACACAAAAAGGGCGGCGTCTCAGCGACGCCGCCCCGCTTTGCTGTCAATCCCATCAGGCTTGTGGTCGACCGTTGCCGAAACGAGCCAGAATTTCCCCGGCAATGCCGCGCCGGAACAGCAGAACGCAGGCGACGAAGATCGCGCCGATGACCACCGGAACCGGCAGGTTGGTCGCCGCCAGATAATTTTCCAGGGCCACCACCAGCGCCGCGCCGACCACCGGGCCGGACAGGGTGCCCATACCGCCCAACAGAGTCATCAACACCACCTCGCCCGACATCTGCCATTGCACATCGGTCAGGGTGGCAAGCTGGAAGACAATCGCCTTGGTGCCGCCCGCCATGCCCGCCAGAGCCGCCGACAGCACAAAGGCCAACAGCTTGTATCGGTCGGTGCGATAGCCCAACGAAATGGCGCGCGGCTCATTCTCGCGAATCGCCTTCAGAACCTGCCCGAAGGGCGAGTGAACCGTCCGCCAGATCACGGCGAAACCGAACAGAAACACGGCCAGCACGAAATAATACATGGTGAAGGGGTGGTTCAGGTCAAACAGACCGAACAGAGTGCCGCGCGGCACCGCTTGGATACCGTCCTCGCCATGGGTGAAGGGCAGTTGCAGCGCCAGAAAGAACACCATCTGCGACAGAGCCAGCGTAATCATGGCGAAGTAAATGCCTTGGCGGCGGATGGCGATGCCGCCGAACACCAAGCCCATGCCCGCCGCCGTCACCGTCCCCAGCAGAATGCCAAGCTCCGGCGACAGCCCCCAGACCTTCACCGTGTGGGCGGTGACATACGCCGCGCCGCCAAAGAAGGCGGCATGACCAAAGCTGAGCAGACCGCTGAAACCGATCAGCAGATTGAAGGCGCAGGCGAACAGCGCGAAGCACAACACCTTCATCAGGAAAACTGGGTAGAGCGCGAAGGGGGCCACGAGCAAAACCGCCAAAGCGGCCAGCCCAATCAACCGGCCCATCGGCACGCCGCTGCCGCCGACAGCGACGGTTGCGGCGCCGTGCGAAGGAAGGCTCATGGCTTTTACCTCTCCCGTCCGAACAGACCAGCGGGCTTAATCATCAGCACCACGGCCATAATCACAAACACCACGATGTTGGACGCTTCGGGGTAGAAGACCTTGGTCAACCCCTCCAACAGCCCCAGGCCATAGCCGGTCAGAACCGCGCCCAGGATCGATCCCATGCCGCCGATGACGACCACGGCGAACACCACGATGATGAGGTTCGACCCCATCAGCGGACTGACCTGATAGATTGGCGCGGCCAGAACACCCGCCAGACCGGCCAGCGCCACGCCAAAGGCGTAGGTCAGCGTCACCATGCGCGGCACATTGATGCCAAAGGCCTGGACCAGAACCGGGTTTTCCGTGGCGGCGCGCAGGTAGGCGCCAAGTTTGGTTTTTTCAATGGCGATCCACGTGCTGATGCAAACGATCAACGACGCCACCACCACCCAACCGCGATAGTTCGGCAGGAACATGAAGCCCAGATTTTGCCCGCCGCGCAGCGCCTCGGGAATCGGGTAAGGCTGGCCGGACACGCCGTAGAGATGGCGAAAGGCCCCCTCGATCATCAGCGCGCAACCGAAGGTCAGCAGCAGCCCATACAAATGGTCCAGCTTGTAGAGGCGCGACAGCAAGGTCTTTTCCAGCGCCACGCCGAACAGCCCGACGATCATGGGGGCCAACAGCAAAGCCCACCAATAGCCGATGCCAAACTGCGTCAGCAGCAGCCAGGACACGAACGCCCCCATCATATAGAGCGCGCCATGGGCAAAATTGATGACGTTCAACATGCCGAAAATCACCGCCAGCCCCAGGCTGAGCAGCGCGTAAAAAGAACCGTTGATCAACCCCAACAGCAACTGCCCGAACAGCGCCTGTGGTGGAATGCCGAAGATGGTCCCCATCATAACCGTCGATCTCCCCCGCGTGTTCCGCCCGTCGCCGATGGTTTGGCGACGGGCGGGCGCGTTTCGTCACAGACTTATGAGCGTCGGTTGGCTTACTTCGCGGCCAACTTGCAGCCGCTTTCCTCGACGGTCGCGAAAGCCTCCGCCCCGGGGATGGTGCGCAGGATCTGGTAATAATCCCACGGCCCCTTCGATTCGGACGGCTTCTTGACACGGGCCAGATACATGTCGTGGACCATGCGCCCGTTGGCCAGGATCTTGCCGTTCTTGGCGAACATGTCGTTGACCGGCATCTCCTTCATCTTGGCGGCGACCGTCGGGCCATCGTCGACGCCCGCCGCTTCAATCGCCTTCAGATAATGGCGAACGGCGGAATAGCTGCCCGCCTGCACCATGGTCGGCATCTTGCCGAACTTGTCGAAGAATTTTTTCGACCAAGCGCGCTTCTCATCGTCCATGTCCCAATAGAATCCGGTGGTCAGCACCAGATCCTGCGCGACCGACAACCCCAGCGCGTGCACATCGGAAATGAACAGCAGCAACCCCGCCAGCCTCTGCTTGCCGCTCTGGGTCAGGCCGAATTCCGACGCTTGCTTGATCGACGTGATGGTGTCCCCGCCGGCATTGGACAAGGCAATGATCTTCGCGCCCGACGACTGCGCCTGAAGCAGGAAGGACGAGAAATCGGAGGTGTTCAGCGGGTGGCGCACCGCGCCCACCATTTTTCCGCCCGCCTTCTTGACTTCGGCGGCGGTGTCGGCCTCCAACTGATGGCCAAAGGCGTAATCGGCGGTCAGGAAATACCAGCTGTCGCCGCCCTCCTGGACCATGGCGCGCCCGGTGCCGACGGCCAGCGCGTGGGTGTCGTAGGCCCAATGGAAGCCGGTCGGCGAGCAGGCGTCGCCCGACAGGCGCGAGGTCGCCGGGCCTTCCATCAGGAAGATCTTTTTCTTGTCGCGGGTGACTTCCTGAACCGCCAGCGCGACGCCGGAGTTCGGAACGTCAACGATCACGTCGACGCCGTCCTGGTCGATCCACTGACGGGCGATGTTGGAACCGATGTCCGGCTTGTTCTGGTGATCGGCGGTGACGATCTGGATCGGCTTGCCAAGGATCTTGTTGCCGAACTCCTCCGCCGCCATACGGGCGGCGACCGCCGAGCCTTCACCGCCAAGATCGGCGTACAGGCCGGAGCGGTCGTTCAGCACGCCGATCTTGACCATATCGCCCGAAAGCCCTTGGGCCGACGCTGAACCGGCGGTCAGGGCGGCTCCAATGGTCAAGGCGGTCAGCGCGGCGCCAGCCAGAAGACGTGCGTTCATGGGTGTGTTTCCTCCCCCTCAGCGATTCTTGGATGTGGTTCCTGGTCAATCGTCGAAAACGATCATCGAAAACACCGGGCGGTCGTCCGTCGCGGCAAATCCGTTTCAAGAGAAACGGGTTGGCCGTGTCGCGCCACCCTTTCAGGCACCACTATGCAGGCGCATCACCTTGTAAGCGAAGCGGAATTTCAGCCTAGACAGCAAAATTCATGAAGACCGGCGACGCCAACGGCCTTTTGCATCCGCAGGTGTATGGTGTTCAATGGCGGCGCGCCTGCGCCACAAAACGCGCGCAAACGAAAACGCCTCCGCGCGGGAGGGCGCAGAGGCGTGTTCATCATCATGGCAGGCTGACTGGAATCGCCCGAGCCTTGCAGGGGGCGATTCCAGAGAGATCCGAGTCAGGCGGCCGACGTCATCGGGAATCCGCTGTAATCCAAGGAGGCCGACCAAAAACGCTCCAGCTTGCGCAGAGTCTCGTTGGTCTTATTCAACTCTTCGTCACTGAAACCAGCCTTTTCTAGAGCGGTCAACTGACGCTCGAACATCTGGCTGATCTTTTCACGCAGGTCCAGTCCCTTTTCCGACAGGCGCACACGCACCGACCGGCGGTCGTGCGGCGAGCGTTCCTGCCCAAGATAGCCGTTTTCGACCATTTTCTTGACGTTGTAGGAAACGTTGGAGCCAAGGTAATAGCCGCGCGCGGTCAATTCGCCGACCGTCATCTCGTCTTCGCCAATGTTGTAGAGAATCAGGCTCTGGACGTTGTTGATGTCCTGGATCCCCAGCCGATCCAGTTCGGTCTTGAGCACCTCGAGGAAATGGCGGTGAAGCCGCTCGATCAACAGGATGCTTTCATAATAGGGTTTGCGCACCGCAGTCTCCTTTGGCTCTAACCGGACGATCCCCGCGCAAGGACGTTACCGGAACCTTAAAGGCAGATTAACCGATCATTCGTCGCCAATCATCTTAATAATTCTGGAAAAATTGCCCTTTACCCGGCCTCTTTGCCGGGCAAAACGCGTGCGCCTGCGGCGCGAAAACCGGGCGTACCTTGCGGTTTCCCTCTCGGAGCGCCCGGTTTTGTCTCATCCGATTCAGGCCGGGAAGACCAGATCGCCTCCCGTTGGTTCGGCGAAATGGCGGGCCACATCCGCCGGGCTGACCTCCGCCAAATCAGCGGGCGACCATTTCGGATTCCGGTCCTTGTCCACCAGCGCGGCGCGGATCCCTTCGTAAAAATCGACGCCATCCAGAAAGGCGATGCTCAAACGCAGCTCCTGCACCATGCAGCCGTCGAAATCGAGCGACGCGCCCCGGCGAATGGCCTCCAGCGTCACCTTCAGGCTGGTCGGCGACACGCGCTTGAGCGTCGTCAATTGCCCGGCGGCCCACTCGGTTCCCTCCGCCGTCAAGCTGGAGACGATTTCCTCCACCGTGTTGAAGGCGAAGCAACGATCGACAGCCGCGCGATGAACGGCGTTGGGGGCGTCGCCCGCCGAGTCCTTGACCTTGGCGATGGCCTCGTCGGGCGGAGTTCCGGCGGCCAGATCGGCGATCAAATCGTCGAGTTTGGCGCTGGGAACAAAAGCGTCGGCGGCGCCGACCGCCAACATGTCCGCCGCCTTCAACCGCTCCCCGGTCAGCCCCAGCCAGGTTCCGGTCTGGCCCGGCAGGCGCGGCAGGAAATAGGTGCCGCCGACGTCCGGGTACAGGCCAATGCCGGTTTCCGGCATGGCGAACAGCGTGCGTTCGGTGACGACGCGGTGGGTCCCATGCTCCGACAGGCCAACGCCGCCGCCCATCGAAATGCCGTCGATCAGCGCGACATAGGGCTTGGACAGGCGTTTGATGAGGCGATTGAGGATGTATTCCCCGCTGAAAAAGGCGCGGATGGCCGAACCGTCGCCGCTCCCGGCCCGCGCCGCCTTGCCCGCCTCATACAGGCTGACGACGTCGCCACCGGCGCAGAAGGCCTTTTCGCCCGCGCCCTGGATGACCACCGCCTTCACCTCGGGATCGGCGTCCCAGGCGCGCAGTTGCGGGTCGAACAGCCGAATCATGCCGAGCGTCAGGGCGTTCAGCGCCTTCGGGCGGTTGAGCGTGACCAGGGCGATGGCGCCACGGCGTTCAAACAGGATCTCAGCGTTGTCGCTCATCGGTTTGATTTTTCTCAATTGTCGATGGAAGGGCGGGTGATGGCGTGAGGAACCGACCCGCATCCGGCGTTTCCTCCGGGGGACCGAACACCGCGATGATACGGGACGACGCGCCGCTGTCAAATCAACCATACGCAAACGGATGTTTTGACGAGCGTCGCCGCCATTCCCACCGATTGGGACTTGGCGGACTTCGTCCGCGCCCTCATCTGTGGCGGGGCGCGCGGGAGGCCACGCGCGGCAAGATCAGGAAAGTCACGCCATGAAGGTTGCCGTCATTCTCAACCGCTCGGCGGGATCGCTGGTGGACCAGCCGGTGGACAGCGTCCTCACCCTGATCCACCACGCTTTCGAGCGGCGCGGGGCGGAGGTGGCCGCACAGGCGGTGGATGGCGCCGATTGCGCCACCGCCATCGCCCGCGCTTTGGCGTCGGACGCCGACATGGTCGTGATCGGAGGCGGCGACGGCACGGTGCACACCGCCTTGCGGTTGGCTCTGCCGACCAAGAAGACGGTTGGCGTTCTTCCTTTGGGCACTCTCAATATGTTGGCCCGCGATCTTAATACACCGCTTGATCTTGAATCGGCGGTGGAAGCGTTGGCCGACGGTCAAATCCGCGCCATCGACGTGGCCGAGGTGAACGGCGATCCCTACCTCAACAGTTCGGTTCTCGGCTTCTACCCCGCCGTGGTGCGGGAACGGGAACGGCATCGTCGCCTGCACCGTCTGCTGAAATGGCCGGGAGCCGCCGTGGCGCTCGCCAAAACGCTTTACCGCCTGCCGATGCTGGACGTGCAAATCGACTGGGGCGAAGGCTTGCGGCATGTGCGGACTCCGGTGCTGGCGGTGTCCAACAATCTGTATGATGATGGATTCGGCCTGCTGCTGCGGCGGACGGCGTTGGACAGCGGCCAGTTGGGCGTCTATGTGGCGCGCGAACGCGGCGCGCTGGCGATGTTGCGCCTGATGAGTCGTCTGGTCCTTGGGCGTTGGCGGCAGGACGAGGCGTTGGATTGCTTCGCCGTCAACCGCTTGACCGTCACCAGCCACCGCCGCGCGTTGAGCATGGTCAATGACGGCGAGGTCAAGCGGTTGAACGCCCCCCTGCATTACCAAATTCGTCCATCGGCGCTGAGGGTTCTGGCTCCGCGTTGATGTTTTGCATGAGGTTGATTTGAAACGTCTGGCCCACATCTCCGACCTGCATTTCGGACGGATCAACCCGCAGGTGGTGGATGGGTTGTTGCGCGATCTGATCCTTCAGAACCCTGACCTGATCGTGGTCTCCGGCGATTTGGTGCAGCGGGCCAAACCCAGCCATTTCGCGGCGGCGCGGGAGTTCCTGCAAAGCCTGCCTTTTCCTCATCTGGTGGTGCCGGGAAATCACGACATCCCTGTGTACAATCTGCTCAAACGTTTCACCGACCCCTTCAAGCTGTACCGCCGTTACATCACCGCCGATCTCAGCCCCTTTCACGTCGATGACCAGATCGCGGTTCTGGGAATCAACACCGCTCGCGCCGTCATTCTGGGTTTTTCCGCCGGGCGGCTGAACGAGGCGCAGATCGCGCGGATCCGCGACGTGTTCGATCCGCTGCCCAACCGCCTGTTCAAGGTGTTGTTCACCCACCATCCCTTTTTGCCGCCGCCCGACGCGCCCGACACTCGTCTGGTTGGTCGACGCCGATTGGCTCTGCCCGTTCTGGAGCGCTGCGGCGTCGATCTGCTGCTGGCCGGGCATCTGCACATGGCCTATTCGGGCGACATCGCCCAGTCCCACCCGCAGGCCGCCCGCTCCATCCTGGTGGCGCAAGCGTCCACCGCGACCTCCACCCGTCTGCGCGGCGAGGCCAACGCCTACAACCTCATCACCATAGACCCGCCGCGCGTGGCCTTTCGGGTGCGCGTCTGGAACGGCGATTCTTTCGCCGACGGGCCGCTGTCGGACTGGCGCAAGGAGGGCGACCGCTGGAACCTTCTGGGGTCCGACGACGCGCCCCCGCCGACCTGACGCTGTGGTTGAGTTCGGCATGGGCGGGGGCGTAGGATCGCGCACCTGATTCCCAAGAGCGTTGTGGTTGCCCGATGCCGATCTCCGTCCCCGCCTCCTTCCCGCGCACCCGTCTGCGGCGCAACCGCGCCGACGCCTGGACCCGGCGTCTGGTCGCCGAACACACGCTGACGGTCGATGACCTGATTTGGCCGGTCTTCGTGATCGAGGGGGATAACCGGCGCGACCCGGTTCTGTCGATGCCCGGCGTGGAGCGCATGACCATCGATCTGCTGTGCGAGGCGGTGGTCGAGGCCGGAGCGCTCGGCGTTCCCTGCGTCGCCCTGTTCCCGGTGGTGGGATCGGAGGCGAAATCGGAAGACGCGGCGGAATCCTACCGCCCCGACAATCTGATGAACCGCGCCATCCGGGCGCTGAAGGCGGCGGCCCCTGACGTCGGCGTGCTGTGCGACGTGGCGCTTGACCCCTACACCAGCCACGGCCATGACGGCATTTTGCGCGACGGCTACATCCAGAACGATGAAACGGTGGAGATTCTCGCTCGACAAGCCCTGTCCCAGGCCGACGCTGGGGCCGACATCGTCGCGCCGTCGGACATGATGGACGGGCGCATCGGGACCATCCGCGACCGGCTGGACGCCAACGGGCATGAGTTGGTGCGCGTCTGCTCCTACGCCGCGAAATATGCCTCGGCCTTTTACGGGCCGTTCCGCGATGCGGTGAATTCCGGCGGCTTCCTGAAGGGCGACAAGAAGACCTACCAGATGAACCCCGCCAACACCGATGAGGCGCTGCGCGAGGTCGCCCACGACATTCAGGAGGGGGCGGACATGGTGATGGTCAAGCCCGGCCTTCCCTATCTGGACGTCATCCGCCGGGTGAAGGACGCCTTCGCCATGCCGACCTTCGCCTATCACGTCTCCGGTGAATACGCGATGCTGCGCGCGGCGGCGATCAACGGCTGGCTGGATTACGACAAGGCGTTGATCGAAACGCTGACTGGCTTTAAACGCGCCGGTTGCGACGCAATCCTGACCTATGGCGCGGTGGACGCGGCCAAGCTGCTCCGTCAACGCTGAGCAAAACGGGCGCGTGTTTGAGCGGATCGGGACCGCAGCGTCGGCGCGGCCCCTCTATCGTCGGGCCACACCCCAACGATGGAGACCCCGCCGATGCGCGCCCTGTCCACCCTGTTGACCGCTGGCCTGTTGAGCCTCGCCGTCCTGCCCGCCGCCACCCGGTCCGCCACCGCCTTCGAGCTGCGCAGCGCCGATCTGTCGGCGGAGGCGCCGATCGCCGCCCCGCAGGTCGCCAACGGTTTTGGCTGCTCCGGCGGCAACCTGTCCCCGGCCTTGAGTTGGAGCGATCCGCCCGCCGGAACCCGCAGCCTTGCCGTCACGATGTATGACCCCGACGCGCCGACCGGCAGCGGCTGGTGGCATTGGCTGGTCTTCAACCTGCCCGCCAAAACAACCAGCCTGCCGACCGGCGCGGGCGTCGCCTCCGGGTCCAAACTCCCGGCTGGGGCGGTCCAGAGCCGCACCGATGTTGGCGCGGTTGGCTATTTCGGCCCCTGCCCGCCGGTCGGCGACAAGCCGCACCGCTACATCGTCACCGTTCACGCCCTGAAGGTGGATCAATTGCCCGTCGTGACGTCGGACTCGTCCGGCGCGATGGTCGGCTATTTTTTGACCGCAAACAGCTTGGGCAAAACCACCTTGACCGCGCGTTACGGGCGCTGACCGGCTAAACTGGCGGTCATGATCGACGATCCCATCGCCAAGCTGTCCCGCTTCGCCGCCCGCGACAACCGTCCGGGCGGCGACGGCCTGCCAACCGTCCCGATTCTGGGCGCCTTCATCGCCCGTGACCGGGAGCGGATCGCGGATCTTGAGGTCGGCGCCACCGGCCTCATCATCCTGCTCGACGGACGGAAGGAGATCAGCGACCCTGACGGCAGCCATCACTATCGCAAGGGCGACGCGCTGCTGTTGCCCGCCGGATGGCGCGGCGCGGTGGTGAACGAGCCGGATCCGGACAGCGGCCTCTACCGTTCCCTCATCCTGATGTTTCCCGCCGACATGGTGCGCCGCCTGCTGCGCGCCCATGCCAACGCCGCACTTGGCGACGGTCGGCGAGCGCGCGATTATCGGGTAACGCTGACCCCCAGCCTGACCGACGCCGTTTTGCACGCGGCGGACGGCTTGTCCAGCGACTCCCCGGTCAGCCCGCAGATCGCCGAGCATCGCTGCATGGAGGTGTTGCTCGCCCTGCTGGAAACTGGCGTCTGGTGGCTTGGCCCGGTGGCCCCCACCGGAATCGCCGACGCGGTGCGGGCGCTGGTCCGCGCCCAACCCGACAAGCCTTGGACCGCCGACAGCGTGGCCCGCGCCCTGAACTTGAGCAGCGCGACGCTCCGCCGCCGTTTGGCCGAGGAGGACAGCTCCGTCCGCCGAATCATGACCGAAGAGCGGGTCGCCCACGCCCAGACGCTGTTGGAAGTTGAAGGCCGTTCCGTCCAAGAGGCGGCGGATGCCTGCGGCTACGCCTCACGCTCCCACTTCGCCCGACGGATCAAGGACGCGACGGGCAGCAATCCATCGGAGTTGCGGACGGATGGAAGGTTCAGAAAAAACTCTGGATGAGGACAACATCGACAAGCCGGGCCGGGACGATGCCGTTGACTCACCAAACCCCACACGACCAGCGGCCTCTGTGCGCCTGATGGTGGACACAGAAGGTTGAAGCTGTGCGGTGCGGGGGAATGGCGGATTGGGAAACATGGGGCGAAGCGGCGCAGGCCATCGAAATCGCCGTCCACCTGACCTGATGCACAGTGGAGCTGCGGCAGTTTCCCGCCTTCGCCACCACCGTGCGGCAAGCCTCCCCTTTTGGACAAAATGTCCGGTCCGTGACTCAGAACGGGATCTCGTCGTCCAGATCATCGTGGCGGGGCGGAGGAGCGGAGCCGCCGCTGCGCGCGCCACCGCCAGCCGAACCACCGGCTCCATAGCCGCTGCGGGCTTCGCCACGCGGCTCGTAACCGCCGCCACCGCCGCCGTAGCTTCCGCCGCCGCCCTCTTCACGGGCGCCGCCGGTGAAGTCGATTTCGGCCACGCGCACCGACAAGCCAGCGCCACGGGTGCCGTCGCGCTTGTCGAATTCGCGCAAGGTCACTTCGCCGGAAATGACGACCTGCTTGCCCTTGGTCAGATGCGGGGCGAGCGATTCGGCGCGGCGGCCCCAGATGGAGCAATCGACCCATTGGGTCGTCTTGCGCTCACCAAAGCCGACGTCGTTGGCGACGCGGAACCCCAAAACCTTTTCACCGCTCTGGGTCGTGCGCAACTCGCCGTCGGCGCCCAAGCGTCCCGTAAACGTCCACACATTCATCGCTCGATACTCCTTCAGCGCGCGTGCCCCAACATCCCCTTCCGCGCGGAAAATCCTCGCCAACGGGCGTTGGGATGCCGGAATTCCAGATCAGCCAAGCCGACGCGCCCAACGCGCGGCCACGACCCAATTTCCGGCGCAACGAAGCACACGGGCGTGACTGTGGTCAACCCGTCATCGCTGCGGCGCACCGGAACACTTCACGAACATGTGTAGCAGAGGGATACGGTTTTTGGAAACCGATTCCAGAGCCGCCGCGCGCGCCTCAACACCCGTCCGTCAGCGCAGCCGACGGGCGGCCAAATCCAAAACGATTTTCAGTTGGGCCGCCGAAAAGGGCTTGTGCACCACTCCCAACGGATAGCTTTCCGTGATGCGCCCCATCACGCCGTGATCGGCGTAGCCGGACAGGAAGATCGAGCGGATTCCGCAGTCATTGCGCAGTCGTCTGGCGACCGCGATGCCATCGCCACCGGCCAGCCGCACATCCATCAAGGCGACGTCTGGCCGCTCCTGTCGAACCATGGCCATCGCCTCCGCCTCGCTGCTGGCCGTGCCGCAAAGCCGGTGGCCAAGCTTGCCCACCGCCGCGCAAACCGCCGCCGCCGACGCCTCCTCATCCTCAACCAAAAGAACTGACAGAGATCGACCGGACAAGGAGGGTCGCAAGGATCGGCATGGTCCTGTTTGCGCGTCCGTCTTCAGCATGATGACCGACTCCCCGAATGCCCACTTTAAATTTTGGTAAATTTTCGTTTACCAACAATCGAGTCGTACCGGGTGTTTGGAACAACGGCAAGCCTTCAGAGTCAACGCCGCATCGTTTCACATCAAAGCGGGTCTCTTTGGCAACAGTCACAAAAGGGTCGATTAGCGTCCAGCCCGTCCAAGCCAATCAATGCCGCCCGGCGAAGGCGCGGCGACGCCGCCACCGCGAGTGGCGGCGGCTCGCGACGGCGGTGGCGGGAGCGGGCTTTCAGAGGTCAACCAGGACGCCGACATCGATGGCGGGGCCGCCTGCCGCGTCTCGCCGCGCAGGGTCGGATCCGAGGTGGGAACGTCGCGAGGCCGAGGGGGCGGAGCGGACGGCGCCGGGGGCGTCATCATGACGGGCGATGGCGTCGGATCGGGGCGTGGCTGCTGCGGCGGCGGCGCGTCCTCGACCTCAGGCGATGATGAGACAACCGCAGCGGCGTGGTGTGGCGGTCGCGCGCGCGGCGCGTCGATCACCCCTTGCCAGGATGGGCGGTCCTCGTCGCCAACCGCCCCGGTTCGCGTGTCCAAACGGCGGACCTGCTCCCGCACATCCAGCAAGGCCGCGACGGCGAATTGCAGCAATGGGGCCATCGCCGCCGCGTCGGCCATTTCCTCGGCGCTCAACGCGGCGAAACGGTCGCGCACCTGCTCCACCGTGTCTTCGACATGCCCGCGCAGCGCGTCGGCGCCATGCGACAGCCGTTCCAGATCTTCGCGCAGGGTTGAAATCTCAAGAGCCTGACGCAACTCGTGAAAGCCGATGCCGGGACCGGAACCACCCCCAGACGCCGCGCCGGATTTCAATCCGGAGCGCCGGTTCTGTGAACCGATTGACCCAAAATCGTGGGACATCCTTGCCAAACCCTGGAGTTTTCACCGACCGCGTTTCGCTGAAGACCGACGGAACCGCGCAAATCACCGACGGCGTCCCCCGCCACCATCTGTTTAACGCCGTTCGCCCCGGTTGGAAACCGTTTGCGCGCTGTGGCCGCTTGTACTATTTTTTGGCCGCCGGGGGAACGGATTCCTTCTGGCCCATCGCTTTAGCGGCATCCCGCCAACACGTCATCATTGCCGGAATACCCGAACGGTGTCGATTGATCGCACGGAACTTGAACGGCTCCTTGCCGATCGCCCCGCCGGCAGCCGCAGCGCGATGCAGGCGGTTCGGGAAAGCTACACCGACATCGGGCTGATGCGCGAACGCGGTTTGTCCTGGTCGGAAATTTCCGACCTGCTCGCCCAATTGGGGGTTACGGCCCGCGCCAACCAACCGATTTCGGCTGTGACCTTGCGGTCTGCCTTCTTCCTGGTCGGCAACGAAGGGCGTGGCGACAGTCTTGGCGAGGGCGAAAGCGCGACGTCGGCGGAAACCCTGGCGGCGGTCCATCGGGCGGCGTTGGAGGCTGGTCGGCCCTCTCCACCCACGGAAACCGAGCCAGGCGAGACGGACGCCACGGCGGATGACATGCCGCTTGAGGAGGCCGTCGCGCCCCCCGGCGAAGACGCGCCACAAGAGGTTCCATTTCAAGGCGAGTCCGATGATTCGCTGACCGCCGCCCCGCCCCCCCCGGAATTGGACGCCCTCCTGGCGTCCCTCCCGTCACAACCGGAACCGGACGCCAACGATCCGACGCTTGTGGCCCCTCACACCGAAACGCCCACCCTGCCCGCCGCTCCGCCGGTGGAATCGCAAGGCGCACGCACACTCATGTCTCACGACGAAACAACAAACGTTTTTTGGAAAGGCGATCGCATGCTGGGCACGATCTTCGTCCTCAATGACCGTGGCGGCGTTGGCAAGACGCTGCTGTCCCATCACCTGATGGCGACCGCCATGCTGGAAGGCCTCCAATTGAAGGTCGTCGAGTACGAGGTGAACGAGCGTCTGGCGCGTCTGTTCGGCCCGGAAATGGTCGAACACCGCCGAATCTCGCAAGACTTCATGAACATGATGGGGTCTGGCGACGGCTTTTATGAATTCTGGGACTTGATCGGTCCGGAATTGCAGCGCGGTGGCCGTCTCTATGATTTTGGCGGCAACATTTCGCAGTGGTTCTTCAATTGGGCCGAAGTGTCGGGTTTTGACTATTACGTCGGCGATGGCGAACGGCTGACCTTCATGGTTCCGGTCACGGTCGATCTGGCGTCCTTGTCCACCGGCATGGCGACCCTGGAACGGGTGGCCTCCATTGCCCCGAAGGCAAAGCGCGTTCTGGTCGAAAACGGCTTCTCTGGCCCGTTCAGCCAGTTGGAAGACAGCCAGTACGCCCGCCGCAAGGCCGAAATGGTCGAGCGCGAGGGGCTTCACGTCATTTCGATGAACCCCTGCTCGGCCCCGGCCTGGGCGCGTCTGACCGGCCATCGGTTGGATCAAGTCGCCACCATGACCCGCGAGGATCTGGTCAAGCTGGGCATGACCCCGCCGGTCGCGTCCCGCTCGCTGATCGTCATTCACGAATGGCTGCGCACCATGCGGCAATCACTGTCGCCCTACCTGCACGACGCGTTGCGTCAGACGGGCGGCGTCGCCGCCAAGACCGGGCGCTAATCCAGGCATCCGCCAGCGCGGTGTTTCTTTGGTTCCTTCGAATCGGAGAAACACCGCGACGGTTCGGGCGGATGAAACGCGGTGGTCAAGCCGCCGTTTTGGCGGGCGCCGACGAATACAAATCCGTTTTTACCGCCGCCACCGACTTCACCTGATAGCCCGGTCGGGCGCTGAATCGTCGGTTGGCGCGCTCGGACGCGTCACGTTCCGATTCCGCCCAGACCAGATACTCCCGCCCGCGCGCCCATTCGACCGCCAGAGGATGCGCGGCGTCGATTTCGCCAATTTGCGGATTGACGACCGTCACCAGCCATTCCTTGTCGTTGGGATTGCGACGGTCGGTGAGGATCAGGATTTGCGGGCGGCGCCTGGATTGCGCGGCGGCCAAGCGATTCTGGACCTCCGTCTGATCCTTGCGCAACTCCAGCGTCTCACGCATCAAGGTTTCGATTTCCTCGTGGAGTTTTTCCTCATCACGGTGCAGTCGCTTGATGGTGTGATCGAGCTTGTCAACGGTTCCCCGCGCGCTGCGCACCCGGCCTCGGGTTTGCGAAACCCGCGCTTCAACGACCAGCAGAATGTTGCTGAGCCATGCGCCGATGGCGATGATCGCCAGGATGATGATGAAGTTCAGCATCATGACGAGGCGTCCGCCCTGGTCGGGTTCGCGGGCCTTTTCGGCACGTTCGACTTTCCGCCGCCGCCGCCCCGCAGAAACGCCTTTTCAAAGCCAAGTTTGAAGGGAAAGGCGACCTCCACCATCTGCTTGGCTTCGTCAAAGCTGGGGGCCCAGACTTCGGCGACGTTGGCGCAACGCCAAATCGGGTTCACCTGAACTTTTTCACCCGACGCGCGGGCCTCCGCCGACGCTTTGGCCTGGGTCAGCGTGGCGACGAACTTCATCAAACCGGATTGTGGGTCTCCCACCTCATGGACGAACAAGGGCGGCAGGTCGGCCAGTTCCTTGATCTGTTTTTCCGCCTTGCGGATGTCGGTTTCCAGCCGATGCTTGTCCGTCGCCTGGGTGTTCCGACGTTGCGTCAGGCTGTTGACCCGGTTGTGCAACTCTTGGGATTCAGCGTGCAGAACGTAAATTTTGTTCTCAAGCTGATCCATGCCGGAACTTTTTTCCAGGACGTTCGGCAGAAAATCCTTCAGCATCATGGCTATGGGAATCGCAGCCAGCATAATCACGACAATAGCGATTAGAAACAGAGTCGTGTTCGACATGCGATTGCGGCATCCCCTCTCGTCGCTTCCTTTGTCCGAGCCTGACTGTTCCTGAGCCACGGCGCGAGACGGGAAGAGATCCAGAGTCGCTGAACAATCGGGATTCGTCAATGCAACGTCATAAGACGCATCAAATTTCCGATCCAGCGCGATGAATGGTTACAAAACAACCATACCAACCACACGACGAACCTCCTCGCGCACCGGCCCCGGACGACGGTCGTCGGCAAGCGTGGTGAACCAACGCTCCGGTGGATTCCGCCCGGCGGCGCGCTGCCAAGTCAGACCGCGCAGGATCCTTTCCGCCTCGGGCGTGAGCGACGTCACCGGATCGACGCCGTTCAACACCGCCCAGATCCCGGCCCAGCAGCGTCCAACCGACCAGGGGTTGTAACCGCCGCCGCCGACCACCAGGGTTTTCGGGGCCAGCGGCAGCAGATCGGCCACCGCGTCCCACAACGCGCGGTTGGACAACTCCAACCGGCTGAGCGGATCCTCCGCCAGCGCGTCGGCCCCGGTCTGGATCATCAAAATCTGGGGCGCGAAGGCGCGGCCCAAGGGCAAAATCGCCTCGCGCATCGCGTAGGCCATTTCGCTGTCGTTGAAGCCCGGCGGCATCGGCAGATTGCGGGCCATGCCGCCCGCCCGATCTTCGGCCTTGCCGGTGTAGGGCCAGCGGCCATCCTCATGCACCGAAATGGTCAACACCCGGTCGTCGTTGGCGAAGGCCTCCTCCACCCCGTCGCCGTGGTGGGCGTCGAGATCGACGTAGAGCACCCGCTCCACCCCCTGGTCGAGCAGGTCGAGAATGCCGAGAACCGGCGCGTTGAAGTAACAGAATCCGCTGGCCCGCCCGGCCCGCGCGTGGTGGGTCCCGCCCGCCGGTGCGTAGACCACGTCCGCCTCCCCCGCCAACAGCAGCCGCGCCGCCTGGAGGGTTGATCCGACGCTGGTCGCCGGGCGCCGGTACATCTCGGCGAAAATCGGGTTTTCCATTTTGCCGAGATTGTAGCGGGCGCCGGTTTCCGCATCGACCCGCTGCTCCGCCTCGGCCCGTCGCAGGGCGGCGACGTAATCGGCGCTGTGAAAGCGGAGAATCTCCGCTTCGCTGGCGACGTGGGTGTCGCGATACACGGCGTCCGGCAACCAGCCCATCGCCCGGCTGAGGTCGATCACCGTGGAAATGCGCGGGATCGCCAGCGGGTGCTTGGCCCCATAGGTGGACCCCCGGTAAATCTCGCCGCCGATGAACAGAGGGGGTCGGGAAACGGGCATGACGTCATCCTTGCGTGTCGCGATGACGTGGCGCGCGAGCCAGGGTTGGTCAAGGGCAGCGACCGCCGGAAAGCCGGGCCGCAGCGCCGCCCCATCGGGGAATGTTTCACAAGCGAGGCGCTGAACAGGGGGATGAGCCGAACGAATGGAACGTTTGAAACGCCGTGAACCATAATCGCGCGCCCTGTTCACTTGTTTCAC